>ERZ773164.302-NODE-302-length-59815-cov-28.531041_pt1 | contig 59815 bp, 59 predicted proteins | sample MGYA00511917_ERZ773164 | MGnify/ENA primary metagenome ERZ773164 (study PRJEB29015, sample SAMEA2737847) | human gut metagenome | biome: human gut; feature: human-associated habitat; material: faeces | place: China | collected 2012 ...
TGCATTTCCACATGAAATCCCCAAGTGTGTTTCTAATAATATTACTTATCAAAGCAAAGCACGATATGCTTATTGCGACAATTTCTTCCTCTTTAAACTAGTCCTCAAACGGGATAACGGCTCCATCGTAGGTGTCGTTGATGTACTGCTTGATCTCATCAGACTTTAATACTTTTACAAGTGCCTGGATGCCAGGGTCATTCTCATGTCCCTCTTTTACTGCAATGATGTTCACGTAGGTCTTCGCTGCCTCGGAATCGGATGCCTCGTAAGCCAATGCATCTTTTGCAACGGAGAAGCCTGCCTGTAATGCATAGTTACCGTTTAATACAACGAATGCAACCTCCGGAGCCACTCTTGCAACCTGCTCTGCTGCCAGCTCCTCGATCTTGACATTGTGCGGGTTCTCTGCAATATCATTGACGGTTGCCTCTAAGCCGGCACCTTCCTTTAAGGTAATGATGCCGTTATCCTGTAACAGAAGAAGTGCTCTCGCCTCGTTTGTGGTATCGTTCGGCACTGCGATGGTGTCGCCGTCAGCCAGCTCGGAGAGATCGGACTTTGTTCCCGGATAGATGCCGAACGGCTCATAGTGGATGCCGCCTGCATTGACCAGATGGGTTCCCTTCTCTTCGTTAAAGCTCTCAAGGTACGGAATGTGCTGGAAGTAGTTTGCGTCAAACTCGCCGCTTTCTACCACTTCGTTCGGCATTACATAGTCGTCGAAAATCTTGATCTCCAGATCCCATCCCTCATCGGCAAGAATCTTCTTTGCTTCCTCAAGAATCTCTGCGTGCGGTGTTGCGGATGCAGCCACTTTGATGGTGCCGCCTTCTGCTGCGGTATCGGTGCTCTCTGTGTTCTCAGCACTCACAGCCTCCTCCGTTGCAGCTACGGGCGTCTCTTCCTTTGTTGCTGCACTGGTGTCTGTGCTCTCCTCCGTGCTGCTTCCGCATCCTGCGAATGCGGATAATGCGAGCACGCCTGCCAGAATCGTTGACAATACTTTCTTTTTCATAATAGTGTCCTCCTTAAAACTTAAAAATATATGCAAATTTGTTATTGCTACTTTCTGCGATCCAGCCGATTCGCAATCTTCATTCCGATCGTCTGGAAAATCTGGAATAAAATTACCAGAAGCACCACTGTGACAACCATGATATCGGTCTGCCATCTGGTGTAACCATAGCGGATGGCAATATCTCCCAGTCCGCCTCCGCCGACGGTTCCTGCCATCGCGGAATATCCTAAAATCGTGCCAAGGGAAATCGTTGCTCCGACAATCAGAGACGTTCTCGCCTCCACCAGCATGACCTTGGTCACAATCTGAAAATCGGATGCTCCCATGGAGCGCGCTGCCTCGATGACGCCTGCATCCACCTCTTTTAATGAGGATTCTACCATTCTGGCAATGTAAGGTGCCGCCGCAATCGTCAGCGGGACGATCGTCGCCGTCGATCCGTAGCTTCTTCCCACCACAAATCTGGTGAACGGAATCAGCACAATCAGCAAAATAATAAACGGAATACTGCGCAGCAGGTTGGAAATCACATCCAGCACCTTGTAGACTGCCGCATTCGGACGGATGCCGTCCTTGTCCGTGACAGTCAGCACAATTCCCATCGGAAGTCCGATGATATATCCAAACAATGTGGACGCTAAGGTCATATACAGGGTGTCCCGGATTCCCTCCAAAAGCATGATGATTACCTGACTATTCCACATCTCCGGTCACCTCCTCAATCTCAAGTCCCTTTTCCACCAGATAAGCCTCCATCTGCTCCTGCAGCCCGGCGTCTGACGGAAGTCCCAGAATCATCTCACCCTTTGCCACTCCGCCGACATTCTTGGTATCTGCACGGAGGATGTTCACCGGCGTACCGAACTTTAACACCATATTGGCAATGACGGGCTCAAATGCGGAATTCTCTGAGAATACAATACGAAGCTTCTTATCGTCGCCGATGCGGTCCCGCTGTCTGCTCTCACCGCTCCATCCGGTCAGCTCCGCTCCATCCGCAGTATCACCTTCCGCCCCGGAATATGACGCGGCATCCGCAGCACGGTCGCTCAAGATCAGGCTTCTCGCCACACGGGATTTCGGATGGTTGAAAATCTCCTCGACCAGGCCGACTTCCACGATGCTTCCTTTTTCCACAATCGCCACATGGCTGCAGATTTCCCGGATCACGGACATCTGATGCGTGATAATCACAATCGTGATGCCGAATTTCCGGTTGATCTCCTTTAAGAGTGCCAGAATGGACTGCGTTGTCTGCGGATCTAAGGCACTGGTTGCCTCGTCGCAGAGCAGAATCTTCGGATCCGTCGCAAGAGCTCTGGCGATCGCCACTCTCTGCTTCTGTCCGCCGGAAAGCTGTGCCGGATAAGCGTCCGCCTTGTCGGCAAGTCCGACAGTCTCGAGCAGCTCAAGCGCTCTTTTCTTCGCCTCATCCTTCTTTTTCTTCGCAATCTGCATCGGGAAACATACATTGTCCAGCACACTCTTTTGCATGAGAAGGTTGAAATGCTGGAAAATCATTGCGATGTCGCTCCGCTGCTCCCGCAGTTCTTTCTCGGTCAGCGTTCCCAGATCTCTTCCGCCGATGATAACCTCACCGCTCGTCGGCCTCTCCAGATAATTCAGACACCGCACCAGGGTACTTTTCCCGGCACCGGACATTCCAATGATTCCGTAGATGTCTCCCTCCTCAATGTCGAGCGAGATATCCCGCAGCGCTTCCACGCTGTTTCCCTTCTGCTCGAAGGTCTTTGATAAATGACGTATCGCAATTGCTGGCATGCACTGCCACCTCCTAAAATGTTATTTCTAAAACATAGAATAAAAAAAGCAGCCCTGCGGCTGCCCCAACCCACGCTCCATAGCGCCGGTATCTATCTGTTCTTCCAAAGATCTGAAGAATCCGGGAAAAGCCGCACAACATCTGCATCCATGCCATCACACATGGACATCTGGCGCATCCTGTCACACATCATCGCTGATCTCATCTGCCGCGCTGTGTCTCTCATACCCGTTTCCTCCTTCCTGCTTCTCCACTCCATGCTGTCTGTTATCTGCATGTGTTTTTTGATTACATTGCCTATTATAACAGGCAGTTTGGGAAAGTGTTAATACAGGAAGCCGATAGTTGGCTATAGGTGAAACCTATAGCCAACCACTACATAATTTTCTCTTTATATTTTTTCAATTCTTCGATATAGATCTGTCCGATGTGACTGATTGATGCCCCTTTGCGCTTCACATAGCCAATCCGCATCTTTTCCGTCTCCTTGAGTGGAATTGCCATGTAATCGCTGCCGTTTAGCTCCTCGCAGATAATTCCCGAGCACAGCGTGTACGCGTTCAGCCCAATCATAAAGTTTAGCAGTGTTGCCCGGTCGTTCGCCTTAATCAGCCGCTTATAATCGTAGGTGCTCTTCATCTCTTCCGCGAGGTAGAGCGAGCTGTTCCGTCCCTGGTCAAAGGACAGGCACGGATACTCGTCCAGTTCTTCCATGGAGATCACGCTCTGCCCTGCAAGCGGATGTCCCGACCACAGATAGACATAGGTATCGCAGGCAAACAGTTCCTCGAACTCCAACCCCTTCTCCCGGATGATCTTCATCAGCACCTGCTCATTAAAATCGTTCAGATACAGAACGCCGATCTCGCTCTTAAAGTTGCGTACATTCTCCATAACGTCGTATGTGGTCGTCTCGTTCGCCGCGAATTCATAGCTGTCCATCCCTGCTTTCTTTACAGTCTCCACAAACGCTTTGACCGCAAACGTATAGTGCTGCATGGACACACTGAACTTTTCCTTGCGCTGCTTCTCCACATAGCGCGCCTTAAGGATTCCGTACTGGTCGATCACCTGTCTGGCGTACCCCAGAAACTCCTCACCCTCCGGTGTGATGATGATTCCCCGGTTCGAGCGCATAAAAATCTGCAGCCCGATCTCCTGCTCCAGTTCCTTTACCGTCTCGGACAGACTGGGCTGCGATAAAAACAGACGCTTTGCCGCCTCATTCATCGATCCGCAGCCGGCTATCGTCAGTGCATATCTCAGTTGCTGTAATGTCATGAATTCTCCTTTTCCAGATAACGCTTTTTACTTGAAAAACCGCGGCCGGAAACCTCACTGACACGATTGATCACAACAAATGCATCCTCATCCACCGAATGGATCAGCTTCTCCGTCTTCGCCAGTTCCTGTATTGACACCACCGTAAGCAGCATCTCTGTCTCCCGCTCCATGTATCCGGTCTCACTTTTTAACATTGTAACACCGCGATCGATATCTGTTAAGACTGCTTTTCTGATCTCATCGATTTTCTCACTGACTACTTTGATCTGCATCTTTGCAGTTCCAAGCATCAGGCACTTATCCAGCACCACGCTGTAGACAATCACCAGCAGAATACCATAGAGAAGCTGTTCTCCTGTACTGTCAAACGCCTGGAGCAGCAAAATCAGCATATCGAATACATAAATGGACTTTGACACCGGTATCTTAAAATAACGGTTCAACACAAGTGGCGGTATATCCATGCCGCCAGTCGATGCGCCCGCACGGATCACAACGCCGATGGCTCCTCCGATACAGATTCCTCCAAAGATCATGCAGAGAATCATATCGTCCGTGATCGCATAGCCGTGCAGAAGCCGTGTAAACAGCTCCAGCGCTACCGGATAGCTGAAGGTGCTGACCAGTGTGTTTGCTGCAAATTTTTTCCCGAATACCGCAAATCCGATCAGAAACATAACCGTATTGAACAGCAGTACAAACACGGAGACGGAACAACCCATCATGTGGTGCACAAACAGCGCAATTCCCGTCGTTCCGCCGGTAATCAGTCCTCCCGGCACAATGAACATTGCCACACCGAATGCATACAGGCAGTTCCCCAGAATCACCACGCACGTCTCGAGCACTCTTTTCCAAAATTCATTCATCTTTCCTGTCTCCTCTGATCAGATTTCTTATCAGCTTATAAATACCCCGCACAACCGAGAACACAAGGAACATTACAATGAATCCGAATACACCCATCACAATGTCTGCAAATTCCATATTGCCGGTGCCTGTTACTTTCTGCCCGATCTCTATGGCAAACGTGATCACGATAATCAGTGTCAGCACATAAATCCACGCAATTACCATGACATGATCATGCTTTGCCAGCCATTTAAAAACAGGATACACGACAAAAATGAATCCCATTCCCATCATACCAATGACGAGAAAATGCAGTTCTTTATCTGTAAAATTGTATTCATACGCATCATTCAGACGAAGAATGTGGCTGTGAATCTTCGCAATCCATTCCACAATCCAGTACAGCAGCTCTTTCATAATTACCTCCTGCTTCTAGTTTTTGGAATAAGATTACTACGAATCTCAGCCACATGCAAGTCAGCGTATTAGTGGAATAAAATCTCAGCACAGTGTATTTTTGTACACCGTTCCCCCTTTCATAATCAGGCGCAGATGATCGGTGTCTGCAAGAACCGATACACTTTTTGTCGGATCTCCATCCACCAGAAGCAGATCTGCATAGGATCCCGCCTCCAGCACACCGATCTTTCCCTTCGGGTAAGGATTCTGGTAGGTCGTAAGTGCAAACACCTCGTTTGCAGTGCCCGTCAAAGCCCTCAGCGCCCGCATTGTGCCGAAGCGCTTTTCGTAATACCGGATATCCTCGCTCTGCTCCACCTGATAATCCGGTCCCGTGATCATCATATCCGTTCCGAACAAAAGCCTGATATCCTCATGCCGGTTTAAGATCTCGGTAGCCATCAGTTTGATGTGGGATGCACCGCGGTAGAACTGCTCGCGCACTGCCCGGATGATCTCCGGCACCCCGTCCGCCAAAACGGTGCTGGACGGATGCCTGTACTGGATGTCGCGATAGGTATGCGCATACTCCGAATCCCCATGCCCGCACGTCTGGCTGATGTAGGCACCGCAGGGATAGATGCGCGGTCCCGGAAGCACACCCTCGTCAAACGCCAGCTTTAATCCCTCGCTCACACTTCCCGCATCACGGAACGTGGTAAACCCGGCCATCAGCGCATCCTTACATTTTGCGACGGTCAGCACCGTGGCGTAATCCACCGGGAATTCTCCCTTTGCGAACAGACATCCCATGTGAACATGCGCGTCCGTCATTCCCGGCATCGCCACCATGCCCGTGCCGTCAAATACCTCGTCAAAATTTTCTTCCGATACTTCATCCGCAGTAATCTCTGTGACAATATCGTCCTCAATGACAATCTTTTTCCCTTGCGCCAGCCCGCTGCTGTGCCCGTCGAATACCGTTGCGTTTTTGATCAGTTTTTTTCTGTGTTTTTCCATGCCTTATCCTCTGTGGGACTGTGCAGTCTTATGCACACTGCCCGTCTTATGAAAATTTATCACGCACCACTTCCGCCAACAGTCTCGCTGTCATATCGACCCCCAGAGTTGCGCTGTTGACCATCAGATCCATATGGTTCATATCGTTCGGCAAATACCCCGCATACCGCATATGGTAGGCATCTCTCGCCTTGTCCACATCACGGATCATCCGCTTCGCCGCCTTTGTGTCCATGCCGAGATCATTGACACAGTTGACAATGCGGTCTTCGTACGGCGCATAGATAAAAATTCTGATCAGATGATCGCAATCCTCCAGAATTGCGTCCGCGCATCTGCCGACAATGATGCAGGATTCCTTCACGGCAAGTTTTTTTATCATCTCGCTCTCCGTCTTAAACAGGGCATCCTGCGTCGCCGTGGTTCCGCTGCCGAGTGGGAAACTCATGAACAGATACTTTGCCGACTCCTCCAGATTGCTCGCTTCCTTTAACGGAATGTTATGAACTTTGGACGCCTCCTCCACAATATCTCTGTCGTAGTATTCAATTTCCAGAAGTTCTGCCAGTTTCTTTGCAATCGGTCTTCCCAGACTTCCAAATTGTCTTGAAATTGAAATCACATATTTCTGCATATCTTTCTCTCCTCTCCGTCTTCGCACACAGCTATGACTCTTCCTTTAAAATACGTTTTAAGAATTTTCTGGTTGCCTCCTCCTTCGGATGATCAAAGATCTTCTCCGGCGTTCCTTTTTCCACAACCACACCGTCTGCCATAAAAATAACCTGACTTGCCACTTCTCTTGCAAACTGCATCTCATGTGTTACCACAATCATTGTGACTCCCTGTTTTGCGAACTGTTTCATGACATTTAACACCTCTCCCACCAGCTCCGGATCGAGTGCGGACGTCGGCTCATCAAAAAGAATGACCTCTGGATTCGCTGCCATTGCCCGTGCAATTCCGACACGCTGCTGCATGCCGCCGGATAGCTGTGCCGGGTAGTAATCGTACTTTCCTGCAAGACCGACCTTGTCTAAAAGTTCTTTTCCGGTCTTCTCGGCCTCTTCCTTTTTCATATGGCGTCCCACGGTAAGCCCCAGCGTCACATTGGAAAGAACCGTCTTGTTCACGAAGAGATTATAATTCTGGAAAACGAAGGAAGTATTTCTCCGAATCTCCAGCTTTTCCTTATTTTTTACATTTTTTAAGTTATATTCTCTTCCGTTTAAGACCATCGAGCCTTCATCCGGTTTTTCCAGAAGATTCAGGCAGCGCAAAAAGGTGGTCTTACCGGAACCGCTCGGTCCGAGTATGACGATGACGTCCCCTTTCTGTACATCAAGATCGATTCCTCTTAAAATCACATTATCTCCAAAAACCTTTTTTACATTTCTCACTTCTAATACTGCCATAGCCCTGTTTCCTTCCTATTATAATAATGTACGATGCCGTACCGCATCTCAGCCTGCCAGTGTCTTAACGCTTTTTGAAAATTTCCGCTCCACATAGTGGCTCAGCCGCTCTAACACAATTCCGATGCCCCAGAATACCATGGCTGCCGCCACATACGCCTCCAGATAAGAGTACGCCGCACTTGCCGCGTTGATGGAATCCGTCAGAATATCTGACACTCCGATGACCGACACTAACGCCGTTCCCTTTACCAGCGAGAGAATATCGTTCGTGAGCGGTGGAATGACCGCCCGCACCGCCTGCGGCACAATCACATGGAAAAAGGTCTGTGCTTTTGTCAGTCCCGAGGCATATCCCGCTTCATACTGTCCCTTGTCCACGGAGATCAGACCGCTTCTTATGATTTCCGAAATACTGGCAAGACTGCAGAACACCAAAGCTGCAATCGCCACATACATCAGACTGACATCCTTGATCGTCTTCTGTGAATGAAAAAATGCTGCGATACTGGAAAACTGCGTCGTCCAGATCAGATAAAAGATGAGCAGAACCAGATTCATCGGAAACGCTTTGCTCAGTGCCATAAGGACATCCATAACCGGCTTTAGCACCGGCACTTTATAGACTCTCACCAGCTGCGCACCAAGGAGATCTTAGATTACGTCGCTTCGGAATTCTGTGAAATCGGCGTTCTGTTGAAAAACCGTGAGAACCGCGTTCTCGACTGGGAGATGGAGCAGCAGGAACTTGATTTTCATCTGCTGGCAACCATGCGCCCCAAAGTCTATGTTCCCAGGCAGCATCCGCTCGCCGGCAGGACGAAGGTATCGATGGAAGACCTGGCTCCCTATGTCTACAGCCACTATTTTCAGGGAATCGACAGTTCCCAAGACCGCTTCTTCTCCGAGGAGCTTGTGGAGAATACCGTCGCAAAAAAACAATCACCCTCACGGACGAGATGGCAGATGCCAGCATCGGCATGGAGATGAACACCTATACCATCGGTTCCGGCATGTCCGGTGAGAATCTGCTGGAAAAAGATTACGCCGTCATGAATCTGGACACGCATCAACGGATCGAACTTGGCTGGATCTCCCGCAGGGATCACGAACTAAGTAATTTCGGCAAGCGCTTCCTGGATCTGCTGGCAGAAAAACTCAACTCCATGCAGTTGGACTAGCGAATAGGTAATCTTTGGACACGTTTTTGTGTAATAGGAACGAAGTTTCCTATTACACGAAAAAGGGACAGGGGGCGCACAGCACTTCGTGCTGTGCAGCTCCCTGTCCCTTTTCTCCTGCCATCTGCAGGCGTATCGCTTAGTAAACATGCTTTTTCGACTTGTGGGCTTCTCTCGCTTCCTCGACCGCCTCATGGTCTGCCATATTCACCTTTGCTGCTACTTTTTTCTTCTTCAACGGATGTTTTGGATTCTTATCTGACATGATCATACGCTTCCTTTCTCTCTGTCATCCTTATCCTTCAATCGCAATGTATTTCTTCTGCTCTACTGCAGGCTTTGCTTCCTTCTTCGGAACAACCAGCGTTAAGATACCGTGCTTGAACTCAGCCTTGATATCCTCCTCGGTTACGCCCTCGCCCACATAGAAGCTCCGGCTGCAGGCACCTGCATAACGCTCTCTGCGGATGTATCGTCCGGATTCTTTCTCCTTCTCGTCCTGATCCAGTCCCTTGGCGGCACTGATGGTCAGATATCCGTCATCCAGCTCTACGGTAATCTCATCCTTCTTGAAGCCCGGAAGATCAACTTCCATCTTGTAGCCATCCTTCATCTCCTGAATATCTGTCTTCATCAGGTTACCGGCTCTTCTGCCGTACAGCTTCTTGTCAACCTTGCGTAAATCTCTGTCATCGAAAAATGGGAAATCATCAAACCAGTCATCAAATAAGTTCTCTCCAAAAATACTAGGTGTTAACATAAGTCATCTCTCCTTTTCTACTTCGTACCTGCCTTCGGCAGATACACTCATGCTGTTTCCTTGTTTCTTTGGAACCGGGATGTTCTGGGAACTCATAGAACTCATTTCCTGTTCTCCTTTTGTTCCTCTCCTTTGTTCTGACTATGTTATAACACCGTTTATTAGCACTGTCAAGTGTTGAGTGCTAATTTTCTGTGAACTTTTTGTGAAATCCTGTAATTGCTTGATTTTATGGCATTTCAAGCGTTGTTATCGTCCAACTACGCATCATTTCCCTTGATTTCCCCTGTTTTCTTCCCGAAGTACCGGCATCCGGAAGATCTGCACGACGAGCGGAATTACCATGATAAACCACACGAGCGGCTCCGCCACAATAACACCGGTGTAGCCTAACATCGGCACAAGCGTGGCGGCGATCACGATTTTCCCGACCATCTCAAGCGAACTCGAAATGAGCGGCGTGATATGATCGCCCAGTCCCTGCATGGCGTTTCGGAGCACGCAGATCACCGCCGTCACATAGTAGAACAGCGTGTCGAATTTCAGGTAGTTGGTCGCATTTAAGATCACAACCTCATTCGTGCTTCCCGTCACAAGATATACCAGCCATCTGCCAATCGTGTAGCTGGCCACCGCGGAAAGCGTACACCAGATGCAGGTGTAGAAAATGCCGAGCCGGATGCCTTTTTTAACCCGGTCGATCCTGCCTGCGCCCAGATTCTGTCCGCAGTAAGTCGCCATCGTCTGTCCGAAGACGCTGAACATCGTCATAAAAATCTCAGAAATTTTCCGCGCCGCCGTGTGCGCCACGATGATGTCCTGCCCCAGCTTATTGATCGCCGTCTGGAGTGTCAGCGAGCCGATATTGACCAGCGAGCTCATAAAGCCCATCGACAGCCCCGATCCGAGCATGTTTTTCACCATCGCCGTATCCGCATCCCGGAAATCCTCCCGCGCAAGGCGGAGGATTTCATATCGTCTCAACATGTAGATCCAGCAGATTACAAACGCCAGGATCTGTGCCAGAACCGTGGCGGCGGCAGCTCCCCGCACGCCCGCTTTTAACACCAGCACGAACAGAAGATCTCCCGCGATATTTAGCGCCACCGACACTGCCAGAATCACGAGCGGCGTGACGGTATCCCCGAGTGCCCGAAGTGCTGCGGCACACGCGTCATAGAGAAATGTCGCAAGAAGTCCTGCTATGATGATAAATATGTAAGGTCCTGCCACCGGAATCAGATGCTCCGGCACATTTAAAAACCGCAGGATCGGCTGTAAAAACACCAGTCCAAGCACCGTCAGCACAACCGAGATCACCGTTCCGAGCACCAGGGAAGCGGCAAACGATTTTTTCACGCCCCGGATATTCTTCGCGCCGAACCGCTGCGCCGTGATAATGGCAAACCCGTTCGCCAGTCCGAGCAAAAAGCCGATGACGAGGTTGCTGAGCGTTGTCGTTGCACCGACCGCAGCGAGCGCATCCTCCCCGAGAAAAGAGCCGACAATTCTCGTATCGGTCACGCTGTAGGTCAGCTGCAGCAGATTCCCGAGGAATATCGGCAGTGCAAACGCAAGAATCAGCGTTGACGGTTTTCCTTTTGTAAGATCTTTCATTCGACCGGTCTCTCCTTTTTCGTCACCGGCTTGCGCCGGATTCTGTGATACTGCGGGCGGAGTGTCACCTCCGACACCGCCACGCCCTCTCTCTGCTCCACGATATACGCCACCGCGTCCGCGACATCCTGCGGCAGAAGATAGCTCTCCGTCTCCTCCCCCACCGTAAAGTCTGCATTGCGGTACAATTCCGTCTTCGTCATATCCGGGGATACCACCGCCACGCGCACACCGTATTTTCGCGCCTCGTCAAAGAGGCTGCGCGAAAAGCTCACAAGTCCTGCCTTTACCGCGCCGTAGGCACAGCCGTGCGGATTCGACTGCTGCGCCGTCACGGATGCGATATTGACGATACAGCCCTTGTTTTTCTTAAACCCGCGCAGCAGCTGCTGGCTTAAAATCATCGGCACTTCCAGATCTGTGCGCACCATCTCCTGAATCTTCTTCGGGCTTAACTCCTCGTGCAGTCCGTAGTACGCGCTGCCGGCATTGTTGACAAGCAGCGTTACCGTAGCTTCCGCCGCAATCCCCCGCACCAGCTTCAACATTTTTTCCGTGTCCAGAAGATCGCAGACCACCGCATGAAACAGCGGATTATCTGCAGCGTCCGGAAACTGTTCCGCGAAACTGCTGCCGAACGAGCGTCCGATGCCAAACACTTCATATCCCATTTTGCACAGTCTGGCACTGATCGCCGCCCCGATCCCGGAGGACGCCCCCGTGACAATCGCCGCCTCGTTTTCTCTACACTGCTCCATGTATTCTCTCCTTATTCCTTCCACCGGAAAATCCGCTCTGCCGGAAGATAAGCAGCAAGTTTTTCCGTCATATACTGCTCCATCTCCTCCATGAGCGCCGTCGGGTAATGGTACACCCCGCCGTCATTCTGGTAGGGGAACTGCACCACCGCCGAGTCCGGCTCATTTTTCCGCATCTTCTTCAGATAATCCTGGGAAATGCGGAAGGTTCCGACGCTGACATCCGCCAGTTTTTCCAGGTCCAGCGTCCCGCAGACCTGCGCAAACATCGCGTCATAATGCTTCTTCCAGTCGCTGCAATAGATCATCGGGTCAAAGCAGAGACGCACCGAAAAGCCGTGTTCCATCGCCGCTTCCGCTCCTGCCAGCCGCCCGGCGAGCGAAGCCGTACCGTGCTCATATGCATCAATCACCTGCTGCGGTGAAATGGTAAACGCACAGATGACACCTGCCTCCGGCCGGACCGTCTGCCACAGGCTGCCTCCGGTTCCCTTGGTTCTAAGCTCGATGCGCAGCCGCTGCCCGTCGGTGTTCATCCTGCGCACAAACTCAATCCAGCGTGCCGCATAACCGGTCAGATGCTCTAACGCCAGCAGATCCGTGTCGTAGGACACGCAAAGGTAGACCGGGTGCGCGGCAAGTCTCTTTTCCACTTCCGCAAAAATATCCTCCAGATTGACGAACACCACCAGATTGGCGGACGGATACATTCCCTTCAGATAGCAGTATTCACAGTCAAACACGCAGTTCATCACGCAGGAGGTGTAGTAAAAATGTTCATTTCCAAAACTCTGGCAGACCGGCGCGCCGGGGTAGAGCAGCTCACCGTGCTTCGCCGCCAGAATCAGATTCTGCGCCGCATGCTGCCTGACATAGTCCTGCCTGCTCCGGCAGAAAACATCCTTATAGTGGTCGATAGCAATCACTTCCGCCTGCGGAAACTGCGCAAGTATCCGCTTTGTCTCCGGATCTTCCGCCACTTCCCGCTCCACATAAATATGGGAAAACGGCGGATTATAATAAGACCTGTTTAAGTTCTTCAAGCCGCACCTTCCCTTCCCGCCTGTCTTTGCACGGGAGCAGCCCCCGCGCATACCATTCTTCCAGTTCCGCTTTCCAGTCGTATCCGGTAAGCGCCGCATACGTGATATACTGCCGCGCCGACGCCCGCATCGTCTGCGAGCAGTGCAGCGCCGCAAAAAGCCGCTCCAGCACCGCCTCGTCTTCCTGCAAAATACCGTCGTTTCGCAGCGTCTCCTCCTCGTCTGCCGCCTCCCGCAGATTTGTAAGAAATGCCGCGACCTCCTTTACATGCTGCTCCAGCAGCCCCGTGAGCGCCTCCGCCGTCATTCTCTCCTGCCCTGCAATTCCGAAATCCGATACCACCTTCAAAAAAAGCATCCGGTCCGGAGAAAAAAAGCGGATGCCTGCCTGATAGACGGCCGCCGCTTCCATATCATATAAAGCTCCGTGTGCCGCTGCTCTTTGCAGCGGCTGCATCCCGGTCACAAGTTCACGTTCCTTCCACGGGTGCCGGTACAGAATATCCGGATAGAACGTTTTCCCGGTTGCCTGCTCCGTGATCTTGTGACACATGTACAGGTCTCCGATCTGTGCGGCGTGTGCCGCCCCGTATCCGCTGTCCATGTCCCGGTCTGCCGGTTCACAGCCGCTGTCCGCGCTCTCTGCCGCCGCGCAGCAGCCAATATTGACGAGAAACTCTGCCGCATCTGCTCCATCCCGCGCACAGACTGCCGCGGTCGCAGCAGCCGCAGCAATCTCCCCCACACCGGTCACAACCAGCCGGATGCTGGCGCTCTCATTGTCAAATACCTCAAACGGCGCATACGCCGTGTTCTTTTTTAATTCCAGTTCCCGGATGAGTCCGTGTGCCTCCTGATAAAGCGCCGTTACCACATAAATCATCGTCTGTCTCTAGCCTTTCCAATACGCCCGGATGGCATCTTCCACAAGATTCTCTCCGATCACAATCAGAACATCCTGCCCGTTTGCAATCGGCTTTCGCGTAATCTCCTGCTGTGTTGCATTGATCTCCAGCCATGTGCCATCCGGATTCTGCAAAAATCCCTTCACACGGAAAATATGTCCGCACGCCGGATCTTTCAACATCTTCTTCACCGCCGCCGTAACCGCATCTCCGTCCAGATGCATATCCAGAAAATACAACGACTCAAACGCCTGTCCCTTCGCAAAGTCCGGCTTCTCATAGCTTGCGATATAATAACCGCAGGAAAGGAGCGCGGCAAAGTCCTGATCTGAGAGCAATTCTGCACCCTCGCACAAAATTTTCTGATCCGCCCGCTGCTTGCAGCCGAGCGCCGCAAGCGACCGCTTCAAATGCGCGATCGTATTCTGCCGCTGCTCCTCTGTCGCCGTGTCGCACTTGCTTAAAATTATACAGCCGGCATTTGCCGCCTGCGACGCCAGCAGGTACTCCGCCTCCGGTGAAAGTGTGTCCTCCAGACGCGCGTCCACCACAGCAATCACATTGCCGATCTCGTACCACTGATCCAGCGGCTCCTCATGCAGCACGTCAAAGAACTCGTCCATGTCGTAGATTCCCGACGGCTCCACGAGCACGCGGTCATACCCGCACATTCCCATGGCGATCAGCTTGGTGCGGAACCTTCTGCGGTGCGTCTCAGGATCGCAGCCGCCGGAGATCATCTCCAGTTCGCACTGCTCCCCCTCTAACTCCTGCAGTAACATCATATCGACATTGACCGCGCCGAAATCATTTTCCAAGATTCCGATATTCTGCCCCTGCTCCATCAGGCGCTTCGCATATTTTTTCAAAAACGTCGTCTTCCCCGATCCGAGGAAGCCCGTGACCAGATCAATTTTTACCATGGCAGTCCTCCCTATGCATCCGATCTGGAATATGCATTCTTCATCTGGCCACTGAGTTCAAATAAAACCTTGTCAAGGGTATCTGCCGTCTCCTTCTGCAGCATCTTTGCAATGCTGCGGTTTGCCTCCTCGCGAAGTCTTCTGCGCATCACGGCATCCGTCTCCCTGGAGAGGAGCGCGTCGTAGTGATGGATCAGCTCATGTCCCTTTGCCATCACATGCTCCTGATAGCGCTCGATATGGAACACCGAGCTCCGGTAGGACGCGTCTGCCATCGCCGCAATCAGCCGGCTCGACCAGTAAAAGTTCTCCGTGGACACCTCGCCTGTCGTGTTCGCCAGATATTCCGGTGTCTCCTCCACATCGGCATAGAATGGCACCAGCACGTTAAATGCGTTTGACGCAAATGCCAGCCACTCGATCACGCCGTTCTCCTGCTCCATCTGCGGGCGCATCTGGATCACAGCGAGAAAATCGTTCCGGTTGATGCCGATCGAGCGGTATGCACCGCGCAGGGACTTATCCCCGTAAGCGGCATACGGGTCATACGGTGTTCCCTGGAAATGGGAGGATAAGACGTATTTGACGTCCTCCACCGTCACTTTTTTCTCCGGCACCATACACCACGGAAGATCATCCGAAGCCGGTGTGAAATCCGCATGCGGTCCATCCCACACCTTCGTGTGCGGATTCAGATAACGCTCCATGAACCACGCACGCGGCGTGTTGTATACATGATCCGCATCGTCATGACTGCCGAACGCGTCGCGCGGGTGAAACTCGCCATCCTGTGAGAGATCCAGATGATACGTCTTTACGAATTCTTCCAGATCCGCCGGGCACATATATTCCCTCTGCTCCCCAAGCGCATCGGCAAAATCAAACCGGTCAATTCCAAGCTGGTTCGGCATGACCACATAGACATCATCCGGCACTCTGCGCGCCATCCAGTGATGTCCGCCGATTGTCTCCATCCACCAGATCTCATCCCGATCCTGAAATGCGATGCCGTTCATCTCATAGGTACCGTACTGCTCCAGCAGGCTTCCCAGACGTCTGACACCCTCCCTGGCGCTGCGGATGTACGGAAGCACGAGACACACAAGGTCTTCCTCGCCGATCCCTCCGCAGATCTCCGGCTGACCGTCCTCTGCCTTCTGATACACCACCAGCGGATCTGCGCCGAGCACGCGCGGATTCGAGGTGATCGTCTCCGTCGCCGTCATGGCAACATGCGCCTCATTCACGCCGCTTGCCGCCCAGATGCCTTCCCCGTCGACCGCGTTCGGCACCGCCGTGTAGCGCATCGGCTGCTCCGGCAGCTCGATCTTCACATGTGAAATCACAGACTCATAATGTCGCGGCTGCTCCTGGGGCTGCACGACCACAAATTTCTTCGGTGTAAAATGTCCCGAACCCGAATCGTCGTTGCGCGCAATCATCGTTGATCCGTCATAGGATGCTTTTTTTCCCACTAAAATCGTTGTACAAGCCATTATCCATTCCTCCTTGGTATGTCTATCTGATTTTCCTGCCTCTCCGCCGGAAGCAGAAATTCCCTAAAGCATATTCCACATTGCATAAGAATCATAGCACTTTTCGCTTGTCTGCTACAAGTCCCATCTAGGAACCGGACGGAATCCGCACGAGAATCCGCTCCCCTCCGCGCTCCGCCATTGCAAGCACCGGCACATGCTTTTTCCGGAGCAGATGCACCACCGGATATGCCGAAAATACATCCCCCTCGACATAAACAGCCTCCGGCCGGTACTGCAGGATCTGTTTCACATAGTCCTTGTTCCGAAGCTTCCAGTCGGTTTTTTCCATCGCCACTTCACCGTAACTGCCGTCCTGCTCCAGCCCGGGCAGCTCCGGCAGCGGGATATGATAGATCTGTGCTTGCGTCATCCCCGGCAGTTCTCTTAAAAGTTCGTCCGCCGCATCGCTGCCGCCCACGTTTACAAGCGCCTTCTCATCCTTGAAGCTGTCCAGACTGATCCGGCATGCCTCCACCGCATCGGAAAGTTCCCCGACCGTCATGAGAAAACCTCCCTTATGGCAGAAAACGGCGCTCTTTAATCCCGATGCCTCTGCCAGTTCTTCCTTTTCCAGTCCGAGCCAGTGCTCCGGGAAGCTGCACTTATAATGGAGAGAATACTCCCGCTTCTGCGGCTGGATACAGTATCCGCCCCGGTTCGACGGGAAAATCACAAACGCAATCCCGGTCTCCGACAGGCGTTTCTGGCACGGAATAAAATAGGGCAATATCAGAATCGCGGCATCGCGCTCCGCCGTCTCCCCGGACACTACGGCACGCTCATGCGCCGCCAGCACCTCCTCGATCTGACGGTCGGCGCGCTCATTTCCGCGATAGCGCTCGAATTTATTTTCAAGAATCATGCCCGCCACGCTGACCGCCTGAAAAAAGGCGGCGTCGCTTCCGCCCTGCGCATCCCATGCCGGGTTAAAATTGCCAATGAGCGTCGCCAGCTCGTTTTTCTCCCCGGTGTTGTCGTTATTATCCAACGGCTGTACAAACGCCTCGTCAAATTCCGCCGCCAGCTCCTCCCCGAGGATTGCTCCCCCGAGTTCCTCCCACAGCAGTCCGAACGCCGCATAGGGCACACCGTTCTCCCGCACCCGGCTGTCTTTCTGATGATGGTCGTACCGTCCTCTTCCGATGTCAAACACGATCCCGGCAAAATTCTCTGGCACTCTGTTGCCGCGCGTAATTACAATCTCCGGATTCAGGTAAAGCAGCAGCGCCGCGGAAAACACATCGTCTGCATGAAATTTCCCTCCGTGTGTAAACGCCGCCGCGTCTTTTCTCTGAATCTGTTCCAGTAAGTCTTCCGTCATTCTTTTTCTCCCTCATTTGCTTCTTCCATCACAACACGCGCCTCCGGCGCGCTGCCCGCCTCCACATAATCGAACCGGAGCACCGCCTGCTGCCAGTTCACACTGACTCTGGCGCTTTTTCCTCGCTCCCTGCCGGCCGCGGAAATCTGTTCTAACAGTTCCCCAAAGACCTTCCTGGTGAGATACCCGCCCCTCCAGTGAAAGGTAAACGTTTTTCCTTTTTTTGCTGTCTGAAGCGCACGTTTATAGACATCCTCCACCTTCGTGAAGGAAAGCTTTTTCTCCCGATAATAAAAATGCTGTGCATCCGTACATTCCGGCGCAGGCGCGATCAGGGGCTGATGATCCCGGAATACGCTCTTGTCGCAGAGATTGAAATAATCGTACCGGATCTGTGCTCCCGCACCGAGCGTGTTGTCAAATGTGGCATCCAGATGATAATACTGCCCGCCAATTTTTACGATATTCCACGTATGGCGGTATTTGATCCCCTTCTCTGGGCAGTTTCCACACAGTGCGATCGCGCACCAGACGCCAAGTGCATCGCAAAGCACCTTTACTGACTTTGCAATTCCCTCGCAGACGCCCACGCCCTGTCCAAGAGGCCCTATAATCTCATGGGAATACGGCTTTTTCAGCTTATCATAGTGTACGTTTTCGCAGATAAAGTCATGAACGTATTTTTCCTTCTCCCACCCGGAGAGATTCTGCGCCGCACGCGCCAGTTTTTCCACCCGCGCTTTCATCGCCTTCTGATGCTCTCTGATCTTGTTTTTTTCAAAGAGGTATTCCGGCAGGAACACAAGATTCGCCGACTCCGGATAATACCGGTACTTGTAGCCGGTCGCCCAGAAAATCTCCGGATGATCCAGCCGCAGCAGGAAAAATACCTGATAGAGATCCTCCGCCTCAAGGCGCGGCATCGGAATGGCATCCTCCAACGCCAATAGTCCCTGCAGCATCGCATGATATGCCGCCTGCTTTGTTTTGTCCATTTTGCTGTAATAATATGCTTCCATCGTTGTCTCCGTGTAGTTATATGGGCAGGGCTATGATCTGGATTTCCTGTTGGATTCCCGGAATTGGGCTTTTCCTCGATCCGGTAAGTCTCCGGCATGTTTTCTGCCTCTTTTCGCTGGGATTCCTGCCAATTCCATACTCAGCCTTCCTGCCCGGCAGGCGTCTGGCTTCTCCGGTGCACTCTCCGTCTCACAAAGTAAAAGCAGACGACTTGTAAAATAATGGTGATAATCCATGACGCCGGATAAGAAATAAACAGAATCGCCAGTGATCTGTGATATGGGAAAATGCCAAAGATCCACACCACTCTCGTGCCGACCGTTCCGATGACCGACAACACCATCGGCACCGCAGAATATCCCATGCCGCGCAGCGCCCCCGGGAACAAATCCATCCAGCCGCAAAGAAAATAGGTGATCGTCGTGTATGCAAGGATCTCCATACCGCACGCAATTACCTCGGCATCCTCCGTGTAGATCTGTAAAATCTCCGGTCCGAACCCATAGCAGATGCATCCCAAAACTACAGCGACCACGACCGATAAGATCATGCAGTCTGCCAGCACACGATCCATGCGCTTTAATTTTCCAACGCCGTAATTCTGGCTGGTAAAGCTCATGCACGCCTGTGTGATGGAGTTCACCGAGACATACAAGAAGCCGAGCAGATTGTTTGCCGCCGTGTAGCCTGCCATCGCCGTCGATCCGAACGAATTGACCGAGGACTGCAGGAGCACATTGGAAAAGTTAATGACCGTACTCTGGATTCCCGCCGGAACGCCGACCGAAAAGATCTGCTTCAAGTAGTACCCTTTCATGCCAAGCTCGGAAAAACACAGCCGGTAACTGCTCTCCGACCGGCAAAGGCACCGCAACACCAGCACACAGGAAATCATCTGTGAGATAACCGTGGCGATCGCCACACCGGCAACGCCGAGCTTGAATACAATGACCAGCACCATATTCAAGCACGCGTTGATGACTCCCGCAATCATCAAAAACAGCAGCGGACGCTTCGTGTCCCCGACGGCGCGCAGGATCGCCGCGCCATAATTGTAGAGCATGAAAAACGGCATTCCCAGAAAATAGATCCGCATATAAAGTGCCGACAGTCCGATGACGTCGTCCGGTGTCCCCATCAGCGCCAGCGCTCCCTTGGAAAAAACAAGTCCCACCAACGCCATGACAATTCCGCTGACCAGTGCCAGGGTTATCGCTGTATGTACGGTCTCAGACACCTCTTTCTCACGCCCCGCCGCATAGAAACGCGCCGTCAGTACATTTGCCCCTAGCGAAATTCCGATAAACAGATTCGTGAACACGTTGATGAGCGCACTGGTCGATCCCACCGCTGCCAGCGCCTGGCTGCCTGAAAACCTGCCCACCACGATAATATCTACCGCATTGAACATCAGCTGTAAAATGCCCGACAGCATGAGCGGCAGCGAGAAGGAAATCAATTTGTCCATAATCGTTCCGTTGCACATATCGATCTCGTATTTATTCTTTTTTGCCGTTGTCTGTTCCATCTCTGTCACCGCTCCTGTTCTGTGTCTTATCTGTTTCATCCACTTCCCGTTCTATCTTTTCTTAAATCCAGTTAAAGTCTCCGCCGGTAATCGCAAGGCTTAAGAGCGCATCCATTTTCGCCACTTCCTCCTCGCCCTCGATTTTCTGCAGAAGCACTGCCGTATCTGTCACATCCACAAGCGTTTCATCCGGCCCGATCTCATAATCAACCTCCGATGCACAATCCGGACAGGGAATCCGCGTCATCGTCTGCAAGGACAGAAACCGATTCCCGCACTTTTTACATTCATAATATCCGCACTGCTTTGTGCCATCCGGTACATAATACATGGTAAAACCTCCTTTTGCCTGTCACTATGTATCCCATTTTAGCATGATGGCTTTTAAAACACAAATGCAGGGTTAGCGTCAGATGGCGTCAAGGAAACAGTACATATCCACCTTTGCCTTGACGCCATTTAGCAGCGCGCATCGTGGCGCTGCATGTCCAAAATTCAGTTTGCAGACGATTGCATATCGGGGTTACCTATGTTCTTGCATCTTCATACTCTATCACGAATCAAGCAATCACCTTGTACAGACTTTATTTAATAAGAAAACCAAATAAAAGAAAAACCTTACCAATGTTCAGTTTTTTATTTCTGAAAGTCAGCAAGGCTTCTTTATATATGTTATGAAATAAAATTTTTATCTCTTGAATAATCACAAAATATTCCCAATCACTAAGCAAATTTGCTTGTCGCCACATAAATAATAGATTTTTACAGTGTTTCAAATTATTTAAACTCCTCGGTGGCTAGCTTGAGCTGGCTGTTTTTCCCTCATTTTTCAAGCATTTATTATTTATATTTTTCAAAATACACTCTCGTTTTTATGTCAGCTAAAATTTTCAAAGTAAAATAGAACCAAACACATAATTATCAATAGATATTCTCTAAAATATTCTAGTTAATAACCACCCATATTTAGAATCAAAATAGTCATCACTTATAATTTTAGCTTGAAAAATATCCCCTATTTTTACAGCATCCTCACACTTCTCAATTCTTTTTTCAGTCAACTTTGAAATATGAATTTGTCCTATATTTCTAGTATCCTGTGTTTTTATTTTTACATGAACAAAATGTTTTGAAACATAAGAAACTGTGCAATGCACCACATCACCATTTTTTAAATATTCTGTTGAATTAACTGCATTTTTCTGTTTATTCAGCAGCAAAATGTACTCTGTCGTAAATTCTTTACTTCTATGCTGATCCACGTCATTTATTCTTGAATTCGATGCATGTCCCATTATACATTACTTTCCCACAAATAAAACCAAACTAAAGCCATTTGATAAATCAAATGCCGAAATCCTGCATAAAGACAGGCTTCCAGCATTTCTATCCATTATTCAAACTCCCTACAGAAGAACTTATCATCCCTATGAAAGCTTGATTTCTGGAGCTTTAAACGGCAATTATTACACCTTTTATCACAATTATTTTATATTTTCAAAAATTAGATATCATCATTTTCTATTACAAATGTTATCTCCAATTCCTAATTTAGGTTATTATCCATTCCCATTATTTTCTTAAAATTAGCATAAGCCGTATCATCTTTAAGAATTTCAACCATTTCTGGGGTTACCATTTTTTCAAAAGTTTTTAGCGAATCAGGTTCAACTACCTTTGATAAAATAAAATTTCTAAGCATCAACGTTAATGGTTCACCAATTGCCGACTTATAATTAAATCCTAACAACTGCATTGTTTTCAGTGTGTCTACACTAATTAGTTCTTTTATTTGTTCATATATTTCCAGTTGTCTTGTAACTCCACTCTGTTCTACTGAACCGCTATTCTTTAACAATTCTAATATCCTAGAAACTGTATTATGTAAATGTGCTATATCCTCATCGCTAATCACAACTTTATCTAACTCAGATTTATACGCTTGAGCAATTCTAACGGCTTCTTCTCTTTCATTTAATAATTCATTTACAATTTCATCATATGTAGCTCGCAGTTTCTCTGCATTCTTTTCATCTTTTACAGTTTTAATTTTATTTGAAATTGCTGTTGCAGTTCCCTTAACTGCTAATTCTGTTAATGACCTGCCTAACCCTAACAATTCATTTGCATACATTTCGTCCATATTTGCACTTCTCCTTTCGCACAGATCTTTATTTCTAATTTCCAATTACTTAAATCCTGTTCAACATCTAATATTTCAGTTCCAGCCATATTTTTCTTCAAATATTCCTTAGCATGAATGTCATCTAATAGTAATAGAAAAACCAATACCTCCTTAGCAGTTCTTATTTATTCATCTCTTGATATACAAGCCAAAAAAATCATCACTTGCCACTTCATTTACTCTTTCCTCGCTATGACTACCTTCATGAAGAAAAAATCAATACATTAAGTTTTCAAAATATGAAGCTAATGGTTCCAGTAAACGTTATAGGATTTCAGGTGCTGTGAATATTTTTCAATTGTTTTTTGTAAAACTTCTAAAAAACTTCTGCTCCCCTTCTCATAGAATTACCAACTACGTTCTCGTAAACTATTTAACAATTTTTCATAATTATCTATTTCAATTAATTTAAAACTTTATTCCAACTATATGCGGCATCCATACATTCTACATATCCATTTGCAAATGAAAAGTAGATACAAATTTAATCAAACATTTTTTCAAGTCCCTATTACACCGCTTTTAATTGATTTTCTGATTTTTCACTTAATATAGCATATTCTTTCATCATACCATGCACTTTTTATCAAATCTCCTGATTTATAACAGCTTAAAAAAAATTATCCACTGCATCATTAAGAAATATGTTCGCCTTTGTTAACCACATATCAATATAATCATTCAATATTTTTATTATTACTCACTTTATCAAACATTTCCTTCACAGCCGGCGCATCTTTGGTTAATTTTTTTATACTTAAATCTTCTGCTTTGTTGTTAGCCAATCGAAGTTGATTTTCTGATGAAAGAAGTGCCTCCTTTGTTTTCTGTAAATGAGAAATTGTCTTATCAATTTCATCTATCGCTGTTTTAAACTTCTCGCTAGCAATTCTATAATTACGCGTAAATCCATCTTTAAATGTATTCATATTTTCTTCAAAGCGTAAAATATCTATCTGTTGATTTCTTACCAATTCCAATTCTTGTCTATATTTTAAAGAATTCAATGCTGCATTCCGCAGTAACGTAATCATTGGAATAAAAAATTGTGGTCGAATAACATACATTTTTTCATATTTATAAGACACATCGACAATACCATTATTATACAATTCATTATCAATTTCTAGCAATGACACCAATACTGCATATTCACATCCCTTTTCACGCCTATCACGATCAAGTTCTTTAAAGAAATCTTCATTCTTATGTTTGGTTGCAGTCTCGTCCATCTCATTTTTCATTTCAAACATTATAGAAATGAATTCTATTCCATCCACATCTTCTCTAAAAATAAAATCTCCTTTGCTTCCATTTTTTACATCATTATCTTTTTCAAAATATGCTGTTGGAAATGCAGCCATTCTTAATGAATTGAATTGGTTTAAACAATGTTGTTCAAGACTCTCACCTACCATTTTTGTAGATTGCCGTGCTTTAAAATCCTTATAATACTCTATTTCCTCATCTTTTAACTTTAACTTTTCCTCATATTCTTTATGTAACGATTGTTCCTTCAATTGATTTTCTGTATCCTTACTTGATAACTGGCTTCTGAGCTCTGTAATTTCTGTTTGCTTTTCTGATATTTCTTTCTCCTTTTTCTGCACTGCCTCTGAAACCGCTAGTTTTCTTTCCGTTTCGCTATTCCCGAGTTTCGCTTTTAATTCTTCTATTATACGATTTTTTTCTGTTAATTCTTCTTGTTTGATTTCTAATGCGTTTTGTTTTTCTTTATCTTTTTTGTCAACAGCTTCACTTATTGCCAACTGTTTTACGGTTTCACTTCCCTCAATCTGAGCTTTTAATTGTTCAATCTGTTTATTCTTCTCTTGATCTTTAGCAGAAAAGTTTTCTTTCAATGTAGTGATTTCTTTTTCTTTAGCACTAACTGCCTCTGAAATTGCTAGTTTTCTTTCATTTTCTGCATTTTCTATTTGTGCTTTAAGCTGAGCAATCTTTCGCTCTCTATCTGTAAGTTCATCGTTTTTCTTTTCAACAGCAATCTCTCGTTCCTGTTCCTTTTTACTAATAGCCTCACTTATTGCAAGTTGTTTCTCGGTTTCATTTCCTGCAATTTTTGATTTTAATTGTTCAATTATTTTATCCTTCTCTGTAAGTTCTGATTCTTTCGTAGAAATCAATTTATCAAACTCATCCTTCTGTTGCATTTTAACAAGTTCTAAATCTTTTTTCTTAATTTCTTCCAAATTTTTTTCTCTTTGTTTAAGTTCTTTATCAAATTCTTTATCACGAACTTGTTGAATAATTTGAGCATAACCAGACTCATCAACCGCAAAAACTTCTCCACACTTAGGACATTTAATCTCTTGCATCTTTTTTTCATCCTTTCCCCACTTATACATTGCGTAGTTCTAATTAAATTAGTAATTAATAAGATTTAAGCTGGCCTCAATAAATCTTTCATAATACCAAATACCTTGTATATGCATTTCACACTCTGCCTTGCTTTTACCGGATACGATTACTACTCTCCCAATAACTGAATTAATTTATATCTACGTCTTCTCGAAGTTTTCCTCAAAATCATCCGAACACTTTAAAACTTCCGCTTACACTATAGTAAGTCCGAAACCCTCTTCTCTTTCCAATTTTTCTTGAAGAATTTCCAACCTACAACTTTTATATTTGTAATTACTCTGCTTTCAAACTATGTTTTTAGAATATCACAGTATGCATCATTATTCAAGCATACATTCCCTCTTTCAGCAGCCTTCTTGCACAGTTCATAATCTGTTTCTGTCTCTTTAAGCCGCCATACAAAAAACCACATTCCACACACCACATAACAAACTAAAATCATGGGTTTGTCTACAGCATTTAAGTTACTTTGACTAAATGCTACTATTATAAGAACCCAAAAATAAGGAACTACCATTATTGGTAACCCATAATAACAGTTCCTATTTATTACTATCGTCATTTTTTCAACAATACTTATTTCCAGCTTACTATATCATGTAACTTACTCAAAAGGTCTTCGACATATTTACGCTTATCCTCATTACTTTTCTCAGGATTATAATTATGTTCGCAAACAATTGCATATATTAACTCTCGATTTACATTTTCAAAATAATTAGTCGCTGGTAAAATACAATATTTAAACTCTGTAATATCATCTCCATATCTTGCAGATTTGCATGCTTTTAATGTATCCGCTGCAGTCGGATATTGATCGGGATCTTTTAAAAGTACCATGCGCACCTCATCTTGATCTGGTTCCAATTTATCCTCTGAAATATCAAACTTAAATATATAAAATTCATTTTCATTGTTCAAAATTGCATTTTTATTACCATAGTATATTGCATACATTAAGCTATTCGTGCAATACGTATACCCTGGTGTAGAAGCCAATGTCTTTGGCTTAATTGATCCCTCTGAAACCTTCATACAATTTTCTACTATATATTCATATGATTCAGAATTAAGTCTTTCCGCATGACAATCGATTTTACCATCTTTAACAATCTTTTTGCCCCTTGACTCTATTGTTCCATGATATAATATCATTTGCTTTATTCCCTTCACAATCTATTATTCAATACAAATAAATACTGCATCAAATCACTTCTAAAATTCCATATTAATGTATATGTATCTTAATAAGCATTTCTATAACAGCAAAAATCAACCGTCTCAAAATTTTTACAAATTGACATCATTGTTTCTCCTGATAACATATATGGTTCCTTTTTCGGTAAAATAATTCTATTGGTGAAAATAGCGAATTTGATAGAAAAAACAAACTAAATATTCTTTCTGGAAAATTAAATCTAGAATTTTTCTCTAATATATCATCCATATACTTTCCTCTGATATATCCCTAATGCATTTCTATAATTACGTCATAAGTATCTTTTATAACTTTTTCATTACTATCATCATTTAAAAAAATGACTTATATATTTCAAGATTTTGTCCCCCATCTTTCACATAACTCATATAGTAATTCCATTCTACCTCAAAAAGCATATTTTGCATTTTTAATAATAGCTTATAGTATTTTATTAAGCGATTAACTTGTGCGTCTTTATCCACTTTTGATAATTTTTCCAAAATTATGTTCATTTTTCTCCCTTAATTGTCATAAGCTTCTGTCTTTTTCTTAATAGTTCTTACAAAAAAGGTACCCATTCAATTTTCGCATGAATAGATACCTTTATCGTTTTATTTATCGAACACTTACTCAAACTCAATCGTTCCCGGTGGCTTACTGGTCAGATCATAGAATACCCGGTTGACCCCGCGCACCTCATTGATAATACGGCTCATCACCGTCTGCAGCACCTCGAACGGGATCTCCGCCGCCTCCGCGGTCATGAAATCCACCGTATTCACGGCGCGCAGTGCAACTGCATAATCATAGGTTCTCTCATCCCCCATGACTCCGACGCTTCTCATATTGGTGAGCGCCGCAAAATATTGACCGATCGAACGGTCCAGTCCGGCTTTCGCAATCTCCTCGCGGTAGATGGCGTCGGCGTCCTGTACAATGCGGACTTTCTCTGCCGTCACCTCGCCGATGATGCGGATGCCGAGTCCCGGTCCCGGGAACGGCTGGCGGAATACCAGATTCTCCGGAATGCCAAGTTCAAGACCTGCCTTGCGCACCTCATCCTTGAACAGATTGCGCAGCGGCTCGATGATCTCCTTGAAATCAACATAGTCCGGCAGGCCTCCGACATTGTGGTGCGACTTGATGACTGCGGATTCCCCGCCAAGTCCACTCTCCACGACGTCCGGATAGATCGTTCCCTGCGCCAGGAAATCCACTGCACCGATCTTCTTCGCCTCTTCCTCAAAGACACGGATGAACTCCTCACCGATGATCTTGCGCTTCTGCTCCGGCTCCGTCACTCCTGCCAGCTTCGCATAGTAGCGCTCCTGTGCGTTGACGCGGATAAAATTCAGGTCGAACTGACCGTCCGGGCCAAATACGCTCTCCACCTCATCGCCCTCATTCTTGCGCAGAAGACCATGATCCACGAACACGCAGGTGAGTTGCTTGCCAATCGCTCTGGACAAAAGTCCCGCTGCGACTGAGGAATCCACACCGCCAGACAGCGCAAGAAGCACCTTGCCGTCGCCGACCTTCTCGCGGATCGCCTCGATCGTATGCTCCACAAAATGATCCATGCGCCAGGTTCCGGCACAACCACAGACACCGCGCACGAAATTGTGCAGCATCCTGGTTCCCTCCTGGGTGTGAAGCACTTCCGGATGGAACTGGATTGCAAAAAGCTTCTTCTCGCGATTCTCCGCTGCCGCCACCGGACAGTCTGCCGTGTGCGCCGCAATGGAAAATCCCGGAGCAACTTTTGAAATATAATCAAAATGACTCATCCAGCAGATTGTCTTCTCAGACACGTCGCCGAAAAGCGGCGATGTCGTATCGACAGACACCTCTGTCTTGCCATACTCACGCACCGGTGCCTTTTCAACCTTTCCGCCCAGCACATGCATCATAAGCTGCGCACCGTAGCAGAGTCCCAAAACCGGAATTCCAAGTTCAAACAGTTCCTTCGTGTACGTCGGAGAATCCGGCTCGTAGCAGCTGTTCGGGCCGCCGGTTAAAATGATCCCCTTCGGATTCATCGCCTTGATCTGCTCGATGTCTGTACGGTAGGAATAGATCTCACAGTAAACATTGCACTCTCTGACACGTCTGGCAACCAGCTGGTTGTACTGACCGCCAAAGTCGATGACAATGACCTTTTCCTGTGAAAAATTGTTGTTCATTTCCACACTCTTTTCCTCCTGATGTTTTTCCGCCGCAAAGGGCGGTTTGCTCAATTGCTACTATTATAAGATACGCTCCCGCAATTTACAAGGCGCATTTCTATATTTTCCACCATTTCACGATTCAATAATTTTCAATGTTCCGGTTATACTATCTCCATGAAAAAACATGACCGCCTTCCGGATTTTTCCAAACTCTGCGCACCGGAGCAGACTCCTATATCGTTTTTCCTCTCCCAGCAGATTTATTTCTTCTTTCTCGGCTCGATCGGCGGGTTTCTCTGGGAGGTTGCCATCTTTCTGTATCGGGACAAGACCTTTGCCAACCGCGGCTTCCTCTACGGACCGTGGCTTCCGGTCTACGGCATCGGCGCAGTGCTTTTCTATCTGCTGCTGGGCTGCAGGCGAAAAAAAATCCACCCGGCCGGCGTCTTTTTCCTCAGTGCCGGCATCGGCACCGGTCTGGAACTCCTGATCGGATGGTTTCTGGATACCTTCTGGAATCTGCGCTACTGGGATTACAGCGCCTATCCTTTTCATTTTCATGGCTATATCTGTCTGTACGCGGCGATCGGTTTCGGCATCGCGGGCGTGCTCTGGATCTGTGTGCTGGAGACGCCGCTCACCAGGCTCTGGAAACGTCTCTCCCCCAAAGTGCGCCTTGGATTAAACACCCTGCTTCTGCTGCTCTTTGCCGCAGACTGCGCGGCTGCGCTCATTTTTCCAAACCGCGGAGCAGGCATTACCTTCCCTTAAGATAGCGCTCCATCTCCGCCCGAAGTTCTGCGAACTGCGCGTTTGTCACAGCGTTGCGGCTCTCAAAATCCAGCAGTTTTTCCAGATAACCCTGCTCTTTTACAATCCGCACACTCTCCGGAAATACCAGTTCAAACACCAGCGAGATATGCCCCACCACATGATCCACCGGCGTGCGCTTGATGCTGCGCAGTGTCGCGTGATGTTCGTAAAAGCTATCCATCACTGCCGGTGTGACGGCTGCGTTGCGCAGTTCCTCCGTCGTGGTATTGTAAATCTCCTCCAGCGGCACATCCACATTGACCCGCAGAATATCGATCTTGTCGGCGTCCCGCAGGATATGGCACAGCTTTTCCGTGCGCGGCGCAAGCCCCTCCGGAATCCGGTAGGCACTGTGTACTCTTATGGCAGTCTCAATCACCTCATCCTCCGCCGCATCGTCCACATACGTGCGGATCAGACCTTCCCCTTCCCGGAGCACTCCGCCAAACAAAATGTCTGCTCCGAGCGCTGCATGATCGATGGAATCCGCATCGCTGAACGTCCCGTATCTCCGGAGTTGTTCAAATCTTCCCACATCGTGCAGCATTCCAAGAAGCCATGCCAGATCAACCTCTGTCTTCTCCATCTGCTCTGCCTTCGCGATCCGCTCGCACAGTTCCGCCACCCGATAAGTGTGGTCAATTTTCAGTTTTATTTTCTCATCGGTCGCATCATAAGCATCCGTATACTCCCGGAATGTTTCTCTGACCCGTTCACGCTCGATTTTCATCTGCCGGTATCTCCTTCTGACTTTCTTATTCTTTTCCCCTGCCCGGTTGGAAGCCTTTTCATCCTGCTTAGGTGCGGTTCGCTTTTTTCGCGGTCTTCTCCTCGTACATGATGGCATCCGCCTCGCGCACGTAGTCGTCCAGATCGCGCCCGGTTGTCATATCCGTGTGGACACATCCCGCACTGACGGTCAGCGGAAACGGCAGTTTCATCTCCGCTGACCGCTCCCGGATATCCTTCCGGATCTCTCCGATGATCTTCCCGATCTCAGCATCCGCGGTCTGCTCCAGCACAACGAGAAACTCATCCCCACCGCTCCGGACCGCAACCGCTCCCTCCGGAATATATTTTAAAATCGCCGACGCAATCATCTTGATCGCCCAGTCCCCATAGATATGCCCGAATTCATCGTTGATGCTTTTGAGCCTGTCCATATCCATGAAAATAATCGAAAGGTTCTCCCCCGTCTGCTTCTTTTTCTCAAACATACGGCACGCCAGCTTCTGGTAACCGAGCCGATTGTACATTCCCGTCATGGCATCCTTCACGTACAGTTCTGACAGCACCTGATTCAGATAGGCAAGGCGCTCCTTTTTATGCAGATTCTCCATCGCAGACGTCAACACGTTGATAATCTGGAACAAATACTGCTTCTCCATCAGATACACAGCATTCCGGATGACAAAATATCCCACCGTGTGTTCCCGGAAATGAAGCGGCAGAAACAGAAAATCTTTTCCGCCCTCCGCGTAATCGAAGGTCGGGAAAATCCCCTCCACGACCGTCTCCTCACTCTCTTTTACCACGCCATCCTCATAGGCGAACTCCATCTGCATTTTCTCCGGATAACCGTGCACGCAGAATTCTTCATCCTCAATCAGATGCCTGTCATAATAATCACTCAGTTCCCGGAAATCATTCATGTGCTCATCCATGATCAGATACATCGCGTCACACCGCATAGCCGGAATACATTTCGGAATCCAGCGCGACATCTCACGCACCGTCTCGCACTGCAACAATTCATACTCCAGCGAAAGCACCTGCTCCTCAAATTCATCCGTCTCGATTCCATAGACAATCTGCGCCCTGGAATGTTCTGCCTGATCCACTGCAATGCCGGCGTCACAGCCGCAGCTTTCCCAGAAAATGCACTGGTGCCCCGTATAATTAAACCGCGGTACCGTCTCGCCTCTCCACAGCCGCAGAAGAATATCCGCACAACGGTATCCCACCTGCTCGCGGATATGTCCGACCGTTGTGATGTGCGGGGAATAATAGCTCGCTTTGTCAAAATTATCGAATCCGGTCACCAGAAAATCGTCGGGTGCCTTGTAACCGTGGGCTGCCGCTGTCTCACACACGCCGACGGCGATGTTATCGTTGGCACAGATAATGGCATCCGGAAGTTTCCCGTGCAGCGTGAGCAATTTTTCAAATCCATGCACTCCACACTTGTATTCATAACTCTCGCAGTAGAGATCCCTGGCATCCCACAAAATCCCGTGTGTCTCTGAGAAATCGCGCAGCGCAGCCACACGCCGGTTGCTCTCGTAATTATCGTCCGGTCCCATGACATACCAGAAGCGTCTGCAATTATGCACCTCATAGAGATGCGCCGCTATTTCCTGCATGGCGGAATAGTTGTCAATACCGACATAGTAAAAATCCGCAATCTCATTTGCAATGGAAATCACCGGCTTCCCGGTGGCCTTTGCCGAGGAGATCACATACTCCCGCACCTCGGAATAGCGGATATTGTTCAGATCTACAATAATGCCGTCGAAATCGTTTAAGTCCGGCAGCCGATAGATGTTGTACTCTCCGATATTGTAATCCTCATCCCTGCTCCAGTCTCCGGAACTGTTGAAAATATACAGATTCACGTCCTCATTCGTCTCTCTGATACGCTCCAACACTCCGGCGGGCCATGCATATGTGAAGAATCGCTTCCATCCGTCCATGATCAACGCTATCTTCTTCATCTGCGCTTATCCTCCATCTATCCTGCCGTTATCTTCTCCTATTATATAAAAACGTTTTCATGCCGTCAAATGCTTCTGCGTTTTCACACATGCTGATGCAGATACTTCTCCTTTGTCGCCATCCCGCCGCGGATGTGCCGCTCGGACTTGTTGATGTCCAGCACCTTGCGCGTCTCCGCCGCGAGCGACGGGTTGACCTGCGCGAGGCGCTCGGTGACGTCCTTATGTACCGTACTCTTGCTAATCCCGAAATGTTTTGCCGCCTGCCGCACGGTCGTGTTATTGTCAATGATATATCTGGCAATCTCCATAGCTCTTTCCTCAATATAACCTTTCAAACGAAATCCCCTGCAATACTTATTTTTACATTGTATGCAGGCTTATTTTCGTATATACTATCTTTATCAGATGTAAAGGAGGATATTGCCGTGCCATTTATCAATACGAAAACCACCGTTTCCCTGAGCAAGTCCAAAAAGGATTCCCTGACCGCAGAGATCTGCCGCATTACCAGGGAGTGTCTCGGCAAGGGAGAGAACTGGGTTATGACTGGTTTTGAGGACAATGCCAGCCTGTTCTTTCAGGGGGATTCTGCCGCTGTCGCTTATGTGGAGGTCAAAAGCTTCGGCACGCCGTCCGCTGCAGGCACCAGCCAGATGACCGGAAAGCTCTGCCATCTGCTCTCCGGCGAACTTTCCATTCCTGCCGACCACATCTACGTGGCATACTTCCCGACTGACAACTGGGGCTGGAACGGAAGCAACTTCTGACTACAGCAGAAAAAATGCGGGAATTCCCGCATTTTTTCATTTTCTCTCTTCCGCCTTGATCGCTCTCTTTTTCTCGTACATCTTCACATCCGCACGGTTCCTTGTCTCTTCCATATTTTTATCATACTGCTCGTCAAAGATCGCGTAGCCGTAAGCGATCCGCATCGGGACGTCCATTTTCCCTTCATTATATTTCCACTCGAGATATTCCAGTCTGCGCAGACGTTCCTCGACCCACTCACTTCTGGCATGGCGGATCACGGCGCAGAATTCATCCCCGCCGATCCGGTAGCACACCCCGGCAGGTTCAAACACTTCCGCGATCAGCTTTGCCGCGTCCTGAATATACTTATCGCCCGCCGCATGTCCGAACGTGTCATTGCAGTACTTCAGATCATTCAGATCGAACGTTACAATCGCCGTCTCTCGGTCTCTGGCATTTTCCGACGCCCACTCATCATAAGCGTTGCGGTTGTACAGTCCGGTCGGCATATCATGCTCCGCCAGTTCCCGGTAGATCTCCGCCTTGCGTCCCTCATCAATCTTCTCCATCGACACCGCAGTCGCCTCTCTCGCCAGCAGGCAGATAAACAGCAGGAATCCAAATCTGCCGATCACATCCGTTCTTCTCCATCCGATGTAGTACGCCGACATGTCGACCGCGTAAGACACTAGCAGAATTACAAGTCCCCAGATACAGACACGCACCCGCCGGTCCATTCCGCGCGCCCGGTAACGCTGCAAGATCACATAGAGCAGATAGAGCAGGTCACATGCCATCAGAAAATGCGTGCAAAATACCGTATTTTTAAACTCGCAGATCCCCGTCATGTGGAGTACGGTACACACTACAACATTCGCAAATGAACAGATGCAGATAATATTTGATATATACTTCTCCTCCACCTCGGAGAACTCCTGCAAAAATGCTGCAAACGGCGCAATCATCAGCATAATCAGCATATAACCGGCGTACGAGGCCGCCGTCCGGCTTTTTACCATGTAGGCAACCAGCTCCGCCTCATTCATAGACCACATTCCCATCATCAGCGTAAAAATACCAAAATACAGGATGCCCGGTCCCATCTTTACTTTGCGTCTTGCAATCACATAATAGATGAGCAGCATAATGCCGATCGCACCGTCGACTGTGCTGACCATGATCTCCGGAACCGATCCTCTCATCGTCTGATAGACCATCTGTCCGTCATTCTCCTGATAAAACCTCGTCACATGATCCCGCACTGCCGGGTACACCGCCTCGATCCGCACGCAGAAACTCTTCACGCCCTCCTGCAGCTGAATCGTATTCCATCCGGTTCCGGGCGTCCGCCCGAATACCGTACTGCTCTTTTCCAGCGAATAAACCTGCTCGCCGTCCGCATACACTTCCACACACTGATGTACGCTAAAAAATGTCAGTTCCGAAAACTCCGACTGCATCTGGTTGCAGTCGAAATAATACTCCCTGACATCTTCACTCACTTCCACCACGCGATCGGGCTGCAGTTCGATTCGTCTGAAATCCTCCGCAAAGCTTGTATTCTTTTTACCTGTAAACGCAAAGCTCAGAGCCATCAGAATGAATCCGATGACAAGCAGCACTCCATAAACGGTCGATACTGATTTTTTCATTTGTCCTCACCTGTGGAAAATTCTGGCAAACAGAGATTTTTTTGTATTCTCCGCACTGGTTTTTATCTCCGCAGCGGCAAGCGTCTCTTTTCCTGCCTCTTCCTTTGTCTCCGGCAGAGCCTCCTCGAGGAAGAACTCGTCGAACACATCATCCCTCTTATTGATCTTCTCGCACATATCTTTGGTGACCTCCATCATGGTCTCCATCATATGTCTTGCATTCTGCCCCATGCGGTCTTCAAAAGTCATCCCCTGATCCGGTGCCTCCTCACCCCAGATACAGTCATCCCCCAGCACACGCAGCTTATTCAGCCGGTCGCGCTGCTCCTTGCGGACGACGCTCAAAAACCGGCTCACCATCACGTTGTGCTCATTTTCGTCCGTATAACACAAAAACTCTTCCAGCGAAGCGTTCCCCGGATAACCGATTTGATAATATGTATTGTAGATACGGCAGATCCGCTCTGTCGTCTGGCGCAGAATGATGCCGCACTCCTGCGGTTTTCTCCAATAATAATGCTCCGCACGCTCCAGTTCCTGCAGAACATTATCATACATCGCCTGAAGCTCATCCGACTCCAGTCTGCACTCTCTTATAAACTCAAAATTCATCTCCTGCTGCCCCTCTTATGCTCTGTTTTCTACCGCTTTCAGGATCTCCTCACGGATGTTCTCCACATCCTTGCCGTCCGTGTCCACGCAGATATCCGCCACCGCTTCGTAGCGCGGCCGGCGCTTCTCCATCAGTTCCCGTATATATTCCACATTCATATTCCCGTTTAGAATCGGGCGGTTCGTGCTGTCCTTGACTCTTTCGTAGATCGTCTCCGGCGTTGCCCGGAGGAACACGATGCAGCCATTCTCCTTCATCAACGCCGCATTCTCATCCCTGAGTACACTGCCTCCACCGCAGGAAACCACATATCCTGTGCTCTCTGAGAAAGACCGCAGCAATTCTGTCTCCAGATCGCGGAAATAATTCTCTCCATGTGCGGCAAAAATATCCTTGATTGCCATCCCCTGTTGTTCCTCGATGAGCTGATCCATCTCAATCCGCTTCGCCGGGCATTTTTTTGCAAGCGCCCACGCAATGGTACTTTTCCCGGCGCCCATAAAGCCGATCAGATATAAATTCTTCATGCCACTGCTTCACCTTTCTAGCGAAAAAACCGCTCTTTGACTTCCTCGACCGGCATATCTTTTCCTGTATACAATTTGAATGCCGCCACACCCTGCCACAACAGCATTCCCTTGCCGCCGATGCAGGTTGCTCCGGCTTCCTTCGCCTCCCGGAGCAGTCTCGTCACCTCCGGATTGTAGACAGCATCTGCCACCACTAACCCCGGCCGGAATGCGGAAGTATCCTTTACCACACTCTCATTTTCCATCGGCTTCATGCCTACAATCGTCGCATTTGCAAAAATATCACTGGACGCGATCTCCACAGTCATCCGCGCAGTATCTGCAATATCATAGACATTTACCACGCACGACGGAACCGCCGCACGGATCTTCTCCGCCGTTTTCAGCGTTCTCTCAAAAAAAGCATCCTTGATATTAAAAATGGAAATCTCCCTTGCACCGTCAAGCGCGCACTGCACCTGAATGGCAGTAGCGGCACCGCCTCCGCCTGCAACCGTGATCTTCTTGCCCTTAATATCGATCCCGTGATCCTTCAGATTATGCACAAATCCCTCGCCGTCAGTAATATGGCCGGTCAGTCTGCCGTTGTCATTTACGATCGTGTTGACCGCTCCGATGATCTGTGCTGCCGGAGACAATTCATCCATGTATTTGACAACCTCTGTCTTGCACGGCATGGTGACATTGCAGCCGCGCATTTTGAATGTGCGCATGGCGGCAATGGCGTCTGCCACTTCCTCCACCTTGATATCAAAAGCAACATACACATAATCCAGTCCCAGCCGCTCGAAGCTATAATTATACATTGCCGGTGAACCCGAATGACCAACCGGCGAACCAATCAATGCCAATAATCCTGTGTGTCCTGAAATTCTGCTGTCCATATTTCCTCCCGCTCCGGCGTCCGTTTTTTCTCTGCGCCAATAACAGTATCATAGCTGTTTTTTCTTATCATTTCAATACACTAAAGCAAAAAAGCATCCCTTTTCTACTCTGTAAGTATCGGCTTAAAATCTTCCGTATCGCCGCAGAATATGCCGCCGCATTCCTGTAAGATGTGCCGCATTACAGGCAGCACCTTTTCATATTCCTCCGCAGAAAATGTCACCAGATACACTCTGTCGCAGTCATGTTCCTCTGCAAATGCCGCAGTCACCTGATCCCGGGGATGGATTTTCCCTTCCTCCATGTCCATGGAGGCTTCTCCGCCGTACATAATCTCAAGTACGCCTGCTTCCTGCCAGATTTCCATCTCACAGGTTCCTTCCAGCACGTCTGCAATCTGCCGCACACCCACAGTCTCCGGTGCAAGATAAAGCCATTCGCCCGGCACGCCTGCCTCTTTCTTTTTCTCCTGCGCGGTCTTGTTCACCGGAACCGCTGCTTTTCCCAGCGCTCCGTGCCCCGCCTTCTTCATCGAAGCTGCTTTTCCCAGCGTTCCGTGCCCCGCCTTCTTCATCGAAGCCGCTTTTCCCGCTGCTCTGTGTCCCGCTTTCTTCATCGAAGCTGCTTTTCCCGCTTTCTTTCCCAGCTTTTTCATCCTGCCTCCTGCTTACCAGCAAAGAACCTCGTGGCCGTCCTCCGTCACAAGCACCATAATCTCCCACTGTGCAGACGGAAGTCCGTCCTCCGTGTAGACCTCCCAGTCGTTTGCATCATCGACATAGATGTCCACTTTTCCCATGTTGACCATCGGCTCGATCGTAAAGATCATGCCCGGCACCATCAGCATCTCCTGACCGCGCTTGCTATTATAGCCGACCCACGGCTCCTCATGGAACTCCAGTCCCACGCCGTGTCCGCCGATCTCACGCACAACCGTATAACCGTTTGCGAAGGCGTGATCGTGAACCGCCTGCCCCATATCGCCTAAAAATCCCCACGGTTTTACTTCTGCGAGACCTTTTTCCACACACTCCTTCGTGACATCCACGAGACGTTTCTTCTCCGGGCTGACGTCGCCGATGCAGAACATTCTGGAAGAATCGGAAAAATAACCGTTCAAAATCGTGGAAACATCCACATTGATAATATCTCCCGACTTCAAAATGACATCCTTTGACGGGAATCCATGGCACACCTGATCGTTCACCGAAGTGCACACGCTGTACGGGTAGCCCTGATAATGCAACGGTGCCGGAATACCACCCATACTGGTCGTCATGTCGTAGACAATCTTGTCGATTTCCGCCGTATTCATGCCCTCATGAATGTGCTCCTGAATATAATCGAGCACCGCGATATTGATCTTGCAGCTCTCCTTAATCCCTGCAATCTGATCTGCATTCTTGATAATGTCATGGGTTGGGACGATATGTCCCTGCGCAGCGATCGCTGCAATCTTCTCGTCAAATGCCTGATGGCATGCCTTGTATTTCCGGCCGCTTTTGCACCAGCACGGATCATTTCTTCCAATTTTTACTGACATATTCTTCTTCTCTTCTCTATTTTATTTTTTATATTATATTCTGCCTGCCGCAAATGCTTTCTTCACATATCGGCGCATATCCTGCTTCACGCAATGGAAAATCTCTGTCTTTCCCTCTTTGTTCAATGATCTACCGTGATGCTGCCGAACGGCACGCGGCCCCAGGTAGTCTCGTCTAACTCACAGGTATGCTGTGCCAGAAGTTTTTCGTATTCCGTGCCGCCGATGGAATAATCCTCGTAATCGACCTGTTCCATCTCCGCAAGAATACTCTGATATTTCTGCGCCAGCGCCATTTTTCGCATGGATGCATCAATCGTTTCCTCATCGACACCCAGGCGCGCTCTCTGTTCCTCGGTAAGGTCACTCCAAAAATCCTGCTGATCATTGGCAAGATACTGTTCCTCCTCCTCTGAGAGCGTGATTTTCTCTGCTGTTGCCCTCTGGTAAAACAGCGTATCGTGAATGGTCATATCCACCACCGTCTGTTTGGCCTGCTCGCGCAGAAACGTGTGATTGGTATACAGCCGCCAATATTCGTCCGTATTATCCGGATTATAGATGATGGCCGCATCTTCCATGCTTCCTTCCTCATACGCGATATAAAATGCCATCTCCCGCAGAGTCACCTGCTCCCCGCCCACTGTCACCACCACAAGATCCAGTGATTCCGGGAACGACAGCTTCTGCCGCTTTCCCTGTTCGCGGTAGGATGCTGTCCCCAGAACGATGACCAGAACGACCAGAACAGCGGTAAATCTTAATTTCTGTCTCATGCCTGACAAAGCTTTGCCACCACCTGATTGATCACGCTGCCCTCCGCCTTGCCTTTCAGCTCCGGCATAACAGCCTTCATGATCTGTCCTTTGTTGTGGGTTTCTACCACGTCCGCGAACTTCTCCGTGATGAACGCTTCCACCTCGTCAGCCGACATCATTTTCGGCGCATATTCCATAAAAATATCGTAGCGCGTCTTATATTCTGCAAGCAGATCTTCTCTGGATGCCGGGCAGGTATCGATCTGTTCCTTCACTGACTTGATCTCCTTTAAAATGACCCGGTCCACAAGTTCCTCCCGAATGTCATCGCGACAGCCCTCATCGATTGCCACCTTCTTCGCAGCCGACACCAGTGTGGAGATTGCATCCTTGCGCACCTTGTCTCTTGCCTTCATTGCTGCGATCATATCATCCTGTAACTGTTTGAACTGCATTTTTTATTCCTCCATCTCTTATTTCATTTCTATCCAGATTATAGCATTTTGCTTTTGAAAATACAAACCTACAACACACGCCGTACCGAAGTGATCGTACGGTAGGTTGCATTTCCGTAGCAGATGCCGGTTCTCGGGTTGGACGCATGGATAATCCGTCCACCGCCGATATAGATTGCCACATGTCCCGGATAGCAGATAATATCGCCGGGCTGCGCATTTTCATAGCTGACTGCCTGTCCACAGCCGCTCTGCGAATAGGAAGATCTCGGCAGGGAAATGCCAAAATGCTGGTAGACCGCCATGACAAAATAGGAGCAATCCGTTCCGGATGTCAGGCTGGTACCTCCAAGGACATAGGGATTCCCCAGAAACTGGCTCGCATAGGACACGACGTCACTGCCGCTGACTCCGGTCGTGTAGGACGGATTTAGTCCGCCGTCCGTCAGACCTGTGGAAGAGCTGCCGGAGGTACTGCTGCCCGAAGTCGAGGTATCCGTCCCTGTCGAAGCGGTATTTCCGGTCGTATTCGAGGTCGTTCCGGTGCCGGCTGTCGAGGCATCCGTTCCGGTGGTGCTGCCGGTCGTTCCTGCCGCAGCAGCCGCCTGCGCCGCCTTTTTCTTCGCCGCCTCCGCAGCCGCCTGTTTTGCCTTCTCCGTCGCGATGATCTGGTTCTGCTGCTTGATCGTCTGCGCATACTGGCTTGCAAGACTCTGTGCATTGGCAAGCTGGCTGTCAAAATCCGCCATCTCCGAACGCTTTGTCGCAATCACCTGCTCCAGAGAGCTCTGCTGCTCCTGATAGTTGATCTGAAGCTCCTCCATCTCCGCCATCTCACTCTCAAGCTGTGCCGTCAGATCTTCCACCTGCTGCACCACTTCCTGATAGTTCGTCAGCATATCGCGGTCATACTGGTAGACGTCCGAGACATATTCCACCCGGTTCAAAAGATCCGTAATGCTGTCCGCGCCGACTAACGCCGTCAAAAAGGACTGGTCTCCATTCTCATACATATACTGAATCCGCTGCTTCATGGCGTCATACTGCTGCTGTTCCTCCGCTTTCGCATTTTCCAGATCCGCGTTTGCCTGTTCGATCTCCTGCTCCTGCGTATCCATATCGCTCTGCAGGATGTCCATATCGGTAAGCAGGCTCATGAGTTGATTGTCATAATTATTCATCTCTGCCTGAAGGCTGTTCTGCGCCGACTGGATATTCTGAATCTGCTGGTTTACCTGATTCAGTTCCTGCTGTGCCTCATCCTTTTTATCCTGTGCATCCTTGATTGCCGAAGCAGACACAGACGCATAGTTTCCGATTCCGACTGCTCCCGCCAGAAGCAGTGCCAGAACACGTTTCTTAAAATGTCTCATGCGGTATCTCCATCCCAAATATCTGAATTATCTTTCATTGCGTACAAAAAACGGGTATGACTCTGTTATCATACCCGTTGATTATATCATACTTCCTTATAAAATTGTCACAGTTTCCATAATTTTTCGATTTTTCGGAAATCAGATCAATCCCATCCGATATACATCAGTTCCAGATCGCTCAGCTCGCCATCATAGAATGTTACGGAAATGGAGTTTTCATCCATATCTTCGTAGATGTCGCTGTGGCTGTACCACTGATAAGACTGATAGTCGCCGGTATCCGACTCATACTCATAATCCGGCTCGCCGTAAGCAGTCATAAAGTCGTCGTTGACCGCATCCTTTGTCAGACCGTTCGGAAGAAGGATCTCCAGATCGTCATTGTAGTCCATGCTGGTGAACGAGAAACCGAACACGATTCCGTCTGCAAGTGTCTGCGGATCGTCGGTTACATTTCCAATGTACACCTCTCCCAGCTCATTTCCCTGTGCATCGTAGAAGGTCGGATAGTAGTATTCGTTCTTGTTGGATACATACTCCTCATCCTCGGAGTCGATGGAAAAACCAAGTGCCTTGAACTCACTGTAGCTCATCGGAAGCTGCACCAGAATACCATTCACGGTAATGTCTCCACTGTCAAACGCATCCCCTGCTGTCACGTCAAGCGGCGCTGCCGTTTTGGCATCCTCTGTATCCTCGCTGTCATCGGTGAGGAAATCGTCGGTGTCGTACTCTTCATCACCGGAATCACCCATGAAATCATCCGTGTCGTAATCATCGCTTACACCTGCGGCCTCGTTATATCCTTCCATGAACGCATCCTCGATGTCGTTGCTGTAAAGTACGCTGAAAATAATGCTGAAGACCAGCCATACCAGTGCGATCGCAAAACCGATCCACAGGCAGATCGTCGCCGACTTGCTGTTGCGCTTATACTCCTGCACATCTCCGGACTTGTAGGCACTGTTCGCCTTGCTCGTGAATACGCATCCGATAATACCCATAATCATGGTAATCAGGTTGCATCCGCAGCAGCACAGAATCTCAAGGATGGAGAATGTAATCTTCATTCCGAACGAGTTCTTCACCGGCTGACCGTTCTCGTCGTTGAGCACCGTCGCCTCGCCATAGTTTACGCCGGCATATGCATTTCCCGCATACTGGCCGTTCGCCTGACCATACGCCTGCTGACCGTTCGTCTGCTGTCCATAGGCATTATTCTGTCCGTAAGCGTTATTCTGTCCATAGGCGTTATTCTGTCCATAGGCGTTATTCTGTCCGTAAGAATACTCTCCCTGGCCGTTCGTGCTCTGCTCTCCGTAATTCTGCTGACCGTAAGGCTGGCTCACATTCCCCTGGCCGTTCGCATTTTCTGCCTGACCGTAGTTCTGACCGTAAGGCTGGCCTGCATTCTCCTGTCCATAAGGCTGACCTGCGCTTTCCTGTCCATAACCGTTTCCCGGCTGGCCGTAAGCATTCGCTCCCGGCTGGGCGTCCGGCTGCGTCATTCCGCTATTCGCTGCCACGTCCGGCTGACCGTATGCACCCTGTGCTCCCGGCTGACCGTACACATCCTGCGTTCCCTGCTGATTCTCTGCCCCCGCAGATCCCGGCTGTGTCTGTCCCGGGTCGTTCTCTAAATTGTAATTTTTGTTCTCATTCTGATCCATCTTTTGTCTCCCTGTTTTCAAAATTCTTTTCAAAAAATAACACTCATAACCACTTTAGTATAACAGAGCGTCTTCTATTACTCAAGCAAATCTGTGCAAATAGTACCTTTATCCTATCTGTTTGACGATCAGCACCGCATCTCCCGGCTGCAGATTTTTTTCCGTCCAGCCGTTGGTTTCCAGAATATCCTGTATGGTCGTATGATTCTCCTTGGCAATCGTCCACAGATCATCGCCCGCCTTTGCAATATAGCCCACCAGACCGGGGCGGTTCTGTAATTCTTCCATATCTAAAGGCTCTTCTGTAATCTCTTCGATGTTCTGTATTTTCTGCGGTAAAAACGCCATCAGGTTTAACTGGATCACCGCTTTGATCTCAATATGTTCCTGATCCATCATCACCGCGGACAGCTGCTCTAATCCGCAGTCCATCTGCGCCTCCACGTCCGGCTGCATATCGGGAATCTCAAGGATCTGGGAAAACGGATAGATTTCCCTTGCCGACTGGATCGGCATATTGTCATCCGTTGTGATATAGAGAAGTTCCGCCGTGATCGTTCCCTCCGCCCGGATTCCGTTCTCCACAGGCTCGTATTTTTCCAGGCGCACCGTTCCCTCGCAGGCACAGATCTGCAGGATTTTCTCCTGGCTTTCCGGAATTTCCAGCTGTTCCGTCACCCGGCATTTTGCCGCATTTTTTACAAGAAGTCTCTCACCGATCCGCTCCCTGACTACCGGAACAGCTTTTTCCCGGAGCGAGTAGAGATCGATCAGAAGTTCCATCTCTTCTTCCCGCCACACGCGGACATCAACCGAGACGGAGAGTTCAAGCACAAGAATGCGCTCCTCCCCGTCGTAATCCGGCTTGATCTCCAGTTCCGCCGACAGCGGGACAGCCGATATTTTAAAAATGCAATTCTCCCCGGCAGCGTCACAGTCGGCCGCACATTCCAGAGGAACCGTCGTCTCATACCACTGCAGGCGCTCGCTCTCCTCTTCCTCACTGTAGAGCACCGCCGCCAGAATCTCACCTGTGACGACCGCCTTCCCATCCTCCACATGGCTTTCGACGTTGCGGAGTTCTACACTGCGCCACAGAATTTCCCGCACATTGGGTTTGTTCGACGGCAGAACAATCTCACTCTTCTGCCGGCAGACATCCCGGCAGGATGCGAGCAGATTGAGCGCTCCCCAGGTTCCCGTCTTCTGCTGGTAATCCCCCGGCAGTTCCAGTCTGGACGTAAACTCCTCCAACACCTGTTCCTCCGCCGAGGCACGCAGCACAACCACCGCACGGATGCTCAATTTTCTCGAATTGATTACGCCGACTGTCAGATCCTCGATCTCTCCGGCGGCATGTACCTCCCCGTTCTCCTGCAGCCCGTCTATATTGAGTTTCTCCTGAAACGGAATCTCTCCTTTGAGGCAGCTGATTTTTCCATCACTCTGCTCACACCGGTAAAGGATGTGAAACACCAGGCTTCCTTTTACCCACACCGCCTTGTTTGCCGCCTTCACCTCGTCAAACCGCAGTTCGCCATTTTCTTTCAAAACCTTCATGATGTCCGGCCGGTAGTCCGGGACATTATAGTCATCATCCAGCGTGATCTGGCTGACCGCCGTGCCATTCTGCTGTATTCTATGTATCTTTACTTTTTCGAGTTCCAAAAAAATATCCCCCATATCCGAATCTTTGAAACATCTTATTCGAATACGGGGAATATTATACCTGATACCTTATGTTAACATAATTTCATCCGAATATCTCTTGTAATGATATCCGAATAACTGAATGAAAGTAACTGAGGCGGATTTTCTTCCTGCTCGTCATTCACCAGTATTGTAAAAACACTCGGATATGCGTTCTGAATGACTCCTTCCTGGATGTCGACCTTGTTGCGTCCTCTGTCAAGCTGAATCAGTACCTTCCGTCCGCACTGCTGATACACGGAAGCGCGTACCTTATGGATGTCTGCCTGTTGCATTGTCTACCTCCCTGTTCCGGCTTCTTATCGTCCTAACACCGAATACCATTCCGCTTTAGTTTATCACTGCACTAAATTTTTGTCAAACAAACCGGAGAATTTTTTAAAAATATTAAGAAAATTCACTCAAATATGGTACTTTCGTCACGTTTTTCGGTCTTTATTACAATATAAGGATAACTCGGTCCGCTGCTTACCTGTTCTCCCTTTCTCGGTCCCACAAGTTCCGTATCGAACAAAATCGCATTCGACGTCAGATACAGATCCCGGATGCAGATGCTGTAACCTCCCGTCTCCTGTTCTCCATACCCGCGCACTATGTACAGATCCCCGTCGAGTTCATAGGTCGTTTTAAAATCAGCCGCCTTTTTTTCCTCTATCACAGCCTTCACTTCCTCCGGTATCTGCGCCTCCTCCACGATCTCATAGTCAAGATCGGCAACCTTCGCTCCGTTTGTCGTCTCAATGCTGCACCCGGCAGCAAGCAGGGCCGCCGCTGCCAAAAAGACCAGACACCCCTTCTTCCATCTCTTCCCATACCAAAACATCTGACAGTCCCCCAAATTTTCGGTTCTATCCAAAGTATATGCCGCATCTTTTTTAAATATGCCTGTGAATTCTCTTTTCCGCGTCTTGTGTTTCCTCTTTTCAGGCTTTATAATAAAAACTATGTAAAAATCTATGGGCGCTTGCCCGGAAAGGATCTTTTTATGTTACGAGCCATCCTTGCTCTGCTGTTTGCCATTCTATATCTGATCATCGGAATTCCCGTTCTCGGAATCGAATGGATCATCAGCAAGTTCAACCGTAAGGCTGCCGACATCAGCCAGCTGCGCATGGTGCAGTGGGCGTTTCGCGTCATTCTGTTCATCTGCGGAACCAAAGTCACCGTTATCGGTGAAGAAAATGTACCAAAGGACGAAGCCGTTCTGTATATCGGCAATCACAAAAGCTACTTCGACATTATCATCACCTATGCCAGATGCCCGGGTCTGACCGGCTACGTCGCCAAGAATGACATGGCAAAAGTTCCGCTTCTTTCCCTGTGGATGAAGCGTCTCTACTGCCTGTTCATCAACCGTGATGACGTCAAGGAAGCCTTAAAGACCATTCTTGCCGGCATCGATCACATCAAGAACGGCATCTCGATGTGCATTTTCCCGGAGGGAACACGCAACAAAACTGACGATCTGATGCTTCCTTTTAAGGAGGGAAGTTTCAAGATGGCAGAAAAGACCGGCTGTGCGATCGTCCCTATGGCAATCACCGGTTCCGCCGATATTTTAGAAAATCATTTTCCGAAGGTAACGGCAACACACGTCATCTTAGAGTACGGCAAGCCGATCTATCCGAACGAGCTGGATAAAGAGACGAAGAAGAAAATCGGTGCCCACTGCCAGGGCATCATCGAAGAGATGCTCGTAAAGAACGAAAAGCTGCGGTAATGCCAGACATTACCGCAGCTTTTCTTCTATTCCGTCGCACTCTCCGTGACGTTCTCAGTCTCCGTATCCTCCACCGTTGTGGTGAACAGGTTATCAAACGTTACCTTCGCCCACACGGAATCCTTCACGATCCAGTCGTGCTCATCTTCCCAGCCTTTGAGCGTCTCGTCGTACAGATCGCTCTGGCGCTGGCTGATAATGTTCTGTCTGGTCGTCTCGGTTGCATCCGCATCCGTCTTCTCATCCAGACGAACTACATAGTAATCGGTATCTGTGTCGATGACATCCGACACCTCCCCTTCGTCCAGTCCCTGCAGTGCCGTAAGAACTGTCTCGTCGAGGTTGCTGTCGTCGGCAGTAAAAGTTCCGCTGCTCACCGTGTAGTCATACTGCTCTGCCGCATCCTCCAGCGTACCTGCCTTCGCGTCCGTGTCAAACATGCCGACCGTCTTGCCGAGCAGAGTAAGCTCGGTGTCGGTGTACTCCACGGTATTGCCATCCTCATCCTTATGGGACTGCTTGGACACCTTGACATAGCTGTAGGAGCTTGTGTTGGCTTCCTCGTCCGTCACATTGGTATCGGCATCCGCAATGATCGCCGTATGCATCCGGTTCTGGATCGTCGCCAGTGTCAGATAACGCTCCACGATCTCCTCGTCCGCACCGAGTGCATTCAGCGCGTCCTTGCTGTTGTCTGCAATAAACGCAGCCGCTGTGTCTGCGATCTCCGCCTTGTCATCCTCCGTCAGCTCCACATCGTACTCTGCCATGTGCGCTTCCAGTGTATACATATCGAACAGTGACTGCATCACGCTGTCCTTGATATTGTCCTGCATCGTCGTGCCGTTGTTGTACAGATCGGATGACCATACGTCCTCGCCAAAATATGCCACATAGAAATCATCGTATGTTGCCTGCAGAAATCTCGCTGCAAAATTTGCTACTCCAAGCGGCACTTCCGTCTCATCAAAAGTTGCCACTGTCTCATTTTTATTCATTCCACATCCTGTTAACATGGATGCTGCCATAACACCGCTAAGAAGCAGTGCGCTCCATCTCTTTGCTCTCATAGGTTCCTCCTGGTATATGCCATGACAGCTTGCCATGGCAGTCTTGCTCTATTATAGTGCAATTTTCTCCGGGTCGCAATATTTTTCATACTTTTTTCAAGCTTTTCCGACGCCGGAGAGCCGGTCCACCGGTGCCCGAAAATTGGCTTTCTACACCTTTTTACCCTTCCTTTGGTGCTTCCCGCTCCGTCAGAAGTCCTCCGGCATCGCTAAGGAACTGCTCCACCACCGATTTGATGTCCACATTCTTGTCCCTCGAATTCTTTTTCAGGTGATATGTGAAATACGGGTTTTTCGGATCAGCGGTAAACGTCACCTTCTGACCGTATGCAGCCACCAGTTCCGGAATCTTCGCCACATCAATCCGTGCTTTCTCATAGAGAGTAAAACGGACACTCTCACCCTTCTGCGCCACTTCCGTAAAATAAAGCCGGTGCGCCATTGATTTGATTTTTGCAATGTAAAGCAGATTTTCCACAGACTTCGGCGGATCTCCGAAACGATCGATCAGTTCCTCCGTCATCTCCTCCGTCTCCTCCTGCGTCTCAATATCTGCGATGCGTTTGTAGATGTCCAGTTTCTGCAGTTCGTTCGGAATATAACCCATCGGGATATAAGCGTCGATCACAATATCAATCGACGTGTCAAAGCTTTCCTCCACCGCGATGCCCTTCGCTTCCTTGACCGCTTCGTTTAGCATCTTGCAGTACAGATCATAGCCGACCGCTTCCATATGACCGTGCTGCCGCTCGCCGAGCAGGCTGCCCGCTCCGCGGATCTCAAGATCGCGCATGGCAATCTTAAAGCCGCTTCCAAGCTCCGTGTACTCTTTGATTGCGGCAAGCCGCTTCTCTGCGACCTCCTTCAACATCTTATCCCGCTTATACATCAAAAAGGCATACGCTGTGCGGTTCGATCTGCCCACACGCCCGCGGAGCTGATACAGCTGGGAAAGCCCCATATTGTCCGCATCCTGAATAATCATCGTATTCACGTTTGAAATATCCAGTCCCGTCTCAATGATCGTCGTGGAAACGAGCACGTCGATCTCGCCGTTGATAAACCGGTACATGATATTTTCCAGTTCGGTCTCCTTCATCTGCCCGTGCGCATACGCCACGTTCGCCTCCGGTACAAGTTCCGCAATCTTCGTCGCAACATCAGCGATCTCGCGCACTCTGTTGTATACAAAATACGCCTGCCCGCCGCGCGCCAGTTCCCTGGAGATTGCCTCCCGCACCAGTTCCTCATTGTACTCCATCACATATGTCTGGATGGGCACACGGTCCATCGGCGGCTCTTCCAGCACGCTCATATCCCGGATGCCAATGAGGCTCATGTGCAGCGTCCGCGGAATCGGCGTCGCGGTCAGTGTGAGAACATCGATGTTGGTCTTCAGCTGCTTGATTTTCTCCTTGTGTGCCACGCCGAAGCGCTGCTCCTCGTCGATGATTAAAAGTCCCAGATCTTTGTAGACCACATCTTTGGACAGCAGCCGGTGCGTGCCGATGATGATGTCCACCTGCCCCTTTTTCAGCTTCTCGATCGTCTTTTTCTGCTCCGCGCTGCTTCTGAACCGGCAGAGCAGATCAATATTGACCGGAAAATCTTTCATCCGCTGCACAAAGTTGTTGTAATGCTGCTGGGCGAGGATCGTCGTCGGCACCAGAAATGCCACCTGCTTGCCATCCTGCACCGCCTTAAACGCCGCACGGATCGCAATTTCCGTCTTTCCGTATCCGACGTCGCCACAGATCAGACGATCCATAATCTTCGTGCTCTCCATGTCGGCCTTGGTCGCCGCAATGGCAAGATCCTGGTCTTCCGTCTCCTCAAACGGGAACATCTCCTCGAACTCTTTCTGCCACACAGTGTCCGGTCCGAACGCAAATCCCTGTTCATTCTGGCGCACCGCGTATAGCTTCACGAGGTCTTCGGCGATCTCCTTGACCGCTCCCCTGACTCTCGACTTGGTCTTGTTCCACTCCTGTCCGCCAAGCTTGTTTAACTTCGGCTTTTTCGCCCCCGCGCCCGCATATTTCTGGATCTGCTCCAGCTGCGTCGCCAGAATGTAGAGATTGCCCCCGCCTGCATACTCGATCTTGATGTAATCCTTCTCGGTCCTATCCACCTCGATCTTCTCAATACCGCGGTAGATGCCCAGTCCATGGCTCTCATGCACCACGTAGTCACCGATGTTCAGATCCGTAAAGCTTGCGATCTTCTCTCCCTCATAGATGCGCTTGCGCTTCTTTTTCTTCTTCTCACCGCCAAAAATGTCGCTCTCGGAGATCACGACAAACTTCAGCATCGGATACTCATATCCTTTTTTTATCTTGCCGTAACCCGTCATGATCTCGCCGGGCTTTACCTCGTGATCGTAGTCTTCCGAATAAAAAGCATTCAGCCCCTCCGCCATCAGATCATCCGCCAGACGCTTCGCGCGCGTTCTCGATCCCGACAGCAGGATCACCTGATAGCCGTTCTTTTTGTAACGCTCCAGATCCTTTACCAGAAGTTCAAAGCTGTTGTTGTACGGATTGACCGTCTTAGACTGGATATTCAGATGTGTCCCGATCTCCAGATGCGGATTCTTAAGGTCGAGTGCCACCAGCGAGATGCATCTGCGCCCCGCAAGTTTTCCAAGAATCTCCTTGCAGGTAAAAAGTTCCCGCATCTGCCCCGGCAGAATATAGCCTTTTTCCAGGCGCTGCTTCATGCTCTCCGAAAATTCGGTCTCCGTCGCCATTCCGCGCTCAATGCTCCGCGGCGTCTCATCCAGGAACACCAGCGTATCCTGTTTTCCAAAATAATCGAGCAAAGAGACGCGTTCCTCGCAAAAATAGGACAGGTAGGCGTCCAGCCCGGCAGAGAGGCCCAGCTCCCCGGCTTCCTCCGCCACCTGGTCCGCCGCAGACTTGACGCGGTACGCCTCCTCGGTCTTCATCTCCCCGCGGAGCTTTTCCGAAACCTGCTTTGCTTCTGCCAGAATGCGCGCAATACCGGCGTCGCGCTCCTCTTTGGTCAGCACCAGTTCGCACGCCGGATAGATGTGGACCTCATCCAGATTCTCGATCGACCGCTGGCTTTCCGCATCGAATGAGCGGATTGAATCGACCTCATCATCCCACAGTTCAATCCGGAACGGATTCTCCTCCGTCAGCGGGAAAATGTCAATGATTCCGCCGCGCACGGAGAATTCACCGCTTGTCTGCACCTGATAATTCTTCTCGTAGCCCAGTTCCGCCAGGTGCCTTGTAAACTGCTCCAGATCGATCACGTCCCCGACCGCCACTTTCCGCACCGCACTGATAAACTGATCCGGCGACGGCATCGGATTCATCAGTCCGTCAAACGTCGTTACAATTGTGCACGAGCGCTTTTCCGCCATCATCTTGAGGGCATTGATACGCTCCGCTGTCAGCACATTTCCCCGGATATCCGACTGGTAAAACAGAATATCCTTTGCCGGATAATAGGCAGCGTTCGGATCAAAAAAGCGGTATTCCTCCGCCAGTTCCTTCGCTTTTTGTTCCTGAAACGTAACAATGATTCTGTTTCCAGAACCATTGCCAATGCTGTACATCATATGTGGTTTAGCTGCATCGATACAGCCGGAAATCTGAATGACGCCGGATAGCTTCGGCAGTGCCGCTTCCAGGTCTTCAAATTCTTTCAGCCCCTGCATGGGCTGTGTGAATGTCTTCATGACTGACTCTCCCGCTTTTTCCTGTTAAAATCATTCATTGCCTGATCAATCTCATCCTCCAGGATCATCTCCGTAGCCTTCACGGATTCCTTCACCGCTTCCTCAAATGCCGCGCGGTCTTCCTCACTCATGCGTCCGAGCACATGATCCGCCAGATCCCATCCCGCCGGTTTTTCGCCGACGCCCACCTTAATCCGCTTAAAGTTCTCCGTCCCGGTCATTGCAATAATATTCTTGATTCCATTATGCCCGCCGGCGCTCCCTTTTTTGCGGATACGGATGTTCCCCGGTGCCAGGCTGATGTCGTCAAAAATGACGAGAAGCTCCTCCTCGGGATCGATCTTATAATAATGTAGAAGTTCCGCCACGCTCTCGCCGCTTAAGTTCATAAATGTCTGCGGTTTTGCCAGAATCACCTTCTGTCCGCCGATCATCCCTTTGCCGAAAAGCGCCTTGTGTCCACTTTCGCTGATACTGATATTATATTTTTCCGCAAGGGCATCCATGACATCAAATCCCGCATTATGGCGTGTATGCTCATACTGCCTGCCCGGATTCCCCAGACCTACGATCAAGAACATCGCTATCTCCTATTCTTTGCTTTGTTGCCTGCAATTCTCCGCCGGATCACGACTGCTGCAGCCGCAAGCTGCTCCTGATCGTTGACCCCTGTGATATCCTCCGGGTCATCCAGCGCATACGCATCCACCTTCAGTCCCTTTTCCTTAATAATTGTGAGCGTATCCGGCAGATAGTATTCACCCTGCGCATTATTCGGCAAAATCAGATCCAGCGCCTCACGCAGCTCCTTCGTATCAAAAATATACATACCTGAGTTGATCTCGTGGGATGCCAGTTCCGCTTCCGTCGCATCCTTGTGCTCCACGCTCTTCACAAAATTGCCGTCTGCGTCGCGGATAATTCTGCCGTATCCGGTCGGATCCTCGACCATCGCTGAGAGCACTGTCACTGTATTTCCACTCGCAATGTGATGCTCCCTTAATTTCTTTAAGGTCTCTGCCGTGATAAGAGGGGTATCTCCAAACAGAATCAGTGTCTGTCCTTCCTCCCCGAGAAAGTCCTTTGCACACCGCACCGCATGACCGGTTCCCAGCTGCTGCTCCTGTAATACAAACTTTACGTCCTTGTGCGAAATGCTCTCCCGCACGATCTCGTATTTGTAGCCGACCACAAGGCAGATCTCACCGGCGCCGGCTCCCTCTGCCGCCTCAATCGCATAATCTACCAGACATTTTCCCTCTATGGTATGAACCACCTTCGGCAGATCCGACTTCATTCGTGTCCCTTTTCCCGCTGCAAGTATCACTGCTTTTAACTGACTCATCATACTCCTCCTGCCATCTATTGTAATTGACGATTCCTGCTGTCTTTTGTTTGATCTTGTCACAGTTCACGTTTCATTTTACCTTAGTTTGCGGATTTTACAAGAGTTTTCTGCACCACTGCCTGATCCCTGCGCGTATAAACGAATGCGCACAGGCTTTACCTTCCCGTAAAACCTGTGCGCATTTATTTTCCTGGGTAAGCTGCCATCCGGCTTCCTCCCGGTATTATTCCTCAGCAGCCATTGTCTCCTGGTATTTCTGAAGGATCAGAGTCTGTATCCGCTCTCTTGTGTCCGAATTGATCGGATGAGCGATGTCGCGGTATTCCCCGTCCGCGGCCTTTCTGCTCGGCATTGCAATGAACAATCCCTTGTCTCCCTCGATCACCTTGATGTCGTGTACCACGAACTCTTCATCGATGGTGATGGACACCACCGCTTTCATCTTGCCTTCCTTCTCGACTTTTCTGATTCTCACGTCCGTAATCTGCATAGATTCTGTCCCCCTTTAGTCCCTTCTCTACAGTACATACCTTTCGTTGTTCTCGGATACAATCCTAATACCGTTGTCGCCGCAGTAATAGGTGTTCGCCTTGAGTGTATCACGGCTCTCGACAATGCAGTTCTCAATATGTGTGTTGTCGCCGATATAAACATCATTCAGAATGATGGAATTCTTAATCACACAATTCTTCCCGACAAATACCTTCTTGAACAGGATCGAATTCTCCACCTTGCTGTTGACGATGCATCCGCTGGCGATTAAGCTGTTGCGCACATCGGAACCGATATTGTATTTTGCAGGCGGGAGATCATCCACTTTGGAGTAAATCTTCGGCTCATCATGGAAAAAGTATTTCCGCACCTCCGGTTTTAAGAAATCCATGTTCGTCTGATAGTAGGATTCTACGGTCGCAATATTGCTCCAGTATTCCTTCATCTTATAACCATAGATCTGTTTCATATTCTTATAGCGGATCAGAATATCCGTCACAAAATCCCAGCGTTCTTCCGCTGCGCTGCGCTCCAGCATCTCAATGAGCTGTCTTCTGCGCACGATATAGATTCCGGTCGATACCGTGTTCGACTTGGATACCATCGGTTTTTCCTCGAACTCTACAATCTTGGAATCTTCATTCATCCGGACCACGCCGTATCTGCTGACATCCTCTCCCGGTGCCATATCCTTGCATACCACCGTAATGTCTGCCTTCTTCTCAATGTGGTAATCAAGTACCTTATTATAATCCAGCTTGTAAATGCAGTCACCGCTCGTGATAATGACATATGGCTCGTGGCGCTTCTTCAAGAAATTGATGTTCTGATACATGGCATCCGCTGTTCCGCGGTACCACCAGCTGTTATCCACGGTTACTGTAGGATTGAATACAAACAATCCGCCCTGTTTGCGCCCGAAATCCCACCACTTGGAGGAGCTCAGATGCTCGTTTAACGATCTCGCACTGTACTGTGTCAGAACCGCAACAGTCTGCACATGGGAGTTGCTCATGTTGCTGAGTGCGAAATCAATGCTTCGATAGCTTCCGCCGATCGGCATTGCCGCAATCGCCCTCTTGTTGGATAATTCCTGCATACGGCTGTTATTACCACCAGCTAAAATAATTCCTATTGCCTTCATACCGAGTCACCTGCCTTAATGATTACTTCACCGCTCTCAAGAATTCCGTTCGGGTAATCTTCCTTGTCCGTCGTACCGGAAATTGCCGTGTTCTTTCCTATCTTAACACCGTCCGGTATCACACTGTCTTCTCCGACCGTCACCAGACCAAAGGAATAGATGCTCGCATTGAGCTTATTCGGTGCCTCTTCTCCAATGCCAAGCTCGGTGTTCGCTCCCACCTGGCAGTTCTCTGCTATAATTGATTTATCGATGATAGCATTCTCGCCAATCGTTGTTCCTTTCATCACAATGGAATCCCGGATCACTGCCCCCCTGCCGATCGTGACGCCCGGTCCGATCACGGAACTATGTACCTCGCCGTATACCTCGGTTCCTTCACCGATGATGCTCTTCTCCACAACGGAATCCGCGGAGAGATACTGTGGCTCGATAATATCACTCTTCGTGTAGATCTTCCAGTATTCCTCGTACAGATTGAACTCCGGAATCAGGTCGATGAGCTCCATATTTGCTTCCCAGTAAGAGCCGAGTGTACCGACATCCTTCCAGTAGCCGTTGTATTCATATGCAAAGAGACGTTTTCCATTCTCGTGGCAATACGGGATGATATGCTTACCAAAATCACATCCGCTCTGATCCTTCATGGCATAGAGCGCTTCTTTTAAGGTATCCCAGCTGAAAATATAGATACCCATGGACGCCAGATTGCTGCGCGGCTTTTCCGGCTTCTCTTCAAAATCCATGATCTTCTTGTTCTCATCTGCGATCACGATACCAAAACGGCTTGCCTCCTCAATCGGCACCGGCATCGTGGCAATCGTCACATCCGCATGATTCTCCTTATGAAAATCAAGCATAACCTCATAATCCATCTTATAAATATGATCCCCGGATAAGATCAGCACATACTCCGGATGATACTGCTCCATATAATTCATGTTCTGGAATATTGCGTTTGCCGTTCCGGAATACCACTCGCTGTTATCGCTCTTCTCATAAGGCGGTAACACCGTCACTCCCCCGCTGTTACGGTCCAGATCCCACGGAATACCGATTCCGATATGGGTATTCAGACGCAATGGCTGATACTGGGTCAGAACTCCAACCGTATCAATTCCGGAATTGATGCAGTTACTCAGAGGGAAATCGATAATGCGGTACTTTCCTCCGAACGCAACTGCAGGTTTGGCAACCTTCGCTGTAAGCACTCCCAGGCGGCTGCCCTGGCCTCCAGCTAATAGCATGGCTATCATTTCTTTTCGAATCACGTCAATCACCTCTCGTCTTTCTAGTCAGTCTATTTCTCTTTGCACTTATAATTATAACATAATCGTCCACCCATGTACATCATTTTTCACAAATTTACCAGCGCATTTTTCTATTTTTTGACATTTTCGCCAAATCTTTTTTCTTTCTACACTCTTCTTTCACTTTCTGTCGAAAATATTTTATCCCAAAAGAATTTGCAAATCAGTAAGATAAGGTTATAATGAACTTTATCATAGAAAGAAAAACAGGCAGGTAGAATTATAATGTATAAAATCAATTTTAAAGAACCCATACATATCCATTTTATCGGGATCGGTGGCATCAGCATGAGCGGGCTTGCCGAGATTCTCTCCGAAGAGCATTTTACGGTATCCGGATCCGACGCAAAGGAATCCGATCTGACCAGACACTTAGAGCATCTTGGCATCAAGGTTTACTACGGTCAGACAGCCGCAAACATCACGGATGATATTGATCTTGTCGTCTACACCGCCGCCATCCACGAGGACAATCCGGAATTCGCCTGTGCGCGCGAAAAGGAAATTCCGATGATGCCGCGCGCAGAGTTGCTCGGACAGATCATGGACAATTACCGCAACTCCATCGCGGTGGCAGGCACCCACGGCAAGACGACCACGACTTCCATGATCAGCCAGATCCTTCTTGCAGCCAAGTGCGACCCGACCATCACAGTCGGCGGTATTTTAAAAGCGCTCGACGGCAACCTGCGGGTAGGCAAGTCCGATTTCTTCCTGTCGGAAGCGTGCGAATACACGAACAGCTTCCTGCATTTTTATCCGAAATACAGCATCATTCTGAATATCGAAGCAGAACATCTCGACTTCTTTAAAGATATTCAGGACATCCGCCATTCATTCCACCAATTTGCATCCAACACCCGGGAGGACGGCGCGATCATTATAAACGGCGATATTCCGGATTATACGGAGATTACCGCCGGATTAAAGCCGCAGGTGATCACCTTCGGTCTTGGCGACAGCTGCACGTTCCATCTGGCAGACATCACATTCGATGAGAAAGCCTGTGCAAGCTTCACCGCCATGAAAGGACAGGAGCCTCTGATGAAAGTCACGCTTCACGTTCCGGGCATGCACAACGTATCCAACGCACTGGCTGCCATTGCGCTGGCAGATGATCTTGGTCTTTCCACCGATGCGGTCGCAAAGGGATTATCCGACTTCGGCGGTGCCGACCGGCGTTTCCAGTACAAGGGCTGTGTGGACGGCGTCACCATCATCGACGACTATGCGCATCACCCGACGGAGATCCGCGCGACGTTGACCGCTGCCAGGAACTATCCGCACAAACGGCTGGTTCTCTGCTTCCAGCCGCACACCTACTCGCGCACCAAGGCATTTTTAGAGGATTTTGCCGATGTGCTCTCCCTCGCTGATGTGGTTGTCCTTGCCGACATCTACGCCGCCAGAGAGAAAAATACCTACGGCGTCTCCTCCCGCGATATCCTCTCCAAGCTCAGGGAACGCGGCACGGAATGCTATTATTTTCCGTCATTTGAGGAGATCGAAAAATTTTTATTAAAAAATTGTGTAAACGGAGACTTGTTGATAACTATGGGCGCCGGAGACATTGTAAATGTTGGCGAACATCTTCTCGGCAAATAAGTTATCCACTTTATCCACATTCAATTGGGGAAAACTTCAACTTTTGAATGTGGATTTTTTTGTTTACATAATCCTTATGCACGTTTCCTGCGCTTTTGCCGCCTTTGCCGTCTTTTGCGCCAAACCTTTCGTTTCCATAATCCGGTTTCCACCGGATTCGTTTTCTTTATCCACATTATCCACATTTCCGCGGTCGATTGTCTGTGCCGGATGTGTTCCGGAAAAGATACTTCTCATTCCAGTTTTCCTGTGCTATAATGCATCAGGGAATGTCGGCGGCTGCCGTACATTTCGCTTGTTACGTTTGAGAAAGAGGAGTCGGTTTCAATGGCCAATATTAAGCTACACAGTGACAGTCCAGTCTCTGCAACCAGTGTTTCCAACACGTTTATCGATGAATATATGTCTGATGCCAACGGGGAATTCGTCAAGATTTACCTCTACTTGCTGCGCCTTATGAATGCGCCGCAGGCGTCTTTTTCCATTTCTTCCATCGCGGACAAGTTCGAGCACACGGAGAAGGATGTCAAGCGTGCCCTTGCCTATTGGGAGCGCATGCACCTGCTGCAGCTTGAATATGACAATGATAAGAATCTGACCGGTATCCGCATGCTGGATTCTTCGTCCAGAGATGCCGCCCCGTCTGATCCGGGTACTTCCGGGACACAGACAGAGCCAGCCGGCGCACCGGCACAGAACGCCCCTGCTTCCGCCGCTTTGACAGAAACACCGGCACCGGCGCAGACAGTTCCTGCCAAAAAGAGCTATTCTGCGGACGATATTTTGAATTTCCGCCAGAATGAATCCGTCGCAGAGCTGTTCTTCATCGCAGAGCGTTATCTCGGCCGCACCTTAAGCGCCACCGACATCAATACGCTTCTCTATTTTTATGATGTGCTCGGATTTTCCACCGAGCTGATCGTATACCTGATTGAGAGCTGTGTGAGCAACAATCACACCAGCATCCGATACATAGAAAAAGTCGCACTTGGCTGGGCAGATCAGCATATCACAACCGTCGAGGAGGCCAAACAGGGTTCCCCGGTTCTTGGCAAAATGTACTACGCCGTGATGAACGCGTTCGGCATTACCGGACGCAAGCTGGTTTCCACCGAGATCGCTTATATCAGCCGCTGGACGAACGAGTACGGTTTTGACTCCGACATCATCCTTGAGGCATGCAAGCGCACCATGGAAAGTCTGCATCAGCCGAACTTCAAATACACGGATTCCATTCTTTCCGACTGGAACAAAAAGCAGGTTCACCATCTGTCCGACATTGCAAAACTGGATGCGGCGCACCAGGAACGCAAAAAAAGTTCCGCTTCCGCTGCCGCCAATACAGCATCCAAAAACAAGTTCAACAATTTCACGCAGCGCTCCTACGACTACGACGAACTGGAGCAGATGCTTTTGACCACGAACGTACACTGATTTAAAGGGGAAACAGATGCCGCTAAGCAATTCACAGTATGACGAGATATTCCGCAAATATGACGAAAAACAGTTAGCCAGCCAGCACCAGCTCGAGCGCCGCACAAAGGACGTCTACGCCCGGATTCCGGCACTTAAAGAGATCGATGACGCGATCGCTACCTGTTCTGTCGAGCAGGCACGCCGGCTGTTAGACGGAGATGAGGCCGCTCTGGCCACGCTCCGTGAAAAGCTCTCGGACTACCGCAGGCAGAAGGAGCAGCTGTTGCAGGAGCACGGGCTTGCTTCTGATTATCTGAAGCCGGTGTACCACTGCCCGGACTGCAAGGATACCGGTTATGTGAACGGCAGACGCTGTCACTGTTTTGAACAGGCAGCCATCAATCTGGTCTATACCCAGTCCAACTTAAAAGAGATTCTGGAACGTGAGAATTTTTCCACGTTTTCCTTTGATTACTATTCTGCGGATGACATCAATCCGGCAACCGGACGCTCGTCCCTTGAGACAGCAAAGGATGCCGTCGCAAAATGCCACGATTTTATCGATCATTTCGACAGCACCTTCTCCAATCTTTACCTCTACGGAGATACCGGCATCGGTAAGACCTTTTTGTCCAACTGTATTGCCAAGGAGCTGTTAGACCGCGGTCATTCCGTCATTTACTTTACCGCATTCCAATTATTTGATATATTAAGCAAGGGCGTGTTCAAACGGGACGAGGAGGCACTGCTTTCCCACCGGAATATTTTCGACTGCGATCTGCTGATCATTGATGATCTCGGCACGGAACTATCCAATTCCTTTACGACCTCGCAGTTATTTTTATGTATCAACGAACGCATTCTGCGGCAGAAATCCACGATCATCTCCACAAACCTCGGGATGAACCAGCTTGCCGATATTTATTCAGAGCGCGTTTTATCCAGAATATCCAGCAATTATACATTATTAAAGCTCTTCGGCGCGGACATCCGTATCTTAAAGCGTCACCGTTAACATTTTTATCCCTGTATTTCATTAGAGCAATCTATTGAAAATAAAACCTATGTAACTATTCTTTAATGGAGGAACCATTCATGCCAAACGATGAAAGAAACTTAGAAACCATGCCTGACGGAGCATTGGGTCTCATCCCACTGGAAAGCTGCAAAGAACTCGGTCTTAAGGTAGACCAGTACCTTGTCGGCTGGCGCGAAAAGAGACAGCACCAGCACCAGAACGACCCTGCGTTCAAGGGCTATCGCAGAGATTCTTATATCATCTCAACTGCAGTGCCGCGTTTCGGAACCGGCGAAGCAAAGGGTGTCATCAAAGAGTCTGTCCGCGCGATCCGTAATGTGCGCACATCCATGAACGTTCCGCCGAGCAGAAAGGCAAAAGTATTTGTTGTGACTGAGGATGCCGATCTCACGGATATCTTCGAGAACAGCCGTGTATTCTTCAGTACTCTTGCTTCCGCCAGTGAGGTAGTGATCCAGAAGGATAAGACAGGAATCGGTGAGGACGCTGTATCCGCAGTGATCCCGAAGGCAGCGATCTATATGCCGTTTGCGGAGCTTGTTGATATCGAGAAGGAGACGGAGCGCCTGAAGAAGGAAGAGGAGCGTCTTACGAAGGAGCTTGCGCGTGTAAACGGAATGCTTGCGAATGAGAAGTTTGTGAGCAAGGCTCCTGCAGCGAAGATTGAGGAAGAAAAGGCAAAACAGGCGAAGTATAGCCAGATGATGGAGCAGGTGAAGGAGAGACTGGCACAGCTTAGATAGTTGGTGAAGGTCCGGGGTCGTGGCAGGCATGATCCACGTTTGACATGCTTTCGCTCAGGGAAAAATGCAGAGGGGTGTGAAAAACGCTTTGGCGTTTTTTGACACCCCTTGTCTCTTTTTTGACTTTGATGGGGGATTATGCGAAAAAAATTGGTTGCATTGTTTGGGATGCAGGATATAATATAGAGATAATTACGGGAGCTGTTATGGAATTTGAGCGAACGTGAGGTTACTTGTGGACGAGAGAAAAGAACCGTGATGGGAGTGAGTAAGATGAGTGCTGTTGAGGAGTATTTGGAGCGGATTCCGATGTGGGCAGCGAAGAAGAACAGTCTGGAAGATGTACGGGCTTATCTGGAAGAGATGGGGTCGCCGGACCGGGGGATGAAGATCATCCATGTGGCGGGAACCAATGGGAAGGGATCAGTGTGTTCTTATCTGAC
>ERZ773164.304-NODE-304-length-59605-cov-11.424332_pt1 | contig 59605 bp, 49 predicted proteins | sample MGYA00511917_ERZ773164 | MGnify/ENA primary metagenome ERZ773164 (study PRJEB29015, sample SAMEA2737847) | human gut metagenome | biome: human gut; feature: human-associated habitat; material: faeces | place: China | collected 2012 ...
GCTTCCATATCAATCATATTTTTCACAAAGCTACAAAAAATATCCGTTCAAAAAGCAGGCAGGAAGGAAACTTTTTCCCGCCTGCCTTTACTTCCTCCATTATCGTTTCACCGTTCTCCTCTCTCCCTCTCTTTTTTCTCCCTGTACTTCAGATACAGCAACTTCCCTCTATCCCAGTCCGCTTCGGCTTCCTCCTTACTGAGGTGATCAAGCAAGAATATGATCACTTTCGTGTAATTACTCGATTTGCTATCTACCCCTTTTTTAAATCATTATAGACGGAGTGCCCGATGGATAGTGCCTTACATACATCCACATTTCTCAATTTCACACGGTTCTGCAACTCTACAATGTAAGTTCCTAAAGCCGCACAACAGATTTTGTCCTTTTTCATTCTTGTTTAATGTTAAATATACACCGATATAGTTAATTATTTTCACTTTCATCCCGACATGTCGGGATGAGGTTTATTTTGTATTTACTAATTTTACGTCATATTATAAAGCACATTTATATTTCTCCACAAAGGTAGATATTAAAACTCATTACAACAATATAATATGTCAAACAATTACAGAATGTCCTATTTCATGCCTCCCATCGCCCCTCTCAGAGACGAACAGGGACGAATAGTCACTCCCGCCACACTTCTCCCCTTCTGTGAAGTCTCCGTCGAACAGGTTTTCCAGATGATTACCTGCAACGAAAACCTCAGGCTCCTGACCGAGCAAGTACGCAACACCCCGGACATACGGACGGCAAAAGCCACACTCCTGCCCTACGTGACTCCCTGCGGCACATTCACCCGTCGCTCCGGCAAGTGTTTCGTATCCCCCTCACGACTGATAGTGATAGACGTAGACCACCTCGACTCCTATGAAGAAGCCGTCGGAATGCGCCGTACCCTGTTCGACGATCCCTTCCTCCGCTCCGTGCTTGTCTATATCAGTCCGAGCGGACGGGGTGTGAAAGCCTTCATACCCGCCGGAATGCCACATCCGACAGACGAGGTACGGAATATCACAGAAAGCACAGACAAAGCAATGCAATATGTCGAAATGGCATACGGTCCGGAAACGGACAACTCCGCCACGGCAACCGCCAAAGGCGTAGACGGTTCGGGGAAAGACCTGGTAAGGGCCTGTTTCCTGAGCCACGACCCGGAAGCACTGTTCAGAACTATCTAACATAATTTATAATCAATCCTCAAAAAAAATGGATGAAATCGAATCTTTACACCGTCTTGTCGAAGCTGTCGAGACGGCAGGGGCAGACATTGCCCCCACTTACATCGAATATGTACAACTGGCCTTTGCCATCGCGACAGATTGCGGTGAAGCCGGACGGGACTATTTTCACCGCATCTGCCGGTTGTCCGCCAAGTATCAACGCGAACACGCCGAACGGGTATTCTCCAACGCGCTCACCACGAAACACGGGGACGTGCATCTGGGCACAGTATTCCATCTCGCCGAAACAGCAGGAGTAACCATCCGCAAAGACGAAGTTATGAACAGCTCCGCAGGTACAAAAGGTACAGTAAATGCACCCCGCCTTTTTTCCACACACACGTGCGCGCGTAATAAGGTAAGAAACAACGGAACTTCCGGAGAAGGAGAAGAAGAACTATTGCCCGGCAGTGAACCGCAGCACCCGCTCCCCACCTTCCCCGAAGCCGACTGGCCGGAGTTTCTGCAACGCATCATAAATTACGGCAACACTACGGCACAACATGATATCATGCTGTTGGGAGCATTGACAGCTTTAGGTTCCTGTATGGAACGGCACGTGCGTTGTTCTTACGGCGGCAAATATCAGTATCCCTGTATGCAATGTTTCGTCATCGCTCCTTCCGCCTCCGGCAAAAGCATCCTCTCCTATATCCGGCTACTCGTAGAACCCCTCCACGACCAGATTCGTGCGGAAGTTGCCGCACAGATGAAAGTGTATAAAAAAGAGAAAGCGGCTTACGAAGCGATGGGTAAAGAGCGGGCAAAGGTGGAAGCTCCGCAAATGCCCGCCAACAGGATGTTTCTCATTTCCGGCAATAACACCGGTACGGGTATCCTGCAGAACATCATGGATTCCGAAGGGACAGGACTTATCTGTGAAGCCGAAGCGGATACCCTCTCCACCGCCATAGGCTCTGATTACGGCCATTGGAGTGACACGCTCCGCAAAGCGTTCGACCACGACCGCCTATCCTACAACCGACGTACGGAACAGGAATACCGGGAAGTGAAAAAGAGCTTTCTTTCCGTCCTGATTTCCGGAACTCCGTCACAGGTCAAGACTTTTATTCCGACGACAGAAGACGGTTCTTTCTCCCGTCAAATGTACTACTACCTGCATGGCATCTGGAAATGGGTAAGCCAGTTTACAGAGGACAAGACAGATTTGGAAGAGATATTTACCGTCATGGGATTGGAATGGAAAGAGAAACTGGACATCATAAAAGCACATGGGATTCACACACTCCGGCTCACGATGGAGCAAAAAGAGGAATTCGACGCGCTCTTCTCCCACCTGTTCACCCGTTCGAGCATAGCTAACGGCAAAGAAATGTACAGTTTCGTAGCCCGCCTGGCTGTCAATCTATGTCGCATCATGGCAGAAGTAGCCGTATTGCGCGTCCTCGAAAATCCGAAACCCTATCAGCTCAAGGCATCCCCTGTTCCCACCTTTACTCCGGACAAGGAAATTCCTACCGACAACATCAGTGACGGTATCATCCCCCGTTGGAACGTCACCATCACTCCGGAGGACTTCAAGGCTGTGCTTGCACTTGCGGAACCTCTCTACTGTCATGCCACGCACATTCTGTCTTTCCTTCCTGCCGTAGAAACCAGCCACCGGTCTAATGCCGACCGTGATTTCCTCTTCGAGCAGTTGGGTGAAGAGTTTACCCGCGCACAGTTGGTGGAACAGGCTGTCAACATGGGAGTCAAAGAAAATACCGCCATCGCCTGGTTGAAACGATTGACGAAAAGAGGAGTGCTTGTCAATGTGGACGGTAAAGGAACTTATACGCGCGCACGTGTGCGTGTGTAAGGGAGGCCCGGAAAAGTGTACCCACTGTACCCGCCGTATCCACCGCACCCGATAGGCGCATTACCCCCGCTACACCCACCGTCAGGCAGACGCAGTGCTTTATAAGTCCTAAAGCATAGCTTTAGAGGTCGTAAAGCACTGCTTTAGCCAATGTAAAGCACTGCTCTATCAAGGCTCTCCCAAAGCATCCACAATCACCCGCACTTCCAGCGGTGTATAAGAGCGATGTTCCGGTTGATAACCTAAATCGTACAGGCGTTGCAGAAGTCCGGGACACCGCAGGATCCATTTCTTCATCTTCCGGTAAGCGGCAATGCCGGTTAGTTCAGGGGAATAGAGTTGCGCCAGTTCCATACGGCCATACGCACGTATCTTGAATTCTTTCATGATGGATAAGTTTCTGATTTACTGTCACAAAAGTAACAAAATATTTCTACATAGCCAACGCTTTTCCGTTGAATAACCGACCATAATTGCACATAACAGACAAAGCATGACCGTAACCGTACTTTACTGATTATCCGGAGTTTCGAGGTGTTATCTTTGTATCGTCAAAAGGGAAAATAATCCCTGCGGCACAATGTTTAACCCTTTAATTTATTGTTTTATGATTCGTTACAAAATTTATCAGAACCAGCAGAAGAAAGGTGTGAATGCGGGTAAGTGGTTCGCCCGTGCGGTAAGCGATGAGACGTATGATCTCGGCAAACTTGCCGAACACATGTCGAAGCACAATTCTCCGTATTCCGGTGGTGTCATCAAAGGTGTGCTCACCGACATGGTGGATTGCATCAAGGAGTTATTGCTCGACGGCAAGAGTGTGAAAATTGATGACCTTGCCATCTTCGGTGTGGGCATACGCAGCAAAGCTGCCGAAACGCTGGAAGAGTTCTCATTGGAGAAGAATATCACCGGGATGCGCCTCAGAGCCCGTGCCACCGGTAATCTGTCTACTACCAATCTGAAGCTCGACAGCCAGCTGAAGCAGCAGGCGGAGTATCAGAAACCTACCGCTTCCGGTGGCGGTTCCAATTCGGGCAATACACCGGATACAAACCCGGATGATAACGGAGGAGAAGCTCCCGACCCGGCAGAGTAATCTCTTGTCGCGATCTATGTGTAAGTCCTTCTTTATAATGAGGGGCTTACCTTTAAATTCTTATTATTTTATCACTAAAAATGTAGTTTTATGAGCAATTCATCATCACGCCGCTCCGTATGGGGCCTAGTTCTCAAAATCATTATCACTGTAGCCACCGCTATCGGAGGAGTGTTCGGAATACAAAGCTGTATGTAGGCCGATGAGAACGATCACACTGATTATCATTCATTGCAGTGCTACGCCGGAGGGGAAATCCCTTTCGGCGGAAGCCTGTCGTCTGGACCATATCCGCCATCGTGGGTTCCGCGACATCGGGTATCATTTCTATATCACACGGGACGGAGAAATCCACAGAGGACGATCGCTTGAAGAGGCCGGGGCACATTGCCGGAATCATAATGCCCATTCGATAGGTGCTTGTTATGAAGGCGGACTGGATGCGGACGGAAAGCCGAAGGATACGCGCACATTGGAGCAGAAAGGGGCTTTGCTTGCTTTGTTGAGAGAGTTGAAAAGACAGTTTCCGAAAGCATTGATTGTGGGACATCATGATTTGAATCCCATGAAAGGATGTCCATGCTTTGATGCGGTGAAAGAGTATTTGCAAATATAAGCTGATAAAAACGAATGGCTGACAAAGGATTTCATTGTCAGCCATTCGTTTTTATCAGATATGCTTATCATAGAAAAACATTATCAGTTGATTTTCTGATTAATCATGAGGTGAGGTATTAACATCTTACATGATAGGTTTTACGATTTCGATTTTAAGTCCAAGCGCATCAATTATACGAAAAAACAAACCCACCCCCGGTTCTATAACTCCTTTCTCGATTCTTGATATATAGGTTTTATTAGTCCCCACTTTTTCAGCCAATTCGGATTGTGTCATTTTTTCTTGCTTCCGCGCTTCACTAATCATTTGCCCCACACAATAAGAGTATGCTTCTTTGCGAAACTCCTCTCTTTCAGGTGAGCCGACCTTACCGTATAATTTATCCAATACGGCATCCATGCTTCCAATTTTAGGGTTTGCTTGCATAATATTCATTTTTAAGTTTTAATGCTTTTTCTATCTCACTATCAGGCGTTTTCTGTGTCTTTTTCTGAAATCCATTGAATAACATAACTATATTCCCATCGTCAAAGATAAAGAAAGCCCGATAAACATTTCCATTATGGCTTGCTCTCAGTTCGTAAACACCATCACGAATCATCTTAACGAAATTCTTGTTAAGCCGTTCTTGTGTTTTAAGCATATCGAGCACATAAGAGATTTTTTTCTTTGCGCCATCTTCTAATGACATAAAGAAGTCTATGAAATAATTCTCATAGTATAATATTTCCCTTTCTTTTCTCATGGTGCAAATATAGTGAAAGTTTACACATATAACAACTACAATGTTTTTTTTCTTCGATATCAACCACAAAAAGCATTTTAATACTTACCTTTTACATCCATAAAAGAATCACCGCAGTTTTCCTCACTCTAGCCAATCGCTCCTTTGATTGATTCCACAATATAACGCACATCATCATCCGTCACATAAGGACCCGCAGGTAGACAAAATCCTACCTTGAAAATATCCTCTTCCACCCCGTTAGTATAGAAAGGAGCATCCGCATAAACCGGCTGCTTATGCATCGGCTTCCAAACCGGTCTGCATTCTATCCTCTTAGATAGCATGAATATACGTAATGCTTCCACATTCTCATTCGGCTGACAGTCAGTTACAGCACTATCTACGGCTTTAATCACACTGGCAGCACCCCCCACAGCAGTCTTGATAACTTCCTTATAGGCATTCTCCTGCCCTACCACCTTCACGTCCGGATCGATGGTAGCAGTACAAAGCCAGAAATTAGAATCATAGCGGGAATCAGCAGGTTGCTTGTGAATATGCACGCCCTCCACATCCGCCAACAATTCTTCATAAAGTGCCTGCACATGCTTATGATGAGCAATATGAGCATCGGCAACGGTCATCTGCCCGCGACCTATACCGGCACAAACATTACTCATGCGGTAATTATAACCGATCGCAGTATGCTGATAGTAAGGATAAGCATCCCGAGCTTGGGTTGCATACCACATAATAGTATTTTTATCCTCAGCATTCCGGCAGATTAGGGCGCCACCACCCGATGTAGTAATCATCTTGTTACCGTTGAAAGAAAGTACACCGAAACGACCGAAAGTGCCCAACACCTTACCACCGAATTTGGAGCCGAACCCTTCAGCTGCATCCTCTACCACAGGAATATCATAACGATTGGCAATCTCCATGATGCGCTCGCAATCATAAGGCATACCATAAAGAGCCACAGGCACAATAGCCTTAGGCTTTTTACCGGTTTTTGCAATGCGATCTTTGATAGCCTCTTCAAGCAGTACAGGATCCATATTCCAGGTTTCTTTTTCCGAGCCCACAAACACCGGCTTTGCACCAAGATAAGTGATGGGATGCGAAGAAGCGCAGAAAGTGAAGGACTGCACCAATACCTCATCACCTGACTGCACACCGCAGCCGATAAGAGCAAGGTGTACAGCGGCTGTACCGGCACTCAAAGCCACAACCTCATTTTCTCCTCCAACAAAGTTCTTGAGATCATTCTCAAACGCATTCACATTTGGTCCTAAAGGTACTACCCAATTAGTATCAAATGCTTCTTTTACATATTTCTGTTCAATCCCCTCCTCACTCATGTGAGCAAGGCAGAGGTAAATTGTTTTTTCAGGAACGTAGCTCATAATTTTAATTAATTATCACTTTTTTAGTACTATCAAAGATAGTTTCTCTAACTTTATCTAGCTTTTGACTTTACAATATTGAAAAATTATCATTCACTAACTCAGATTTCTTTCGTATAACCACATCATCGTACATCAGCATAAGTACATCCTCGTCATACTGACCAATCTGAGATTGATTCTCTATCCCATTCATATTGTTCCAAATAAGAGGGAAGAAATCGACACCTGCTCCATAAGCATGTAAGTAGGCACCACCAAAACGTGGATTTACTTCTGATAAATAATACTGACCATCTTTAATGAAGAAGTCCATATCAAGAGGACCGCAAAATTTGAATACTGAAGCAACCTTCTCAATAAAAGCGAACAACATAGGATCTTTGTAAGAGATCGTCTTACTTGCTCCACCAATACGAGTTTCAATCTTACGTTTCAAGAAAGCTGCGACAGCCTTATGACTAATAGCGTCCACATAAACATCCGCATCACAGTCTCCCCCAGTCATCAATTCCTGAATAATATAATCATGTTCGCCAGAGAACCAATCAGTCTCGGCTTGCTCCATAGTATTCACTTTATGAGCACCAACGCTACCACTTCCACAAATGGGTTTCATAAATATAGGGAAAGAGATCTTACCTTCATCTATTCCCTTTTTAAAATCATCAAAATCATGATAAGTCAACGGAGTAGGAATATCTTTCTCTGTGAGATATTTGAACATCTCATATTTGTCAAAACAACAACGAGCAGTAATCTCATCTGCAGGACAAAGCGGCAACACACCAGCCTCCAGGAATTTTTCACGATTCGCAGAGAGAATCTCAATTTCAGGATCTATGAGAGTGGTTATAGCCTTTACATTAGCTTTTTTACAGATATCAAGCACCGTATCAACATATTCGGGATCATTGATGCGCGGAACAACATATTCGTTTGTCGCAAAGTACAGTGCAGGGGCCGTTGCATTATTATCGGTTGCATTGATATCACATTTTGAACCGATTGATTCTTGTGCGTTACGAAGCAAACGACCACGCCTTCCTGCACTGCTAAACAAAATACTAGGTTTCATTGGGATTATATATTTGATTTTTGTATGTATTCTTTTGCTGTCCATTTATCACGAACAAGTTTCAGTCCATCAGAAGAAAGTGAATATACTCTTGGAAAATAGTTGATAAACATTGGCGTTAACGATAAGGTGTAGGCACCTACATTCTTATATTCAATCACATCACCAACCTCCATTTCCTGTTGGTTTTCTAACCTGAACAATTGGTCATACTCCAAGCAAGTAGCACCCGCCACTATTTGTAACGGCACAACCTGTCCAGACTCATTTGCACGATTTATCTCTGTCATATATCCATTTTTATGAAAAAAAGGATCTATGTCATTACGTGTTCCATCCGTTGTCAGTATCCGGCAATCCGGTAATTGTTTTACATCTATCACTTGCGAATAATACGTAAAAGACGAAGCTGTCAACGCATTACCCGGTTCCACGATGATTGCAAGTTTCTCCAGGCCTTGTTTCTGAAGAGATTCATAGATTGTTGCCACATAATCGTCAAAGGTAGGAGCATTACGAAAAATGCCATAATATCCTCCTCCAACATCAAGATAATCGAGATCCAGATGATACTTCTTTATTACACTCGCAGCATAAGCAACAGACCTTTTATAGAATCTAACACTTCTGCTATGACTGGTTCGGTGAATATGTAGTCCTACCAATTCCACCTGAGGAATACTTCTTACCGTCTCAAGAGCATTGGAAAACTCTTCTGTTTCATCATTAAATCCAAAACGACTAAAATCATTCTCACCTTCAGCATCTTCAAGCGACACATCTGAAATATTAACACTAAGACGAATACCTATTTTATAAAGTCCATCAGAAGGCAACTCTTTTAACCACTCTAATTCGCGGTGGGTTTCAATATTAACTATTGCCCCTCTCTTTAAAGCATCAAGAAAACGTGCCTTAGACTTCATGGGACCATTGAATATAATTTCGTTCATTTTATAGCCACACTCTAAAGCCAAATCCAGTTCATCATCTGAAACAACCTCTGCAAAACAACCAAAATCCTTAGCTTTTACTATCGCATAGGGTAGCGAATTTGTCTTCACCGAATATCCAACAATGCAATGTGCAAAGTGTCTTTTCAGTGAACGGTAAAACTCGTTAATTCCCCTGCCCAACTCTTTTTCATCCAGTAAAAAGCAAGGTGTTTGTAATGTATTTATCAATAACTTATCCATTTTACATCTTTGCCTAATTATGACCATTGAATTCTTCCATTGTAACAGCTGCTCTTTTATCAGATGTATTTATATCTTCACGACATAACACTTTTTTTACAGTAACGAAAACCACTTTCAAATCAGTCACCAACGATATATGGTCCACATACCATACGTCTAACGCAAACTTATCAGTCCATGAAAGAGAGTTCCGCCCTTGACACTGTGCCCAACCGGATATACCAGGACGGACATCATGACGGCGCATTTGCTCTTTACTATAAAGAGGAAGATATTTAACCAATAACGGACGAGGACCAATAAGTGCCATATCCCCTTTCAATACATTAATCAACTGCGGAAGTTCGTCAAGAGATGTATTACGGACAAACCGACCAAACTTGGTGATACGCTGTACATCCGGAAGAAGTTTGCCTGACGCATCCTTGCGTTCATTCATAGTCTTAAATTTTATAATCTTAAATATCCTTCCATGTAATCCCGGACGTTCCTGCAAGAAAAAAGCACCAGCACCCTCATTGAAAACATAAAGAAGAATCGTGATTATTAACAAGACAGGGCTGATAAGTATAAGGGTGACCAATGCTATCCAAAAGTCTATTATGCGTTTAAAAAAATGTGTGTACATCCTATTTGTTTTTACAGTTTTTTGGATAATCTGTCTTTACACCCCACAATTGAGCCATAGGTTCCTCCTCCATTTCTTTCTTAAAATCACGGAGTTGGTCAATATAGCTGAATTCAGGTTTATAATCAAGTTCACTGAACGTCTTGCTTACGTCAAAGGCATTCTCCAAAGGATCAGATTTCTCGGGGCAATAAATGATTTTAGAAGGATTATCCTTCGGAGAGAACACCTCTATAATACCTTTTATCTGCTCTTCCAACGATACCTGCCACCCATTACCCACATTATACATACCGCCTTCAAGTGGGGATGAAACACACTTCTCAACTACACGCACAAAATCTTTGATATAAACCATCTCTTTGGCTTTTTTACAGTTTCCCCATACTTCAATGGGAAGACTTTTGGAAGCCCGGTCCATAAGCATACGATATGGCATAAGATGAAACTGGAAATCACGATAATGGTAAGCGTTGGGATGATATTGATAGATTGTGAAAAAACGTAATATAAAACGGCTGAATCCATACTCCGCATGATAATGCTCTATGAGATCCACCGCTGCATTTTTAGCAATAGTATATATACTATGATCGCCAGTAAGCGGAAAATGGCGAGGAGCATCAACCGGTATTACAGAGCCATTATTGTGATACTGACACATATCGGAAGGAGTCTGCGGAAAAATAATTTTCTTACAACCACATGAACGCATATATTCCAATACATTAAGTGTTCCAATGGTGATCGACTGCACTAGATCACTAGCATGAAAAGAATAACGGGAAGGTAACTCTCCTGCAAAATGAGCCACACAATAAATATTTTCTGTAGGTAATTGTTCAAACTCTTCTGGCTTTGTTATATCTACTGAATAATATTTCATTCCTCTTGAAGCAAAGAAACCGTTATCATCTTTACGATGTCCCACAGCAATCACATCATATCCCACAGATTTTAAATAGATTGTTATATAAGCCCCTAAATTTCCAGTAGCACCAAATACTATCACTTTTTTCATTTTCTCATTTTCATTTATTATGCTGGCAACCATTTTTTATCAAATATTTATACTCTTTCAACAAAGCTGACCATATAAGATTCTGTTCGTATCGAGATGCAACCAATTCACGTGCCTTTCTAGCCATACTATTTACTTCATCAGGAGTTTCTACGAAAAATTTCATCGCTCTAAAAATTGCCTCCTCATCCCGAACTGATATAATTACCCCATTCTCATCAGGAATAATAATTTCATTACTTCCATTTATATTAGTCACAATAGAAGGTAATCCCATTGCCCCCGCCTCCAAAACTACATTTGGGAATCCTTCTCTATATGATGGGAAAACTAATGCATCAGAAGCTGCCAAATAAGGGCGCACATCATTTTGTAATCCCACATAACGGATAGCCTTATGGTTCCTTATTTGCTCAATTGTTGAAGTAAACAATGGATCAAGTTTGTCCTCCATTCTTCCAACCAGCAACAGACGAATCTCATTATGTAACTCAAAAAGCTTAACAAAAGCACAAATCAATTCATTGATGCCCTTATCCTTTACCAATCTGCCAACAAAACAGAAAGTGAATATTCCATTTTCCCGAATCTTCTCAGCTTTCTCCATTACCTCAGAAGTACGATTATAATAATTCATATCTACTCCACGGACATTACCATTAGCAATAATGTATAACGGTTTTGAAGTAATCCGAAAACGTTGTAAATCTCGTTTTACCCCCTCACCCTCCGGATTAATATAAGTAGCACAAAAACATGTAATGCGATCCATTAGAATTAAAATTCTCCGCATCATCCCAGTGGCCGTCGGAAATACTAACCCCGTAAATGTATGCATACGAACAGGAACACGAGTTAACCACGCAGCAATCATCGAAAGTAATCCAGCCTTAGGAGTCATAGAATGAACTATGTACGGTCGTTCTTTAGCGAACAACATAATCAAACGAATCAAAGAAATAAAATCACGTAACAATGAAATATGCCGTTCCATCGAAACAGCCACTGTACGTACACCTTCCCGCTTACCTAATTCTTCAAGTTCTGCATCAGGAGAAGAAACCGCAACTACTTCAAAATGAAAAGATAACATTTCAAGCTGTCCTCTTAAAAAAGTATTCAGAGAAGTGGGAACAGTAGAAATACGAATAAGTTTTTTTCTTGACATATTATCTGTAAATACTCTTATCTTTTGTTATCAACCAAAGGCATCGTTAAAAGTAAAATACTATAATCATTTTCAAAAAAGCACTTTCTTTGTTTTTTTTATTACAATCGTGAATACAAACTTAAAAATCTAACTTTCATTTCCTCCCAACTATACTTTTCGTTATACACTTTAAGCATTCTTGCACTCATTCCAGCCCATTCGCACTTTCGATTAATTAATTCCTCAATTCCTTTCTCAAAACCATCTATAGAATAATCAATATTTACCCCTATATCTTCTATTTCCACAACCGAGGACATACCAGTCCCTTTCACCATCACTACAGGCTTAGCCAACATTAAACTCTCATAAAATTTATTAGGAGCTGCATAGATATGATTATCAATACAAGGAGCATATATGGCCAACATTATGTCACAAGAAGCTTCAAGTTTCAACGTTTGATCATATAACATTCTACCATAAAACTTAATATTTGAATACTTTCTTGATAGATTTTTATATAAAGCTTCAAATTTGCCAAAACCTCCAATATGTAATTCAACCTCAGGATGCTTTATAAAAAAACAAGGAATTTCTTCTAGCAAGCGCCAATCTTGTAAAATGCCAACATAACAAACTTTAATCTTATCATTACTTCTCAATAGACCTTTTTCAATTTCAATCCTTGGGGGAGTATTGTGAATCACCGTCAAATTACGAGGATGAGAACCTTCAATTTGCCTTTTTCGTTCCTCTGTACATATTATTGTTGCGTCTGCATTATCAATAATTTTATACTGTATCCATTTAACAATTCTTTCAAAAGCTGTTTTAGGAGTACAGTAAAGGAAATCAAAAATATCGAAAACTATTTTTTTACCGTATAACTTACGATATATGGATGCCGTTAACGCTGTATCAAAATCACATGCATGGATTATATCATAATTGTCGCTATTTCTTTTCAACCAACTATACACACACCTCTGAAATTTCAAAAATTGTTTTAAACTCCTCATTCCCTGTCCAAATTCAGCCTTAATACCAAATCTAACAATAGGTATATCAAATCCAAAAGTTGAAAGAGTTTCTAATGTCTCAGCATGGTCACTATCTCTATCCCATGCTAGAATAATAACCTTATAACTATTCTCCATTAGACATACAGCCTCTTTCTCAACCCGAGAATCAGGACATACACCATTTGAACGAATCATGCAAATTCTAGGCTTTATTTTCATCTTTTAAAGTATTTACAATTCTACTACAAGCCAAACCGTCACCATAAGGATTAACAGCCTTGCTCATTTGCTCATATATTGCATCATCATCAAGCAAGACTGATACTTCATTAACTATCATATCGTAATTAGTACCTACTAACTTCACCGTACCCGCCAACAAAGCTTCAGGGCGTTCAGTAGTATCCCTCATAACCAATACAGGTTTGCCAAGACTAGGAGCTTCTTCTTGAATACCACCACTGTCTGTTAATACAATAAAAGATTTCTCCATAAGATAAACGAAACTTAAATACTCCAAAGGTTCGATGAAAAACATATTACCCAGATTATCCAAATCCTTTCCAAATGTTTCATGAATAGGTTTACGCACATTGGGGTTTAAGTGCATAGGATACACAAAATCCACCTCCGAATATTTGTTTTTCAAATCACGAATGGCAATGCACATTTTGACAAAGCCATCACCAAAATTTTCACGACGATGTCCTGTTATAAGCACAAGCTTCTTACCCTTAGTTAGTCGATCAACATCATAACCGGCCTTTAGCAATGTCTCTTTAAGAGTATTATCCAACGACGTGTCGTTTTTTATTTTGTCTACTACCCAATAAAGTGCATCAATAACAGTATTGCCTGTTACAAAAATCTTGTCTTTATTCACATTCTCTTTTAATAAATTCTCACATGAAAGCTGTGTTGGAGCAAAATTATACTCAGCAATACGACTTGTAAGCTGACGATTTAACTCCTCTGGCCACGGACTATAAATATTATATGTACGTAAACCTGCCTCAACATGAGCTACAGGAATCTGCTGATAAAAAGCAGCAATGGCTACAGCTGTTGAAGTTGTAGTATCTCCATGAACAAGTACTAAATCAGGATGACATTTTTCTAGTACATCACGCATACCAAGGAGTACACGCGTAGTAACATCATAGAGGTCTTGTCCATTTTTCATGATATTTAAATCATAATCGGGTATTATATCAAAAATTCTGAGTACCTGATCTAGCATCTCACGATGCTGTCCTGTCACACACACTATTGTTTCAAAACTATTTTTGTTCTTCTGAAACTCTCTTATAAGAGGAGCCATTTTAATAGCCTCAGGACGTGTTCCGAAAACAAGCATTGCTTTCTTCATATTATTAAGTTTTAATTTTAAATTATTTTTTACTTCTTGTTTTATATCGCAGGTAAAGATTCAACAACACCCCAGCAGGTATTGCAAGAATCGTTATAAAGGGCCTTGGAGAAGTCTTTATAAAATCCCATTCATAGCCAAAAATACAGCTCGACACATAATGAATATTTATTTTAAACTTCATTATCCACGAATAATAAGATAATGACATACTTAATCGCCTATATTGAGAAAAGCTATGTGGAGAATTACGAAACTGATGATAAATATTGGCAGACATGCCATCTAGTTGATATTCAATAAAACAGAAATTTCTATTTATGATCAGGAACTTGTAATCTACATCAACCTGCAAATAATAATACATTGGGTTAAAGTTCTTTTCACCTTTATACTCTGGCATCATTCGAAGAGATTTCAATATATCAGTACGACAAACTATTTTTGTATCACCTTTATGAAATCTTATCATTTCATAGATATGATAAATACCCTCATTTGCAAACATACCTCCATTAGGCGTCCCATCAAGAAGATAGTCTAGTCCAATAATACCAGCAAGATTTTTTCCCCGACATTCATTTTTCCACGTTGTCACTATTATCTCAACGCCATTATCTGGCATAAAATCATCTGAATCAATGCAAACATTAAGTTCTGTCTCCATATTAGCTATCGCCATCGTATATCCAGTATGAAGTCCCCCATTCTCTTTTTTAATGTAGCGAATAGAAATCCGCCCCTCTACTATCCATCCTTTAACAAGTTCCTCTGTATTATCAACAGATCCATCATCAATTACGAGCCATTCAAAATCATTACATGTTTGATTACAAAGGCTCTTATAAGTACGCGCCAAAGTGTGTGCACGGTTATACGTTGGAGTAAATACTGTTAACGTCTTCATTTTCTTATCTTTCTCACAATTTCAATCGCTGTTAAAATAAATTTTGCTCCAAATATCTTTATAAGCCTATTCTTCAATAGATGTAATCGAAAATTAAAAGATTTATGGTTCATCCAAGAACAAGAATAATGGTGTATAGATACAGTATCCTTCGTCAAAGATATTAATCCTGTCGTAGAATCCATAGGGCAAAATACATCTGCTGTATATATATTTATCTCAACAACTTTCTGGTTTATATGCCTCTCTTGAAGTCCATGTTTTCGAAGGATATTTGTCGTATAATCCACAACAGTTCCTTCATTCATATCAAAGTGCGTTCTTGTTTCATAGAATTCAAGTATCTCTTTATAAAACTCAAGGCCCCTTCTTGCACCTAAAGCGAGTCCGGGATTTACTCCAAGTTTTACTCCACTATTTGAGATTTTCGTAGCTAAATTTTGTTCAAATCCCATAAAATTACCAGCAGCAACTATGTAATCCATATTCTTTATAATCTCTACATCAGTATCGAAATACAGTCCCCCTTCCTGATAAAGCACAGAAAAGCGTGCGTAATCACTCACGAAAGCATATTTCTTAGCTTCATACGCCTCTCTTACATAAGGACAGCAATTCACATCGAAGTTACTTTCGTTCCACTCCTTTATCTCATAGTCCGGCAGAAACTTTTTCCATGAAGCAATACACACTAAAGCATCTTTAGGAAGCGGATTTCCCCCGAACCAACAATAATGTATTATTTTAGGTATCATAATAATTCGTAAATTTTATCGACTTCACGCTCATTCCCATAGTCACGAATATGAAGATTTTCTATTAACTTACTTTTTAAAGCATTATCTCTAATAAGTTCAGCTATCCCTTTAGCTGTTTCCACTTCATCAAGCGGCACAATCACTCCATCTACACCACTTGCTATTTGACTCTTTGCAGTGGGATAATCCGTAATCACCACAGGCTTATACAACATTTGAGCTTCACGCACAGTTACACTTTTTCCTTCGTAAATACTAGGCTGAGCATATATATCACAAGCCTTTATATAAGGATACGGATTCATTTTTTTTCCAAGAAATATCATGCGATGTCGCATTTTATATTTGTCCAAAGCTTCCTGAATTTCTTTATCAGGACCATAACCTATTATATACCATTTGAAGTTCACCCCCAACCGCTCCATCTCAGCACAAATGTGAGGAATGCCCTCTATTTTTTTTTGTGGGGAAAAACGACCTATGGTAAGAACCTTCACAACGTCCTGTTCGTCAGGCATTTCAGCAGTCACATCTTCCATGTCCGCTTGTTGACGAACAAAGAGAGGCGACAAAATATTCTCTATCAACACAATCTTATTTTTCAGTTCAGGAAATGTCCGCAAAAATGCTTCTGTACAATCATCACTAATTGAAGCCACATAATCAAAAGCATTCCACACAGGCAGTTCCAAATCATGATTCACATGAATGGTAGAGTAGTCAGTATGTATCCAACATATTTTCTTTTGGGCTTTTACCTTGTTTAGTACAATATTGTGAGGCTGTAAGAAACTTATGGCAAGATCGTATACACCCAAATTATTCAATGATGGCAAAGCTTCCTCCACTGCATTCGCCACATATTGAAATATACTGGAATCATGATGATACTCTTCAGTTGTCAAGTTTCTAAGGTATTGCCGATGCTTCCACTTTGCCCACATCCTGCATATGGCAATCTTCCAATGCCCTTCTTTAACAATTGTTACAATAGGACGCTCAATACAGGTATACTCTGACACTTCAGGCAAAAGATTAACGTAATCAGGTATCAATGACATAAATTCGCCCGTATGCTGATTTACAAACAAGTCTATATCTACCTTTTCAGGATCAAGTGCAGAAAGCAAACCCAATAACGCACGTTCTGCACCGCCAATTTCCAAATAGTGGATATTTATAAATAACCTCTTCTTTTTCATTTCAATCTTCTAAGCATAATATACTAAATCCATAAATAGTGTAAAGGCAAGATGGCATAGCACAATCTTTTGCCTATTCAAAACTAACGGATGCAATTTGTCTTTAATTGCATAACAAGGATATATAAGTACAATAGGATACATAAACCAAGACAAATAAGCAATACGATTAGTAAACTCTGCATACATACACAACATCCAAATGCCATTTGTTGTAAGATATATGTTCAGCAGCATATCATAAAAATCATCCTTCATTTTGTATTTATACTTGACATAATAACCCATCAACACAGGCATAAAAGAGTAAATTATAAAGTCTATACGAAAACCTACTTTCGCATACAACACTTCAGCAGTCGTATTATTAGTCAGATAACCGGCACCTGATTCGTCTGAAAGACCAGCAAATAATTGTTGAAAGAAAGAGATATGACCTGCTGCCATCAATAGACAGAAAAACCAGCCATAAAAAAACCATTCCTTCTTCTTGAAAAATAATGTAACCACATAAGCGGCAACAGGCAACACCATAGAATGATGGAATCCCCACGATAAAAATAAAAACAACAAAGAAATAAATATCTTATCTCGATAAGCAAGAGCCACTAAAAACAATGCAGCGGCAGCCCCAGCCTTGATTCCATTGGTTGCATATGATAAAGTTGAAAATGCAGCCAAATAGACTAGATAAACGATAAAAGTATTTGAAGGAAACAATTTACGACAAGCTATCAATATAGCTATAAAATATATAGCTGCTATCAAAACAAAAAACGGAGTAGCATCTGGAAAAACGCTTCCCATAAATCCATATATATTATCAAAAATCTTATTTTCAGTATTCCAATCCCAACCATTCCATGATGAAAATCTCCACCAGTTTGCGTAGTTCATCATATCGCCAAAAATGGGACTATGTGGTCTAAAGCCTATGAACAATATAAGAAAGACACAAAACCAGACATTTTTTCCAATTCCCTCACAAAGATTCAAATCATTCCTTTGCTTTACTACAAAAAGCGTAATAATAGTAATCAGAATTAAATATATATACTTATAAAACTCAGCAGGTATCATATTAACCCCCAATTACCTATTTTTTCCAAATAGAATAACCAATAATATATTGTGAAAACGGTAAATATGCAATTAAATAACAAATTACATAAGATCCTACAAATGTCAGAACAGCAACAACCAAAGTTTGAAAGTAATAATTTCCTATGGCCTGTATCATCGACCAGTTCCAAAATAATGTACGCATCACAAAAATGTGAATAAGATAAATACCAAAACTAAGATTATTTGTTTGTTCTAACACAGAAACTACTACACGAGAGAGACGCTTTTGCGCACACAAACACTTGATGCCAATAAACCAAGATGTTGCCATTATCGCTACCGGTGCAGACAGATACCAAAAAACTTTATAGAAATCAAGATCCCAGCCCAATATTTTATTCAGCAATGGCAAAGGGAACATCGCTATGCCAAGAAAACAAACCCACCGACTATTCTTTATCACGACAGTATTCAGATAATATCCCAACAAAAAATATCCCACATATCCTGTAAAATAGTAAAGCACACCTGTTTCAGATGTATTAACACCTAAAAACAAAGAAATATATGGATAAAGCAACGTTACAAGCCACAGAAGAAGATAGAATTCCAACTCTCGTTTTGAGGCCTTCCTAACCCATGAAGACAAGATAGGCACCAACAAATAAAGCCCGGCAAGAGTATACATGAACCACAGCACACCATGTCCCTGCACACTAAATGGCAACGAAAAAAGAGAAATCATCCAATCCACAGAAGAAGAACTGTTAGCCAAATAAAATAAAGAAAAGCACACTGTAGGACCAATTATCTTTCCCAAGCGTCTCCTTAAATACAATATGGCAGACATTCCTTCTTTGCATGGAAGGAGCAATGCTCCACTTACCATAAAAAACAATGGAACACACGGAGTGGTAAGATAACTGTTCAATACCAAAAAAGGACCATGTTCTTCGGCACCGACACCGGATATAGGCGCATGCATCACAATAACCATTATGCAAGCTACTACCCGAACTACATCAAGATATATCGTACGTTGTTTTACCATTAGTCAAATAGTTTTTCTATTTCACTCATTATCTTTGCTAACGAAAAATGATTGCCACGCTCTGCCGCTCTCTTTCTATATCCTGTTAACTGCTCATTATCTGTTATCAATAACCTTAATCCTTCATAAAGACAAGAGCCATCTTCGCTGTTTTTTACCAACATTCCATATTTGCCGTCCTCCAATAATTCGTTAGGACCAGAGCAATAAGTACTGATTACGGGAATACCCAATACTAATGCTTCCGCTATCACAAGGCTATATCCTTCCGATCGTGATGAACACACAAACAAGTCCGACCTAGCGATATACGAATAAGGATTTTTCTTAAAACCTATAAGCTCTACATAATCATGTAGACTATTTTCTTTAATATAAGCAAACAATTGTTTGTAGAGTTCACCTTCACCCAAAATCCGGAGTTTGAATTTAAATCCATTCTCTTTCAACTGCTTAACTACACGCAACAAAATATCATACCCTTTCTGAGGGACAAGACGACCGACTGTCACAAGATTCAACACGCCTTTATCAAAATCAGCAATACTTTCTTGTCCTCTAATCCTTATATCAGCCACATCAATAGGATTATAAATAGTAAAAACCTTGCCTTTTTGTCCATAAACCTCTTTGAAAGAGTTCTCTACCGTTTTTGATACAGTGATAATATTATTAAACTCATTATACGATGCTGTTTCCTCTTCTACACTTTTATATATGCCCTGTTTCTGGGACCATGGATTATATTTTAAATCAATATGCACCCACGCTATTTTTTTAGCTTTCTCATTGCTCGATTTTGCCAACATCTTTGTCACAAATCCCTCGCAAAAAGCGACTTCCACATCCCTCCCCTTAGGAATAAAAAGTCTGTATACCAAGTACATTGGTAGCCATCTATACACAAGTTTATATTTCAGCACATACCCTAGCTTTCCCCATACAGACATATGATCTGGATTTTGTATCACAGGTTTGTAGCATACATCAGATTTCACCTCATCTACATACTTGCCTGTGTCAACAATAGTACACACTGTAACATCAAACAATGTCTTATCTATGTGCTTTATAAGCGTGGTGAGTACCTTCTCTGCCCCCCCTCCACTCAGAGATTCTATAACTATTAATATTTTTTTACGCATAAATTTGCTTTTACTTGGCAGTATTTTTCGCTTCACACCAAACAAATAGTGTATTGGAGCCATTTAGTTATCGTTATCGATCAAGTCTTTTTATTAAATTTACTGATTTAATATTCTTATCATTTTCGTGACAATTGCATATATCTTCGAACAGTAACGACACATCCAATAGGAAATAACAATATTGTCAGAAATTTATTATTTGATTTCAATAAGTACTTCATATGATGTCCCAATATAGTGCAACTAATCATTTGAATCGTATTATAACACATATTCTGAAAAGATTTCTCATAAAGAAGGCGATGGTTAAACATCATTGCATATCCCATCGGATTATTTTTCAACACTCCCCATGATCCTTTAGTCAATCCTTCTTCTTGATAACGAACAATACAAGTTATAATATTAAACCATCTAAGTTTATAGCCTTCCAAAGCAATTTGATTCCATACCACTTCTTCCGGAACAAACTTTTCACCTTCCCATGGCATAAAAGGATGTGTTCTAAGGATTTCTGTTTTATAAACCTCACAACAGTCACGATTGATACCTAATTCCTTCCTTTCCAAGTTTGACGCATCAATATAATCTTGTTGAAGTTGGTTTAAAGAAGTTATAGCAGACTCGCATTTCATGCCGGAGACACCAGCGATAGCTTTCATGCCGGAGACACTAGTGATAGCTTTATTCATTTTCTCAATGGCATCATCCACTAAGTAGTCATCAGAATCCATTATCATAATGTAAGGGGTTTCAACTCTTGTAACCCCTAAATTAATAGCGCGATTTTTCCCACCATTTTCTATGTAGCAATATTCTATCTTAAAGCCATTATTCCCATGCAACCATTTCCCACATAACTGCTTTGTTCCATCAGAAGATCCATCATCTATGATAATCCAAATAAAGTCCTTCGATGTCTGCCTACACAGCGAATCATAAAGGTCTCCCAAAAGATGCGCCCTATTATAAGTTGCTGTTAATACTGTGATTTGCATACTATATTGCTCCTATATACTTGTTTAATGTGATAAAAAAACTAAAGAGATTATTTCTAAGAAGAAAGTTCATCAGCTTTTCACCTCTTGAAACATTCAGCCGTGTATTGAATGCCGCCTTCACATATCTATCATTCATTACCCCTTTCAATTGCTTAAGACCAACTTTTCTCTTTATCCCTCCATTTGCAATTGCTTTACAATATTTAAGTACTACATAATAGTAAGAATAGTACATTAATTCATCAGCTAACTTCTCGCTATGAAAAAAAGATGTAATGTTATCATGGGCTTTGGTATAAATTTCCAGTAGATCATCAGGTAATGAATCCACACCACTTTGGCGACTTTGAACTCTAATCCAATGGTAACTTACACTCGCTATAGTACAGATACTATTCGCGACAGACAGATACTCTAACATGAAATAAAAATCTTCATTTACAGGAATAGATTTATATTGAAGATTATATTTCCTAATGATAGAAGATTTTAATAGCTTGTTACAATTAATGTTTATCATACCACTCAAAAACAAAGGCTTCAAACTCTCTCTATTTGCAGAAAGTCGCTCTATTTTACTTTTTGTTGGTATATGTTCTGCCGTTCTAATCAAATTTCCGTCATGCGTATATTCATCAACCTTATAGCCGCAAATGACCATATCATAGTCTCTTCTTAAATATAAATTACTCAGATGATTATGCTCAACTATGTCATCCCCATCTATAAAACACACATATTCACCTCGCATTTTACTAAGAGCAAGATTTCTAGTATCGGACACCCCGCTGTGTCTTTTATCGATTACTATAATACGTGAGTCTGTTTGTGCTAACTCTTGAATCACAGCTAAGCTATCATCGCTACTTCCATCATTGACAAGTAACAGTTCCCAATCAGTAAAATCTTGTAGTTGTATACTCTTTACACAAGCTTCTATTGACTTGGCTACATTATAAACTGGAACGATTATACTTATCATTTCTTTTTGATTACAATTTTAAATTATGTAAAAAAGTTGTCCTTTGTCTTATCGATTAATACTGCTACAATACCAAACACGGAATTGCAACGACCAAATACGCAAAATTAAACCAATAGGTTATATTTCCAGCAAAGAACGACTATAATGAAAGATCCAACAAGCATCCCTGCAACTCATCGTTTAATATCTATCAGACAAAACAAAGTTCGAAGTTTTAATCGGGAAAATAATGTACCCTCAAGCCACCATTGAAACCAATGACATCCTCGAATTGAATAGCCCCAATAGTGAGATAAATCAATTTTTCTTGATTGAAGTTGTTCAGTAACAGAACGAAGTATTGAATTCCACTCTTTATTGCGGCAGCGAGAAGCAAAGAGACAGTCAACTAGCATACCGTAAAGTACGTTTACAAAATACTCAAACAAAAAATCATAATTCGCATTTGTAAAAGATGACCGTGGATAATTCAAAATACTCAATAGTACTTTATATAGGTGCATAAAGTTCTTCATTAGAACATTGGGTGACATTGACTGATCATTACGACCAATGAAATATTGATATAACGAAACATCTATGCAAAAAATATCCTTTGCACAAACTAAAGGCTTGAAAACATATTCCGTATCTGTATAGCAAACACCTTCTGTTTGAATATAGTCTATACTTCTTAAGAAATCGGTTCGATATGTGATTTGATGCATATGCACATATTTATCAAAACGAATAGTATCCAGGCTCGATGCTTCATTCCAAATCATATCCGAAGGATCTTCATTTAAGTATGCCTTGCCTTCTTTCTCATAGTAATTGTTAAATTTCGTATAAACAACATCAGTGCTTATACGAGGTAATATCTGCAAAACTTTCCCCAAAGCATCTGCATCAACCCAATCGTCAGCATCAACAATGCGAAAGTATTTACCACTCGCAATTTTCAGCGAAACATTCACACACGATCCATAGTGTCCATTGGGCTTGTCTATGATTATAACAGTATCAGGAAATCTCGACTGAAATTTATTCGCAATTTCTAAAGTCCTATCGTTACTGCCGTCATTTACGACAATTAGTTCAAGTTCTTCCAGGCATCCTGACGCAATGAAGCTATCAAGATTTCTAGAAAGATATTTCTCCATATTGTATGAAGGAATACAAACACTTAGTATTTTCTCCACTACCGTATATATTTTGTTTTTATTGTTCTGTATACATAGAATAAGCTTATGTCAATGACAACACGCAATGTTACTCTTGTTAATAATGTCACTGAGATAGATAATTACCAATGTACCCGACTATTCTCTACATCACTTACAGAACAAGGAAGAAAGGGGCTTGTCTAAACTTATCCCCAGAAACTTCTTCACACCCTCGACCACTACCACACGCAAGCGGTAAAAGGAATCGCACCAATCAACCCAGAAGCAAAGCATACACAACAACTGATGTTGAATTAACCATAAATCAAAATGTTTGGAACGTCCTTGCAAATAAGGTGCAATTTGAGAATAAAGAGTACTTGAAACTATCATACGCACTATTCCCGAATTCATGAATAACTGCAATGCTGTAATTCTATTAGACAACGGCAACTCGTTTGCTCCTGCTTCATATAACACTTGTTCAAGAGCTACGAATGCACGTATTTTCAGCACATCCTTAAACATCGAGTCTTCCTTATAACACCCATTAACGAAATCCTCTTCGTGCTGCAAGAGTATCCCAAACATTGGGATATTGTCATACTTATAGGTGTGACATATGGAATTCGGGTTGGTCGTGTATAGATATACCGGATGTGTACCCATAACTATACAATCAGCATAATGATAGAATTGTGCATCAAACAATGCATCTTCCGACTTACATAAGCCTTCTACATATTTTAAGTTTTTGTTCTTAATGATCAATGCCCGAAATAATTTTGCATGTGGTGCGTCCACCATGAATCCTTTAGCTGCATATTTTCCTGTTCTATAGGCAAGGCACGACCAAATTAGTTCTTTTTTTTCATATTCATCCAAAATCTTAGTTCTCAAAGGTAGATCTACCCCCTTGACTATAGGACAAAGACACACATCGGCATTTGTCCGTAGGTTTAGTTCCAACATGTATGTCAGAGCACCTTCTACTAGGCGGTCATCACTGTCAACAAAACAAATCCATTCTCCCTTTGCCAACACAAGACCCACGTTACGAGCAGAAGAAACTCCTCCATTGGTTTTGTGAACGACATGAAACCTTTTGTCACGTTGTAAAAATTCATCACATATCGCCCCACTCCTATCTTTGGAGCCATCATCAACTAGTATACATTCCCATTGAAGATAATCCTGCTGCAAAATTGAATCCAAACATTGCGTCAGGTATCTTTCTACATTATAAATAGGTATGATGATGGAAATAACAGGTTTCATCTAGTTGCTAAAATTATTGGTGAGCATATTCTTCTTGAGCAAGAATCGCATTCATTATATTCGTACATGCAGTCTTACCATGTGGTGGACACATGTATTTCTGCACAAACTCATGTCGCTCATCAGCTATTGGATCTTCTTCGTTTATCACCATCTGAATAAAGTGCTCTATTTCATCATATGTTTTGCCATGATAATGTACCTTCTGAGCATACCTAAAGGCTCTGTTGAGGTTGTCTATAACATGATCGCCCTTGAGCAAAAACATAACTGGTTTATCTATAGCAATATATTCTGCAATGAATGAGCTGCAATCATGTATCATTGCATCTGAATGCTTAAATAGCCCCATATACGGACCATTCTCATATTGGGCATTTTCTAGCTCCTCCCATTCTTTGAAATAGGCAGCTACACGCGCTTCATCCCAAACCCATGTGAGTCTTTGCCACAAAAGAGGGTGCGGTTTAAAGGCAAAATAAACTTTATCCTTATACTTTTTGGCAAGTTCCAGCACGATATTTCCGGTTTCCAAGAAAGTACCATAGTCGCATCCTTTCATATGAATGTCTCCAATCGTATGATGGGGGGCATAAATAATACGTTTGCGACCTGAATTATCTCTCCATTGATCTGGCGATAATTCTTTGGCTTCAAGTAGTTGATCTGCGAATGGGAGCCCTGTCACACAAAAATTCTTGCCATGATTCCAACTATTGATCTTCGCATCTTCTGCCGAAAGCTCATTATCGTAAAAATCATAAAGTAATATACGATACATGGGCTTATTCAGAACTGCAGGATCAAGAATGCCATGGAAACTATAGAAGACATACATGTGGATCATATCCAAATTTTCCACATACCGATGTCGAGGATGATATTCTGTTTGATAGGGTTTTAAATAGAATACAATATCAGCTTGTGTCTGTATCTTTATGCGCTTCTCCGAATTGAGAATCATACAGGGATAACCTTTCGCCTTACAATATTCCTCAACCTCTAAATGCGACCCCGAACGCTCAATAGCAATAGGAATGCCGACTATTGGGTTAAACCTTTTGTGAGTAAGCATTGCCGCGAAAAGGTTCTCGGTCTTCCAAGTTGGAAGGTCATTGACCAGAAAGGTTACATTCACCACCTTCTTTCTACGCATAACCCAAGTAATTAGGGGAAGGCGCAGGCGATATATATGTTCTCGCAGAAGATCATATCTCCATTGAAGACCACCTTTAATACGTTGTTTCGTCCACTTCATTATCCTATTTTTTGCGCAAGTATTTATCAACAATGGGAGCAACGAACTCTTCGTACGAAGCATCTTTATTCAACTTTAATATTCCCATATACAGAGTAACAGCAATTACAGTACCAACACCTACCACAATCCAATTAGGCATTGAAGTATAAGTTAACAGATATGCAGGTGCAACACATATCACACCAATGGCTATGTAGGGAAAAAAATCTTTCATTTGCACCCAATAGCCTATTCCAAACAGTTTACCTGCATAATAGGTATTAAACATCAATGCAATTTGGGCATAAATGATTTTAGATACACAGATGCCAATAATACCAAAAGGTATCGAGGCAAAAAGAATTGTGAGCGAAATCACACGTTTATATACTTCAAGCTTGAGAGTCAGGTCACTTCTGCCCACTACATTCAGTAAATTCAGATTCAATTTATCTACGTGGTCTGTTATTATCGATATGGCAAATAACTGGAGATAGATAATGCAATCCGCCCACTTGTCGGTAAGTAATATCAATACAACGGGCTTGGCAAGTGCTGTCAAGAGAAGCAGCGAAAACATTATTGCCATTGATGTACTCTTGATGTATTTGCGATACACATATACCAATCGTTCTTCATCGTTCTGCAGTTTCGCAAAAATAGGATATGTCACTTTTGACAACACACCAAATATGGTATTAGCCGGTAGTTGTGCAATATTAGAACCTCTGGAATAAAAACCAAGATCTTTTGCTGAAAAAAACTTACCAATGATGATTGGAGTAAGGTTCGCATAAATTTGCCAGATAATGCCACCGGCTAGCACCTTACTACCAAAACCAAATAAATCCTTGAACGACTCTTTCGAAAAGACTCGCTGGGGTACCCATTTGGCTATTATCCACAGAATAATATTACTGAATATTCCCGAAAGAATAGCCTGCCATACAAGAGCCCACACGCCCCATCCTGCATAAGCAAGAACAATTCCAATTACACCCGAGAAAATCGTACTGATGACATTTATCTTCGCCAGAGCTTTAAAGTCAAGATTCTTAGTCAGTCGAGTACGTTGCACAGAACCAAATGCATTTATCACCAACGTCAAACAATACACCTTCACGACCAATGAGAGTATTGGCATATTAAAAAAAGAAGCTATCAGCGATGAACATAAAAACGCAGCAACATAACAGAGAACCGATACAGACAAATTGAAATAGAAAACCGTACTATAGTCCTCTTCCCTGATGTCGGATTTGCGTATCAAAGCTTGACCGAAGCCACTATCAATGAATGTTCCAGACACTGCCATAAATACAGCCAACAGACCAATTGTGCCATAATCAGACGGTAACAACAGACGTGCAAGGATAATACTCAACACAAAGGTGATAACCTGCGTGCTGAACTGTTCAAGTGCTGTCCACTTAACACCTGATAATGTTTGTTTCTTTATACTATCTTCTGTCATAGAACAAACCTATTTCTGTATTGTAAAGTTTATATACTTATACATCGATGCTATAAACAAGGAGATCACAAAACAACAAATGATGTACAAATATCGGTACTCATTCATCAATGCACCTCCTGCAATAGTTGACAATACCACCATAGGCAAGCGTTGATATATATAGAGAGGGAAAAGTTTATTTCCGCTCCATGCCAGCAGACGACTTTGCATTTTCACCTTGCATGTCAATAATACAACCAATGCACTAAAGAACACGGCTGTGACATCAGCAGCAATACTAAATAAATCTGGCGCATTATAAAAAAACAAAAAGCCAAACAGTGAAATCATGAGTAACGCCCCATAATGTTTCTTTATTTGGATTTCTGCTTTGTCTTTCCACCAAGCGAAACAAGCACCAGCACCATAAGCGTATATAGTATCATACCACCAATGACCTTTGAAAAACCACATGATGGCTGTGTACATCAAAATACCAATCCATAATGCAAGAATCATTCGTTTCGAAACTCCGAACAACTTATAAGAAATCCATGATAGGAAATAGCAGATCAAAATACAGAAAATGTACCAATTGCTATTTCTGATACTCTCCCAGCCAATGAATGCCAATATTGTTTTGCCACCTAACTCTAAACCCATGATTATATTCATCAGTAGAAAAAAAAATACTGCTACATCGAAGTTGATGAGTGTAGGAAGAAAACGGTTGATAGGCATCTTATTTGCATAAGTTCTTCCCTTTCTCCTTATTGCCAATGTTACACCATAGCCAGAGTAAAATAAGAAGGGAACTACAAGGAGTTGTTTGACATATACATCTACTTCAAACAAAAGATTATCCCACATCGTCAGAGATGGAATATTACCCATATAACCACTGATGTGGCGTATAAATACAAGCCAAATACAGATACCTTTTACTACGTTGGTAGTATCTTTCGAAATATAGTCAGCATTCCAAGATTCTCCTTTTGGTAAAAGGCGAATACTACATAGAACCACTATAATAAGTATTATATACAAAAATATCATTTAGGCAAATATTCGTTTCTGCTTGCGATACAATCTGCTAATACTTCAAGACTATCAATGTATGCTACACCATCAAGTATGTCATATGAACATTCAAACACATTGTTAATGTCTGTGCAGCCAGCTATTACACAATCTGCACCACGAGTGATTAAATGTTTGGTGACTTCAGCAAAGCACCACGCAGGGTTGCTGGGGTCAGTAACATCTTTATAGCGTTTCATATTCTTAGCATTACAAATACCTCGCGTTACAATCTTCTGGTACTCTTCTGTAGGATATACGATCTCAACACCAGGACACACCTTAGCAAAAATACTGTCGTAGAACTTCACTTTAGCCAAGCCGTCACCACACATCAAACCAGCACGCTTTGCTCCGGTTACTTTAACAATCTTTCCTACTTCTACAATAAGGTTGATGATAGGGAGACCGATTTCTTTCTCCAACTCATCAATATAATAGTGAGCCGTGTTACAGCACATACAGAGTTCGTTGCAACCACATGCTTTCAGTTTTCGACCAACCTCTACATATCCAGGAATAAAACTTTTGCCTCTCCCCTCCAAATACATACTACGACTAGGAACTTGAGTTGCCTGCCAAATAATCATCTCGGGATGATGACAATCGCGAAAACCACCAGCCTTCACTACTCGCTCCTCAATGAGTTCACAAAGTCTATTTGTTGCAGCCACACCTGCTGCACCTATTATTCCAATCATAATATCCAATCTTTAGTAATTTCAGAAACTCGAATATAATCGTTATAGGTGTCAATATCATATGCACGAACTTTGATTCCTCGCATGGGACAAAGAGGCTCAAACATATTGAATACATTCTGAGAACAATAAGTCAGATTCTTCTTGTCCATGCAAGCAGGCCCCGTCCATTCATAGTCGCCCCCCTCACGAGAGAAGTCCAGCACATCGCCTTTCTCATTCACATGAACACAAACGGTATCCTCCGATGTGATATCACCATAGCAGATAAACTCTCCAGAAGTTTCCAATAACATCTTCACATCATCAGGATGAACAAGTAGGTCACCATCCCATTCAAGTGTCTCACGATTGGCATGTCGAGCTCCAAGATAGTAACTTGCACCCGTCTTGGTCTCGAAGTAACGATGATTGTAACAGAAAATAACATCGTCGCGGAACTTACGAACCTCCTCAATGATCTCGCTACCTTGAAATCCAATAACTAGACGAAGATCCTCTACATCCTTAAACAACTTTAACTGCCATGATATCAGCGAACCACCATTGATTTGCACGAGTGCCTTTGTAAGCCCCAATCCCAAACGAGACCCTATACCTGCACAACTAATAACAACCGACTTGCTATCACCAAACTCACCACACAACTGACGCATTTGACGAACAAGTGCATTCTCGTTGAAAATGACATAGTCGCAAATAGACAAAAGGCTTTGGGCGGGATTGTGAGTCAACCCTGCCGCAATGCTGATATTAGCATGTCGCATAGCCTCAAGATCGTTGTTGCCATCACCGATAAAAACAACAGTCTCACCAAGAGCCTTATATTGATTTACGATCTGCTCCTTGCGAAGAATACGCTTGATTCCTACCACTTGTTCACCTTCAAGTTCGGCTTCAGAACCATAGCATTGGCAACCAATCTTCTTAAAGAGTCCTTCACACCAACAAGTGAGGTTACCGGTCACGATAACACAATCCTCCTTGTGCTCCTCTATGAATTTAGCGACCTCAGGATAGAGGGATACCTGAGCTAAAAGATCGGATATTTCTGTGACTGAATAATGCCCCAAAATGTTCACACGACGAATAAAACTTTCAATGAAAGGGACATTACCAGCAACAGTGCGTGCTGTAAGTTCAGCAATCTGCTCTGTACAGCCAAAGTGCTCAGATATAATAGGTAGTGTTTCCTGCAAGGTTACAGTGCCATCAAGATCAAATAGAAATTTCATATATTGTTTTAATTCTATTAAAATTTTTTCTTTCTCTAAAAACTCTTTCTTTCAATAATTTGCATGTAAGCTTTGGGAAACGCTAACATTTAAACATCCCCATCACCTTCTTAACAATAGGAGCCATGTCGTAATATCGATACTCTGCTAAACGACCACCGAAGATTACATTTGGCTCTTGGGCAGCTAGAGCGCGATATTGATTGGCCAGGTTGTTGTTGCACTCATTGTTGACGGGATAATAAGGCTCCATACCAGGCCGCCACTCAGTGGAGTATTCGCGACTCACTACAGTATTTGGTAGGACATCTACCTCCAATCCGAAATGTTCGAAGTGTTTGTGCTCGATCACACGTGTGTAAGGCACCGAACGCTCGGTATAATTTACCACTGCATTGCCTTGGTAATTAGAAGTAGGTTCTACTGTAGTTTCAAAGGTAACTGTACGGTATTGCAAATGTCCGTAACAATAGTTGTAAAACTCGTCGAGGGCACCAGTAAACACAATCTTCTCGGCCATCTCGGTGTACTCTTTGCGCTGAGCAAAGAAATCTGTCCCCAGACGTACTTCCACTCCCTTAAGCAGTCCCTCTATAAAGCAGTTGTAACCACCGATAGGAATGCCTTGGTAGGCATCGTTGAAGTAGTTGTTATCATAGACTAAACGCACAGGTAAACGACGGATAATGAAGGCGGGGAGCTCAGAGCAGGGGCGTCCCCACTGTTTCTCGGTATAGCCTTTGATAAGTGTTTCATAGATGTCGTTTCCGATAAGTACTTGTGCTTGTTCCTCGAGGTTTTGAGGCTCACGTCCAGCTAACCGAGCCAGTGCCTCTGCACGCTGTTCCTCAAGTTTTGCCTGCGCTTCAGCAGGAGTAATCACCCCCCACATCTGATAAAAAGTGTTCATATTAAAGGGCAAATTATAAAGGCGATCTTTATAACGCGCTATGGGAGAGTTGGTATAACGATTAAAAGGAACAATAGAGTTCACAAATTCCCAAACCTTTTTATTGGACGTATGAAAGATGTGAGCGCCATATTTATGCACATTAATACCCTCCACGCATTCACAATAAAGATTCCCTCCTGCATGCTTCCGTTTATCAATTACTAAACATCGTTTACCTTGTATAGTAGCGAAGTGTGCAAAGGTTGCGCCATAGAGTCCGGCACCAACAATAAGGTAGTCATATCGTTTCATTATCGTATATCTTATTTTTAATTATATGTTAGTGTCTAATTTTGTCGTGTTAATCAAGAGAAAGTCACCACAAGATGGTTCCCTAATTTAATAACATCAAAAAGAATACTGATTTTTTAAATTTGTTGTTAGTTTAATCTGATATTCAAGGGCAATAAATGTCCATAATCCTTTAACAATCTCGCTGAAAAACTTTTTGAAATAATCAAGCACTAACACACCCTGCATCTTATATGTTGAGATGATGGTATGATAAACCTCTGAGACACACGCCATCTTATCGCTTCCGAAGAATAACAAGTTCTTCCGCTCAGCGATAAGGGGCGAATAAATCGTTCGGCAAAACAGCCTCCTGTTTCTCTACTCGATTTTTCAAACCTATGTAGCTTAAATTCTTCTGACTAAATACGTCATTCTAGATGTTAATTCTACTTCTTATATTGTGAAATTACATCTAATTTTATTCTTACAATGGCAATACGGATGATAACAGAACTTTTTTATATAAATTACTCGAAATTGAGAATAGCATCATACGTAAATAGAATTTTAAACTACACGATTTACTTTTAAGTAAATCGAATACGTACTTTTTCAACAGCTTTCTCTGAGAGATAGGCGGAGTTATTTTTGCATCTTCCGCATTAAACCAATATTCTACTATTAGATTGCAAAATAACAACTTACTTTTATTTAGAATATACTCATCATCAAATATCTCACAACGTTTAATCAACATATCAAGAAAATGATATTTTTTTTCAGAAAAAGGTTTATTGGACATGCTGTCTAGATTTTGACACCAGTAATATAGTTCATCAGGAATGACTGTTACTATAACATTTTTACTATTCACCCAATCATTCATTTCTTCGTCCTCACCCAAAAATCCGCTACATTTTACTCCCTTTATCACATCACGACGAAATAACTTGTTCCAAGGTGAAACAACAATACCATTAGCATACCCATATCCAGCCTCATTTCCTTCATATTTATACAAATAACGAGCAAACTCAATCGAAGACATAACGCCATAAAAGGAGGAATCATATATTTTATTATTGATAGTATGCTGACCACTAAGAGCTTCATAATTCCACTGACACACACAAATATCCGCATTATCTCTCTCTATTGCCTTTACCATTGTCTCATACATATGAAGGAGACAACGATCATCGTCATCAAAAAATGCGATAAAATCGCCTGTAGCCAACTCTACCCCACGACTACGAGTATAACCTTGACCATGGTTAGACTGCGATACATATACAATCCGACTATCTTGCTGCGCATACTCTTCGCATATTCGTTCTGAACCATCTACACTACCATCATTTATAAGAATGAGTTCAATATTCCTGTATGTCTGTCCTAGAATGCATTGGATTGAACGTGACAAATATTGCGCAGCATTATAAACAGGCATTACTATTGATACTTTTTTATTTTCCATTTACACTAAATAATTTTTTAGATGAACTTTTCATACTTAATATTTTTTCACGAAAGAACGATATCATAAGAGCCCCTCCCATGCCAACAACAAAATATGCTGGCCAATAATAATTATATCCATTAGGGAAATATATGACTGGAAATTGAGCTAAATGAGCGAGTGGTCTCGATTCTATCATAATTATTAGTAGACTAACTATTTTAAATAACAAAAAGTGCCATGTTAATATGTCTATGGTATGGTCGCCAATGTATTCTATTATTTTTTGAAGCCAGCCACCTGTAATTTTTCTAGATAGTCCTATCACCATAGCAGACCCCATAACTGCAACAAAGAAATAGGGTAATATAGTCATGAGAGTAACATTTGGTATAGATGCAGGCATTAAAAAAGATGTAATTCCCACTATGAAGAAAAAAAAGATAATTAAGTCCCAATTAAATTGTAATCGCATTTTTTTTAAATAGTATCCAGAAAAAATAAAAGCGGAACCCAACCACTCTTTATACCCTATATCAAAATAAGGAACGGGTATGACTAATAAACTAAGAACTGATACAAGCAAAACAATACCACCACCAATTATTATTCGTTCATGAACAATCTTTAAAGTTATGTAGAATATTATATATGCCCAAAACAAAGTATGTAAAAACCAATAACCTCCCAATAATTCTTCGCTATCTACCATCCAAAGAATTACGTTTGTACCATGGCGTATAAACTCTTCTAATGTATATTCACTATTGTAAATATTCAAATGAAAAAATATATTATGAAAAAGAAGAAATAGCAACGACCATTTGACAAAAGGGAAATATAAACCTTTTATACGTTGCCTAACGAACTTAAATGGACTTAAAAGGTATTTATCCTTGAAACAATAGCCACTACAAACAAAAAACAATGGCATATGAAACATATAAATAAAATCATGCCCCATTTTATAAAAGTTTGCATGCGCCAATACCATCAGCATTATTGCCCAACCTTTGGCTATTGAAATTGAACTATCCCTCATTTTGTCTAAAATTATATTCCTTACTTATTTTTTCGGTTGGCACCCAATTTTGACATGTACCGCAAGGAAAACTGCCATAAGGCATTTTTCCAATAAACAACGTCAAAAAGGATATTAATTTTTAAGATTCTTTTTTAGTTCAATCCGATAGTTAAGGGTAATTATAAAACTTTGCTCTTGATTTTTGTAACAGGTAAACAATACGTCATTTTGGACGCTAAGACGTTAGTGTAAATAAACGAGGAAATCTATATTTGATTCAAAATTTAAGCTACATATTCCATTTTTACAACTAAATATATCATATATAGTCAGTTGCATCTTTTCACCATTCCTAACATCTATTTTGATATTTCCTTTTAATATTTTACTCGGAAGGATATTACTTGAAATTTTCCAGCAGAAGTATTTAATATCTAAAATTATTATCCACATTTTTATCCAATTCTTCGAACCGTGAATTCTTAGATCTAAACTCAGGCACAGTTTGTTTCATCAACCTCACCGTCTCCCAAATTTGCACAGAACGGGATAATTTTTCAAATTCATCGTATGTTTCCATAATATCCCCATACTCATACCGGCGTACTTTTGCTATCTTTATCTTCTTATGATGAGTAGGAATAGTATTTTCTTCATCACTCAAGACCTCTTCATACAGTTTTTCACCCGGTCGTAGTCCTGTAAATTGTATTTCAATATCCTCATTCGGTTTATATCCCGCCAGTTCAATCATACGAACAGCCAAATCTACTATTTTCACAGGCTTTCCCATTTCGAAAACAAAGATCTCATATCCTTCCCCCATAGTGGCGGCCTCCATTACCAGACGACACGCCTCCGGAATGGTCATGAAATAGCGTATGATATCGGGATGAGTCACCGTAACGGGACCGCCATTTTCTATTTGTTCTTTAAAACGGGGAATAACAGAGCCATTGCTACCCAATACATTTCCAAAACGGGTAGTTATAAATTTAGTACATCCTTTTACTTTGCCTTCTTTAATGGCATAGCTCAAGCTCTGTACATAGATTTCTGCCAAACGTTTGGAGCACCCCATCACATTAGTAGGATTTACAGCTTTGTCTGTGGAAACCATGATCATCTTTTCCGCTCCATATTTAACTGCCATGTCCGCAACCTGACGGGTACCGGTCACATTGACCAATACAGCTTCACATGGATTTTCCTCCATCAACGGGACGTGTTTATAAGCAGCTGCATGAAAAATAATTTGAGGATGATAGGTATCAAACACCATGCGTAAACGCTCTATGACACGCACATCACCTATCACAGGAACAAAATCAAGATGTGGAAATCGGCGTTCACATTCCAAACGAATATTGTGTAATGGCGTTTCTGCCGAATCAAACATAATCAGTTTACGGATTCCAAGATGTGCCAATTGACGACAAAGTTCACTACCAATACTACCGGCTGCTCCCGTAACCATTACTACTTTATCGCTGAATTCATTGGCAACTTCGCTCATATTGATATTTATTTCCGGACGTCCTAACAAGTCTTCAATCTTGACTGGACGTACCCATTGATGAAAGTTACCGTTTTCATCCGCTTCGCTGATAGAAGGAGCTATCAAAGTCTTGATGTGATTATCCTTGCAGTATTGAAGCAAACGAGTTTCCTCTAAACGGGTAGACTCATTATGAGCAAATAAAATACCTTGAATACGGCGTTTACGAATAAGCTGCTGGAAATCTTGTTCATTGGTGAAATAATAAATAGGGAATCCCGCCAAACGACGATGTTTGTAAATAGTTCCATAACAATAGAATCCGATAACCTTATAATGAGAACTATGTAGTAAACGGGTCTTCAGTGCTACACTCTTATCGTCTGTACCATAAATGAGAATACGCATATTCTCCTTATTCATCAATTCAATTAACGCCTCGTAGACTATCACCATCAACATACGGAAAGTAGACAAAGCAATCAAAGTTAACATTCCATCAAACAAGACAAACATCAATCTCTGATTGGCAGACAATCCGAACGGTTCAATCCACAAGAAAATGGCAATCGCTATACATACCGATTTGAATGATGAACAACAGATCAACGGCCATAAGCAACGCAACTGGGAATAACGAATGGTATTACGATAAGTATGGAAAAGATAGGAAGCTATCGTAGTCGCAATAGCGGCTAAAATCCCAATTCGAATCATAGCCCCACTATCTAAAGACACCTCCGCGTTATAATGTATCCACCAATAAGTAAAACAAGTGGACAATACTGAAATAAACAAATCAATTCCCCATATTATCCAGTAACTAAAGTAAGTTCTACTTATATACTGGATAAAAGCATTCAATTTTTCTTTCATCCCCCAATAATAAAAAGTTCCCCTTATTTCTTATTTTTTTTGTTCGTCTCCGAGTAGTAGCCATCCCCATAGCCATATCCGTAACCGTAGCTATAACCATAGCCGTAACCATACTTTTTCTTTTCAATATGGCTGTCGTTTAATACAATGCACAGATGTTTGAACTTACCTTCCTGATGCAAACGTTCCAACTCCGGAAGATAACGACGATCGAGTTTTCCATCACGGACCACATATAAAGTCAATTCAGCCACACGGTTTACAATCGTAGCGTCCGCTACCACCTGCGCAGGGACATTATCCAAAATTATATAATCATATTTTTTCTTCAACTCATCTACCAATTTCTCCAAACGATCGCTCATCAGAAGTTCGGAAGGATTAGGAGGTACAGGGCCAACCAACAACATATCTACAGCAGGATGAATCAGCCCCTTGTCCAGTATATTGTCTATATCATCATGCAAGCCGGAAAGATAAGTACTCAATCCTTCTTTATGTTTGACACCCACTAATTTACCTTGAGTCCGTTTGCGTAAATCAGTATCTACCAATACTACTTTCTTTCCGGCTATAGCCAACGCCACTGCCAAGTTTCGAGACACAAAAGACTTTCCTTCACCGGGCATGGTAGACGTAAACATAATGACACGGGCATCCTTTGCCACAAAATTGATGTTTGAACGCAATAAGCGAAAGGCTTCAGAGATAAGATCATTCTTATGTTCATCTACTACTATGGAATCATCTGCCACTTCTTCCTTACGGGAAGGAATCTCACCCAACACCGGAATGGTGGTATAATCTTCTATGTCCTTACGTCCCCGAACGGAAGTATTCCATAGCATCAACAACACTTGTATCCCCAAAGGAATAGCTAATCCCACTGCTAAAGCAGCCAGCAAAAAAGTTGTAGAATGAGGGGCAATAGGCGCATTAGAACCAAATGGAGACTCCACAACCCGAATATTAGCCTCCGTTACAGCTAACTGAAGCGCATTCTCTTCACGCTTATTCAGCAGGAAAGTATACAATGCCTCTTTAATGGATTGCTGGCGGATAATACTCAACGCCATCTTTTCCTGCTTGGGCACCGCTTGAATCTCAGTATTAATCTGATGTTCCACAGCCCGTGTCCTGTCCAATCGTAGACGAAGATTTTTGATATAATTATCCATTGAACCGGAGATTACGGTACGCATCTCCGCCAAATTCTTATCAGCCGTCTGGACAACCGGATTTTTTTCTCCGGATTCAGCCAACAGATGGTTACGCTGAAGCATAAGTTCATTGTAAGCGGTAATCTGGCTTTGCACACTTGCATCCCCTACTCCGGAAACATTAGGAATCAGTTGATTGTTGCGAGTTACATCCATCAAATAACTCTTAATGGATTGTGCAATAGACAATTCTGTTTCCATCTGCAAGGTTTCACCTTTTACACGACTGCTTTCAGCCAGATATTGAGAGCCGTTGCCTTCTGTACCTATAATACGATTGCGCTGTTTAAAGTCTGTCAATTCTTCTTCTACATCTCCCAGTTCCTTGCCGATCACCGCAATGCGTTCGTCTATGAATTTAGCTGTATTTACAGCTATACGATTTTTATCCTCAATAATCGTTTCGTTATACACATTTATCAAAGCACTCAATATCGCATCGGCACGTGAAACATTATTGCCAACACAGGTGATTTGTACCATCGTAGTACCTTTACCTGCCAAAGAAGTAGAAATACCTCCTTTATAAATAGCCGTAGCCGCTTCCGGACTCATACGTTTTACTAAGACAGGCTTACCTATGTATGTAGAAAGGTTCTCAGGTTTCAGATTGACAATCATTCGTCCCGCTTCTGTCTGTAGCGTGTCTCCATAGGCATGATTACCATTTATTGAGAGCTTCTTTCCTCCTACGACAAGATTGGAAATCGTGTAGTTTTTTACATCCAGCGGAGTAACATTCATTGAAACAGAAGAGTGATAAGGATCAAAGAAAGTCACTTCAACCGGAGATTCTGCAAACAAGGAAGTATTACGAAAAAAGCCGTCTTCTTCATACGATACATCCAAATGCAGGCGATTGACTACCTCACGTACCAATTGATGTGAGCGAAGGATATACATTTCATTTTCAACCCCGCTCCCTGTTACTCCTCCCTGAAGTTCCAGCATGGCGGATATATCCGAATTAGCTGTTTTTCCACCGGTCTTCACTAACATGACGGCCTGACGCTGATAGACAGGGACCAGTGTACGGGTATACAAGTAAGCAGCACTCACACAGACAATTACAGAAATGGCAAACCAATACCAATTAGCTATGATCAATTCTACAACATCCCGTAAAGTAATATTAAAACCACTCTCTCCAGCCGTTTTCTCCTTGTTTTCTTGAGTATATTCCATTTTTATTTTGCAAGAATAAAGATTAATGACAGTACGGAAGCCAACACACCTATAATACTACTACCGGCAGATAAATAAGTCAGTGCAGAACTTCCCTTCACATTAATTGATTTATTGGGCTCTACGTAAACCACGTCATTTTGTTGCATATAATAAACCGGAGAATTAAAAATGTCTTCACTAGAAGTCAAATCTACCGTATAACTCTTGCGTTCTCCGTTTTCTTCCCGAATCACCTGTATATTATTCCGTTTCGCTGTTGGCGGCAAATCACCGCCTAGCCCTATCGCATCCAAGATAGTCACCCTGTCGCTAGGAAGTTCTTTTACACCGGGACTGTTGACTTCTCCCAAAAGCAAAATTTTCGCTCCCTTAAAACGGACTTCTACCGTCGGATCTTTGATATACTCACCTTCTATCAACTTATTCTTGATTACCCCTGCCAATTCCAAACGTGTAAGACCGGCTACATGTATTTTTCCCAAAACGGGTACTTCAATATCGCCATTCTTATCCACCAGAAGTCCTTGCAGTTCTTGCGAAGCTCCGCTAGTGGTGGATGAACCCAACACCTGACTATTGGCAAAAGGTGTCAACAACTCCGGTGCCTTGCTATTAATAGTAATATAAAGCTGGTCATCCGGCTTGATATGCAATTCATAATCATCAAGTACTTTCTGTGAACTCGGGTCTAACGAATTTGCACCCTGCAGATAAAGCATTTTTTTAGATGAGACACAGGAGGTCAGCCCTCCTGCAAGACACAAGAGTAGCAAAGAGTTTGCTAGAAATTTTTTCATGAAAATATTTTTTTTGATTATTCTGATACCGGCTCTACACATCCCACCGGTATATCCACACATGCACACCCCAACATAGTTAACCGGACAGCAACTTTAGACCTGCCGTCCACATTCACCAACTCTCCTTCCAAACCTGCCAAAGGTCCTTTTATCACCCGTACCTTTTCTCCCGGTGCCAACGGCGATGTGCTCATACTGATCGTTTCATCCGAATAATCGAGCATAAATTTGAATCGCAACATTTGTTGGTCAGGAATAACAGCCGGAGTACTTTCCCCACGCAGTACCATATAACGGCTGATAGCGGACAGCGTCAACACCTCTTTTTGTTCTTGAGGGTCGACATGGACAAAAATCATCATCGGAAGTAAAACGCGATCTACCACTTTACGACGATCACTCCATTTATGAACCTCTTGTTGAATAGGAAGGAAATTTTCAATCCCCATTTTCGTTAGCCGCTCACTCGTTTTTTTCTCGTGATATATGCGTACAACCGCCACTAGCCAGCGTTTTGAGCGTGCTACGCTTCTGCCAATCACAGTTGTTGGCAGAAGATTCTGATCGTCATTTTTGCTAATGATCATGTATATTTACCCTTCATTTCTCCGTTATTTTTTGGACAACGGAATGAATTTGGGTACAAAGATAGATAAAATAATAAATAACAAACAAGAAAAAACTTTCTTTTTACTCACAAATCAAAATATGTGAGTAAAACAGTTTCGAACATAAAAGGATTATTTTTCTACGCAGCGAACGAAGCAAGCATCCTTACCGCCACTTGTACCCCAACTACCCATAGGATAAAAATCGAATGTAAAATAATTAAAATCCCATCCTACACTGTTTTCCGTTGTACCATTTACCTTATTCTCTCCGGTCTTATCATACCAGTATATCGCACCAGGACGCATATATATGTCATAAAACAATGGGCAGTCATTGACACCATTAGGATAAGCATCACTTACATCAGTCGGCTTGAAATATGTATTTCTACTTGATGCATATCGCAAAATTCCCTTATATTGATTTTCCGCTAATTCCCCTCTAGAATCTTTCCTATGACCATAACCGGAAGCACCTATCGGGAAAAATAGATTTTTTCCTGTTTGTTCGTTATAAACAAAACATCCTCTCATTCCACGTATCTTTGAGGTTGTGTAATCATAACCGTACACGTCATTTAGATCATCAGCAGTTTCTTCTGCCCCATCTCCATATAACACTCCATATCCCTGTTTTATATCATCACTATCAAACAATGCCTGATAATCCGAGGCACTGGCAACCTTCCAGCCGGTTTTGGGCTCCGTAAAATCTTCATTCCGGGTTATATCACTCCACTTCTTCTTTTCACCACTTCCGGCTATTGTAAAGAAGCCATCTTCAGGGTATGACTTTTTAAAATCCTCAGGTACGATATTAACCCAATATTCCTTGGGATTCTTATTATTCAACGCATCAATAGGGTAGGTCCAATTACCACGCCCGAACAGAGAGCCTTCATCCAGCGGAGATTCCGCTTCTTCCGTCTTTGTCCTCATATTCTTGGCATGCCATCTCGTTCCACCGGCTATCAAGTCATCCGGACTATCCCCCTGCCGTACAAATATAAGGTGATAGCAAGTATAGTTGTGGTATTCTACCCTTATGATGGCATAACGAGAAGTATTGGCATCACACGTCCCGTCAAAATTGACATTAAAATCAATCTCAGAACCGGTTTTTCCATATACGGTATCTTTTATGCATTCCGACATTCCACTCCCTTTGTCAAGGTTGATAACCCGCACTGGACTTCCATCGCTGTTGCAATGCCTTACAACATATGCCTTCCATGGGCCTTCTGACACAAATGTCTCAAATTTGGTTGCATTCTCTTTTGGCAAGCGTTTCAACACCACATGAAACGGTTCACTCTTTCCGCTGCTACGATATATGCCTTTGGGATTGACAATACGGCGCACTTGATAAATGGTTACCATATTTTCAAATGTTTTTTCCAAACCTTTCAGTTTGGTAGTAATTTTGACTTCTGCCTTCCGATGATATGCGACATAAGGATTGTTACCGGTATAAGCCGTTTCTTTTATCAATTGTTTGGCACGCGTATACATGGGTATAAAGATATTGTATGTATTCGCTTCGGTAGGATGTTGTTCCACACGGTATGTATCTGTCGAATCGGAACCGGTTGTAGTATGTTCTCCCACACTCATGTCTGTATATGTACGTTCTCCTCTTTTAGGAGCTTTTTCATAATGCTCTTTATTAGAATCCACGTTTACCGAAGTGGTCGTTTTGCGAATAACCAGATCTACAGTCTTATGCAATGAGAGGAAACCATTCCACTGATTAGCATTCCCTTTGTCCATTTGGGAGTAATATATCAAGCCACTGGCATTATACGGAGCCCAACGGTTATCCGTAATTTCCGCCTTGATATATTCAATTTCACGTCCACCTGTATTTACTTTGATAGGGTACATCATTGAATGATTATACAAATATGATATGAAATAGGGTTCCGGAGTTATAACACCTGGTTCCGGTTCCTCATATTCGATATGCCAGTCTACATCATTGGCAAAATTTTTGAATCTGAGCGTCAGTTTGTAATGACAGTTGCGCTTGGCGTTATAGTCTTTGTAAATATCCTGACCAAGCATGAACCGGTATTTGATAGAACCATTGCCAATTCTTTCTGAATTAATGGATACATAATATGCATCTACTTCTACATATGTACCATATGGCATACCATCCTTAAATTTATAACCGGGATCTCCCGGCATTCCGGGAGCGTCAAGCCCGTCTTTTCCATCAGCGTCCTGCCGCTTGTCCTTACCTTCCCCCTGCATATTCTCATAAAAGTATACAGCAACGGAGTCTTCATGATGGGAACCATAATAAGGTTTTCCCCGTGTGATACGCGGGCCGTTATATTCATGGTCGTAAGTTGTAGGCAAGCTGCCTTTATAGTATTTTAGTTCCTCACCGTCCAACAAAGTTTTATCCAGTCCGTATCCCTCGGCACCTACATTATTATCCTTCCCCAAATAACATTGCATCGGAATATCCTTTATCTGTACCGACCTGAGGTACACAAAAACACCTTCTTTCAGACGGCTGCCGTCATAAGCAATTGTAAGCTTCGAAGCAGCCCGGCGCAACCATGAATGCAGGTAGATGCTCGGTCTGTTGATGGTAAGAGGTTCGTTTTCAGGCTGGTCTTTCTTGGTCGATGTGAAATATCCAAGCATCTGGCTGTTTTTGCCAACTTCACCGGAAACATTATGCCAGGTTAACGGAATACGCTTAAGTCCGTCTATGGTCTTGATATAATCGGAATACTTCTTGGCTAGAAGATCGGGAACATTGGCAACAGCATAAATATAGTATCTGCCAAAAGGTATTTCTTTTAATTTGAAAGTGGCACGTGGAGTCTGTGTCTCTGCAGATATTTTATTGTCTGCGTCTGCGTCCACACGTTTCTCATCGGTGATTTCAAAATCCAGAATCTGACGGCTTTGATTCTCCACAAGGTTTCCGCTTTCATCATACAACAAGACATAAAGTGTCTCTATTTCTTTAATCGCATCTCCTGCCGCCCTTGTGTTCTGCGTAAGCCCCGAAGCCATAGGACGGAAATCTACGGTGGCAGACACCGTGCTCTGCCCCTCTCCAGGTGATTCCGTTCTTTCAAACCAGTCGTCCACACAACTTGCCATGCTGAGGACAAGTATGAACAGAAATGTATATAATATATCACGTCTCATCATCTTACCGTATTATCGTTCTTTCTTAGTATGTTACTGTCGTTTCATTTATAATCCGAAATCCGGGTTAAGAACAACCTCGCTATAAGGTATTACATCCACTTTCACACCCTCCTCCCAGAAAGTGACGTCGACCAGTATATGAGTATTGCGGAAAAGGGCTTTCAGATTCGGAAAAAGCCGGGTAAACAATACTTCTTTCTCTTCTGAGGCCCCGGTTTCTCCTTCAAGATTTTTCTCTGTCAGATGAAGGGTCATCGTATAGGCTTGCTCTCCATATTCTTGCGTTCCATCTTTGAGGTTCTTACTTTCCGGGAGATAAAACACGGGGAACATTTTTTCACCGGGAGTGGGAGCTTCATTCACATGATATGTAAGACCGGGAACAAGAGTCGGGGAACGAACAATGACTGCCTCGTGAGTCTGCCCGGAAGGAATATCGTAATCCTGTATCCATCCTCTCCTATCCGCCAGCGTCACATCCTCCGGATGCTTTTGTGACTCATCCGCCACTTTTTTCATCCAATCAACCCAAAAGAACTGCTCGTCCTCAAAAAACATCTCCTTTTCCTTTTTATGAGGGATCAGATAGGTTTTCCCCACTATTCCGGAAATAGTAATTGCATCCACACTGACAGCATTTTCACGTTCGTTCGTAAAATGGAATGCGAATTTGGTAGCAGCACGAACCAAATAGAACTGCCGTTCTACCAGGCTCTCCGCATTGACCGGAACATCATATACCGAACTCATAGGAATGGGGTTCCTATAATCAGGAGTGAAATACAATTCGTCCACAATGCTCCTGAATGTATTATCACCGACTGTCAATGTTTCCAATTTTCCATGAAGTTCGGAAGATACACTCTCTTCGTTAGCTATCAGGTATATTTTCTTCGTTTCATTCCGTGTCACCTCTAATATTCTGAGACACTCGGTTTGAGGGAAGTTACCGAAATCAACATAGACGTTATGTTCCACACTGCCGTCCGCATGGAGGACAACAATGCGTAACGTGTACATATATTCGACAGAGTTATCCGCAGAGATATCAACCGCACGGGTTTTATCAAGAAGAGCGGTATGCAGGATGAGTGTAGCGGTGGAAGTATCCGGCTGTACTTCGTCCATACAGCCATTCTCTCCGCTGCTACACGCTGCCAACAGTAATGCCCAACCGGCAAATACTGCCATCCATACTGTATATCGCGATATTTTTTTCACTCTATATCCACATTAGAACGTACCACTTTCCATGAAAGGATTTGTATCACTGTACTTACCCATTTATTGTCTTCGTCAAGAAAAAATGTCATATTATACTCATCTGCCCGGTCGAGAAATTCCTGTTCGGACATATTCCTGTTACATTCGCCTCTTACCAACAGAGCGTAGTCAATAACGGGAATGGAAACGACTAGTTTTCCTTCCGTAGTATGAATCGTCAACATCGGACGTGAGTACAGGTTCCAGTCTCTTTTCACCAACCTGCTTACCGTAAGTTCTGCTACGGCAGCCTTGACTGTTGTCACAGCACGATTCCCGACTTCGGGCATTACATCCACACCGGATTTTGTTAGTACATCAACACCAGCTTCACCCGAATAGGTGGACCAAGCACGATAGGTAATCGGTTCATCATTGATCAATGAGTTATCATGTGCCATCCAGCCGTTCCGGTCTTCAATGCTAAAGACAAAGTCGTCAGCGTTTATATCTTCTCCGGAAAGATGCTGAAGCACCACACGAAATACGTTCGTATCCTTCGTCAGGGGCATGACATATGTATACTCGCCCCCATCATCATTTACAGGCAGACTGACATCGAGAGTGCCATGAAACAATGGATGTAAGTCTTTTCTAGAACAAGTGATACGTTTTTGAGTACCTGTTGCTTCGTCTGTCTCCAAATCATATTGCCGTTTCAACTTACAATGCAAATCTTCCAGATGGCATCTATGCGATACGTCGGGCAAAGTGAAGGATTCTTCGTTATCAAGTCCGCACCATGCGACAAGATGGTAATCACCAGGATCAAGGTCAAGAGACATGGTATAATCACCTGATGCAAGGATACTGCTTTGTTCGGCAGACTGCCATACCAGCTCTCCCTCAGTATTGAACGCGTAGAGTCTGACAGACTTCACTTCATGAGCAAAAGCATCGGCAAACTTCAGATTCATATCATAACGGAATTTCAGACGGTAGCGCACGGAGCAATCGCCTTCTTCGTTATAAATCATACTATCACACGATACGAACAGGAAAGCATGCACTACGACTGTCAATGCTGCTATTCCCCAACATTTGATATAAGACAGTGTGTTCATTATCTATCATTTCTTATTAATGACCAATATATATAGTCTGCGGGTGGAACCGCAGTGGAAATTTCTAATTAAGTGGAAACCCAGAATCTTCTTCAGGATTTCAAAAACGGCATCTCTCTTTACGCCGATAGCCCAAGCGCTTTCTTTACATTAAAAGGATGGCGGAACTCTCTTCCGACGGGAAGCGGTCCCGCCATCAGGATTACTTAGTGGTTGTTTTTATGATTCTGTTTGCTATAAATAATCACCATTCCAAATCAACATTCTGTTTTACAACTCTCCATGAAAGAATATTGATTCGTGCAGCAAGATAAGTATCATCATTCTTCGGATGTTGCGGAACAATCTTTTCATCAGGATTCAAAACCGGAGTTCCAAGACCAGCAACAGAAGTGATGGCAATATCATAAATATGGTTACGTACTACCCCAAACTTACCCTTAGTTTCTTCCGCACTTTCTTCATGCTTAATGTCAGTATAATAATATGTTTTACCGGATGACCATATTCTTGCACCAATCGAATTCTTATTGGCAAGTATCTTATTTACGTCATCATGGGTAGTATACGCCTCTCCATTCGCTTTATAGAATGTCACATCTTTTGCCGTCTCTTCATTCAACTGCAAATAGCTCAAATATCTCTTACTGTCTTCTGAAGAATTATCAGCGACACCTGCATCTATACCGGAAACAAGTTTCACCATATCCTTACTAATTGATACCAGTTTCTCATTCTCGCCATCTTCTTCTTTTGTATAAATCTGAGTATTTACAATACCCAACATTGCTGTCAATGCACCGGCTTCGGTATACTGTGTTCCACCCCATTCAGCCAAACTAACAAAAGTAGCCTTATTGTTCTCATCGACTGTCACCAATCGGGCTGCAATAATCGCCTGAGTACGATTGCTTAGAGCATCAGCCGAGACGTAAGTGGACTTTGTTCCATCAATATTATCTGCCGCATTTTCAAGACAGTATGCATTATGACCATCATATGAAGTAGAATTTCCATTTTCAACTCCTATAGTGCCCACCTTCTTAGCTATTTCATTATAGCTTAAATAACCAAGTGTAATATTTGCCGGGGTCTGTGCCCAATAAGAACGATAAAGAGCAGACATATTCCAAGTCCAACCTAAATTCCAGTCAGAATCTACTTTTTTGAAAAGATATGTTTTATCAGCAGTACCCGTCACATCCCATCCAGTAAAAATAGCATATACAACTTTTGCGTCTTCTCCTTCACCAACAGTTATATTGGTGTCACTGTCTTTTGCTGTTTTCAACGGAACGGCTACATATTCTTTAGCTACGCCATCTTCTTCTAATGTTACTGTTTTGGAAGAGACTCCTTCTTTCCATGCAGTATACAATCTTGCTTTAGCCCATACGCGTTCTACATAGATATTTACCGGATCCTCAGTGGCAGCCTCTGGTCTAGTTTTCAACTTATCTGCAGTTACCTCAACCTCACAACAGAAACTCTTGGAACCAAAAACAGAACTTGTCATCAAGAAACCATCATCTGCAGAACCAGACGATGCTATCTCATCACGAAGTTGACTCAAAGACTTGTTAGCATCACCTAAGAAACAATTGGTACCTACTCCACCGTTAAGTACTGCAACCATAGATTTAAGACCATCTACATTGTCATCCTTATCCGTTTCAATAACGAGCACTGCATCCACTTTTTCCTCAATATTAGGCATCTCGCTTTCAGTACTTCCCAAATCTTTGCCTTCAAGTGAATAATCATAATAATTTTTTCCTTCACGTCTTACCGGACAAGCAGAACCATCTGCTTTGAAGAAATAAAAACGTATCGACTTCACTTCATTTTCATTCGCCAACCCTTCTTCAAACAAATCTCCATCCTGATTTCCGGGATTTGTTTCTGCACGTGTCCTGATAGCTGCCGGATTAGCAATCCGAACAGACAGAAAACGACTCTGACCGTCAAATTCCGGACCGTTGGTTTCGGGCATAATTTCATCGCTGGAACAAGCGCTAAACACCATTACTCCAAGCAAGCCCCAAAATAAATTTGATAACTTCATAAAATTAAATGTTAATGGATTAATAAATTATTTTTAGCTTTCTCTATTTTATCTATCTCAATAAGGATTATATCAGCCTGTTCTACTCCCATCGCTTTCGCATCATTGAGGAGCCTTCGCGCATTATCATAATCTTCAATAAGAAAGGCATGTGCACCACGGGCATAAACCGCCTGCGATGAATCTCCCGCTTTGAAAAGATAGCGTTTTGCACTTTCAAAATCCTTACGTTGCATTGCGGAATTCGCTGCATTCAGATTGGCAGTCTCATCATCAGGATACATTCTCACTGCCGTTTCAAACACGTCGTTGAACTCAACGCTTCCCGGTTCGTACGTCCGTGCCACAAGATAGAATTCATTGAGACTAAGTTTCTGGGGTTGCACCCTCATGACGCGCTTTATCTCTTCGACATCACTAAAGCTACGGATGACGTAGTCTATACGATAGTCTGTATGACGTAAGGCCGGATAACAATTCTGCAACAAGAAGCGGTATTCCTCCGGATAAGTCCGCTTTATCTTCGCTTCTTTAGTATCCGGTTCCAGATTGCTATCAATCATGTCCAGTATCTCTGTACGGTGTGCCAGATTAGTTTTTTCGACATAACGGCGCAAACCAGCCCAATCTTCCGGCTCATAGTCCGTAATTATCACACTATCCTTGAAATGATATAACTGATTGATATAATGCTTCAAAGCTGCCGTACGACCTATTGCCAGATCTCGATTATGAGAATACGGACTCTCGGGCGACGCATATCCTTTGAGCCATACGGAAGTGATAGTGATGTCATTATCATTCCGCACAGAATCTATAGAGGCTTGGATTTTACCTAGTTCATGCGTATTCCGACGATATTCAGGATAAATGACCGTCTTGTTGACCGGGAAGTCAATGAAGGCCGAACCGGAGAGCGAGCGACTCTTGACAGCCTCTGCCTGAGGGTAGACATAAAGCAACTGCGGAGACAACGGAAGTACTTCCATATAGCCGCCCAACGGTTCCACACATTCTGCCAATAGCGTGTTGCAACAGCCATAATCACTGCGATACAATTCCAATGCTGCTCCGTTCATCCATCCATAATATGGAATAATGGCATGGTATGCCACATCGGAGGGTTTTGAACGCGCTTTAAATGACATTTCTTTTGCACCGGACAGCATACTTTCTCCATTACGCACATAATAATAATAACGTTGACGCCCATAAACTCCTATTGACGGAAGTTCGAGCGTATCTGTAGCGCACACAAAGCGGGGAGTAAGCAATACAGCCCTGTTTATATCTACTTCCAAAGGGGACAAGCCCATATTCATGTCAACCACTATATATTCACCGTTCCGTTCAATCCTAAGACTATCAGTTGTCACTCCGACTGTTTGCTGGGCATTCAACATACAACCTATTCCCAGCAATGCTGCTATAATAAAAATAAATTGTTTCATAACTAAACGCTTTTAGAATAAATAGACTAGATTTACCGCTACCTTAGTGGGACCGAAATAGTTATGCGGTTTATTTTCACTAACTTTCTTTCCACATCCGGCACACCTGAAACGATCATAACGGGTATAGGAATAACCGACACCTATTTCCGTCTCGATGTTCCAATGCCGCCCCAATATCCAGGCATACCCATAGGCAACACCCGCGCCTACAAACCAGCCTTGATACCGGGTGCTTTTAAGCGTCGAGAAATCAGTGCCCAGTAAACTAAAATCTGTATCAATGCCACCTATATTATATTGTCCGCCGTGCAGATGGGCTCCGATAAAATGCCCCGCAAAACGGTCGCAAAACCAATAACGAGCTTCAGGTTGCACTGCCCAATGCTTCCACCGGCGATCATGAGACAAAGTCCATGCATTGACCTCTCCGGAAATGTCGAGCGTCCAACGAGGAGCCAGCCCTACCTCCAAACTGGTATTTATATTTAGAAAAACATCGGATAAAATATTGGTCTTTACTGCCACATCTTGTGCACAAACCGGATGAGCCACAATATTCATGACTATTATCAGAAAAAAAATCCCTAGTTTCATCATTTATGTGTATTCTTATGCTAAAATATTGTTGTTATTTCCTATGAAATATCATCCAAACAGGCAAAGCTACAAACAGACATACATTTTGCCGATAATCCAAGAATATAACTGTTTAAGTTTTCCTTGTAAATATGTTCATACCCCAATCATATCCTTTTTATAGCCTTATCTAATACTTCTCTTATCAAGAAAAGTACCACTAATACTGAATATCTGATATTTACATACTTGCATTACATGGATATGTCATTCCGATTAACATTTGACAAAAAATGCTAATATTATTTGTTGTAAAATAAAAAAGTTTATTTAATATAATAAGATATACCCTGTTTTTTGTAATTTTGCACTGTTTAATACTTTTCTTGATAAGAAAAGTACCAGATTAACAACGTGTTTTCATACTTTTTTAAATCATTATAAGGAGTTGATGATAAGACTATTAGCCTTATCAATAGCGGAAGTATCCAATGAAGCAAGATAAATTTTCGTAGTATTCTCAGAATCGTGTCCCATAGCTTCGCAAATCACTGAAATAGAGATATTTTTACTTTTGGCTATACTTGCCCAAGCGTGGCGCGCAACATATGTTGTCAGCGTTACATTCAAGTTCAGCAGTTTTCCAATCATTTTCAATTTCCTGTTGATTAAATGTGCCGCATTTTGATATTGCCGCCTCTCATCTTTTGCAATATCTTTTATTATCGGTAGCAGGTAAGGTGTATCTACCGTATCATACTTATTGATAATCTCCTGCATAGGCTTTTCCCATTTGATAAAAAGCTGCTGATTCGTTTTGTGACGCCGATAAGACAAAATACCGTTCCGGATATCTTTCTTTTTGAGAAACGCTATATCTACGAATGACATCCCACGGGTATAAAACGAAAACATAAAGATATCCCGGGCATAATCCATCGATGGAGAAAATTTCAATTCCAGATCCCTTATTTGACGGATTACTTTTATGGGCACAGCGCGCTTCATAGTCTTGTCAATTCCGGTATAAACATATTTGAACGGATTACGTTGCACTGTCAACTCTTTATCTACGGCACGATTATATATTGCCCGCAAATTTCTCATGTAATAGGAAGAGCTGTTGGGACATACTCCGGCGGATTTCAAATAGGTTTCATACTCGACCATAAGAACAGAATCGAAACTTTCAATAAGGATATCTCCACGTCTTCCCATGAAACGCTCAAAACTATTCAAGGCCACCGTATAAGTTTCAGCAGTACGCTCTTTACCAACCTGCTCCAGCTGCATAACAAGTTCCCGTCCAAACGAAAGGAAACCACCGGCTAAAGAATCCTGAAAAGACTTCACCACATCTTCTGAGGTAAAGGTAGCCGTAGTTCGCTTGAGCCTCAAAACAATTTCCCTGAGTCGGGACTGATCTTCTAAAATACATTTTCTCATTGTGACCAAATAATGTGCACGTATTGCGTCATCAGCAGGAATGATGATTAACGACAACCGTTTATCCCATTCTGAGGGAAAAAGCTTGTAACCGGTGTTTATGCACCTCACAACCCTGTCATGAATCACTTGATAAAACAAAGTCCCCTCTTTATCCAAAATAGAGGAAGGACGAAATTTGAGTTTTACTGTTGCCATATAAGCTATATTTTGAATTAAACAATTAGTGATATAACAAATATGGAAATAAAAAAAAGAGACTGAATAACTTTTTATTGTTAAACAGCCTCTTAATATTGTTTTTTTCAGAGTTTACCCGGAATTATCTACCACTTGTAGTTAATACCGAAACTGAGCAATTCCTTTAACTGGAAATAGCTGTCACCCTCAGTGGGTTTGGAACTATCATCAAAACGGGTGTGAACATAAAGTTTGGTAGAGAGATAACGGTTCAGAACAAAATTGAATGTGTTTTCCCATTCTACACGAGCCCAATGGTAGTTGGTCAGATAGTTGAGACGGGATTCCAATGACACGGCAGAAATGATATTCCAGTTAAATGTCGACTGCAACTGCGAACCGAAGTCATTCTTGGAGCATTTGCCTTTATCCAGACCGAATTTCGTTTCATCCACTTCCGAGTTGTCAATATAACGCAGGTTATAAGTCAATGGCGCCATAAAGACAGAAAGGTTGAATTTCTTTTTATTCAGCTTATAGTCCATACCGATACTGACCGCCAAATCGGCCGGAGACATGAAAGCTGAAACCAGATCTTCGCTGTTGGCCTTGTATCCATTGAAAAACTGGGTTTTGAACTCAGAGGAGATCGTATAATACCAATTCTTCAAGGCTCTCAATCCCAGTTTGTTATAGATGCGAAGTTGATCGGTTGTAAAGAGATACTTATGATATTCGTCCGACGGGGTGGAAGTCATACCCGCTTTCGCTTCAAGCTGGTTTTCAAACAGCACTTTCTCATTGTCATTATAGTTTGCGAAGATCAGAAAAGTAGCTAATCCGGAGAAGTTGCTCTCCCCCCCCTTATACCAGTTGTCCGAAAGGTGGTTCTGGCTGATCTGTAATGAACCGTTACCTCCTACAACCCACCAGTTGGGGCGGCTGATCTTGATATCGGCCTTTCCTACATTATCATTCATATCTTCACGTTGAAACAGATGAATCACATTGGCTTTGGGGGAGATCTTCGGTTTCACATCATGCCGGAAAACATCCCGACTCATGATACGGTCTTCCGTAGTAACAACCAAATTCGGATGTTGCAGATAAAGATCCATCAAAGCGTTATTGACTAATGTATTGGCACGTCGGGTTTTGGTAAACGCCAATGTGTCGTATGGTAAAAGTTCCGATGTCAGTTTTGGGGTAGTGTCCGGCTGCACAGGTTTCCATTCCAGTCTTGAATACTGTTCCATCGGGGCATAGTAATACGCCAAAGGAGTAAACAGACGGAAATAGTCGGGATCCGACGGAATATAACGTGGCGGTACAGACGGATCATTCAGATAATCCAATTGGGCTATATACTTATTATATAAATAAGAAACGGTATCCAATTGGGGTGTCGGACCGGACATATTGAGTTTTAACATTAAATATTTCTGGAGTTCTGCCGAAAGTGTATCCGCTTTTACGACTTTGGCCTTAGCCACTACCGTTGAAGATTTGGGAAGTGAAGAATTGCCGACATTTTCCTGTGCAAAAAGCGATAACGAAAATAACAACAGGATAAAAACTGAATATAAAGTAGTAACTCTCATCATATTTGTTTATGGTTTAGGCTGCAAAGCTACATTATTTTGTTCAGAAATCATAGGATTCTTTCAAAATTGCATTTTTTAATAAAATTGTAGAGACGAAAGTCTGCATTCTTCCTCTTTTTTTATAATTTTGCGCTTTTTAAGTTCATAAGAATACTACTAAGTAAACAATTTTAAAAACAGTTATAGCTGTGGGAGAAACAAAGTATATTTTCGTCACCGGTGGTGTTGCCTCTTCATTAGGAAAAGGTATCATTTCATCTTCCATCGGTAAGTTGCTGCAAGCAAGAGGTTATAATGTAACCATTCAAAAGTTTGACCCGTACATCAACATCGACCCGGGAACACTGAATCCATACGAGCACGGAGAATGCTATGTAACGGTAGACGGACACGAAGCCGACCTCGACCTGGGACATTATGAAAGATTTCTGGGCATACAAACGACTAAGGCGAACAACATTACTACAGGACGCATCTACAAAAGCGTTATCGACAAAGAGCGTCGTGGAGACTATCTGGGTAAAACGATTCAGGTGATTCCGCATATCACGGATGAAATCAAACGGAATGTGAAACTGCTCGGTAACAAATACAAATTCGATTTTGTCATCACCGAGATCGGTGGTACGGTAGGCGATATCGAGTCACTCCCCTACCTCGAAAGTATCCGTCAGTTGAAGTGGGAACTCGGTAAGAATGCTCTTTGTGTGCACCTGACTTATGTCCCGTATCTTGCTGCCGCCGGAGAATTGAAAACTAAACCGACTCAACACTCGGTGAAGGAACTTCAAAGTGTGGGTATCCAGCCGGATGTACTAGTACTGCGTGCCGAACACCCGTTAAGTGACGGATTGCGCAAGAAAGTGGCACAATTCTGTAATGTGGATGATAAAGCCGTAGTGCAATCTATCGACGCAGAAACAATCTACGAGGTTCCTATCCTGATGCAGGCACAAGGCTTGGATAGCACCATTCTCGAAAAAATGGGACTGCCGGTAGGAGAAACTCCGGGGCTCGGTCCATGGCGTAAATTCTTGGAACGCCGCCACGCAGCTAAGACCAAAGAGCCTATCAACATCGCATTGGTCGGAAAATATGACTTGCAGGATGCTTACAAATCTATTCGTGAAGCATTGTCGCAGGCCGGTACTTACAACGACCGCAAAGTGGAAGTACATTTCGTAAACAGCGAAAAGCTGACGGACGAGAATGTGGGTGAAGCCTTGAAAGGTATGGCGGGTGTCATGATCGGACCGGGATTCGGCCAACGGGGTATTGACGGTAAGTTTGTAGCTATCAAATATACACGTACACATGATATTCCGACTTTCGGAATCTGTCTGGGGATGCAATGTATCGCCATCGAATTTGCCCGCAACGTATTGGGATATACAGACGCCAACTCACGCGAAATGGATGAGAAAACTCCGCACAACGTGATTGATATCATGGAAGAGCAGAAAGCGATCACCAATATGGGCGGAACCATGCGTTTGGGTGCTTACGAGTGTGTATTGCAGAAAGGCTCTAAAGCATATCAGGCATACGGAGAGGAACATATCCAGGAACGTCACCGTCACCGTTACGAGTTCAATAATGACTATAAGGAACAGTACGAAGCTGCCGGTATGAAATGTGTAGGTATCAATCCCGAATCGGATCTGGTGGAAATCGTAGAAATTCCGACATTGAAATGGTTCGTAGGTACGCAGTTCCATCCGGAATATGGAAGCACGGTACTGAACCCGCACCCGTTGTTCGTGGCGTTTGTGAAAGCGGCTATCGAAAACGAAAAGTAATTAGTAATTTGTAATTAAAATAAGAATGGATAAAAATACCATCACAGGTCTCGTTTTAATAGGTATATTGTTAGTAGGATTCAGCTTTCTGAGCCGTCCCAGTGAGGAGCAGATAGCTGCGCAAAAAAGATACTACGATTCTATCGCTCTTGTACAACAGCAGGAAGAGGCGCTGAAAGCAAAAACGGAGGCAGCACTGGCTAACAGCAAGAAAGAGGCGGCATCTGCTGCCGATTCATCCTCCCTGTTTTTCAATGCATTGCAGGGAACAGACTCTAAAGTCAGTATCCAAAACAATGTAGCGGAAATCACTTTCACAACCAAAGGCGGACGTGTCTATTCGGCCATGCTGAAGGATTACATGGCACAGGACAAGAAGACACCGGTTGTACTGTTTGACGGTGACGATGCATCGATGAATTTCAACTTCTATAATAAGGAAGGAGCTATCCAGACAAAGGATTATTTCTTTGAAGTGGCAAACAAGACGGATAGCAGTGTGGTCATGCGTCTGGCGGCAGATAGCGCAAGTTATATAGACTTTATCTACACGTTGAAACCGGACAGCTATCTGATGAACTTTGAAATCAAGGCGACAGGTATGACAGACAAATTGGCAAACACCAATTATGTGGATATCGACTGGTCACAGCGTGCCCGCCAACTGGAAAAAGGATTCACTTACGAAAACCGCTTGGCAGAGCTTACTTATAAGATCAAAGGAGATGATGTGGATAATCTGTCGGCAGCCAAAGACGACAGCAAGACATTGGAAAACCGCATTGACTGGGTAGCTTTCAAGAACCAGTTCTTTTCTTCGGTATTCATTGCCGAGCAGGACTTCGACAAGGTTTCCGTGAAATCAAGAATGGAGCAACAGGGAAGCGGATATATCAAAGATTATTCTGCTGAAATGAATACTTTCTTCGATCCATCGGGTAAAGAGCCGACAGAGATGTATTTCTATTTTGGTCCGAACCACTTCAAAACGTTGAAAGCATTGGATAAGGGACGTGACGAAAAATGGGAATTGAACAGACTGGTATACTTGGGTTGGCCGTTAATTCGCTGGATCAATCAGTTTATCACGATTAACGTATTCGACTGGCTGTCGGGCTGGGGCTTGAGCATGGGTATCGTGCTGTTGATTCTGACCATCATGGTGAAGGTTGTGGTTTATCCGGCTACGTGGAAGACCTATATGTCATCTGCCAAGATGCGTGTACTGAAACCGAAAATCGACGAAATCAACAAGAAATATCCGAAGCAGGAGGATGCGATGAAGAAGCAACAGGAGGTGATGGGGCTTTACAGCCAGTACGGGGTAAGCCCGATGGGCGGCTGTCTGCCGATGTTATTGCAGTTCCCTATCCTGATGGCTTTGTTTATGTTCGTGCCGAGTGCTATCGAACTACGCCAACAGAGCTTCTTATGGGCTGACGACCTTTCTACATACGATGCATTCATTACATTTCCGTTCCATATCCCGTTCTTAGGCAACCACCTCAGTTTGTTCTGCTTGCTGATGACGGTGACTAATATTCTGAATACGAAGTACACAATGTCTATGCAGGATAATGGAGCGCAACCGCAAATGGCGGCTATGAAATGGATGATGTATCTGATGCCGATTATGTTCCTGTTTGTCTTGAACGATTATCCGTCAGGTTTGAACTACTACTACTTCGTGTCGACCTTGATTAGCGTAGGTACCATGATTCTGCTTCGCAAAACGACTGACGAAACAAAATTGCTGGCTATCCTGGAAGCGAAAAAGAAAGACCCGAAACAAATGAAAAAGACCGGATTTGCTGCCCGCCTGGAGGCAATGCAAAAACAACAAGAGTTATTGCAGCAGCAAAGACAGAATAAGAAATAAGGAAGAAAATCCTATTATATTCTGAAAGAGCCGGACATCCTACTTGGGTTGCCCGGCTTTCTTTCTCTAAAAATGAAATAAGATGAAAACAAAATATACTTATAAACAAATTTGGACAATAGCCTACCCTATCCTCATCAGTCTGATCATGGAGCAAATGATCGGTATGACGGACACTGCTTTTCTGGGACGTGTCGGGGAAATTGAACTGGGCGCGTCCGCCATTGCCGGTGTATATTATCTGGCTATTTTCATGATGGCATTCGGATTCAGTATCGGTGCGCAAATATTAATTGCCCGCCGTAACGGAGAAGGAAACTACAAGGAAATAGGACCGATCTTCTATCAGGGAATCTATTTCCTGCTGGCTGTTGCCGTCATTCTATTCACGCTGTCCATCGTATTTTCACCACATATTCTAAGGAATATCATTTCGTCACCACATATTTATGATGCAGCCGAAAGTTATATCCATTGGCGTGTATATGGTTTCTTTTTCTCGTTTGTCATGGTGATGTTCCGTGCATTCTTTGTTGGTACGACACAAACAAAGACACTGACTCTGAACTCCATTGTCATGGTGCTTTCGAATGTGGTATTCAACTATATCCTGATTTTCGGTAAGTTCGGTTTCCCGCAACTGGGAATTGCCGGTGCCGCTATCGGTTCTTCATTGGCGGAAATGGTATCGGTGATTTTCTTTATCATTTATACCTGGAAGCGGATTGACTGCAAAAAATATGCATTGAATATATTACCCAAATTCCAAAGAAAGACATTGAAGCGGATTCTCAATGTTTCGGTGTGGACGATGATTCAGAATTTTGTTTCTTTGTCTACCTGGTTCATGTTCTTCCTGTTCGTAGAACATCTGGGAGAACGCTCACTGGCTATCGCCAATATTATCCGCAACGTATCGGGAATACCGTTTATGATTGCAATGGCTTTTGCCGCCACCTGCGGTTCGCTGGTCAGCAACCTCATCGGGGCGGGCGAACAAGATTGTGTTCGAGGAACCATCAGACAACATATCCGTATCGGATACGTATTCGTATTGCCGATTTTGGTTTTCTTCTGTCTGTTTCCCGACCTGATTCTAAGTATTTACACGGATATGCCGGATCTAAGGGCTGCCTCTGTACCTTCATTATGGGTGTTGTGCTCCGCTTATCTGGTGTTAGTACCCGCCAATGTCTATTTCCAATCGGTATCCGGTACAGGAAATACGCGGACTGCATTGGCAATGGAGCTTTGCGTATTGGCAATTTATGTAGCCTATGCCACGTACTTCATTCTCTATCTGAAAATGGATGTCGCCTTCTCTTGGACAACGGAAAGCGTGTATGGTACTTTCATCCTGCTCTTCTGTTATCAATACATGAAGAAAGGAAACTGGCAGAAAAAGAAAATCTAAATTCTTTTTTCACTATCTTCGCAAGAAAATAAACATTTTATAAAATATATGAGACAAGCTAATTTATTTATGATGTCGGCAGCAATGTTGTTAGCTGCCTGCGGAGGAACCAAAGACGCAGGCAAGACAGATCAGGTGCTTATCGAGAAATCGGATATTAAGATCGAAGGGAAGCGCATGACTCCCGAAGCACTTTGGGCTATGGGACGTATCGGCGGATTCGCTGTATCGCCCGACGGAAAGAAAATTGCGTATACGGTAGCGTATTACAGTGTGCCGGAGAACAAGAGTAACCGCGAAGTATTTGTAATGAATGCAGATGGAAGCGATAACCTACAAATTACCCACACTCCTTATCAGGAGAATGAGGTGACTTGGATAAAAGGGGGCAGCAAACTCGCATTCCTAAGCAATGACAGCGGTAGTAGTCAGCTTTATGAGATGAATCCGGATGGTAGCGAACGCAGACAACTGACTAACTACGACGGAGATATCGAGGGATTTTCCATCTCACCGGATGGCAAAAAGCTTTTGTTTATCTCACAAGTAAAGACTAAAGACAGCACAGTAGATAAGTATCCGGATTTACCGAAAGCTACGGGTATCATCGTTACCGACCTGATGTACAAGCATTGGGATGAATGGGTCACGATGGCACCGCATCCGTTCATTGCAGATTTTGATGGAAATAGTATTTCCAATGTCATAGACATTTTGGACGGCGAACCGTATGAAAGTCCGATGAGACCTTGGGGTGGTATCGAACAACTTGCCTGGAATACAACCTCGGACAAAGTGGCTTATACTTGCCGCAAAAAGACGGGACTGGAATATGCGATTTCTACCAACTCGGATATTTATGTATATGACCTGAACACCAAGAAAACGGAAAATATTACTGAAGAAAACAAAGGATATGATACCAATCCACAATACTCACCGGACGGCAAATATATTGCCTGGCAGAGCATGGAACGTGATGGATACGAAGCGGATCTGAACCGTCTGTTCATTATGAATCTGGAAACCGGCGAGAAGCGTTTTGTGAGCAAGGCATTCGAATCGAATGTAGATGTTTTTGTCTGGGGAGCAGATGCAAAAGTGATCTATTTCACAGGTGTATGGCATGGAGAGTCACAGATTTATGCGCTTGACCTGGCAAATGATTCGGTAAAGGCTATTACTTCAGGAATGT
>ERZ773164.310-NODE-310-length-59179-cov-8.052162_pt1 | contig 59179 bp, 37 predicted proteins | sample MGYA00511917_ERZ773164 | MGnify/ENA primary metagenome ERZ773164 (study PRJEB29015, sample SAMEA2737847) | human gut metagenome | biome: human gut; feature: human-associated habitat; material: faeces | place: China | collected 2012 ...
TATTACCCGCCAGGTAGTTGATAAAGATGGCAAGCAGCGTATTAACGTTGTCATCACGGCCTTGGATACTGTTTATTTCAATTATGGCGAGCAAATAAAAACCGGATACCGTCATTCCGATTGCCAGTTCTACATGCCCGGTTTCTGGTACCGCCAGAATCTTCGTTCTCCTGAAAAGGCCCCTTCTTTCCATACCTCGGATAGCTGGCTGGTACGCGAAGACCGTCTGAGTAGTCCTCTGACTGCCGCCTTCAATTCAAGTAAAGGCAAGTCCATGTCAGTCATCCGTATTGACAAGTTTGACAAGGAGGCTTTGACCACTCACAAAGAAGGCGAGGTCATTGTCTCCGGTGAGACTTCCATCGGCTATACCGGCTTCGAGAACATAGGTGGCATGACTGTCCTTTCCTATGGTTTCCCTTATAAGGAAGCTCCCAAGACTTATATCCGTAAACTGACTCTTGCCCCTTCCGTTGAGGCTTTCCAGCTGCTTCGCAAGGGTGATAGCATAACTCTGACCTGGGAACTGTCCGAGACTGATGCTTCCGACTTCTCTGAGTGCGTACAACGTACCTGGGAGTACTGCTATGACACGAACCGTCCCCAACCGGTCAATACCCCTTATACGGTGGACCGTATGAAAGATGTACTGAGCAACTTCTTTGTAGAGAGTTATGTGAATACTACTCCTACCCATTACTATTCGGGCGTTGAGCTGAAGACAGCCACCTGTGCCAGTACTGATGTTGCTGAAGTCGGTTTTGTGGGCCGTACATTGCTAAATGCTTTCAATGCATTGGAATACGGTTTCCAGCAGAACCGTCCTGAACTTGTGAACAGTGCTAACAGTATCTTTGATACTTATCTTTCAAACGGTTTCTCTCCTGCCGGTTTTTTCAATGAGGTTGTCCATTATAACCGTGATTTTAAAGAGCCTAAGCTCAGTATCCGCCGTCAATCGGAAGGTGTGTATGCCATTTTGAATTATCTGGCTTACGAGAAGCAACACAAGCGTAAACATCCCGAATGGGAGAACCGTCTGAAGGTAATTCTGGACAGTTTCCTCCGTCTTCAGAATGCCGACGGTAGCTTCCCCCGCAAGTTCAAGGATGATTTCTCTATCGTAGACGGTACCGGTGGCAGTACTCCTTCGGCTACTTTGCCTCTGGTAATGGCCTACAAGTATTTCAAGGACAAACGTTACCTGGAGAGTGCCAAGCGTACTGTAAATTATCTGGAGAATGAGCTTATCTCTAAATCCGATTATTTCTCTTCCACTTTGGATGCTAATTGTGAGGATAAGGAAGCTTCCCTTTATGCTGCTACTGCCACTTATTACCTTGCTCTGGTTACTAAAGGTGCGGAGCGTGCTCATTATGCCGAACTTTGCAGGAAGGCCGCTTATTTCGCCTTATCCTGGTATTATACCTGGGATGTTCCCTTTGCCGAAGGTCAGATGTTGGGTGATATCGGTTTGAAGACTCGTGGCTGGGGTAATGTGTCTGTTGAGAATAACCATATTGATGTGTTTATCTTTGAGTTTGCTGATGTGTTACATTGGCTTTCCAAGGAGTTCAATGAGGCTCGTTTCTCAGACTTTGCTGAGGTTATTTCCACTTCCATGCGTCAATTGCTTCCCTATGAGGGTCATATGTGTGGTGTTTCCAAAGTAGGTTATTACCCTGAGGTTGTCCAACACACGAACTGGGATTACGGTCGTAATGGTAAGGGATATTACAACGATATCTTTGCTCCGGGCTGGACGGTTGCTTCGCTGTGGGAACTATTTTCACCAGGACGTGCAGAGAAGTTCTTATTGAAATAGAATTTTGATTCAATATAAAAAACATCTCCGTTTATTCAGATAATGTGTTCTGAATAAACGGAGATGTTTTTTATGTTATATCCTGATACAGGAATGCTGTCTTGATCTTTTTATCGCATAGCCAGAGCCTTGTTTTCTGCTTCTTCCATTATTTCACGTTCTCCAGGACCTTTATCGTTAATCCCGCATAGGTGCAATATGCCATGAATAATAACGCGGTGCAGTTCTGTTTCGTAATCGCTGCCGAACTGCTCCGCATTTGTGCGTACCGTATCAAGGCTAATAAATAAATCTCCACTAAGACGATTGCCTTCACAATAGTCGAAAGTGATAATATCTGTGTAATAGTCATGTTGCAGATATTGACGGTTTACCTCAAGTATCTTTTCATCGGAACAGAAAATATAGGCGATTTCACCGACTCTTTTTTCATAAGTTGCGGCAACGGCCTTAATCCATTCCGTTGTCTTGCTTTTTTTGATGGCGGGCATTTCTACACCGTCTGTCTGATAAGAAACCATATCAATTAAGAATTAAGAATTAAAAATCAAAAGAAGAATATGTAACTGATGATGATGGCGGCAAGGATACCTGCCAAGTCCGCTATTAGTCCGCAGGTGACAGCATTGCGTGTTTTGGTGATACCCACACTACCGAAATAAACTGCCAGAATATAAAACGTAGTGTCTGAGGCACCACGGGCTACACAACTCATACGTCCTACAAAAGAGTCCGCACCGTATTCTTTCATAGTATCGATCATCAATCCGTTGGCTCCACTACCACTCAGCGATTTCATCAGAGCAGTTGGCAAAGCACCTACAAAGCTGGTATCTACGCCGAACAATCCCACTACATAGCCGATGCCGCTTACTAACATGTCCATTGCACCGGAAGTTCGGAATACGGCAATACCCACCAGGAATGCTACCAAATAGGGAATGATGCGAACGGCAGTGGTAAATCCTTCTTTGGCGCCTTCCACAAAAGCGTCATATACATTTATTTTCTTCCATAATCCCCATACAATGAAGAGTAGGATGATACTGAACAGAATGATATTGGCAATCAATGTGGAGTATGTACCGATTTCTTCCCGACCGAGTCGCATAAACAAGTAAATCAATCCGGCGAAGAAAAGGCTGATACAACCAATGAGGATAAGAATAGGCTTATTGATAAGGTTAATGCGTTGTGCGATACTGACCGCAATTACTCCTACAAGAGTGGAGATAGCAGATGTTATCAATATTGGGATAAATATATCAGTAGGTTGTGTAGCACCCATTTGTGCGCGATACATCATAATACTGATTGGGATTAGTATCAATCCGGAAGTATTGAGCACCAGGAACATAACCATCGGATTAGTCGCCGTATCCTTCCGGGGGTTCAGTTCTTGAAGTTCTTTCATAGCTTTCAATCCCATTGGGGTAGCAGCATTATCGAGCCCCAGCATATTGGCTGACAGGTTCATAAAGATAGAACCCATAGCAGGATGTCCTTTCGGTATTTCGGGGAAGAGGCGGCAGAAAACAGGGCTTAACCAGCGGGATAATGCATTAATCATACCGCTTTGTTCTCCAATCTTCATAATGCCCAACCAGAGTGAAAGAATACCAGTCAGTCCCAAAGATATTTCGAAAGCCGTTTTTGAGGAAGTAAATGTAGAGTTGACAAGCTCCGTAAAAATTTCAGTGTTGCCCATAAACAGAAGTTTGATGAGTGCCACAATGAAAGCAATTACAAAGAATGCTACCCAAATGTAATTTAAAACCATAAAATAACGCGTTGATTTCTATGCAAAAGTAGGAATATCTTTCCATTCAACATGATAAATGGAAAGATTATTGCATTTATTAGGGCAATAACGCTATTTCAAATATGAAATTCTACTTATCTTTGCTTTCTGACATTGGAGCGGTTGTGTGTTATAATGCGGCTGTTTGCAATGCCTCTGTTTAAATCAATAATTAAATAATATGAGAAACAAATGTATTTTATTTGCTGCTTTGCTGATGTTATCCGGTACAATCTCTGCCAAGGTTGTATTGCCACCGATGTTCTCGGATAATATGGTACTGCAGCAGCAGGCAGATGCTCCTATATGGGGTGAAGCTAAGCCGATGAAAACGGTGAAAGTAACAACTTCCTGGGATGGAAAGACGTATGAGACACAGGCTGACAAAGAGGGTAAATGGAAACTTTCTGTCCGCACCCCCGAAGCGGGTGGACCCTATGAACTTACGCTGACCGACGGACAGAAACTAGTATTAAAAAATGTAATGATTGGTGAAGTCTGGATATGTTCCGGACAATCTAATATGGAAATGCCTCTGGAAGGTTGGGGAAAGATTATGAACTATAAGAAAGAGGTTTCTGCAGCTGATCACCCCAATATCCGTTTATTACATGTAGAACATGTGACGAGTACCCAACCGGAGTCCGATATCAAAGTCCGTGATAATGGCTGGCAAGTATGTTCGCCGCAAACTATTCCTAATTTCTCGGCTACTGCCTATTTCTTTGGTCGTGAAATCTCTGAAAAGCAGAATGTGCCTGTGGGACTGATTCATACTTCCTGGGGAGGAACAAATGTAGAATCCTGGATAAGTGGGAAAGTGCTGCAAGAGATGCCGGACTTTAGCAATGTAGTAGAGGAAGTTCGTGCCATGCCTGATAAAACTGCGATGAAAGCGGAATATCTGAAAACTTTGGAAGCTTGGAATAATCGTGTGGATGAAGGTTTTGCTGCCGGGAAACCGGTACGGGCAGAAGTTTCTTTGGATGATAGTAACTGGGCAAAAATGAAATTTCCCGGTATGGTGGAGGAGCAGGGGCTTAATGGCTTTGACGGACTAATCTGGCTCCGCCGGACCGTTGATATTCCTGCATCCTGGGCAGGTAAAAAGGTTCAATTGATATTAGGAACTATCGATGATAATGATATAACGTATTGGAATGGTCAGGAAGTAGGACGCACTACTGGTTATACTATTCAGCGTAATTATACCGTTCCCGGTAAATTAGTCAAAGCCGGACAACTGAGTCTTGCCATTCGTATTGTAGATACAGGCGGTGGTTGCGGCATGCCGAACGATCTTTATCTTCGTTCTGCCAATGGAGAGCAAATTAGCCTTGCAGGAGAGTGGAAATATCAAGTGGCGGCTGATGCCCGTAAAGAGGGAATGCCTCCCAAAGACATGTCCGAGAATCCTAATCTGCCGACATCTTTGTATAATGCGATGATCCACCCATTAGTGCCTTACGGTATTCGTGGAGCTATCTGGTATCAGGGAGAAAACAACGCTTCACGTGCTTACCAATACCGTGAACTTTTCCCGTTAGTCATTGAGAACTGGCGTAAAGATTGGGGCAAGGATTTTCCGTTCTACTTTGTACAGTTAGCCAATTTTAAACCTGTATCTCCGGAACCGGTTGATTCTGATTGGGCGGAACTTCGCGAAGCACAAACCCGTACATTGTCTGTGGCAAATACAGGTATGGCGGTAATCATAGATAAAGGCGAAGCAAATGATATTCACCCCAAGGATAAACAGGCAGTTGGTCATCGTTTGGCATTGATAGCCCGTGCCAAGACCTATGGAGAGCAAATACCTTATTCAGGCCCTATGTACCACTCCTATGAGGTAGATGGAGATAAGATCATCCTTTCTTTCGACCATACTGAAGGTGGTTTAAAGAGTGGTGACGGAAAAGCATTACAAGGTTTTTCTATTGCCGGACGTGATCATAAATTCCACTGGGCAAAAGCAGAAATACAAGGTGATAAGATTGTGGTAAGTTCTCCGGAGGTATTATATCCCGTTGCTGTTCGCTATGGATGGTCCGATAATCCGGTTTGTAATTTATATAATGGTGCTGGCCTTCCGGCTTCACCTTTCCGTACAGATGATTGGAAAGGAGTGACGCAGAAATAATTTATTCGTTTAATATAATAGAGACTCCGTTTATTGTCAATTGTAAATTATTGATAATAAGCGGAGTTTCTTTTAATACAGCTTGTTTATAGATATTATGAAAGTGAATCATAATCCACTAACTTGCTTTTTATGTATAAAAAATGTTTATTATATACAATGAAAGGATAAAAATAGTCAATTTCTATACTTTGCAGGATAAGGTGATATTTTATTTCATGTATAAGATATATCTTTATCATCCTATAATATACAACAGACAAATAGATTATGATGAAAAAAACGATTCTTGCCTGTGTTTTTCTGCAATTGGTTTTAGGAACTGTCTTTGCCCAAACGGTGGATTCTACCCATATCAAAAATATGCATGCTTACTATAAAAAGCATTTTAGTGATCCGACTGATCCCATAGTGCTGACGGCATCGGATACACTGCTGGATATGGCAATCAGATGCAATGATACAGTAATGTCTAAAATAGCTTTGGGAGCTAAGTTAGACTATTATTATTATGGTCAAGGTGAGAATCGTACAGATAGTGTCATAGCTGGAGTCAATCGTTTAAAGAGATTTGCCCGGAGTGTTGGGAACGCTGAACTTTATTATTGGGCATGGGCTGCCAGACTGGTTAATTATTATATCATACAGGGAGAATATAATATTGCTCTTCTTGAAGCGGAAAAGATGTTGCAGGAGGCAAAAAAGGAGGGAAAGCAAGAAAGTATTGCTGAGTGTTATTATGCATTAGCCAATGTCTATGCGGCGAAAGGTTTAATGAAAAAATCTCAGGAATTCATGCTTAAGGAGATAGATATTTTTGAGAATACCGATGTCGTAAGATATAATATATCTTGTCAGTACAGTGATGCCGCAAAAATATACATTGATCTGGGTGAGGAAGAAAAAGCTCCCGAATTACTTAAAAAAGCACTTAAGGCAGTCAAGTCTCCCTATCATGAAGTGACGGCAAACTTGGTTTATGTATCACTTTATCTTGCGCAGGGAGATACGGTGGCTGCCCGTCAGGCATTAGAGAAATGTAGGCAAATGTATGCGGATGAGCCTTCTTTGAAACGCCATATACACTATTTGTATGATGTGGAAATTGATTATGACTGGAAAGTCGGCAATTTCCAGAAAGCTCTTAACGTACTGGATGAGCGGGAAACTGAGTTAAAGAGGAAAAATAATTTAGCCACTTTGATGCAGCTGAGAAAAACAAAGGCGGATATTCTTTGGGATATGAACCGTAAAGAAGAGGCTGCCGGATTATACCGTGATTTCCTCTTGGAACAGAAGAAGGAGAAAGAAAGGAACGAAGAAGTTGCTACCGGTGAATTTGCTACTATGCTGAATCTGCAACAACTTACTGCTGAAAAGGGACGGTTGGAAAAGATTTCTCAAGAGAAGCAACTTCAAAATACCCGTATCATTCTTTTCTCTGTTATCGGAATTTTGTGTGTCGTTATTGTCTTCTTGTGGCAACAGAGAAAACTCAATGCCAAATTAGAAAAATCAAGGGATAAGTTGGATGAAAAGAATCGTATATTGATTGAAGCCAAAGAAGAACTGCGCAAGGCCAAGGAAGTTGCAGAACAGAGTAATTGGCTGAAAACGATGTTTATTCAGAATATGTCCCATGAAATTCGTACTCCCCTGAACTCCATTGTCGGATTCTCCGGAGTATTAGTCGATATGCTTGACGATAAAGAAGACATCGGGCAATATGTGGCATTGATAGAAAGTAATAGTAAGTTGTTGTTAAAGTTGGTAGGTGATATTCTTGACATTTCTATTCTTGATAGTGAGGTTGAAATTAAGCACAATGCAGTTGATGTCAATGCTTGTTGCCAAGCCTCGATAGATGCGGCAGGGACTTTATTTTCTCCGGATACAAAACTTGTTTTTAAACCGGCTTGCGATGAACTGATCATAAATAGTAATTATAACTATATAGTACAGGTGCTTGATAACCTGTTGAGTAATGCATCGAAATTTACTCATGAAGGTTCTGTTACATTGGCTTATGAAGTAAAAAAAGAGACGAATCAACTGATTTTTACGGTTACGGATACCGGAATAGGTATTCCCATTGACGAGCAAGAACATGTATTTGAACGTTTCGTTAAGCTGGATAACTTTAGCCAGGGAGCGGGACTGGGCTTATCTATCTGTCGTATTGTTGCAGAAAGGTTGGGAGGTTTTCTGATTATAGATAGAGAATATACCCAAGGTACCCGCTTTATTTTCTGTGTGTCAATGTGAAGAATAAAATGAAAAACGGTATTTTTGTGCTCTACTAAATTAAAGAAAATGCAGACAGCAAAGGAAATCCAGCAAGAACTGGAGCAATACATTGATCCTGTGAAGCGGGAATACCTTCCTAATTTCTTCAAAACCGGAAAGGGACAATACGGAGAAGGCGATAAATTTCTGGGTATCGTAGTTCCTAACACTCGTATTGTGGCGAAGCGTCATAAGGATGCACCGTTCGAGGTAATGGTAGAATTGCTGCAAAGTGAATGGCATGAATGCCGCCTGTGTGCCTTGCTGATGTTGGTGGAACGCTTTAAAAAGTGCGATGAAAAGGACAAAAAAGAAATATTCAACTTTTATCTGACACAGACTGCCCGCATCAATAACTGGGATTTGGTTGACCTTTCCGCTCCGGGTATTGTGGGCGAATATCTGAAAGATAAGCCTCGTGATGTCCTCTATCGTTTGGCCGATAGCGATTTACTTTGGGATCAGCGCATAGCAGTGGTTTCCACCTATACACTAATTAAAAACGACGATTTCATCGATATTATTGCTCTTTCTGAACACTTTTTGCATACTCGTCATGACCTGATGCGAAAGGCTGTAGGCTGGATGTTGCGGGAAATGGGGAAGCGGGACAAGGACTTATTGGTGCAGTTCCTTGAAAAGCATTGTAAACTGATGCCCCGCACGATGTTGCGCTATGCGATAGAAAAATTTCCGGAAGAAGAACGAAAACAATTTATGCAACGGTAATAGGCTGACATATACTGTTGGCCACACTTTTATCGTTTGTGCTGCAAAAGCCCAGGTAGGCAATCAAAGTATCGTTTTTCCAGTCTTTAGGAAGTTCCAGTTCGGCGTTGCCATCCGAGCGCATAGCTGCTGATGTATCATAAACAGCCAAGGCCTTCTCTTGGTTGTACACTAATAGCATGGCTGCGTCTGTAGTCATTGCATTCCCCTGTCCGCTATTATCCTTCCAGGTAAAGAGGGCTTTGCTGCCTTCGGTGCTTACTGTTGTATCGGATGCTTGTGTCAGGCTTCCGTGTGACACCAACACTTTGTTATAGTCAATTTCTAATCCCTGCTCACTGTCTGCGAGGGCATTTTTCATCACATAAGACATGGCAGCGTTGAAAGCAGTCTGTCTTTCTGCGAATTCCCGGTATCCGATGCGTAGAAAGGGAGTAATTGTTCTGAGGAAGTTGAGTGCCACCTGAAATTTGCTCCGTTGTCCCTGTTGCTTTTCGGTGCGTGGGTTGGTCATGTTGGCAGGACGGGTACGCATATAAGGTATCCCTTTCCATGTACATCCTACCAGATTTCCTACTTTTCCTGTGAATTCGCCGAAAACTCCTTTTTTAATTTTTCCCATGATGGTTTAATTTTTAGTTATTTATATTTCGTTGTTTGTGAAGGGAGAGAGAAGTCTGGATGTGGCTTTTCTTATTCTTCATGCATTGCTCTTTGAGGGGTGCTGCATCGCAAAGGTATGAATAAACTTTTTCTTTTTCTTTTGATTTGTGGAGTTTGTTTTCAAGAATTCATGAATATACGGAGAGAATGTATGTGATGCGGTGTTTCGGCATAAATATTACCGGTATCAGACAGGGTTACGTCTTACCTTCTCCCTATATAATAAGAAGGAGTAGGTAGGGAGTAGGTAAGGAGTAAGTAGGGAGTAGGTACGGCCCGGATATTTCTTTTTTATGGTTATCCGGATGGCTATGAGGACCTAAACGGATACTATACGGTAAAAAAATGGCATTAAAAACATCCTGAATAATTTGGCATGTACACTGAAACCTCTTAACTTTGTCACAATCTCAGCTAGCCGGTGGGTTAGGGGGAGGTTTTTATTATTGTAATAGAAAGACGTTTACGAACGTTATCTTCTAGTCTCAAATCTCGCAAATTTGAAATCTATAAGAAGATACGGCAACGGGAACGTCCACTTGAGGTGTTTTGTCCAAACATTGCGCTTGGCGTGGTGTTCTGTATATTCATCTTGGCGTGGGCTAGCTGCGTTGCTTATCCTTATAGATGGGCATGCGAGAGCCTGAGACTGGGATAAGTGAAAGTACAGACTCCCACGTCTTTTTTTGTGTATTGCTGAATCAGGGGAAGTCTATAGGCTTAATCTATATGGATTATGCTGAAGAGAGAAAAATTAACCGGTAAATCAAAGTTCATTTGGGTAATATTGGGCTTCTTACTTATGCTGCCGTTGGCTGGTAGCTGTAGTAAAGAGGATAGTAAAGAGAATGTTGTGATTCCGGACATTGCACTGAACAAGAGTGAGTTAACATTAGAGAAAGGCAAAACTGAAAGGTTGATAGCTTCTTTTACTCCGGCTGAGACACCTGATAAAGGACATGTGTGGAACAGTAGCATCCCCAGTGTTGCAACGGTGGATGAGACTGGAATGGTAACAGCGGTAATACCCGGGGAGGCTGTTATTACCGTAACGGCACTTACCGGCAAGAAAACAGCGACTTGTAAAGTAACGGTAGTGGACAAGGTTGTCAGGGTGACGGGAGTGTCGATTAAACCTACAGAGTCTACTATGGTGGTGGGGGATGACTTGATACTTGAAGCTGTTGTGACACCGGAGAATGCGACAAACAAAGCTGTAACATGGAGTTCGGGAGATAGTAAAATAGCATCGGTGGATGCTACCGGTAAGGTGACCGCTATAGCCGAGGGAAAAGTTACTATTGAAGCGACTACGAATGATGGTGATAAAACGGCCTCCTGTCAGATTACAATCGTTAATAGAGGAGTGGAAATTTCTAAACCGGAAGTGTCGGATATAACTTCTGTTTCGGCTCTTGTGGAGGGAGCAATCAAGGCTCCGGGCGTTAAAGTTACGGAAGCCGGTATTTGTTACTCTACTTCCCAATCTCCCACTGTCAATGACAAGAAGGTTGTTTTGTCCGGCGAGGATATTTCTTACACCTTAACCAAGCTGGAAGCAAATACTACTTATTATGTCCGCATATATGCTGTTGTGGATGGTGCGGCTAAGTATGGCGACCAGGCTATGTTTACTACGGCAGTGACCGTGGAAATTTCAGTACCTCAAATTTCTTCTATTTCTTCATCTTCGGCACAGATCTCAGGAACAATTACGACGTATGGTTTGCAAATGGATGAGGTTGGTATTTGTTATTCCACTTCATCAATGCCGACGGTTGATGCCACTAAAGTTGCTCTTTCGGGGAATGAGATCGTATACACACTGAATGAACTGACTCCCGAAACAGCTTATTATGTCCGTATATATGCTAAATTGGACGGGGAATATTATTATGGAGATCAAGGGATGTTCACCACATCAGGGATTATTAAAACACATTTTGAACCTACAGATATATATGAAGATAAGGCGGTACTTACATCTGTTGCTCCAAGTGGGGTAAAGAAAGTGGATATATGTTACGGAACGTCACCTAACCCTAAGATTACGGATAATGTTACTACGGCAAGTGTAGGTAGTGATGGAAAGTTGAGATTATCGTTAACAGACTTGATTAAGGGTACTACTTATTATCTAAGGGCTTACAGCCGTGTAGGCTCAAAGATAGAGTATTACGATGATGAGGTGTCGGTGCAGACGGTAGGGAAGGAATTTTCAGTAGTTCGTGAAGCATCTTTTAGAAGTGAAAAATCAGATGTTGAGTACACTCCTAGCTATAGGCAATGGTATCGGCTTTATCTAACATATACTTACGATATAAAAGTAAAAGGAACATATCTAGTAGAGGCAATAGGTGGAGGTGCTTTCAAGAAAACGGGAGATTTCTCCGCTTCTATATATTTAGAAAATGGAACTGGAAGTTTTACATTTATGAGAGATAAGGCATTATTTGAAAATTCATGGCCATATGCAAGTTATTATTTTAATACCGCAACAGATGTTCGAATTACTAATTTGGAAACTAATGTTTGTTATCATATAATGATAGAAAGAGTAACATTTAAAAGTGCTTGATTTATTATAAAAAAGAAGCTATGGAAATATCACGCAGAGAGTTTTTTAAAGTAGCCATCAAGAAAACAATTCCGTTTTTAGGGTTTATTGCTATTGCTCCTATATTGAATAGTTGCAGCAAGGATGATGAACCGTTAGGGTGTAATAACAGTTGCATGGGAACAGCACAGAGTGGCTGTGGCTCTACCTGCAGTAACAGCTGCGTAGGGACATCGAAAGGTGGTTGTGGAGATGGTTGCAAAAATGGTTGCAAAGAAGGCTGTTCCAGTGGTTGTGATAATACAGCCAAATCTTCTTGTTCTGATTGTAGCACTTCTTGCAGCAATGGCTGTAAAGAAGGTTGCAGTGATGGTTGTGAGGATTCTGCTAAGTCTTCTTGTTCAGGATGTGGTAATAGTTGCTCTGGTTCCTGCTTTGCTGCCTGTGCCAATGATTGTGCAAAAAGTTGCCTGGATACTTGCCGTGGTGCATGTGTTTCAACCTGTTTGGGACAGTGCAAGGGTACTTGTATGTTTGGATGTCAAACGGGATGCCGGGGTGGGTGCCGGAGTTACAATCGATACTAATGTTGAAGTATGTATTCGTTATCTTTTAAAAATGAAAGGAATCAAGAAGAAAGAAGTAGATTGGAAGTCCGGAATGGCAAAGAATATCACTTTTATTGTCACGAAAGACTGCCAACTCGCTTGTAAATATTGCTACCTCGTAGGTAAAAACTCGAAAGAGCGGATGCCTTGGGAGGTAGCCAAACAAGCTATTGACTATGTATTAGAACGTGAAGAGGATTTTCCCGAAGAGTCTGTGGTATGGGATTTCATAGGCGGAGAGCCTTTTCTGGAAATAGACCTGATAGATAAGATTTGTGATTATATCAAGGTTGAACAATTCCAAAGAGATCATCATTGGTTTGGCGCTTATCGCTTCAGCTTTTCTACAAATGGCATCAATTACCATGAAGAAAAGATACAGCAATTTATCTTAAAAAATAAGGAACATCTCAGTATTGGCATTACAATTGATGGTACGGAGATGAAGCACGACCTGAACCGTGTGTATAAAACAAGCGGACGGGGATCTTATAAAGATGTAGTGCGTAACATTCCTTTATGGTTGTCGCAGTTTCCTGATGCAAGTACGAAAGTGACCATCAGTAGTGCCGATATTCCTTATATCAAGGAAAGTGTTCTTCATCTTTATGCTTTGGGCATTCATGAAGTGAACATTAACTGTGTGTTTGAAGATGTATGGAAAGCAGGAGATGACAGGCTGTTTGAAGAACAACTGCTGATGCTGGCGGATGCTATCATTGATAATGGTTATTATCGGGACTATTCTTGTTCTTTTTTTGGTGAGCATTTAGGGAAACCGTTGGATTGTAAGTTGCAGAATCAGAATTGGTGCGGTGCGGGCATGATGCTGGCTGTAGATGCAATGGGAAATTTTTACCCATGTACCCGTTTTGCGCAATACTCCCTTCGTAATAAGAAAGCTTGGATTATTGGTAATATTCATGATGGCATTGATAAGAACAAGTTGCGGCCTTTCTTGACATTGGACCGTTGTACGCAAAGTACACAAGAGTGCATAGATTGTGAAGTGGCAAGTGGATGCGCATGGTGTCAGGGAGAAAACTACGATGCTGCCGATACTTCTACCATTTACCAGCGTTCTACAGCTATCTGTAAAATGCACAAGGCACGGGTAAGGGCTAATAATTATTACTGGAACAGGCTTTTACGTAAAATGGAATCGGAGGGCGAACCATGCTGAAATATTTAATTGTTTTATTGGATGACACCAGTACGCCCTATTGCCATTATGAGAATCCGAAGACGGAATATAAGCTAATCAGTTTGCAGGATTTGCGGGCCGCTATTCTTCTGGCAATGAAAGAGAATCTGATGGTTCAGTTTGTTTATCCTGATTACAAATTACCCCAGAAATATGAGGAAATCATAGAAACGACGGAGCATTGTAAAATTATGCCTGTTGCCTGTTGCGCTGGAGCGGACATTATCATTGGGGATTATTGGGAGAATCCGGAAGGTCGAAAGATGGACAGGGATAAGATCTACGTACTGAGAACGAAGAAAGAGGATTTTTTCAGTCATTATGAGAAAGTGGGAGAGATGTTGATTCATGTCGCTCGCCTGAATATAATACTGACTGATGTGGATACTTTTACAGAGGCTGACTTTGATAAGTATAAGTCTGTGTTGGCTGAACTGGCTTTTCAGTTAAAAGATTTTTGTAATGAGGAGACAATCCCCCAATTCAACCTGCTGACTGACCGTATGTTGCTTGATAGTATGAATAACTGTAATGCCGGATGGGAGAATATAACGCTTGCTCCGAATGGGAAATTTTATGTTTGTCCTGCTTTCTACCTGTCAAGTGATGGCTATTCCATTGGTGATTTGGAAAATGGGCTTGATATCAGGAATTCTCAGTTATATCGTATGAGCCATGCACCGTTATGCAGGCATTGTGATGCATACCAATGCAAGCGTTGTATTTGGCTGAATAGAAAAATGACTTTGGAAGTAAACACCCCTTCACATGAGCAATGCGTGACTGCCCATCTGGAACGTAATGCTTCGCGTGATTTGTTGCAGGAGATACGTAAATCGGGGCGTTTTTTACAAGGCAGGGAAATAATGGAAATAGATTATTTGGATCCGTTTGATGTGAGAAAGAAATATTAAAGTGTAATGAGATATGATTATGAAAAAATTGATAGGAGCAGTGACAGAAGAAGAGAAGCTTGAGATTCAGGTTCTCTTTGAACGCCGGAATGGGTTGAATGAGTTGGCCAGAATCGTAACAGGTAGTAATGAAATGTTATATGAAAAACTGGTGAAAGATTTGGGAGAGACGGGAAGGAAATTTCAGGATTGGTGGGATCGTATGTCAGATCAATATCAATGGGAACAGTGTGAGAAAGGTAATTGGGAGATTAATTTTAGCACGAATGAGATTTATTTGGTTTACGAAGAATGATTGGTTTGAGTAAATATAGAAATCTCAAAATAAATTAGTTATTTTGCAGAAAACAAAAAGTTGCGGTATGAAGTCACTGTGCATCAAGAACTACAAGAATTTTAAGTAAAAAAATAAGCCTCATTGGGGATAAAGACTGCATGGGAAAGTATTCTTTGTGCAGTCTTTTTTCATGATTTGTGATTGCATGTGAGCCTCAGAGGTAGGGTTCCTTTTCTGCATAAGCAAGCGGAGAATGACGGAATGATGAAGTGAGAAAAGAAATTAAGTGAAAAAATAGATAGGGTTCATCAGTTTGTACTATCTTTGCTCAATAGAACCAAAATATGTATTGATGATATTCGTAAATCATCCCGTGTGCGTCAGCATGCCAAGCAGATGGATGATGCAGAGTTGGCAGAGAACTATCCTAAAGAGCTGCTTCTTGATATAGAACAGAAGGCTGTTGAGTTGACTTATTCGTATGAGTTTCCGAATGGTTTGTTTCGTAAATAAATACGGCAATGTGCTGAGAACTCTAATCATGGAAGACTTGAGAGCACATCCTAAAAGTAAGATTTAGGAGATTGCGGGTCGGTTACCGGAAGTCGATTTACAGGAGTTGAGGAAGATGGTTTATTCGATGGTGGATGTGGAATTGATAACAGAAGGGGTTCGTACTGATAGACGTTATGTACTGAAATAAGTGGTAAAAAGAAAAAAATAAAAAAGAAATAGAAAAAGAAAAGGTTTAAGTGGCTGATTGTCAGCTTTGATTTTGTTTTCTATTCTTTTTATAAAAGATAAGAAAAGAAGTAAATATAGAATGGAACGAGAAGATTTTGATATACGCGATAATCAGTTGACCAGTAGGGAGCGCGATTTCGAAAACGCACTTCGTCCGTTATCCTTTGAAGACTTCAGCGGACAGGATAAGGTGGTGGATAATCTGCGTATCTTCGTTAAAGCGGCTCGTCTGCGTGGCGAAGCACTGGATCATGTATTGTTGCATGGACCTCCGGGATTGGGTAAAACGACACTTTCCAATATTATTGCGAATGAGCTGGGAGTGGGCTTTAAGGTAACTTCCGGTCCGGTGCTTGATAAGCCGGGCGATTTGGCGGGGGTGCTTACCAGTCTGGAACCGAATGATGTACTGTTTATCGATGAAATTCACCGTCTTTCTCCGGTGGTGGAGGAGTATCTGTACTCCGCAATGGAGGATTACCGCATTGATATTATGATAGATAAAGGCCCGTCAGCACGGAGTATTCAGATTGATCTGAGCCCGTTTACGCTGGTGGGTGCTACTACCCGTAGCGGTTTGCTGACTGCGCCTTTGCGTGCCCGTTTTGGCATTAATCTGCATTTGGAATATTACGATGACGATGTGCTGAGCGGTATCATCCGCCGTTCGGCAGGAATCCTGAATGTTCCTTGTTCTACAAGGGCTGCGTCAGAGATTGCTTCCCGTAGCCGTGGAACGCCGCGTATTGCAAATGCGTTGTTGCGTCGTGTACGGGATTTTGCACAGGTGAAAGGTTCGGGGAGCATTGATACGGAGATTGCCAACTTCGCTTTGGAAGCACTGAACATTGATAAATACGGTCTCGATGAAATCGACAATAAGATACTCTGTACCATTATCGATAAGTTCAAGGGCGGTCCGGTAGGGCTTACTACCATTGCTACGGCATTGGGCGAGGATGCCGGAACCGTAGAAGAGGTGTACGAACCGTTCCTGATAAAAGAAGGCTTCCTGAAGCGTACCCCTCGCGGACGTGAAGTAACTGAATTGGCTTATAAACATTTAGGACGTAGTCTTTACGATAGTCAGCGTACGTTATTTAATGAATAACGAATAAAAATGAGTGGATTAAAAAGTTTAGCAAAAGAGACAGCTATTTACGGGGTAAGTAGTATTGTAGGACGTTTTCTCAATTATCTGCTGGTACCTGTATATACGATAGCTTTGCCTGCATCATCGGGTGGTTATGGTGTGGTTACGAATATATATGCCTGGGTGGCATTGATGCTGGTATTACTGACGTGCGGCATGGAAACGGGATTCTTCCGTTTTGCCAATAAAGGGCAAGATGATCCGATGCGGGTATATTCCACCACCTTGTTGAGCGTAAGTATCGGCTCAGTGGTATTCGTTGTTTTGGGATTGTTGTTTTTAGAACCTATTGCCGGATGGTTAGAATACGGAGAGCACCCTTGGTATATAGGTATGATGATGATTGTGGTGGCAATGGATGCTATTCAAAGTATTCCGTTCGCTTATCTGCGTTATAAGAAACGTCCCATTAAGTTTGCTGCATTGAAGTTGCTGTTTATCTTTCTCAATATTGCTCTCAATCTTTTCTATTACGTTGTTCTGAAAGGAAATGATGTAGGTTATGCTTTCCTTTTCAATCTGGTATGTACCTCTGTTGTCATGTTGTGCATGATACCGGAACTGAGAGGATTTACCTATGTGCTGGATAGAGAGTTATTGAAACGGATGCTTCGTTACTCCCTGCCATTGGTGATATTGGGTGTGGCAGGTATCTTGAATCAGGTGGCTGATAAGATTATTTTTCCTTTCGTTTATCCCGATGAGGCTGAGGCTACCGTACAACTCGGTATCTACGGAGCTGCCAGTAAGATTGCCATGATTATGGCTATGTTTACCCAGGCATTCCGCTTTGCTTATGAACCTTTTGTATTTGGTAAGAGCAAGGAGAAAGATAGCCGTGAAATGTATGCTCAGGCTATGAAGTTCTTTATCATCTTTACTTTACTCGCCTTCCTGGCAGTGATGTTTTATCTGGACATTCTGCGCCATATCATCGGGCGTGATTATTGGGACGGATTACGGGTAGTACCCATCGTTATGGCAGCGGAAATCTTTATGGGTATTTATTTCAACCTGTCTTTCTGGTACAAGCTGATTGATGAAACCCGTTGGGGGGCTTATTTTTCATTGACGGGCTGCACCATCCTGATATTGATGAATATATTTCTGATCCCGAAGTATGGTTATATTGCTTGTGCCTGGGCTGGATTTACAGGATATGGCGTTGCTATGTTGCTTTCTTACTTTGTGGGTCAGAAGAAATATCCGATACAGTATGATTTGAAGGCAATCGGTATGTATGTGCTTCTTGCTGCTGTGCTTTATCTTGCTGCCGAATATGTGCCGATAGACAATATCTACCTGCGTATGGCATACCGTACAGTTCTGCTGATACTGTTTATCGCCTACGTTGTGAAGCGTGATTTGCCGCTGAATCAAATACCAATCCTAAACCGTATCATAAGACATTAGAATAGTCCGCATGGCAAATTGTAAATTGTAAATCGTCAAATTGTAAATGATATGATGGAAACACCTGAACAAAACCGAAATGTTTTTGCCGTTAAAAAGTTCCTGAGCGAGTATCTTGATCTGAGAAAAGACAAGGACAATGAGCTGGAAACAGTAGACTCCATCCGCAAAGGAGTAGAGTTTAAAGGGGCTAACCTGTGGATTTTGATCTTTGCCATTTTTATGGCATCATTAGGACTGAATGTTAATTCCACGGCCGTAATCATCGGTGCCATGTTGATTTCTCCACTGATGGGACCTATCATGGGGGTGGGACTTTCTGTCGGTCTGAATGACTTTGAATTGATGAAACGTTCACTGAAGAGCTTTCTGATAACGACTCTGTTCAGTGTAACCACAGCTACTGTCTTCTTTCTTGTAAGCCCTGTTGCCGAAGGACAGTCGGAGCTTCTGGCACGTACTTCACCTACGATTTATGACGTATTCATCGCATTGATGGGCGGTCTTGCCGGTGTAGTTGCCCTGTCTACCAAGGAGAAAGGAAACGTAATTCCTGGTGTTGCCATTGCCACTGCTTTGATGCCGCCGCTCTGTACGGCAGGTTACGGGCTGGCAACGGGTAATCTGGTTTATTTTCTTGGGGCATTCTATCTCTACTTCATTAATTCGGTATTTATCAGTCTTGCCACGTTTGCCGGAGTGCGTGTGATGCACTTCCAGCGTAAAGAGTTTGTGGACAAGAAGCGGGAGAAGAAAGTACGCCAATACATAATACTGATTGCCGTGCTGACCATGTGTCCGGCTGTTTACCTGACGGTAGGGATCATTCAGAGCACTTTCTATGAGAGTGCCGCCAATCGGTTTGTTGCCGAACAGCTTTCTTTTGAGAATACACAGGTATTGGATAAAAAAATCCATTATCATGGCAGCAAGGACAATGAGATACGCGTGGTACTGATCGGACAAGAAGTTCCTGAGGCTTCGATTGCCATTGCCCGTAGCAAGATGAAGGATTACAAGTTAGGTGAAACCAAACTGATTGTTCTTCAGGGAATGAATAACGAAGCTGTGGATATTTCTTCTATCCGGGCTATGGTGATGGAAGACTTCTATAAGAACAGTGAAGAACGACTGGTGGAACAAACAAAGAAGATTACAGTGCTGGAACAGAGCCTGGCAAGATATAAATCTTTCGATGAATTGGGCAAAACGATTGTTCCGGAGCTAAAAGTTCTCTATCCATCAGTGAAAACCGTTTCTATCTCTCATGCCATAGAACTGACGATTGATTCGGTACGGACAGATACCATTACACTTGCCGTACTGAAGTTTGGCAAGCATCCCGACGCCCACGAGAAACAAAAGATTACCGAATGGTTAAAAGCACGTACGGGAGCGAAACAATTAAGACTGATTGCAGAATAATTTAATACGAAATAGAATGAAGCTAAAGTATATACTGATTGTTGCTTGCAGCCTCTTCACGTTGACGGGACGGGCGGACGAAGGTATGTGGATGCTGGGAAACCTGAATAAACAGACCCGTAAGGCTATGAAAGAACTTGGCCTGCAAATGCCTGCTGATAAACTATATAATCCGAAGAAGCCGTCGTTGAAAGATGCGGTAGTCAGTTTCGGAGGATTTTGTTCCGGAGTGGTAGTGTCGGAAGACGGGCTGGTGTTTACCAATCATCACTGTGGTTTCAGCAGTGTGCAGCAGCATTCATCAGTGGAGCATGATTACCTGAAAAATGGCTTCGTAGCCCATAGCCGGGCAGAGGAATTGCCTAATCCGGAGCTTTACGTTCGCTTTCTGCTTCGTACGGAAGATGTGACCAAGCGTGTGTTGGGGGCCGTTAAGCCTTCGATGAGCGAAATGGAACGTTCCAGTGCGGTAGACTCTATGATGATGGTAATAGGTGGTGAGGTATCCCTGAAAGACTCCACTTTGCTTGGCGTGGTAGATGCTTATTATGGAGGCAATGAGTTCTGGCTCTCCGTTTACCGCGATTTCAACGATGTGCGGCTGGTGTTTGCACCTCCTTCCTCTGTCGGTAAGTTCGGTTGGGATACGGATAATTGGATATGGCCCCGGCATACAGGAGATTTCTGTGTGTTTCGTATTTATGCAGACCGCAAGAACAGGCCTGCCGATTACTCTCCCGACAATGTCCCGTATCACCCGGAATATGTGGCACCGATTTCACTGGATGGCTATAAGGAAGGCTCTTTCTGTATGACGATAGGCTATCCGGGAAGTACGGAACGTTATCTTTCTTCATTCGGCATCGAGGAAATGATGAATAATTCCAATCAGGCACAGATTGATATTCGTGGTGTGAAGCAAGCTATCTGGAAGCGTGAAATGGACAGTAAAGACAGCATACGCATTAAGTATGCTTCTAAATATGATGAAAGCTCCAACTATTGGAAGAACAGTATCGGTGTCAACCGTGCTATTCGTAAGCTGGGAATCCTAGATAAGAAGCGTGAAATGGAGCAAGAAATCCGTCGGTGGATACAGCAGAACCCGGAAGAACGTGAGAAGCTTCTTCAACTGTTTACCGACTTGGAACTGAATTATAAGAACCGCCGGGAGGTAAACCGTGCGCAGGCTTACTTTATCGAGTCTTTCCTGTATGGACCGGAACTGGTGCAGCTTGCTCTGAAGATTCTGAACTTTGACTTTGAAGGAGAGCAAAAAGCTGTTATTGCTGGTTTGAAGGATATCGTCGAACAATATTCTAATTTGGATCTGGATATAGACAAGGAAGTATTTACGGCGCTGCTGAAGGAGTATCGCTCAAAAGTGGATACCACTTTCCTGCCGGAAATCTACCATACTATTGCACAGAAATATGATGGTAATGAGAAAGCTTTCGTAGATAGCCTTTATGCAAGTTCTGAGTTGACTACTCCTCGTGGTTTGAAGCGTTTTCTTGAACGGGACACTACCTATCAGATTTTCGACGATCCGGCTATTTCATTGGGCATTGATATGCTGACAATGTTGTTCGATATGAATATGCAGACGCAGGCACCTACTACGGAAATCATTCGTGGAGAACGCCTTTTGAATGGGGCTATCCGTAGGATGTATGCATCTCGTAATTTCTATCCGGATGCTAATTCCACCATGCGATTGAGTTTTGGGACAGTATGTGGATATACTCCGTTTGACGGAGCGGAATATGATTATTATACAACGACAAAAGGTGTACTGGAGAAGGTGAAAGCTCATGTGGGAGATGTTGATTTTGCAGTACAGCCGGAGTTGGTATCTCTGCTCTCTTCCCGTAATTTTGGAAGATATGCCGATGAAAAGGGCGAAATGAAGGTTTGCTTTATTTCTAATAATGATATTACCGGTGGAAATAGCGGGAGTGCGATGTTTAATTCGAAAGGTGAACTTCTCGGATTAGCTTTCGATGGAAATTGGGAGGCTATGAGCAGCGATATCCTTTATGAACCGAAGATGCAGCGTACCATTGGAGTGGATGTGCGCTATATTTTGTTTATGATTGAGAAGTACGGGAAAGCAGGGAACCTGATCAAAGAATTGAATATTATCAATTAGTGGGCAGGTTCCCGCATTTCCTGGGGGAGACAATTATTTGTTTCCGGACAAAATACCTGTATCAGTATCCTTGTTATTGATTCTTCTGCCTTGACTGTTGCGCTTCTTTCCAAAGTCCAGATTGAAGGATACGTTTAGCATGAACAGAAGCCTTAAGTTCTTGGAATATGCTAACTGGCGATAGGGAGCCGATTTTGAGAGGTTCTCTATTTCCTGTTCATACTTCTTGGTGAACGGGTTCAGTACCCCGGCAGACAAGCTCCATTTCTCCGTATTGTATCCCGCCATGATGGTGTGCAGCTTTTCTTCCTTAGTCAGCGTTTCACCCCACAGGATGTGGTTGCTGGTATTCATTTCTGCCATCAGTACCCAATTCTTATACATTGCCATCAGGCTGCCTCGTAGTCCTGCATTGGTGTGTGTATGCGTGTAGGTGTTGCCGTGACTGATATAGCGGTTCAGGAACGGAGTAAACTTGATAGAGATATACTCCCTGTAAGGTCGTATCTGTATGGCTGTTTCCAGATTGATTCGGTGGAAACCTTTATGATTCTCGGTAGTGCGGATAAAATACCCGTCTTCGTAGTAGGTATTTTCCATAATTGGCTTACTGTCATAGCTATATCTTCCAAATAAATCGACAGATACATACTTGCTTTGCCAGCTGGCAGATAGTGTATTGGCATAGAATGTAACAGACTTTAAGTCGGGATTTCCTTTGCGTATCTGGTACTTATCCATTGCTTGCGAAATGTTGTTCAGGTCGGACAGGGAAGGAGCATACCCCGACACGTATCCGTTGTATCTGAAAAACCACTTCCCGTTGATAGAGTACGACAGGCTTAAGGAAGGTTTGACTATATACTTCTCGGAAGAATACTGCTCCTGGCTGTTATAAGTTCTCATGGCTCCAATCCCTACAGTGTAGTTCAGAGCTTTTATCTTTGATTGATATTCGGCAAATAGGTACGTTTCGGCCGTATTCATCGTGATTTTATTCTCTATATTACCCGAATATCTATTTTGCAAATAGGCCTGTGTATGCTTGATACCTCCGGTAAACTTACCTGTATTGAATTGTTTTTCGTAGATACCTTCGCCGATGACGGAGTACTTCTCACCTTTGGTTTCTGAATAGATATCCGTATCGTTATTGTCATTATTAAGGGCTTTCTGAATAAAAGTCCGCTTGTTCTTGCTGTCCAGATAAGAAGCCACTACATCCGCATAGATTGTCTGTTTGTTTTTCAGATTTCTCTGGTAATAGATATCCAAAGAGGGGATCAGTACTTTGGAGGCAGAAAGGTCGGATATGGAGTAGGAGGCATCTCCTTCATACAATGTACTGATTCTGTCCGACATGGAACTGGGAGTATCACTGTATTGGTTTCTGAGAGCAATGTTGAGAAGTTGCTTGTCATGATCCTGGTAACTGTAATTGAGGTTGAAGTTAAGGTTATCGTACTTTACTTTTGTAGGTTCTCCTACCTCTCTATTCTCTTGATAAGCCTTCGGGAAGTGGAAACTTTCATAGTTTTCGCGTGTCCACTTCAGATCTCTCTGTCCCCAATATACGGTAGTACTGAGTTCAGACTTGTTGAAGTGGTATTTGGCAGCGAGGTTATGCTCGCCGTATCCTGTATCAGATACTCCGTTGGTGAGATCAGCAGAGATACTTCCTCCCGATTCCCTTCTCTTTACAATGTAGTTTAATACGGCACCTGCATTTCCGTAGCGTGCGCCGGGATTGTCTATATATTCGATGCGGATCACATCTGCCGGACGAATGGCAATGATTTCAGCTTGAGTCACTTCTACACCGTTCATCCTAAGTTGTACATTGTCTCCTCCGGGAACCGTGATGCTGTTGTCTATCGGATTGACCAGGATGCGCGACAGTTGCAGATTTCTCAGTAAGGAAACTCCGTTGGAAGCGGCTTTAGTCTGCATTTCGGTTGGGAGGATAATTTGCCGGTCAGTCTTTTTGATGATGGGGCTGGCTGTGACGGTAACTCCTTCCAACATTACATTATCGGGCGACAGGGGCAGCTCTCCCAGATTCAGGTTAGCTTGCAGGTTATGGATAGAGAGGTAGGAGTTTTCATATCCGATGCATGAGATACATAAGATATAATCTCCATCGTTTACTTCTTTCAGTAAGAAATAGCCGTCGTTGTTTGTGGCAACTCCGGTGATGAATGTCGAGTCCTGAGCCATCAGGCTGACATTGGCATACTCGATGTTCTGATTGTTATTCTCATCGATGATTTTCCCTGTGATTTTGTTTGTCGCCATCAGGGAGGTGCATAGGAATAATGCTCCTAAAATGATACTTAATCTTTTCATTTTTCTTATTATCTTTAGTGATTATTTCTGTTCTTTGAACATGACAAAGATAGAGCGATAGAAACAGAAAAGCGGTTTATATGCGGCACTAAATAAAGTGCAATGGCTTTTGCAACTATTTGAAAATTAAAGAGTTTTGAACTGCGCTTTATGAAAAAGTTTATATCTTCCCATTTCAGGTTTATATATAAAGAAAAGTGCAAAAAAAGGGAGACCGTAACTTCCGTTAATTGATAAATATCTATCTTTGCAAAGACTTAAAGCAAGAAGGAAGGACGGCATGAAAGCATTGAAACATGGTTTGATAGGTTGGGTATGCGTGTTGGTATTGGCAGCATGTACGGAAGTCCTGTCATTGCAACGCATCCAAATAGAAAAGGCGGAACAGATGTTACAGCAGAATGCAGAGGAGGCGATTGCTCTGCTTCGGTCGGTGAAAGATCCCGAAGTATTACCAGACTCGTTGCGGGCACGGTTTGCGCTGGCTATGGGGCAAGCCCACTATAATGCGCATTGGGTGATGAATGAAGATTCTTTGCTGTTATACGCTCTGGATTATTATGGAAGACCGGATGTGAGTGACACATTGCGCTTGTTGCGTACCTACAAACTGGCGGCGCATTACTTCTACGATAGCGAGAGATATAAAGAAGCTACTGAGATGATGGCTGAAGGGAATCGCATTGCAGCCTTGCGCGGCGATACGGCTGCCCGTCTTGATTTGCTGCGGTCTGTAGCGAATATAGGGGAAGGTAATGATGATTTTGAAGGGCTGATACGCTTACAGAAGCAGTTGATAGCTATAGAGCCTGATTCCACCCGACAATATAATAGCTATAACAGCCTGGCGGTATCGTACTACTGTGCAAATCAGAATGATTCTGCGCTGCTGGCTCTTCGTAAAGCTACTGAATGCCTGTATACCTCCACAGACTCTTTGAAGGCATTGTACTATGTGATGCGCAACTACGCTGATATACTGAGTGATTCTGGCAAGAATCGGGAAGCCATCAATTTGCAGCGCCATAGTTTACAAGAATATAAAGAAACTAAACACCCTTTTGAGTCCTTATCTTATTATGCTCTTTCGCGTTATTTCCTGAATATGGGTCAGATGGATTCCGCCCGCTACTATATGCAAATGGGAGATAGCGTGCGTTCGCCCTACATTGATCAGGATTTGTCATTGGCTAACTTTTGGCTGGTACAGAAAACATTGATGGATTATATGGATAGCCGCTCTTTTACCATTCGGGATGTGGCGTTCTTCTCAAACCGGCTGTATAACAACTTTATCCGTGACCAGCGGGTGATAGCCCAAAAAGGAAAGGTACAACTGTTACTTCAACAGCAGAATATGAATCTGCAATTGGAAAAGCAGAAAGAACGGACTTTCTTTGTCGGATTGGTGGCTCTCTGTATTTTGTTGTTGCTGGTTGTCGTCTGGTATTTGCAGCGAAGAAAGCATTTGCTTGTGGAAAAGGAAGAAGAACTGGAGGCCTTGCGCCGTCTGCTGCATGAGACGGAAGGCGATGAAAGCGGCAATAATGATAAGTTTGTCAAGAAGATGCTGCTCCAGCAGTTAGGTCTGATACGTATTGTGGCTACGAATCCCAGTTCCGATCATCAGGAGCTATTGGTACAGATGGGACGGATAGCCAATAAAGATGTAGCGGTGGACGATTTGCTGGTTTGGAGTGATTTATATAAGACTATTGACATGGTGCATGATGGCTTTTATACCCGTATCTGTCAGAAGTATGGAAATATCCTGAATGAAAAGGAACTGCAACTCTGCTGTTTGTTGAAGTCGGACTTTTCAACGAAAGAGATTAGTGTGGTTATTCAGCAGAGCATACGGACGGTGTATCAACGTAAGACGGTGATACGGCAGAAATTGGGCATGGAAGAAAAAGAAGATATCGCTGAATTTCTTTCTAAGCGGATATGAACAAAGTGTGATAAGGTGGTAAGGTGATAGGGTGATAAAGTGATAACGGGATAACGCTCTGTGATATATAGCGCAGCTACTTTATCACCCTATCACCTTACCACCTTATCACTCCTTTCCTCCCTTTCTTTTATGCTAATGATTACTTTTGCAGTTTCATTAAATGTAATCTGCTTTATGCAATTCCCCGGATGCGGTCATCAAATGCCGACAGTGCCGCCTTCGCACCTTCACCCATTGCAATTACTATCTGTTTGTAGGGAACGTCCGAAACATCTCCTGCTGCATAAACGCCCGGAAGCGTGGTGCGGCAAAAAGCATCGATCTTGATTTCGCCTATTGGTGTCGTCTCCAGCATGTCACGGAAAGGAGCACTATTAGCTGCCAGGCCAATTTGTACGAAGATACCATCCAATGGGAAATCCCGTTCTTCACTACTTACACGGTCTTTGACGCGGATAGCTGTTACCTTATCACCGTTTCCCACTACTTTGGTAGTCTGCGAGGAAGTGAAGATTTCTACATTCGGTAAGCTTTGCGCCTTTTCTTGCAATACCTGGTCGGCTTTCAGCGTATCGGCAAATTCAAAGACAGTCACTTTCCGGCAGATACCCGCCAAGTCGATGGCTGCTTCTATACCGGAGTTTCCGCCACCGATAACGGCTATATCTTTCCCCTGATAGAACGGTCCGTCGCAATGCGGACAGAAGGCAACTCCTCTGCCTATATATTCCGTTTCACCTTCCACATTCAGTTTGCGCCAGCTTGCACCGGTGGCAATTATTACACTGGGAGATATGAATGCTTCACCGCCCACTACTGAAATCCTCTTTTCTTTTCCTTGAAGTTCCGCCTTCTCTATCTTACGGTCTTCAAACAAGTCGATGGGATAATGATTGATATGGCTTCTTAAATTGTCTGCTAACTGTGCACCTGTAGTCTGTGGCACGGAGATCAGGTTCTCGATTCCTACGGTTTCCTTTACCTGACCACCGATCTTTTCGGCTACAATGGCTACCCGTAATCCCTTACGGGCTGAATAGATTGCGGCTGAGGCACCTGCCGGTCCGCCACCTAATACGAGGACATCATAAGTACGTGAGATAGGCTCTGCATTCCCTACTGGTTCGGAACCGAACATTTCTTCCAGCTTTTGCAGAAGTTCGCCTAAAGTGCTACGTCCTACATGAAGCAATTTACCGTTGGCATAGACGGACGGTACGCCTTGAATTTTCAGTGCATCCACTTCTTCCTGGAAAAGGGCACCGTCTATCATTTCATGTGTGGCCTGTCCGTTCAGCAGAGCTATTATGTTCAGAGCCTGCACCACATCGGGGCAGTTGGTACATGTCAATGATACATAAGTTTGCAATGAAATGGGCCCTTTCAACGCCTGAATGCGTCGGCGGATGGCTTCATCGGGAAGATTTTTCCCCTTTCCATCGGCATTCAGTATTGCCAGAAGCAAAGATGTGAATTCATGGCCGTTCGGTATCCCGCGGAATTTGACACCGGTTTCTTTCCCGTTTTTCAGTAAAGAGAATTCCAGCTTCGGTTCTTCAGTTTCAGTTACCTCACAGGAGAGTTTATCGGAACATCCTGCTACATCTTTCAGCAACTCTGTCAGCTCCTGTGCGTTTCCGTGCCGGGGATGGCAGGTGATATGAAAAGTGTACTGTGCTTCTAGGTTTTGGAAGACACTGCGTACTTGATTTAAAATGCTTGTTTCTAACATAACAGTATATGTTTAATTTCAGCCATAAATGCATGCTTATCACATTGTATATTAGGAAAATATAGTTCCCTGACTGTAGGAAACTGTAGTTTCTGCAGTTGGGAACAGGAGTTTCTGAACCTTGGAACTGCTGTTTCCGGCATTCAGAAACTCCTGTTTCTTATTGCAGGAACGATCGTTTCTTCTAATGGAAACTGTCGTTTCTTCAAAAGGGAACGGCCGTTTCCTCTAATGGGAACTGACAGCAATACATATATGGGACTGATTGATTACTAATGTAAGATAAAAGAGGTCCCCTCTATGTGTGCAATGGATAAAGGGGACCTCGCTAATAAAAAAGGATGTGAACTTAAATTTTACCAACCAAATCTATACTTGGCTTCAGTGTTTCGCCGCCTTTCTTCCATTTTGCGGGACATACTTCGCCGTCGTGTGTTGCAACGAACTGTGCTGCTTCTACCTTGCGGAGAAGTTCGTCGGCATTACGTCCGATGTTATTGTCCTGTATTTCGGCAATCTTGATTTTGCCTTCGGGGTTCACGACAAATGTGCCGCGGTAAGCCATACCTTCTTCTTCAATCATTACACCGAATGCACGAGTCAGCACGCCTGTAGGGTCTGCCAGCATTGGATACTTGATCTTGCGGATACTTTCGGATGCATCGTGCCATGCTTTGTGCACGAAGTGAGAGTCGGTGCTTACAGAGTACACCTCTACACCCATTGCTTGGAATTGCTCGTATTTTTCAGCGATGTCCACCAGTTCGGTAGGGCATACGAAAGTAAAGTCTGCGGGATAGAAGAAGAAAATAGCCCATTTGCCTTTTACGTCTTCGTTGGTTACTGTTTTGAAACTTCCGTTTTGGAATGCCTGAACTTTGAATTCAGGAAGCTGGGAATTGATAATTGGTTCCATAATCTTTTTTGTTTTAAAAGGTTTAGTACTTTGTTTTTTCGATGATGCAAAGTTCATGCAAACCGAATGCAGAAGCAAGCTCGCTTGATTATGCTGAGGTACAGCTGATCTTCGCGTTTGCAAAAATATAGCATCTTTTGCCGATAAAACAAAAAAAACGATTGAAAAGATTTATGGGCCGATAGACGAAATCTATACAACGCACTGAGTTGCCCGCAGGGACAGCATTTCGCGGGGTACAGAGGCTTGTATCTCTTTTGTGAGTACCTCCAACAAAGTGTTTCGTATGAAGTGCTCGTTGGTGATGAGAATGATCTGCCGGGTAGGAGTGGGGATGGCAAAGGGGCGCACCAACTCTTTCTGTGTCTCGTTGAGCTGATCGATGGCAAGTTCGGGAATGAAGGTAACGCCTTTACCGCTTTCTACCATACGCATGAATGTCTCCATGCTGCCCAGATGATAAGCGATCTGGCTGGCTTGCGCCGCCTTCATCTGGCAGAAGCGGACTAACTGGTCGCGGAAGCAATGTCCCTCGTCCAGCATCCAAAGCTGTTCGTCGCTGAGATCGGAGGTGCGGATAATCTTATTATCGAACAGTTTGCTTTCGCGCGCGATGTACGCATAGAATTGTTCGTAGAATAAAGGTATCTGGCGGAAGTCATCCTTTTCGGGGAGGGTGGCGATAATGCCGGCATCTATCTCTCCTTTTATAAGAGCCTGCTTGATGTCCTTCGTCTTCATCTCCGTTACGCGGATATCCAGTTTGGGATATTTCTTCATCAGTTGCGGAAAGAAGCGCGGCAACAGATAAGGGGCGATGGTGGGAAGTATGCCTAACTTAAAGACACCCGACAAGGAGTGCTTTTCTTCTTCAATAATATCCTTTATGTGGCCTGCCTGTTCCAATACGATACGGGCTTGCTCTATTACAAGCCGTCCGACGGGAGTAGGGCAGATGGGTTGTTGGTTTCGGTCGAATATCTTGGTGTCTAACTCGTCTTCCAGTTTTTGTATCATGGCACTCAGAGTGGGTTGAGTTACACGGCAATGTTCCGCAGCTTTGGCGAAATGGCGGAACTGATTAACGGCAAGAATGTATTCCAGTTGTTGTAAAGTCATGATAAATAAAGGGTTTGAACGGGTTATATAGATTCTGTCTATGCAAAGATAGAAATTATCTGTTTGACAAGCGTTGATTTGCCTCTTATCTTTGTACAAAAAACGAAGAAAGGCTGCATCTCAGCATAATCAAGCAAGCTTGCTTTTGCCTTCGATTTGCACTTTCTTTGCAACAGGAAAAAGAAAAACAGTATAAACTATTAAAACCATAAAATTATGAAGACTTTAAATTATATCAAGTTAAATGAATCGGGAGTAGCTAACGTAGTATCTGCATTGCATCAACTTTTGGCAGATTTCCAGGTATATTACACGAATCTGCGCGGTTTCCACTGGAACATCAAGGGACATGGTTTCTTCGTATTGCACGAGAAGTTTGAAAGTATGTATGACGACGCAGCCGAGAAGGTGGACGAAATTGCAGAGCGTATCTTGATGTTGGGTGGTGTACCCGAAAACAAGTTCAGCGAATACCTGAAAGTTGCAAAGATCAAAGAAGTATCTGACGTGGCTTGTGGTAGCGATGCGGTCAGCAATATTCTTGAAACTTACGGATACCTCATTGGTGAGGAAAGAAAGATCATTGAATTGGCCAATGAAGCAGGTGACGACGTTACTGCCGACCTGATGACAGGCTATCTGAAAGAACAGGAAAAGATGGTTTGGATGCTGGTCGCTTTCAGTACAAAAGGATGCACAGACAAATAATATATAGGTTTAGGTGATAAATGATGGAAAAGGTGATAGAGTGGTGGAAACACTGCTTGGTCACCTTTTCTTTATTTTATGCCTTTTGATGTCGCTTTTATGTGCCAGGTTAAGCAACTTTTTTAGTCTGTTAGTTTGTGCTTAACCCATAGTTAAGCGTTTACTTAACCTTCCTGAGCTATTTTTGGAGCAGAATAGTAGTAATTATTAATCTGACTTATGAATTTGAAGATATGTGTTCTTATGCTCATGTTAGGGGGAAGATTGTCCGCCTGCGAAGTTTATCGGGTGTCCGAGTGTGGTGAAATTCGTGATTCTGTTCCAGACACCGAGTTACATTATATGCCTGAAATGAAGAAAAAACCTGTAAAGTACTGGACCTGTACAGGAGTGATATCAGTAGGTAACCGTAACAGCGTGAATGAGACGGAGACTATGCAGGGATTGCAGTATCACTTACTATGCCAGTCTTTGGCAGGACTAACCAATCGTGCGGTGGAAATGGGGAAAAGTAAAGTGGCGGTTTGGCTATATGACCACGGTGAAAAGGTATCTTATGAACTTTCCAAAATAGCTTTGGAAGATATGAATATTCGGGAACATGGAGTGCGGAATGGATTGGAGTTGGCTTGTGAAAGTTATGGATGGAGCGATGGGATAGAGGTTCAATTGAGGAGTCTGTTTGATGGCTATGTGTTAACTGATGTGAAGAATAATCCTGAAAGTGGTGTTGTGGCTTCTGTTGCTTCCCATGTTTACAATTCAATTATTGTGGATGTTCGTGACAAGGAGTATTTTGAAAAAGTAGGGTATACACTGAAGTATGACGCTACCCGCAAGACAACACTTGACGCATGGCGTGAATTTAAGAGCCAGTGCAACAACGATGCGTTAGTCATTATGCCTGTACAGACCGGAGAGTTACGTGAGTTTGCCATCAAAAATAATCTTTTTGTTCTGAATTTAAACAAGCGGCAGGGAGATGCCCGGTATGGCCAGAATGCTGCCTTGCTGGATGAGGTACTGGCATGGCTGAAACCAAATGCTCCGGTTTATGGCTGGGAACAGGGAGTGAGCGAAGATCAGTTCGTGTCCCGTGTTTCAAAAAGTGGCCACCCGATGATTCCTTGTGACTGGAGTTACAATCATTCTCTTACCGCTTTGCTTTATGCGGAACGTCAGCAGTTGATGCCAGCCAAAGTGATTGACCCCCGATGGATAGACTACGGCAAGAAACGAAATTATGTTTCCTTCTTCCTTTCCGATGGTGACAATGTTCAGTGGATGATGCAGGATTTTGCTTCCCGCTATTACAGTGTTCCGGAAGCTGGCAAGGTGAAGATGGGCTACGGACTGCCCGTATCTACATTGGCTATGATGGCTCCGGCACAACTTGGAAACCTGATGAGTTTGCAAAATCCGTGTTGTTCCGTACTGGAAATGTTAGGTGGAGGATATTACTATGTAGATACCTATAGTCAGAATAATAATCGCAGGATTAATCTGAAGATTGTAGCCGGGCGTTTGGCAGCCTATATGCGTCGGCATAATGTCAGGTTACTGGGTGTGATGGCTATGGATGTGAAGTCTTCCGCCGCTAAAGAGGCCTATCAGGCTTATGTGGATGCAAACGACCAGTTGGAGGGGATTATTGCTCTTCAATATTCTCCATATGCGGGAGGTGAAGGTGATATCTTTTGGTTTACTAATAAAGCAGGTTACGATATTCCGGTGATTACCGTAAAATATTCCATTTGGGACAGAACTCACGAACGTGAAGGTTCTCCTGCCTTTATAGCCTCTCAATTGAAAGATAATGTGCGAGACGAAAGTTTTTCTGCGGTTTGTGTACATGCGTGGAGTAGTTTTGAAGAGGGGGCTTGTGGAGCAGTGGCGGCTTGGCAATGCGCTGAAAGACTGGATGAACGGTTTGAAGTTGTGAACATGCAGGAGTTGATATGGCGTTTGCGTATGAGCTACCAACCTGAACAGACACGTAGATATTTGGAACAGCAGTAGAATATACTCCGCTGATAATTATTTATTTAATATAATCTTTTAATGCTTATGAAAAAGTTGATTTATTGTTTGATTCTTTGTCTTTTACTTATTGCATGCGGGCAGAAGACACAGCCGTCCCTGACCACTTTAGTAAACCCTTTAATGGGAACGTCTTCTACCTTTCAGTTCTCTCATGGTAACACATATCCGGCAGTGGCTGTGCCGTGGGGAATGAACTTCTGGAGTCCACAGACCGGAGAAAACGGAAGCGGTTGGATGTATATGTACACTGACAGTCTGATCAGAGGGTTCCGCCAGACTCATCAACCCAGTCCGTGGATTAATGATTATGGCACTTTCTCCATTATGCCTGTATTTGGCAAGTTGGTTACAGATAATAAATCCCGTGGCATGAGTTTCCGGCACGAGAATGAAAAGGCAGCACCGGATTGCTATAGGGTGAGGTTTGATAATGGTGTTACTACAGCCCTGTCCGCTACATCGCGTGGCGCTGTGTTTGAGATAACTTATCCTTCGGAAGAAGGGCAATATATCGTTGTTGATGCTTACCAACACGGTGGGAGTGTAGCTTTTGATAAAGAACAAAATTGTATCTACGGAACTACTCGTTATAATAATGGTGGAGTACCTGAGAATTTTGGCAACCATTTCATTGTGGAATTTGATAAGCCTGTTGTCGAAGCCGGAACAGATGAGAATTCCTGTGCGTATGTCCGGTTTCGACTGAATGCGGGTGAGACACTGACTGTTCACACGGCATCATCTTTTATCAGTCACGAACAAGCACGTTTGAACCTTAGTCGTGAGGTTGACGGACGTTCGTTGGCGGATGTCTCGGCAGAAGCTAAGAGAATATGGGATGAACAGATGGGACGCATCAAAGTAGAAGGGGGAACGGAAGAACAGCAAAAGACATTCTATTCCTGCCTGTATCGTACTTTGCTGTTCCCGCGCGAGTTCTATGAGTTTAATGAGCAGGAAGAGCCGGTCTACTACAGCCCATATGACGGGTTGGTACACAATGGCTATATGTACACTGATAATGGCTTTTGGGATACTTTTCGTGCTGTTCATCCATTGTTTACCCTGATATATCCCGAAGTGAGTGAGCGTATTATGCAGTCTGTGCTGAATGCTTATAATGAAAGTGGCTTTATGCCCGAATGGGCAAGTCCCGGACACCGGGGGTGTATGATTGGGAATAACTCAATTTCCTTGTTGACTGATGCTTGGATGAAAGGTATCCGTACATTCGATAAAGATAAAGCGCTGGAAGCCATGGTCCACCAGACTCAGGCACGTAGCGAAGAAATTTCTTCCGTGGGGCGCGATGGTTATGCGGAATACGATAGTCTGGGTTACGTGCCCTATCCTGAAGTACATGAAGCTACTGCCAAAACATTGGAGTACGCTTATGCAGACTGGTGCCTGGCACGTTTTGCAGAAGCAACGGGGCATAAAGACGTTGCCGACACTTACTATCAGAAAGCTCAGAATTATCGTAATCTGTTTTACTCAGAGAAAGGTTTTATGTGGGCAAAAGATTCCGATGGCAAATGGCGCGAAAACTTTGACGCTACTGAATGGGGCGGTCCTTTTACGGAAGGATGTTCATGGCACTGGACATGGAGTGTATTTCATGATCCTGAAGGATTGTCTTCGCTTTTAGGCAGTCATAAGCTAATGGCAGCACGCCTTGACTCAATGTTTGTTGCTCCCAATACTTACAATTATGGTACATATGGTTTCGTAATTCACGAAATAGCTGAAATGGTGGCGCTGGATATGGGACAATATGCCCATGGCAATCAGCCTATACAGCATGCCATCTATTTGTATAATTATGTAGGTGAACCCTGGAAGGCTCAGTATCATACTCGTAATGTGATGAATAGGTTGTACAATTCTGGTCCGGAGGGTTATTGCGGAGATGAAGATAACGGACAAACTTCGGCATGGTATATATTTACTGCATTGGGTTTCTATCCTGTTTGTCCCGGTACTTCCGAGTATGTGTTGGGCAGTCCGTTGTTCCCCAAAGTGACTATTTCGTTACCTGAAGGAAAGACCTTTGTTATTGATGCTGAAGGAGTGTCGGATAATAACTGCTATATCCGTACGGCAGAATTGAACGGAGTTGATTTTACACGCAATTATTTGAAGCATGATGAATTGCTGAAAGGCGGTGAGTTCCGTTTGTTGATGGATAGTGTTCCCAATATGGAAAGAGGTATAAATACAGAAGATTTTCCTTATTCCTATAGTACGAAATAATAGTTGATACACTTTGTTGAAAACTAAAATCCCCCTTCCGCAAACAGCTCCCGAAGGATGCTTGGAAATGCGGAAGGGGATTTTTGTTGGAAACGGATCTTATTTACTTTATCGCTTCAATTCTGAAAGCATATTTATATTCGCTGTCCTTCTTTATTTCATATTTGGGACGTGGACCCGGGCCGCAGCTTGCATTACCGATACCCCGTTGTACACAATCCAGATTCAGCACTACTTCGTTGCGTCGTATATTCTCAAGATTGTGACCATATTTCACCTGCCATAATTCACGGTCAGTGTAATGCAGGGCAGAGAAATCAAATGTTCCATAGGCGGTGATCTTTATGCCTTTCCCTTTATTGTCCGTTAGAGTAAGCCAACGGGTGTCACACCGTCCTCCCATTGTTTGGGCGCGGGTATAGTGCTCGCGCATATCCTCTACTGTGGATGAATAAACTCCCACATAGGCAGCATTCTTACGGTCCTGATAGTTTTCTATCGGACCACGACCAAACCAAGTCAGCTTGTCTAGCGTGGGGTTAAGACTGGTTTGCAATGCGAGACGGGGCAGGTTGAAATCAGCTCCGGTTTTGAATTTAGCTTCTATATCAATGGCGCCATTTCCATAAATAGTGTAGACAATAGTATGTGGAATGTTTGTTTTTCCTACAACGGCCTCCAATTCGGTAACTACGCGGGCGGATTTTTTGTCTTCAGCTATTTCCCATTCAAAGTTTTGGAGTTTGATGGTGGTATTGGTCCAGTTGCGGAAATCATTATTGATAGAACGATACCAGTTGAATTTCGGTCCTTGTTGGCGATGTAATACTTCCTGTTCACCATAGCGCAGGCCTATCAATTCACCGGTACTCATATCAAATGAGATTTCGCATGCCTTGTTTTTGAAACGTACATAACGGCGTTCCTCTTCGTAGGCTTTCAGCTCTTCGTTACCGGAAGTGGCAGCGGTGATTTCAATAGGCTGATTGGCTTTCTCATTCAAGGCAAATTGTTCGGTTGCCACTACATGCCCTGCAGATGCCCAAACACAATCGTGTTTCAACTTTACTTCAAAGTTTACGAAGTATTCTGCATTATCATCAGTCAGATAACGTTCCAGCGGAACATGTATAGTTCGCCGTTCAGTCGGTTTGCAATCCGGTAAGCCGAATTCTTCTTCTTTGATTATCTTGCCGTCTTTTTCAAGACTATAGTGCAGATTGAAGTGTGTCAGGTTATGAGCAGTATAGCGGTTATGTAATTCGACGCTATTTTTATCATTCATCCTGAAAGATATATATTGGTATACCTTTTTCACTTCTTGCAATTTGGGTGTGACGCGTCGGTCGGCGGTGACAAGGCCGTTGCAGCAGAAATCGTTGTCATTCGGTGCATCTCCGAAGCTTCCGCCGAAATAGACACGATCTTTCGTTTCACCCGGTTTGTTGATAGCCTGATCCACCCAGTCCCAAATGCAGCCACCTATCATGCGGTTGGAATGATACTCGATATAATCCCAGTATTCTTCAAGATTGCCAACGGCATTTCCCATGGCATGCGCATACTCACAAAGAAAATACGGTTTATTGCGTGGTTCTTTGTCCTGCTCTATCATACTTTCGATGGAAGGGTACATACGTGAGTCTATATCCGCTTGATCGTTCATACCTTCATAGTGTATCGGACGGTCGTCAATGGCTCTGACAGCTTTATATTCGGCAATAATGTTACAACCACCTCCCGATTCGTTGCCCAATGACCAGAAAATGACGGATGGATGGTTTTTATCGCGTTCTACCATACGTACGGCACGGTCAACAAAGGCGGCTTCCCATGTCGGGTTATCAGTCAGCGACATGTTACCGTGACATTCCTGATCAGCTTCATCCATTACGTATAGCCCGTAGTAGTCATATAGCCCGTACATCTTCGGATCATTTGGATAATGGCTCGTACGGATAGTATTCAGATTATACTGTTTGAACAAGAGAATGTCTTCGACCATGCTTTCTACAGGAACTGCTTTTCCGTATTGAGGATGAATGTCGTGACGGTTGGCTCCTTTGAACAAAGTCAGCATACCATTGATGTACACCTTATTGTTACGTATCTCAATATGGCGGAAGCCGTATTGTTGAGTTGTAGCCTCTGTCACCCGGCCTTTGTCATCAAGTAGTTCTACATTGACGGTATACAAATATGGGGTTTCAGCACTCCATAGTTTCGGATCACGGATACTTCCTTTGCTATTTATAATCACTTCTTTGCCGGTATTCACAGTACCGGTCTCAGTGCAAAACTGCTTGAGCTGTTTTCCGGTTTCATCCAATAATGAGATGCGTACGGATGCATTGCTGATTGTTTTACCATGATTCTTTATTTTACTTTTTACGTGCAGTTCTGCTTTGTCATAACGCGGACTAAGCATGGAGGTCAGGTGTAAATCACGCAGCTGTACTTTAGGCGTTGCTACGAGATATACATCCCGATGTATTCCGCTTAAGCGGAACATATCCTGATCTTCCAGATAACTACCATCCGACCAGCGATATACTTCTACGGCTAACTGATTCTTACCTGAACGTACATAATCAGTGATATTGAAGCGGGCATCGTTATTGGCTCCCTGGCTGTATCCTACTTTTTTCCCGTTAATCCATAGATACATGGCACTATACACACCATCAAAGTGAATGAAGATTTCCTTGTCTGTCCATTCAGCCGGCAGAGTAAATTCGTGGCGATAAGAACCTACCGCGTTGGGCTCATCTTTCTCTACCGTATAGCCGCGTTGTCCTTGTATGAAGGGTGGATTGTTACGGAACGGATAAGTAATATTGGTATAGATGGGAGTTCCGTAACCTAGCATTTCCCAATTGGAGGGGACAGGTATTTCATCCCACTTCGATACGTCATAATTTGTCCGGTAAAAGTTTTTCGGACGGTCTTCAGGCTGTTTGGCCCAATTGAATTTCCAATTACCATTCAGCAGCAAGTAGCGGCTGGAGTGAGTACGTTTCCATGGGTGACGATAGGCAGGATCTGCTTTCATTTCTTCCAGGTTGGCGAAGGGGATGAAAGTGGCATGCCCATCTTCTTTATTAATGGCAAAGATATGTTGGTTTTCCCAATCGTTGTTGCTGCTGGTTTTCAATGGCTGATTCTTTACTTTTACGTTTGACTTAACCAGCATCCATTGTTGATTCGGCTGTTGGGTATCCGGTTTCAATTGAAAGATAGGCTCTCCTATTAGTCCTGCGTCCGGAAATCCCAGATTATATCCGCTGGCTACACTTGTAAAAATATAATAGCCATTGGGATGTTGTTCTATCTTCCATTGCTGGTTGGCATTGTTCAAGTCGCTGCTCCATTGCAGGACACTTCGTTCCATAGCACCATTCCCACCGTTATCGATAGCTTGTTGAGAGAGAGGACTGACAATACAATAAATGTCTTTCTCTATCGGGACGAACTGCCATATCTGAGATTCTTTTCCAGGTACGCGCTTGGAAATGAATATCTTGGAGCCGGCATCCACGCTTTCCTGATTGTCCATTGCAAGACCGTTCAGAGTGTGTATTTCGTATGCTTGATTGGTATCTATGGTCTGTGCTGCAACATTAATGGTGCAAAGGAGAAACAGACCGGACAGGATTTTCTTTATTTTATGCATAACTGTTTTCTTATTTGAGTATTTCCGCTTGCTTGTACACTCCAAAGCTATGGATAGCAGGACAGGCGCGTCCGGCTTCGATGCGCAAGCGTACATATTTTGCAGTCACTGGGGTGAAACGTACAATCCATTTATATCCGATACACTGCTTTCCGGTAGCTTCGGGGATGGACGTCCATTCTTTGCCGTTAGTGGAATATTCTACGCTCCAGCGTGAAGTCCGATGCCCTAATTCGATAACTTCTTCTGCCATCAGGCAGTCAAAAGTTGTGGCACGAGGTAAGGTGAAGGTAATGTCGCTTTTTGCCCTACCGTCGCGTCCGGCATAGTACGTTTGCTTGTTGTTGTCTATCAGATGTTTGACGTCAAACTTACCTCCCCGGTTATTGGTAGCACTTACCCGGCTGCCTGTCAGCAGATTTTTGCTGAAAGTTTCACGAATACCCTGATTGAGTTGAGCAATGTGCAGAGAGTCTTTCGAATGGAGTAATCCTCTGCGGTCGGGTGGCAGGTTTAATAGCAATACGCTATTGTGACCCACAGAGCTACAATAGATGTCCCACAACTCTTTCACGGTTTTCACTCGGCTGTCTTCTTCGGGGTGATAGAACCAACTGGGACGGATGGACACATCGGTTTCGGCGGGTACATATGCATTGCCATCGTATATACCTTCGTTCAATGCCTGATAATAAGCCGCTTCATCACGAATGGCTATAGAATCTGTGGTTGCCCAGCAAGGATCTCCTGCTTGTCCGGCTTCGTTACCCATCCAGCGTATATCGGCAAAAGGATACGAATTCTTCGTTCCAAAGATTACGCAATCGGGCTGTTTCTCACGTACGATTTTATACCAATGGGTGTAGAGCGGTGTTGTTAGTTCATCAGCTCCTGCGCCATCCCACCAAGTTTCCCATATCTTGCCGTAATCGCTCATCAGTTCTTCCAGTTGTGCGGCGTAATAGTGCTTGTATTTCTCTGTATTATAATCCGGATGAAGATGTTCGTGACGGTCATGTGGTCCCAGATAGATACCGGCTTTGATCCCATATTCTTCGCAGGCATCTACAAATTCTCGTACAACATCGCCTTTGCCTTCTTTCCATGTGGCGTTCTTTACGCAGTAGTCTGTATATTTGCTCGGCCAGAGGCAGAAACCGTCGGCATGCTTTGCGGTAAGGATGGCTGCTGGAATGCCGGCTGATTTTAGTGTTTGCATCCACTGCCCGCAATCCAGTGCTGTAGGGTCAAATATTGCTGTAGGAGCTTTACCGTCTCCTTCGTTGACAAAGTCTTCGAAGGTGTTGATGCCGAAATGGAAGAAAGCGATTATTTCACGATTGTACCATTCTATCTGGCGGGGACTGGGAGTCAGTCCGCAAGGCTCAGGAGCCTTTTGACCTATGAGCGGAGTACTGGCTGCTACAGTTAATCCGGCAGTGAGGAATAGTTTTTTTAGTTTCATGATTCGATTTTAATTAGTAAATAAAGGAATTAAGTATATGTGTTTTAGAACCGTAGGCAAAATTAAGAAAGGAAAGTTAGAAATTGGATTAAATTGAGGTTATGTTAGGGGTTAATAGTGAAATTTTTTTGTTAACCGTGAGTCTGTACTGTATTATAATTGAAGTATTTTCTCTTTATTTTCAAATTGTCTTTTTGACTATAGCGGTTAATAAAAAAATGTCAGGGTTAATGTTGTTGTTAATCTGTGTTTAACCTCCTCTTTAAGATAAGGTTAGTAATTTTGTCTTCGTTTTGGAACCTTTACGGGGATATATCCCGTATGTAATACTAATAAAAACATAGTAGAATGAAAAACAATTATTCTTTAACTCGATCATCTGGTAAGCGAGCTTCATTTGTGGCTTTGTGCATATTGATGGTCATGGTGCCGGTTTTTGTATGGGCACAATCGGGAAAACAACAGATCAAAGGACAAGTTCTCGACGGACAAGGTGACGCGCTTATCGGTGTTGCTGTTCGTAATCTGACAACTGCTGTCGGTGTCATTACTGATATTGACGGATTTTATGCTATTGAAGCCCAAAAAGGGGAAATATTGGAGTTTTCCTATGTGGGTTATAATACGGTGAAGAAAGAAGTCGGAAATTCTTCCAGTATCAGTCTTGTAATGACCGAGGACGTACAGTCGCTCGATGAGGTAGTGGTGGTAGGTATGGGTACACAGCGTAAAGCCAGTGTTATCGGTTCTATTGCCTCTGTGCGTATGGCCGATTTGAAAGTTCCTTCCCGTTCGTTGGAGAACGCTTTGGTCGGCCGTATGGCAGGTATTATTGGTGTACAGCGTTCTGGTGAACCGGGGCAGGATGCTTCCAGTTTTTGGATACGCGGTATTTCTACCTTCGGAGCCAACCAGGATCCGTTGGTTCTGGTAGATGGTGTGGAACGTTCTATGACAAATATTTCACCGGAAGAAATAGAAAGTGTTTCTATCTTGAAAGATGCTTCGGCTACAGCTGTATATGGTGTGCGTGCCGCTAATGGTGTTGTTTTAGTGACTACACGTAAGGGTGAGGCGTCTGAAAAACCATCCATTGAGTTAAAGATGGAATATGGTGTCAGCCAGTTGACGCGTATGCCGAAGTTGCTGGATGGTGCCAGCTTCATGGAACTCTACAATGAAGCTAATGGCACACCTATTTATAGTGATGCGGTAATAGAAGCGACCCGTTTGGGCACAGATCCATATCTTTATCCGAATGTGAACTGGTTTGATGAAATTTTCAAGAAGAACTCGGATAACAGTAATATTTCGTTGAATGTGCATGGTGGTGGTAAAGTGGCACGTTATTTTGTTTCCGTAGGTATTATGAACGAGCATGGAAACTATAGAGATAACCCTGCCAATAGTTATAAGTCCAACATTTCTTTGACCAAATATAATTATCGTGCCAACGTAGATGTTTCTTTAAGCAAAAGTACAACCCTTGATTTGGAACTTGGCGGTTGGCTGATAGATAGCCATAACCCCGGTATGACGAGCTATGACCTTTTCGACAAGGCTTATACGCAGAATCCTATCAATATTCCTGTGCGTTATCCTCAAGGTTATAATGAAGACGGTAGCCAACGGTATGTATGGGCAGGTAGCAATTCAATCACGACAGAGAATCCTGCCGAGCGTCTGATGGGATCGGGATATCGTACGGAATTTAAAAATCAATTCAACGGACAAGCACGTTTGTCACAGGACTTTGGCAAATGGGTGCCAGGGCTGAAAGCTAACATTGCTTTCTCCTTTGACGCCTATACGAAGAACATCACGAAACGTACCAAGAAGGAGTCTTATTACATGGCAACGGGACGCGATGATGCTGGCAATCTGGAGTTGAAGCAGATGTCTATCGGTGATGAATATTTGGGTTATGCCACAGAACAAGAAGTAAATCGTGCTATGGAGTTGAAAGCACAGGTATCTTATGAGCGTGTGTTTAATACTGTTCACCGTGTGGGAGGTATGGCTATGTATTATCATCGTGATTATCGCGACGGTACGGCCAGTGAAGCAATTAAGTCATTGCCTTATCGTAAACAAGGTTTGGCAGCGCGTGCTACTTACTCTTACGGAGACCGCTATTTTGCCGAGTTCAACATTGGATATAATGGTTCTGAGAATTTTCCTAAAGGTCAGCGTTTCGGAATTTTCCCTGCCGGCGCTATCGGCTATTTGATTTCTAACGAAAAATTCTGGCAGAACAGTTCCATTAATAACATTGTAAGTATGTTAAAGCTGAAAGGATCTATGGGTCTGGTAGGTGCAGAGGCTTTGCCGGATAACCGGCGCTATGCTTATCTCACGATTGTGGGCGATGGACTGGGTGGTTATATTTTTGGGCCTAACGAAACTAACTACGGAGGTACGGGTGAGAATCAGTATGGTGTAGTCAATCTGACTTGGGAAAAAGGATTAAAGTCCAATATTGGTATACAGGCTGAGTTTTTCGGAGGTGCTGTTTCACTGGATGTAGACTATTTCTACGAAAAGCGCAAGGATATCCTAATTCAACGCAACTCCTTGCCGGGTATTGCCGGTATCAACGATATGCCATTCGCTAATTTGGGACAAATGGAGAATAAGGGTATAGACGGCACAATTGAATATAACAAGAGTATCCGTGATTTCAGTATGCGTCTTTATGCTAACGGAACTTTCACGCATAATACCGTACTCGATCAGGACCAGCCCGACTATCAGTTCAAATATCAGAATCGTGTAGGCAAAAGGCATAACCAGCAATTCGGGTTGATAGCTTTAGGCTATTTCAATGATGAGGCTGAAATAGCTAACAGTCCAAAACAACAGTTTGGTACTGTACGTCCGGGTGATGTGAAGTATCTTGATGTTAATGGTGACGGTATTGTTGATAGTAATGACCAAGTGGCTATCGGATATTCGTCTATTCCTGAAATAGTTTATGGTTTTGGTACCCAGTTGATGTGGAAAGGTTTCGATGTCGGTATTTTCTTCCGTGGACAAACTCGCGTTTCTTACATGTTGGGTGGTGAAGGTTTTGTTCCTTTCCAGGAAGGAGGCGACCGTGGAAATCTCTTCGTGGAAGCAATGGATCGCTGGACAGTTGAAAATCCTCGCCAAGACGCGTTCTATCCCCGTCTGAGTATTGGCGGTTCCACCAATAATTATCAGGAGTCTACAAAATGGCAGGTTGATGGCAGTTTTCTCCGTCTGGCAGACTTGGAAGTGGGTTACAGTTTTCCGAAGAAATGGATAGCCCCCATGTTCCTGACCGGCCTCCGTATTTACTTCCATGGCACTAATCTGGCTGTTTTCTCTCCCTTTAAGATGTGGGATCCGGAAATAGGTAAAGGACGTGGAGATGCTTATCCCTTACAGCGTAAGTATAATTTTGGTTTGAGAGTTAACTTTTAAATAGATATTACTATGAAATTAAAAAATATAATATTACCGATAGTAGCCGTACTAATGGTGTCATCGTGTGATTTTCTTGATAAGATGCCTGATGATCAGAAAACGATGGATATGGTGTGGAAAAGCAGAAAGGAAACTGAAGCTTATCTTTACAGTGTTTATTCGCAGTTACCCATCGAACACTCTATTTGGGGAGATGCTCCTTGGGTAGGTGCTTCTGATGAGTGTGACATGATATGGGAACGTTATTTAACAGCCAGTATGAATGTTGGTAACTGGGGACCCAATAATCTTGAGTGGGACCAGTGGCCCAACTATTATAAAGCCATCCGTGCTTCATTTGTATTTGAGAATAATGTGGATCTTTGCGAGGAACTGACGGATGAACTGAAAACGCAGTATAAGGCTGAAGTGAAATTCCTGCGTGGTTTCTATTATTGGAAGTTGTTGCAACAATATGGTCCGTTTGTGCTGATTGATGAGGAGAAAGCTATGGATAGCGATTGGAACTCTTTCCCACGTACTCCCTATGACGACTGTGTTGCTTATATTCTTCGAATGTTGGATGAAGCTTATCCGGATCTTCCTTTCTCTTGGCAAGTGGATAGAACTTGGTTGGGAAAACCCGATAAAGTGGCCTGTCTGGCTGTGAAGTCGGAAGTCACACTGATGGCAGCCAGTCCGCAGTGGAATGGTAATCCGGCATATGCTTCTTTCAAAAACCATGATGGTACTTCACTGGTGAATACCACCTATAGCGAGCAGAAATGGAAAGATGCCGCTGCTGCTGCCAAAGCTGTGATTGATGCTGCTGAGAACAGTTCGGAAGTAAAGATTGCCCTTTATCGCAATGATGAAAACGGAGACGCTGTTTTCAATCCTTATAAATCGGTACGTAATGTACATCTGGAAAAGTGGAATTGCGAAGTGCTGTGGGCTGTGACCAAATGTGATGCCAACGGTTTTGAAAGACATGCCTGTCCGCGTCCCGGCGGTTGGAATGGTATGGCACCTACACAACGGCTGGTGGATGCTTTTTATATGGCTAACGGATATACCATTGATGATGAGGAAAGCGGATATGTGGAAGAAGGCTTTGCCAAAGAAGCTCATCACAATTGGGTAAACGATAATATAAATGAAATCCGTGACGGCAATTCCTGGGGGCATCGTAAGGATGAGTGGAATATGTATGCTAACCGTGAAGCGCGTTTCTATGCAAGCATCCTCTACAATGGTCATCCTGTTCTGCAGGTATCTGCTGCCGACCGTGATATTTACTCTTCCGAGAAGAATAAAGATGGTTGGGGACGCGTAGAACTATATGGCAGTGGTGTATCGGGTGCTAATGGAGCTTCCGACCATTCGGCTACGGGATATCTGGTCAACAAGTTCATTCATTATGATAGCAATCCATATCGCGGGCAATATTACGGATGGCGCCAGCACACTTATATCCGCCTGGCAGGTATTTATCTGAATTATATAGAGGCATTGAACGAGTATGACCCGAATCATGCGGATATCAAGAAGTATTGGGATAAAATCCGCGAACGTGCAGGACTACCCAGTATTTTTGCCACTCATCCGGAGATAAAAGGAAATACGGAGCTTCAGTCAGAGTATATTATTCGTGAACGCCAGATAGAACTTTGCTTTGAGTGCGATCGTTATTTCACTACCCGCCGCCGCTTGCTTTCGGGCAAAGTGGATACCAAGCATACACCTGACCGCCGCATGTATGGCGACAATGGAAATATGTATGGTATGAACATCTTTGCTGGAGATAGTTTCGAGTCTACGGAATTTTATCAGCGCACCGTATTCGAGCGTCGTGTGTTTGAAGACAAAATGTATTTGTACCCCATTTCTCAATGGGAAATCGACCGTAACACCTCTTTGGTACAGAATCCGGGCTGGTGACCGGTGTAGAGCCGGGGGCAAAGTTGTCCTCCGGTAACTATTAATCATTATATAAATTAATTGTAATACAGTACTTTATTATGAAAAAGCATAAACAGATCACAGCAGCGCTGTTGCTGAGTGTCGGCACCTTCTTCTCTTGTGAAGACGGGCTGAAAGATAACCTGACGGAAAGCAAGGTCTATCTGGTATCAAGCGGACTTCAGGAATTTGAAATATACAAGACAGGTACGCCGTCAACTTATCAACTGGCTATATACAAGTCTGGTGCGGTAGAAACATCTTGTACGGCTTCTGTTGGCCTCTGCTCGGTTGAAGAGCTGGAGGCTTACAATACACAATATGAGACGGAATATAAGATGATGACAAATGCCTGTTATGAAATAACGTCTTCTTCCGTGTCATTTGATGCTGACCGTAAAGATGTGAACCGCGTAGTAGACATCATTTTTAAGCCGGAAGCTATTGAAGAACTGGGAATAGGGAAATATGTGCTGCCTGTGAAACTCACGGAAGCTTCTATCGGCATCACTAATGATAAGGCAATGGTTATTCTGGCTCCTACCGTTATTGAGCCAATGGTTTATTTTGCATCATCGGGTGCTAAATTAAATCTGGGACTGGGTGCCGCCGATATGACACAGAACCTGAAAATAGGTTTCAATGCTTCCAACACACAGAATATTGTGTGCAATCTGGTAGTGGACGAGGATTATCTTGCAGCTTATAATGCGGCAAGTCCTGTACAGTTTGAACTTCTGCCCGAAAGTGCTTACACTTTGCCCGCTTCAGCCACTATTGTGGAAGATACCAAAGAAGTGACGGCAAAAGTGGCGTTGGCGGTTTCTACTTTGCCTCTCGGTAACTATTTATTGCCTATACGTCTTTCTTCCGACCAATTCAAAATTCGTGAAGGCAACGATATGTATGTGGTGGAAATCGTTATAACCAATCCGGTGCTTGATACCAAGAAATGGACTATTACTGCCAATACCGAAGAACCTGCAGAAGCGGCACCCAATGGCCGGCCGGAAGCTATTATTGATGGGGATATCAATTCTTTCTGGCATTCGCAGTGGAGTGGTGGCTGGCAGGATTGGCCGCATATTATCATTATTGATATGAAAGACCGTTGTGAAGTTTTGAGCATAGATTATTATGGCAGGCAGTCCGGTGGCGACGCCAACACGAAAGACATGGAATTCTTCGTCAGCGATAATCAGAGCGACTGGAAGAGTATCGGTAAGTTTGAAGCTAAAAAGACAGCCGATATGCAGGAATTTGAAACCGAGGAGGCCGAAAGACGTTATCTGAAAGTAGAAATAACGAGTAGCCACGATGGGTCGAACAATACGAGTATCGGTGAACTCATTGTACACGGCACGGTAATGTGATAGTCAGACAGGTAAGAAGATTGTTCTTATTGGGTTTCTCCTTGTCAAGACGGTTTGTCTTGGCAAGGAGAATTTTTTTATGTTAACGGGTAGAGAGACTAGCCACAATCCGTTATAAACGTATATGGCCGGTATCTATTTCGTCGAAAGCTATGGGATAATCTTCATTCATCACTCTGCGGTATTCTTTGGTGAAACTACTGTAAAGTTGAATGGCTTTATCCGATCTGTTTTGCCGGCGATACGTACATACGGCATAGGTCATAGCCATATCTGATAAAGGATCTATGGCAAACAGGATATTGCAGATACGGATGGTTGCAGAGTTCCGACCATTTTTATAGAATGTATGTATTTGCTCGGACAGAAGAGAGATAGTGAAGGTTTCCGCCTGTTGTTTTGGATAATCGAACAAGCTTGATTCAATGGTGTCCAGGAACTTTCCATGTGAGAAGATATTGTGTAATTCTGTCGAACCGCTTTCTGTCAGAGGAGCATGTTCCATACCGTCAGTCAAGATAAAAGCATGCTGATAGTCACAGTAGCACTCTTCGGTGAGCACCAGTTTGAAGTAACCTTTCTGATGGGTTAGTTCGATGCCTTCCAACTCTTGCAACGTTTTGCGGAGATGATTCATGGTGACGTTTTTCAGATTTTTTATTTTGTCATCGGGTTTATCAGGCCAGAAAAGGGTATTCAGGTCAGAAGATAACACGCCATCTTTGATGATACTGTTCAGAAGTATGTATAGGAAAAGATGTCTGATTTTGGGGCTGAACATATAGGTCATGTCACGCCCGTTTTTGTCCATTACCCTGAAGGTGCCGAAGAGGAAAATGCAATTCTTACGTATGGCCATAGCGTCTGTTATGAGCAGTTCTTCTTTATCCACTATTTCCGGTTCTTCCGTAATGGGCAAAATCGTTTCCGGTTCTGCTATGGGCGCGGTGTAATTTGGGGGTAATGGCACAGATGTATTGCTGTTTTTAGACGACTTGTTTCGTTTCATGATAACCAAGATGCCTCCGGCTATGAAACAGAATATAAAAATAACAGCGTACAACCATACGGATAATCCTTTTGAACCAGCTGTCTGCTCATCATAGAGCTTCACAGCCGCTAATGAAACGGGTGGATTGGCAAGGGAATATATGCGTGTGGTAGATTGCCCGTATTTCTCAAACTCTTGAATGACACAATAGAACTCTTCCAATTCCCTGTTGAAATATAAATTGGCATTTGTTGCTATCTCTTCTGAAGTAAGCGGAATGCTGTCTCCAAGAATTTCGTAACTACCGTCGGCGATAGAAAGCCGGTAAAGTTGCAGTTGTGTTTCGGGTTTATATTCCGGGTAGGCCAGCAGGTAGATGTGCTGTCCGTCCTCTGAGAGTATCATGTCTCTGGTGGGGATACGATTGGCTTGTGGAGCTTTATGTTCCCACAGTTTCTTTATTTGTTTTGTTTCGAGATCCAGTTGGTAGAAATCATAATAGTATTGGATACCTACATTCTGATCACCGGCTTCATTCCCCTTTCCACCGTAGATATAAGCCTGTTTGCCATCAGGGGTCATTGCGATGCCGGCAAAGAAACGAGGTGGGATAGGGTCTCCTGAAAAGTTGATGGTATCCCAGCGATTTTGCAGAAGGTCATAACTGATGAAGGTATTGTAATATTTACGGTTCCCATATCCTCCGAAAAAGAGAAACTGTTGTTCCTGAGTGTTGAACAAGCCGCAATGATGGTGCATCTGAAGATTTATTTCCCCTTGGTTTATTGAATTCCAGGTCTTGTTCTCCGGATTTATCTCTGCGATAAAGGTTTTATCCCAATTCAATTCATAAGCGTGGATATTTCCTTTGGTTTCATCGTAGAAATTCATTCCCAGGCGAATTGGGAAAGCACCGCTTTGAGGTGCGTATGGAGATTTTTCAGAGAGGTTTTGGAAGATGTTATAAGTTATGATGGAATCTTGGTTGTAGATATAGAATTCTTGTTTCTCCGGTGCGAAGACGAATCCTGATGGCGTGGAAGAGTAGGCCTGGAACATTGGCGTCCAGTAATATGAATGATTGATGAGCCATATCGGATTTGTAACGTGTCCGACAATTCTTCCTTTGCTGTCGTGTACATCTTCTCCTTTGCTCTCATTCAGGGGGAAGCGGCATACTTCTCCATTGTTGCCGATCGTCAGGTTGCGGATGGAAAAAGAGGCGGTTTCCAGAATGTGATTGCACATACCGAAGAATAACTGAGGAGAGAATGCCCGGCCGTTGTCCAGACCGATATCCTCAATAGTGGCTTTACTTTCTCCTATGCTGATTTCAGCACGATTATTCGTTATGTCCATTTCCAAAGAGATGGGCATCCACTTTCCATGCAATTTACTGTCGGAATGCTGTGCGGTGTAATAAATCTGTTTTCCATCCTGTGCAAACATAAAGTGGCCTTCTGAGTTCTCGTATACGTATGTCAGATTGAAAGCTTCTTCTCCATCGGTATTTTTAAGATAGAAGATATATCCGGGACTTTCAATGTTTTGTGCGGCATATTCAAAAGTAATACTGAATTTTCCGGTTGCGGTAGGGATATATTCATCAGTATAAACGCAGAAAGAAGAACGTTCGGAAATCCGTTTCTCATTACCATAAAATTGTAACCCCTGCGGATATATTTTACTAATAATACAGAGCAACAAGAAAAATGTTATATAAAAGTGGTGTTTCTTCATATATAGAATTGGCTTCCTTAATATGGTGGACAAAAATACGAAAATTCTCTGGAATAAACGAATAAAAAGGGAGAAATGGCACTGAATGGCTTATGAATAAAGCGTTTGCGGCGCCAAACGAAGCCAACGGGCAAAAAAGGGAAAATGCAAAGAAAAGCGGATTTAGGAAGCAGAACGGTTTTCAAATCGTTACCTCTCCAAATGTAAGATTTAACATAGTCTGTGCCGTTTGCGCTGCTCTGCTGAGGTTTGCTTATCAAGGTTTAACTCGTTGATAATTAGTTTTGCAACCAAAAAAGTTAGACATGAGCAGAAGCACATTCAAAGTGCTGTTCTACGTGAACGGCAGCAAGGAGAAAGACGGTATTGTCCCTATCATGGGACGGGTAACAATCAACGGGACTGTATCGCAGTTCAGTTGTAAACAGAGCATTCCAAAGACGCTTTGGGACGTGAAAGGGAATAAGGCGAAAGGCAAGGGACAAGAAGCAAGGGACATCAACCTTGTCTTGGACAACATCAAAGCGCAAATCATCAAGCACTACCAACGCATATCCGACCGTGAGGCATATGTAACGGCTGAAATGGTACGTAATGCCTATCAGGGTATCGGCAGTGAATACGAAACGCTCATCAAGGCATTCGACAAGGATTGCGCCAACTTCCTGAAACGTGTGGGCAAAGACCGCACCATCGGGACATACAAGGTGATGATGAGGGCACGTAATTATGTAGCCGCCTTTATCAAGTCGTTCTATAAACGAAACGATATGTCCATGCTGGAACTTACTCCCGATTTCATCAAGGAGTTTGCAGCCTACCTTACAGCGGAACGCAACCTGAAGAACGCCACGATATGGCTCAATTGCATGTGGCTGAAAGGAGTGGTAATGAGAGCGCATTACAACGGACTGATACCGAGAAATCCGTTTGCACAATTCCATATCAGTCCCAATGTGAAGGAACGTGAGTATCTGACAGAGGATGAAATAAAAACCATCATGGCGCACGAGTTTGAAAGTCCCACACTCACATTGGTTCGTGACCTGTTCGTATTCGCCTGTTTCACGGCACTCAGCTTCGTGGATATGAAAGAACTGACAACGGATGAGATTGTAGAGGTGAACGGTGAAAAGTGGATAATCGGCAAACGCCACAAGACCAATGTCCCCTTTCAAGTAAAGCTGCTCGACATACCCTTGCAGATAATAGAACGATACAAGCACCTTTCCAAAGACAAGCTGGTATTCGGGGAAATCAATTATTGGACGATGTGCAAACAGTTGAAAAGGGTAATTAGGGAATGCGGCATAGAGAAGCAAATCTCCTATCATTGTGCCCGCCACACCTTCGGAACGCTGGCTTTGACCAAAGGGATGCCGATAGAAAGTGTAAGCCGTGTCTTGGGACACACGAACATTGTCACAACTCAAATCTACGCAAGTGCGCCCAGAATGGTCGCTTAATAAATACTTCTTTAGCAAGAAGTTAGGATTGGGTTCGATATAATCCTATCGTCAATCAGTTTATCCAAAGGGGAAACCTGGTGGGGAGTGTAGCATACTGATTAAAGCTCCAAGTCCACTAATAGTCAAGTGGCGACTGAGGGGCAAGACGAAAAGACATACATAAGGATGAAGCCTTGATTGGTTGAACGATAGTTCTGTGGTACCAAATCTTGCAACAACGGAAGACTATTATACATACGTTGTTTCATAGTACTCTGCCTATTTTGTGCGTTAGTGCAGAGCATAAAGAACCGACTATGACACAGCCGCAATAAGCGGACAAGAACGAAAGTCGCATCCGACAGTATGACGTGCTAATAGTTATTAAGAGAACTAACTGGGGATTACCTAAGTCGGAACGCTGGAATAAACAGCTATAAAGAAAGCTTTTGAATATCCGATATGGTAACGGAACTTCCGTAGTAGTCCGAGCAAGGGAAAGCCTTGTACATGGCGAAGGGAAGTAGTCTGTAATTTTAATACAAACAACGGAAAACGTGAGAGACGTATGAGAAATCCAGAGCAAGTATTAAACATTTTAGCTGGACACAGCAACGAGCCTGAGTATAAATACGAAAGGCTCTACCGTATTCTATTCAATGAACAGATGTTCTTTGTCGCCTACCAACGTATGTATGCAAAGCCGGGAAACATGACACCCGGCACAGATGGCAAAACAGAGGATGAAATGAGCATCGATAGGATAAACAAACTCATAAAGAGTATAAAGGATGAGACTTATAGCCCCAATCCTGCAAAGAGAATTTACATTCCGAAAAAGAATGGGAAAATGCGTCCGTTAGGAATACCGTCTTTTGAAGACAAATTGGTTCAAGAGGTAGTAAGAATGGTGCTTGAAGCCATATATGAGGGACACTTTGAGTGGACATCGCACGGTTTCAGACCAAACCGAAGCTGTCACACAGCACTGAAAAGTCTACAAAACAATTTCAACGGTGCAAAATGGTTCATTGAGGGAGATATAAAAGGCTTCTTTGACAACATAGACCATGATGTGCTGATAGAAATAATGAAAGGTAGAATAGCAGATGACAGATTTCTTCGTCTGATACGGAAATTCCTCAATGCAGGGTACATGGAAGAGTGGCAATTCAACAAGACTTATTCAGGGACACCGCAAGGTGGTATTATAAGTCCTATTTTGGCAAATATATACCTTGACAAGTTCGATAAATACATGGAAGAATATGCCAACAAATTCAATAAAGGGACAATCAGAAGTCGTAACAAGGACATTTGCAAACTCAACAACAGAGTACACTACCTAAAGCGTAGGATAAACGAAGTGAAGGATGCAAACGAAAGAACAAAAATGGTAGAAGAACTGCACGAAAAGCAGAAGCGGATACTAACAATGCCAAGTGGCAACGATATGGATAGAAATTTTCGCAGACTGAGATATGTGCGCTACGCCGATGATTTTCTAATCGGGGTTATCGGAACGAAAAATGAATGTGAGACAATCAAAGCTGACATCACTAGGTTTATGCAGGAAAAGTTAAGGCTGGAGATGTCACAGGAAAAAACTTTGATTACAAATGCACAAGACAGCGCAAAATTTTTGGGTTACGAAATATACGTCCGTAAAGACTATGCCACAAAGAGAAACAGTAACGGAACAGTGCGCAGATACTTCAACGGGAATGTGATATTGCACGTTTCAAGAGAAGTAATCAAGAATAAACTGCTCAGCCTCGAAGCCATGAAAGTTGTCACCAAACACGGCAAGGAAACATGGGTGTCAAAAGGCAGGACTTATATGATTGACAATGAAGCGCACGAGATTGTATCTCAGTTTAATACCGAAATACGAGGGTTCTATAACTATTACTCAATAGCAAACAATGCATCGGCTTTGGGACGCTCTTTCGGCTGTATTATGAAGTTCTCCATGTACAAAACTCTTGCTCAAAAGCTGAATATGTCAGTGAGAAAAGTCATTGAAACATACCGCAAGGACAATCTCTTTGTCGTGCCTTTTGTAAACAAGGGAGGAGAAACCAAGTACAGGGTATTCTACAATGAGGGTTACGCCCGTAAAACGGATTGTGAAACAGCCCCAAGTGACAATCTGCCGTATATGTTCAAAACGCCATCGTTGAGTTTGATAGAAAGGCTTACAACAAAAACGTGCGAACTATGTGGCAAGCACGGAGAAGTGGTAATGCATCATGTCCGCACTCTCAAAGAGTTAAAAGGTAAAAATGACTGGGAACGCAAAATGCTCCATATGCACAGAAAGACTTTGGTCGTATGCGCGGAGTGTAACGCAAAAATCCAGAGCTGTGATAAATAAAAATGATGTTACAGATGGAGAGCCGTATACATGGAGACGTGTAAGTACGGTTCGGGGGCAGGTAAACGAAAACCTACCGCTGTAAAGCGGAAAGGCGTTGTTTGCCGAGCCTACAGATTACCACGCAGAAACTCGATAATGACCTTACGATGTTCGGGGACAAGCTCAACAGGGTGTTCAATGATGTTTCAATGGGGTAAGATTATGGAAAGAGCAGTTATTACAATGAATGAACACGGTACAGTATATATACCGTGTGGTAAAGTATGGATGAGTGAAATGGAACTGACGGACTTGTTCGGGGTAATCGCCCCGACAATCCGTGCCGCCATCCGTGCCGTTTACAAAAGCGGTGTGCTGAAAGAGTATGAAGCACAGATGTATATCCGGTTGGAGAACGGTTATTATGCCGATGTATATAACTTCCCTATGGTTGTCGCCCTTGCTTTCCGCATCAATTCCTATGGTGCGCAGCAGGTGCGCAATACCTTATTGGAAAGGATGTACTTACGAAAAGAGAAAACAAACATTTTCTTTTCGCTGAATATGAATGATAAGGTTTTACCCGTGAACTGAATTAAGGTTCTGTCTGATAAAATGTACAGCATTAGCATATATAATCATACGTGTGGTCAGCAAGCAGACTGACCAACATATCAGCCTGCCGATTTATCAGTTTATCAATTTATCGGCAGACATAAACAGTTCCTGCCTGTATATAGTCCGAAGAAACGTTCTCTACAAACGTAATTCTTCGGACTTTTTTCTTTCATCCACTGCAATAAGCGCATTTTCTTTATCACTGGATTTGTTTGCGCTGCTCCGCCGTGTTTTGCGTATCAATGGTTCGTGTCATACCCGATAACTTTGCAGCCGTCTAATTATTAAACGATTAAGCGAATGACGTATGACAAAAATCAACATTGAAAGAGAGGAGTTTGTCCGGGTGGGTACAACCCTCTACAAGTTAGTGAACCAGCCACTACTGAACGGTGGCTATGTGAAGAAACGCATCCCGTGGAATGCCGAGACACTCCGGCAGGACTACGGCAAGGGATTCATGGCAAGCGTCCCGAAGTATGACGGTTTCTGCACCGTTCCCGACCATGTAAACTACAAATCAGTGGTGGACAAGTTTTTGAACCTGTACGAGCCGATAGGACATCAGCCCGTGCAAGGGGAGTTTCCACATATCCGTTCATTGGTGCGCCACATCTTCGGGGAGCAATACGAGTTGGGCATGGACTACCTGCAACTGCTCTACCTGCAACCCGTGCAGAAACTACCCGTCCTGCTATTGGTATCGGAAGAACGCAACACGGGTAAGAGTACGTTTCTTAACTTCCTAAAGGCGGTATTTCAAAGCAACGTAACCTTCAATACCAACGAGGACTTCCGCAGTCAGTTCAACTCCGACTGGGCAGGAAAACTGTTGATTGTGGTGGATGAAGTATTGCTGAGCCGCAGGGAGGACAGCGAGCGTTTGAAGAACCTAAGTACCACACTTTCCTACAAGGTGGAAGCCAAAGGCAAAGACCGTGACGAGATAGCCTTCTTCGCCAAGTTCGTGTTGTGCTCCAACAACGAATATCTGCCTGTTATCATCGATGCAGGGGAAACACGTTATTGGGTACGGAAGATAAACAGCCTTGAAAGCGATGATACGGGTTTCCTGCAAAAGCTGACGGATGAAATCCCTGCTTTCCTGCATTTCCTTACCCAACGTAGGCTATCCACACAAAAGGAAAGCCGTATGTGGTTCAATCCGAAGTTACTGCATACCGCAGCCTTGCAACGTATCATCCGCAGCAACCGCAACCGACTGGAGATAGAAATGTCCGAACTCATACTTGACATCATGGAGAGCGTGGGGATAGAAAGTTTTTTCTTTTGCCTGAACGATGTGCTGCCGTTGCTGATAAACACACAGGTAAAGGCGGAGAAGCACCAAGTGAGGAAAGTGGTGCAGGATTGTTGGAAACTTACGCCTGCAATAAACGGGCTGACCTATACCACTTATCAAGTGGACTATACCCGTGATTGCCATTACTCACTTGTAAGACGGGTGGGACGGTTCTATACCGTAAGCAAAAGTCAGATAGAAACTCTTTAATATTTTGTTGAATTGTTGAATAAGAAGATAAATAATATGATAATGAACAAGATACATTCTCAACAAATTTTCATCAAAGAAGATGTACTGTTGAAAAGAGAAAGCAATGACAATTGTTATTTCTCTTTTGGTGAGTACTTTGTTGAGAAAATGTTGAGCATTTATATATCTGCTATACAACTATATGGGCACGCCATTCATCAATTCAACAGTTTTTTACCCATCACTAAATCCATCGTAAATAATACAATGAACATACAGGAAGCAAAAGCAATCAGATTGGCAGACTATCTGCAAAGTTTGGGCTGTTCACCCGTCAAGCGACAGGGAAACAGCCTTTGGTACAAATCACCATTCAGGGAAGAATCCGAACCGTCATTCAAGGTCAATACCAGATTGAACCGATGGTTCGATTTCGGACTTGGTAAAGGCGGTAATATCCTCGCACTGGCAAGGGAACTATATCAAGACGATTATGTGCCTGCCCTATTGGAACGCATCGAACGGCAGACACCGCACGTTCGCCCTACATCGTTTTCTTTTCGTCAGCGACCATCCGAGCCGAGTTTTCAACAGTTGGAAGTCAGAGAACTTGCACACCCGGCACTGCTTAGATACTTGCAGGAACGTGGCATTGATGCCGACATAGCCAAGAGGGAATGTAAGGAGCTCCGCTTTACCCATAACGGCAAGCCTTATTTTGCCATCGGCTTTGGGAATGTGGCAGGAGGTTACGAGGTACGCAATCCGTTCTTCAAGGGCTGTATCGCTCCGAAAGACATCACACACATACGGCAACAGGAACGACAGACGAATACCTGCTATCTGTTCGAGGGCTTCATGGACTATCTTTCTTTCCTGACTATCCGTAAACGGAAACAACCGCAATCTCACGATTTGAGAGGACAGGACTACATGGTTCTCAACTCTATTTCCAATCTTAGCAAGGCGATGGACAGGTTGTCGGACTATGAGCGCATCTACTGTTTTTTCGATAACGACCAAGCAGGAAACAAGGCTTGTTTGGAGTTGCAACAAGCGTTCTCGTATCGGGTTCGGGATGCTTCCATCCACTACTCCGGGTACAAGGATTTGAACGATTTCCTATGTGGCAAGAAAGTGGAGGAGGATAAGAAAAATGAGGTTTCAGTCCGACCAAAACCCAAGAAGAAGAGATTCGGCATCTAAGCCGTAAATCACATCTTTTTTAGGATAGCAAGTTAATGTCGGTGTATTACATTCCCCGACCACTTGCCCCTCAAAAAGATGAGGGGACGGCTCCCGATGGTCACGGACTTTTCAAGTTACACAAATAGATTATTCACTAAAAAGCAGATAGAACAGATGAAGAAAAACAACATAGTTACCCTGCGTCTGACGGACGATGAACTTGGCTGGCTGGGTGCATTGTGCAGACGAAGCAGACAGAGCAAGAGTGAAACCATCCGTTCGCTCATCATGAACGGCACGATACGGGAACGAATCAGCAAAGAACACCTTGCCGTCATCCGGCAGTTGATCGGCGAGAGTACCAATCTCAACCAACTGGCAAGACAGGCGAACACCTGCGGATTCTTTGCCGTAGCCGATAAGTGCGAGAACATGGCAAAGGCAGTGTCTCTACTCATAAACCGATTGAAAGATGATAGGTAAGCAGACGAAAGGAACATCTTTCAGCGGTTGCGTATGCTATGTGCTGAGAAAGGACAAATCCAAGTTGCTGGAAGCGGTCGGTGTGGAGGGAACACCCGAACAGATGGCTGAACTGTTCGAGTTGCAGACGTTGCTCAACGACAAGGTGAAGAACACGGTCGGGCATACTTCGCTCAACTTCTCGCCTGAAGACGGTGAACGGTTAAAAACAGATGATAAGCTCATGTTGCAGATAGCCCATGACTATATGGCGAAGATGGGGATAGAGAATACACAGTACATCGTAGCCCGACACACTGACAGGGAACATCCGCATTGCCACATCGTTTTCAACCGTGTGGACAATGACGGCAAGACCATCAGCGACAAGAACGACTTTTACCGCAACGAGAAAGTATGCAAGATGCTTACCGCCAAATACAGGCTGCATTTCGCCAACGGTAAGAATAACATTAAGGAGGAACGCCTGCGACCCTACGACAGGGCGAAACATGAGGTTTACAAGGCATTGAAAGAGGAACTGCCCAATGCCCGAAGTTGGAACGGACTGAAAGAAGCTCTTTCTGAACGGGATATTGAAATGAGATTCAAGGTAAGCCGGACAACAAGGGAGATTCAAGGCGTGAAGTTCGAGTATGGCGGTATATCCTTTTCCGGCTCCAAGGTCAGTCGGGAGTTCAGCTACATGAATATCGACTATCAACTAAGACAGAATGCCTTTGAGGATGATTTCAACCACAGGCAGGCAACTATCCGACAACCGAAAGAGGAAACGGTGCAGACCGTATCGCAAAACCGTTCCGAAGATAGTATCAGTAGTGGATTGGGATTGTTCAGCGGTATAGGTTCTTCTTTTGATGTGGCAGATGCAGAAGCCAACCAAGAAATGGCGGAGATACTGCGAAAGAAGAAGAAAGCCAAGCGCAAGCGTGGCATGAGATTATAACGGCTTATTTATCGATTCAAAAGATTAACGACAATGGTACAGAAAGATTTTCTATTGGATTTTGACCTCTACATTTGCGAGAGGTTCGGTTACAGAAACAGCCTTCACGTTACGCCGACAATGAACGGCTGTTGCGTGGGCGTAAATATCAAGCCCGTAAAACTCTATATCCGTTTTTGGGAGTACAGCAAAGGCGTGGGCGGCTTTCCCGACTGGTGCATCATCCTTGTACACTGCAACTTTGCCAAGAAGCAGGAGCAGGAATTGCAGAAACTTGCACGGTTCTTCAAGGAGTATGCGCCACGATATGGGTACAAGTATATAGGCATAGAAAACAACCAGAGGTTGAATGAGGTACTGATGTTGCCGCAAATGAGAAGCACTAAGGAAGATAATCATGTGATTGCTTTGACTGACATTACAATATAATAGGCAGAATCATATCAAATCTACTGTCTGCTATTGTATGTTGATAATGGTTGGCGGTAGAACAAACTTTCGTTAAACCAATACGTTCATTCTTTATTATCAAGTTTTTAGACTACCTTTGTATTTTATTAACTCATTTACCAAACATTATGGGACTACTCAAACCGAATCAAGTTTTGAACAAAGCATATAGACAGGTTGCGATTGAAACAACAGATTTTGACTTATTCAAAAATGCCCTTCGCACATTGAGAGACAATATTGTGGATGGGCAAAGAGAACACACGCAAAAAGAACATTTACGTAATTTTCTGAGTGAAACGTTCTACAAGCCATACTACATGGCTCCCGAAGAAGATATTGATTTGGCTATCCGATTGGATAAAACTATCAAGTCCAATATAGGGTTATTGATTGAAGTAAAGAGTACCACCAACAAAGGTGAGATGATTTCTAATGACAATCTTAATCGTAAGGCTTTGCAGGAATTATTGCTATACTATCTTAAAGAACGTGTCAATAAGAAGAACAATGATATTAAATATCTCATCGCTACTAATATTCATGAATTCTTTATTTTTGATGCCCATGAGTTTGAACGCAAATTCTATCAGAACA
>ERZ773164.391-NODE-391-length-51932-cov-4.847100_pt1 | contig 51932 bp, 45 predicted proteins | sample MGYA00511917_ERZ773164 | MGnify/ENA primary metagenome ERZ773164 (study PRJEB29015, sample SAMEA2737847) | human gut metagenome | biome: human gut; feature: human-associated habitat; material: faeces | place: China | collected 2012 ...
GTATTTTTATGATTCCGTGGGGACATCATATTCAGATAATTAATAAATGTAAGGGGAATTTGGATAAAGCTTTGTTTTTTGTTAAAAAGACATATGAAAACAACTGGTCAAGAGCCGTCCTTTTAAACTTTCTCGATACAAACTTATATGAAAGAGAAGGCAAAGCCATTACAAATTTTGAAAAGCTGCTTCCTGATATTGGGAGCGATCTTGCCAGAGAAATCACAAAAGACCCATATAATTTTGATTTTCTTACTCTCAGAGAAGGGTATGATGAAAAAGAATTGAAAGATGCACTCATGGATAATATCCAAAAATTTCTTCTTGAATTAGGTCGTGGATTTGCTTTTGTCGGTAGAGAATACCGACTTCTTGTCGGAGATACTGAACAATTTATTGATATGCTGTTCTACAACATACAAAAGCACTGTTATGTTGTAATTGAAATCAAGACAAGGGCATTTGATCCCGGAGATATGGGACAATTAGGAACCTACATTGCAGCAACAGACGGAATACTACGAGCAGATAATGATAATCCTACAATTGGCTTGCTTATATGCAAAACAAAAGATAATGTTCTGGCTCAATATGCTACCAGTGCAGTAAACGTTCCTGTTGGAATTTCCGAATATGAACTTAATAATCTTATTCCTGATGACTATAAAAGTTCCATGCCTACTATTGAAGAGATAGAACGGGAACTGAAAGACTAACATATTGCTTGTTCTAGGCAGTATATAAACACCTATATAATACAACAGCAGGAAATCTGTATATGACTTCCTGCTGTATTTTTAATTTGTTTATTCAACTCATGAATCACAATTTCTTCTGCCCTAGCAAAAATGATTTTCAGTCGCCCTCCATAGCAATAAACATCGTCAAATAAAGTTGTAGATTTACAAAAAAAAATGTTACAATACAAGAAAGGTTATAAAGAAGGCTTCACTTCTGGACTATTAGCAGGACAATTAATGTTAGGTGCACTGATTAACCGCCTCATCATGAGCGGTCGAAGTGCTGAGGTTGGAAAAGCTGCTACTGACAGCAACTTCCGCAATAAACTCTATAAAGAATACGACATTAAACCAGAAGATTTCTTATAAGCAACCAAATAGGGAGGTGGTAAAAAACACCTCCTTTTTTCATCATTTCAATCTCTCCGCAGCCTCTTTCGTAGCTGCTGATCTTACACACTCCTCTTCCGACAGAGTGACCTGCATGGCAAGCTTGCTTCCGCGGAATCTCTCCGCAGCAAAACACAACCCGTTATTGTATTTGTCCAGATACCGGGAATCAATCTGATCCGGATCACCCAGAAGCACGATCTTTGTGTTGCTTCCGGCTCTGGTCAGGATACCGCGGATCTGGGAGATACTGCAATTCTGGGCTTCATCAATGATAATGAATACATTGTCCAGACTCCTGCCTCGCATGAAAGACATGGACTCTATCCGCAGGATGTCCTTATCGATCAGATATTGTCCGTATTCCGAGATCCGCTCCGGCACATCATTGTCTGTCAGGAAAGACCTATGAAACCGAAGTTCTGCAAGATGTTCAAGATTGTCCATGGCAGGACGTACCAAAGGAGACATCTTCTCCAACTCTGTTCCCGGCAGGGCTCCCAGTTCCTCACTGTCAAACCGTACATTGCACCGGGTATAGAGGATATTTCGGTAAACATTCAGATCTACTGTCTGCTCCAGGGCACAGGCAAGGGCAAGGAACGTTTTCCCGGTTCCTGCCGGACTTTTGACAAAAACAAACGGAGCAGACTCTGCATCCATCAAAAGGCTTTCCATAACAAATGCCTGTCCGCAGTTCCGGTAATTTACTCCAAACGGTTTCTTGTCTGCCTGATACAACGGATATATCCGGCCCTCAAAGTATCTTGCCAGAGTCACTTCCCCACTGGGACTGATAAGCTCCAGGAACTGGTTCTCTTCCAGAGCAACTTCTTCCTGCGCAAGACTGAAAAGCTTTTCTACCGGAGCCCCATCATCAAGGATTGTACTCTGCCATAATTTTTCCTCACTTTTCAGCCAGATCTTTGTCCTGCCGGTGTATACCAGATCTTTGTCTTTCAACCTGTTTTTTCGATAATACTCCGTCTTTAACGGGATCATATCCGCAACAACCTGCATCCCTACATCGTTTGTTACCAGGGCAACTTCCGCCAACGGATTCTCAAGCTTTACCTGGATGGCAGTACAAAGGATCAGGTTGTCATTCTTTGACAGATCAGAAACACAGGGACCGAAGTCCGATGCATGGGCAAGGATATCCTGTACCGATAAATATTTCACAGAAACTTTTCCTCCCTGCTCCATTTCCACTCCTTTCCATAAACTGCCCTTTTTACGGATATCCGACAGGACGCGGAATACTTTCCTTGCATGATAACCCAGTTCTCCGGCTTCGTTCTTTTTTTTATCCAGCTCTTCGATCACAGTCATGGGGATCACAACGTCCCTGTCCGCAAAAGAAAGTATGGAAGCCGGATCACACAGTAAAACATTGGTATCCAAAACATATATCTTCTGCATATGATTCCTCCTCTTTTTGGGGTTTTCTATAATATGCTGATTTTCTGACAAAATAAAGAATGCGCACATTTTTTCTTTTTTTCAGCACATTAATTTGAAAACTAAAAAAGGAGGAATCAAAATGAATTTCAAAAAGTTAATGTTAAGCGTCGGGCTTTCCGCCATGGCACTTCTTGCTATGCCGGGCTCCACACTCACATCCCCTGTATCCGTACAGGCAGCCGCCCATGAGCACATCCTGGAAACCTACATTACCAAACAGCCAACCTGTACAGCCACAGGGACCGAGATCCGTAAATGCCAGACATGCGGAAAGATCACAGATACGATCAAACTTCCCAAAGTTGCCCATTCCGTGAAAACAAGGACCGTCAGGAAAGCAACTACCACACATACAGGAGTGGCCGAGACTTATTGTGTTGTCTGCCAGAAAACGATCAAAAAGACATCTTTGCCAAAACTGACAAAGAAATGCGCACATACCTATAAGAAAACGGATACGATCCCAGCAACCTGTACATCCAAAGGCTCCATTACTGTTACCTGCAAAAAATGCGGGACATTGATCAGTGAAAAGACTCTGCCAAAAACAAAGCATGAATATGTTACAGAAGTAACAAAAGCCCCGACACTTACTTCCGTCGGACAGGAACGTACTTACTGCAAGAACTGTACAAAAACACTGGAATACAACACTCTTCCAAAACTTGAGGATGCCACTGCCCTGAGCCAGGACTCTGCGGAGCTGACGATTGGCAGCACACTCCAGCTCACATTAAGCCCGACAAACAAAAAGGTGACATGGTCATCTTCCAACCGGGCGATTGTGACCGTTAACAGAAATGGCCTGGTCAAGGCATTGCGTACAGGAGAAGCTACCGTAACCGCTCTTTACAAAGGACAGAAATTTACCTGCGATATCACAGTCAAGGATATAGAATGTAGCCATGAGGATACCGAAGAAGTGATCTTACGGGATGCCACCTGTACCAAAAACGGCCTTGAAGCAGTCAGATGCATAGAATGCGGGAAAGACCTTGATATGATCACCATCCCGGCTACAGGACACGAATGGGAAACCGTTGTATCCAAAAAGGCAACCTGCGACAAAGACGGGGTATCTTATGAGAAATGTGCCAACTGCGGTACGAAGAAGCGTGGCTCCGAAGAAGTGATCGAAGCATCCGGTCATAAGTTCACCTACAAGATTGTCCGCAGAGCAACAACATCCAGGACTGCACTTGTCCAGGAATCCTGCAGTGTATGCAAAAAGAAAGGGGCTAGCAAGGTATATCCTGCCATTGAGTTCAAGCCACAGTTGAACTTAAAAGCCAAAACACTCCCGGCAGGAAACGAAGTAAAAATCCTGATCAGGGACGAATCCGGCTCTGTTTTAAGCTGCTCTAAAAAATTATCTGATATGGATAAGGCATATTACGGAAAGGTGATCAAATGGTCCTCATCCAATCCGGATGTTGCCACTGTAGACAGCGAAGGAAACGTTACAGCCGTAAGCCCTGGAACTGCAAAGATTTCCGTAAAATACTATACTAAAACTTTAAGCTGTATCATCACAGTAAGATAAGCAATACAACAAGGTAAACAAAAAGAAGCTTTCCAGTATTTGGAAGGCTTCTTTTTTTAAGGATCATAGCTTCAGCGTGATCTCCGGGCATGTCACCTGATATGTCCATCCATATTCCAGACATACCCTCCGCAGCAGGCATTCCGGACTGCTTATTCCGTCATCCTTCATCTGCTTAACTGCATTCTTTAAAACAGACACGATAAAGTTTCTGGAAAACGTATCCGGTGCCGTAAGGGTGGCAAAACATTGATCCGTTTCGGATAACAGCTTCACCCTGTGGTCCAGATCCCCGCTTGCTAAGGATATCTCTACCGTAAAGATGTCTTCTGCTTCAAACACCCACTCGGTCAAAAGGGATGCAGCTGTCCGTACCAGACGGCTGATTACCTTTCCATCAACCAGAAGTTCCCCTTTCATTATAGGGCTGGAACAGGAGGTGTTCACATATAGCTTAAACGCTCTCCCGTTTCTGAGAGTCGCACAAAGCACCTCTTCATCTGCAACGGTCTGTGTCCTGAGCAATCCGTTTACCCAGCTTTCCCAGCTCCTGCTCACCCTCACCCAGCTGCGTGATAATACCGCGGTATCCATTAATGTTTCCATAAAATTTCTCCCTTCATTTTTTTACTAATATGGACTTTGACAGGGAAAACAAAAAAAGTGAATTCGAATTCACTTTTTAAAAGAGGATGTCCCGGCAGGATCACCCGCCAGGACCAAGTATGAAAAAGAAAAAAGTGTTCCGGTTTTTACCGGCACCCTTAATATGATGAAAAAATTAAATTTGTGCTTTCATGTTTTCCATATAAGAGGCTATATGCGGTGCCGTTTCACGCAGCCCATCCGGATCACTGAAGCTCAGCCGGAAAGCTTCTGCGAAGTATTCCATTCTTGTCGATGTGTTCTGGTCGGATATATGGTACTTCTCCTTCAGTGCAGGCATCTCAGCTTCCATGGAGTCTACAACCGTCTGGCTGTCCGACATAAATGAATCCGAATTAAAGTCGTTAAAGTCTATGATATGCCCCAGTTCATGGTAAACAGCCTGGCTGAGTCCTTCCTTATTAGCTCTTAAAAACAACAGCCTTTCACAGACACCATTCCCCTTGCTCAAATGCGTCAGTCCATCCGTGATGGTATTTTCAGACAGTGTCCCGTCATAGGACTGTCTCGGATTATCGCAGACACAGATATCATACGGCTCCAGATACTTTAAATACTTTGCCTCCATGTTGTTATACATATCATATACATATCCGACATAGCGGGAAGCTTCCTCTGAATCACTCCTTATTGACAGGTCACATTTATATTCTTTTGCCAAATAGCCTCCCCAGACATATCCCATGTCCGTACGTGCCCATGTCCCGTCATCGCTGAGGATATTGACCTTTTCTCCCTTTTTGTACTTCCCTGCAATTTCGCTGTTCTTATCAGGGCTTTTACGGATATTAAGGTTTACCACCGCATATCCTGTCTCTTTTGGTATCGCCGGTTTCACTGCATCCATGACAGATATAAGTTCGACTGTAGGCAGTGGCTCCGCAGAGACGGGCACACTTAAGCATCCTGCCATTACCGCGCATAAAAAAATTCTTTTAAACCTCATAATATCTCCTTTCTGATTTTTTTTTGCGCCGATAATATGACCGAAAAATGCTCCTTCGTGCTACAAAAAAAAGAGCTGCTTGGCACAGCTCTTATCTGCGGAAACGCTTTAAGATTTTTTTAAACCCGCTTTCTTTTTCGGGAGGCTTTTCGCTCTTTTCTTCATGGAGGATACGCTCCTCACATATTTTGCATACCATCCCGCTTCCTTCCGGAATGATCTCTCCGCAGCAGACACATCGATCTTCCATACAAATACCTCCAAAATTATTTTCTTAATACGAACCTGATCTTATCCGACTCCGCGGACTCCTCTAATCCTCAACGGTACGGGCCAGAATCAATCCCGGCCCGTTCTTTCTTATTTGTATTTTTTCACAGATACTCCGCAGACTTCTGTTCCAGTCTCGATCGGGATCATCAGATATTCCCTTCCATCGATTTTCTGGCGTTTGACGATCTGCGCTCTTTCCGGATCTACCTCAATGGATACCCCTGCGGTTTCAATATGTACTTTCTTCGGAAGGATATTCTCCAGTACAAGCGCCCCGTCCTCTCCCACAGTGGAATCAAACACATCCGCGGCATCCTCCGTATCCGATATCCCACAGTCACTGAGTAACGCCATCATCTCTTTTTTATTAACGGAAGCAGGCATCACACTGTCTGCATTTGACCCTGCAATGTCAAAAAGCATGGTCTGGATCTTCTCTGCCTGGTCGTAATCACAGTTTAATTTCTCCGCCATTTCCTTAAAGGAACTTAACTGTTCTTCTGAATTTAACGGAAGCAGGCATCCGGTCAGTTCCCTTGCAAAATCCCTGCGGAGGCATTTACAGGATTTCCCGTAATACAGCGCAGCATGAAGATCTGTACCCCTGTCATTAAATGCCGGGAATAAGATCCCGTTATCTGGTTTGCCTATCACCCAGCCTTTTTTCCTGTCGGAGATGCAGCTCTTTTCCGGATCATAGCAAAGTTCCGGTTTATCAAACTTTGCAGGACAGAAACAGATATGAAGGAAATGATATACCTCTTCAGATGCATCCGGGATCGTATCTTCATCCATGCCCTTTCCCGGAATATCATAGGTTCCTTCTGCCGCCAGGATCAGGTAGCTTTCCGGATTGTCATAAGTTTCCATTACCCTGTCATAGAAGGCATCCAGAAGCCCTTCATCCATCTTGCTGTTCAAAAGCTTACAAAACGCATCCTGAGTCCCGCCTTCTGCTTCCTGCTTTAACGGAAACTCCATATTGAACAGCTTTCCGCCGATCTTTCCGGTCAGGGAACTTTTCAGGATATCGAAATACTTTTCCAGTTCCTCTTCCGGCAGTTCAAATGGGGAAATATTAAAACTTAATACCTTGTTCTTATCCTTATCAACATAGCATCCAGCTATCTTACCAATGCAGCTGTACTCCGGCTTATACTGTTTCTTAATCTCCGCAATCTCTTTTTTGTTCACAATAAAACCCTCCTGTTTTCTCTGTCTGTTTTCTGTCATATCGGGATGCCGAAACCATAAGGCAGCAGTCGACAAACCCCAAAACAACAAATGCGGACAGGATCATTATTTTTCCGATCATATATATCCTCCTCTCAGTTAACTACAGTTATAGTATGATAAATCAGCTCATAGATATTTCTGTGCGAAAAAAGCAGCACATCTATGCTGCTTTTTCCTTCTTTCTGTAGTCGTTTTTTATTCGAATACAACAGCTTTCATCTCACCATTTGGTACCTTTCGACTACCCGGCGTATCCGGCCTGCAGTACCAACGCCTTCGCACGTTCCGCTCTCATCCACCAATTGTGCAGAAAGAAGCCGAAAAAACAAAGAGCAAAAGAAACCGTCTTACTTCATAAAACACCACGACCTCTCCGGCATATGCCGGATGACCTTACAGCCGGGTTTCCCCATTCAGATCTTTCATCTTTCATCAGGCCGCAGACCTTACAGGTTTTCCTGACAGGGAATCTTTTGTTCCTGCATAAGCAGAATGATTTCATTCTTATCGGCATCCGTAATATGACAAAAATTATTTTTCATCATATTAATGTCAGCAGTTAATGCTGAAAAAATACAGAAAGGATTTAAAAATATGAGCGATTTCATAAACGAACCAGAAGAAATGGAGCCTGTAGAGATTGAAGGAACTGAGGAAACAGCCGGGGAAGTAACAGACAGTACAGAGGAAACTCCTACTGCGGAGACAGTCAGCAAATTCAGAGAACTGACTTCTAACAGGATGAAGATGATCGGGCAGCAGCTTTTCCAGATGAAAAAGATCCCGGAAAAAAGAGGAATTGATTATTCCAGGGAGGATGTAGAGAAGATCTTTGCTTACTTAAGAAACGAGATCGACAAATGCGAAAGTGAATTTATCAAAAAATTTGACGAAAAGAAAGCAGACAAGTTTGACTTTGATTTCAAATTCTAAGATTCATTACAGAGCTATTATTTCTTGAAAAGTAAATTTGAATTCACTTTTTAAGGAAATTTTTTAAAAAAGGTTGCCAAACAGCAGCCTTTTTTAGCTTTCCTCTTGAAAATATTAAAAGCAAAACCCAAAAACAATACTTTTCTTTAATTACTTTGGCGGTAATATATCAGCTTAATATTGTCCAGCTGGCTTACCTGTTTTTAAGTACAAAAATATCCGCGGCACCACAAGGTTTTCCGCGGATAAAAAAAAGTTAAAAAACACACTCACTTCTATTTGCTAAGCCGAAAATAGTTATTCTTCTGCCATACACTCCAGACGGATCTTATCCGCGGAGGCACATCCGAATTCTTCACAGAAAGCCAAAGCAAGCTCTTCGTCTGTATCATAGCCTTCCACATACCACAGGCCTTTTGATTTTCCAGATACAAACACCTCATAGATCATATCTGAGCAAATATGATCGCAGTAGGAGAAGTCGTTCAGATATTCATGGATGTACTCACAGTATTTTTCATTAATACCGTGGAAACTAATGCAGTGGAAACATTCCTGGCAGGTGGCCGGACGTATCAGCTTTTCTTCATCCTCTCCGCTTTCAGAATATACCGCTTCGATACATTCATATTCCGTTTCGCCATTACCTTCGCAATACCTGTCGTATGCCTGCTCAGCAAGCTGCTGAGAATCTTCCGGAGCAACATCAAAGTCCTCCTCCAATGTTTTTCTCATGAAATTTGTAACAAACTCTGCATGAGCAGACGCCAGTTCTTCTGATGTTAATTCGATTTCTTTTCCTTCTCTTACAATCTTCATAATATTTTTCTCCTTTATTTTTATTCCGGCAGTTTCACAATATCCCAGATCTGCCATTCTATTCCGGTAACTACGACAACCTGATCGTAGTACTCCGTATACTCACCGTCCTTAAAGTCTGCACACACCTTTTTGGCACTGTTTTTGGCATATTCCGCACATTTGTCATAGGTTCCTACAAAAAGAACCTCAAAACCTACTCCCTCATATGCATGATACCAGATACAGGCATACTCTCCTTTCGGTTCGTACGGCAGGACTTCCATTACATGGAAACAGTTTTCTTGTGACTGATCCAGACGGAAGGAATTAGGCTTTTCATCCAACGTATAAACTTCCTTGTACTCAAGTTTTCCGTTCCCGAGCATGGGATCAAAAGGAAGTTCCTTAAAGCAGGATTCCTTTCCTTCCTCCAGAGTATCGAAAAACTCATATCTGGCTTCCGTATAATTCTCGTCATCCAGATCACATCGGACGAATTCCAGAGCTTGCTGAAATAGATACCGTTTTTCACCCGGATTTCAATCGCTTTGAACGCAGCATCCAGAGCTTCATTGTAGGATGTATTTTTGTTGCTGGAATTTTTAAAGAAGATATACGCGCAATCCTGCAACACCTTATTCTTTTTTACTTCCTCATACAACAAACTTCCGATACCACCTCGGCTCTTGACAGCTTCGAGAAAATCCTGAATGAAGTACTCTTTTTTTACAATTTCATAAGCTTTTTTAATTCTGTATTCATAGCGTTCTCCTTTTCTTTAGTGTTGTACTTTCCGATTCTCAGAATCAGATAAATTGTTTTTTAACAGCTTCATTTTTTAAATCTCCTTTCGTTTTTGATCAAAAATAATATGGAGAAAAACACCTTTAAATGATTTTTTGCATATTATCGAAAAATCACAGGAGGTATATGTGCAATGAAGTTTAAGAAATGGATTCCGGAAATGATGCTCGGGGCAATGATGGCTGCTATGGTGACAGTACCGGTAATGGCAGATAATATTAATTCTGGTAGTACCCCCCCCGATAGAATTTTCGAGGGTTAGTAGTACCAGTGCGGATAGCAGTTCTGGAGGTGACAGTGGGAAAGTTTACGACTTTAAGGATTCCAAAACTTCCGGTGTGGTTACTGTTACAAAGAACTGGGATGACAGTTCTTCTAATGATAAGAGGCCAGTTCCAGATGTTTCTATCAGTACGGAGAAACCAAGTAAGAATCCTCTTGGATACACTATCACTTATCATGGAAACGGGCTGACTTTTGCGGATGGAACTACAGAGAATGAAATTATCGTAAACAGTTCCGGAAAGATTCTCTCAGGCCAGTATAAAGAATTGGTAATGCCTTCCATATGGTATTCCGATGTAAATTATACAAATAAAATCGAACTTAACTCTAAAGGTCTGCCTTTAAATGGTGTCACTTCTGACTTAGATCTCTATGCAAAGTCCAAAACATTTGTATTAAAAGATGGATTTGATTTTAGAAATTTAATTCCCTCCACGGCAAATTCTGTTGTATTTACGGATGAACCTATGCCCGTATCTGCAACCCTAATCGATGTAGACGCAGATGAAGATGGAGGCGTAGTTGGATGGATGATACTACTATGAAAGTATCGACTCAGATATCAGGGCAGAAAATAATAGCCCCTTTCAATTGTAAATTTATGTTTTATGGACTTCCAGGATTGTTAAGTATCAATCTGTCACACCTTGATACCTCCAACGTGACCAGTATGGAAGCTATGTTTTGCTATTGCAGAGGGCTAACTGATTTAGATGTGTCTACTCTCAATACCCGTAATGTTGCAAACATGTCCGGTATGTTCATCGGTTGTAGTGGACTGACGGCTTTAGATTTGTCTTCTTTCAATACCAGTAAAGTTTCAGATATGAGCTCTATGTTCTGCGACTGCAGCGGGCTGACTTCCTTGGATCTGTCTCATCTGGATACAAGGAACGTTACCAATATGAGTTCTATGTTCTCCGGTTGTAGCGGGCTGACTGCTCTGGATTTGTCTCCTCTGAATACCAGTAAAGTTTCAAATATGAGCTCTATGTTCTCCCGCTGCAGCGGGCTGACATCTCTGGATTTGGCCTCTATGGATACCGGTAAGGTTACGAATATGAGTTCTATGTTCCGCGGTTGCAGTAGCCTGACGAATCTGGATTTCTCTCTTCTGGATACTCAGAAGGTCACAGATATGGGCTATATGTTCTGCGATTGCAGTAGTCTCACGGCTCTGAATCTAACTTATATGAATACACAGAAAGTAACGGAGATGGTTTGGATATTCAAAGATTGCTCAAAACTTATCAACCTATCCCTCGGGGAGAAATTTGCCTTTGTCGGCTCAAATTATTATCTGTCAGAAGGAACCTGGTACGCCTCCGACGGCACTACCTATACATCCAACGGAAAATCTTGTACCATACCAAACAACAAGGCCGACACCTACACCAGAAGATAGATTAGAAAACCAAAACTCATTAACCAACAAACACACCTGTCTCAATCTTAAGATTGCCCACAGGTGTGTTTCTCTCGTTTATAATCCACATTTTCGATATATAAAAACGCAAGCCATATTTCTACAGCTTGCGTCTTCTCAAATTTAATATTTCCAAAAACAGTCTTCAAGACCTGCCTTCAGTCCAGGATAAAATCCAGTAAACCATCCCTCATACATTCCAGTCCCACAGAGAGACCTTCTCCGATAAGGGGCAGGAACATAAAGACAAAACTGAATACGAAACATGGGATCACACATTCCCAGTTATATCCAAACTCAGGCTGCATGTACATCAAGATGATAGTCAGGATCCCGGCAATAAATGTAATTCCAGACAAAGTGGCAAGGATTATGCCTCCGTAAACACAGACAAAGATCACAACCATATGTACTGCACTCAGTATAAGGTAAAGAAGCAGGGCAAAGAACTTTCCCAACATCCTTCCAAACCACTTTCCAGCAGCTGTTTTTCTCTTTCCTTCCGGAGGAGTCACCTTTTCTCCGCAGCGTGGACAAAAAACACCTTTTTCCGGAATATAAGCACCACAATGTTCACATCTCAACATAATACATACCTCCTTTGTACAGGTCAGCTACCTTCGCTCACCCCGCTTCTTCTATTTCTATCTCCACATCCTTGGTTACCCTGATGAGGACAATGATCCTGTGTTTGCTCTTGTATGCAACCATTCTGTGTATACGGATGTCATCATCGGTAAGGGTGACCCTTGAGTTCGCCGCATATCTCAAAAATGACTCCTTCGTTCTTTTTGCTATTTCCTTCTGCATCTTTTTCACATAATCCGTAAACTGTTTATCAGTAAAAATAGAGTTTATTCCAACCTCACACCGGAACAGCCCTTTTCCGGACCAGGGAACATCTCCTTTATTTTCAGCAACAAACCCATAGACATCGATAAATGTGATACCAGCCGGATCTGCTTCATCGACATAAAACTGAAGCCTTCTGCTGTCAACTGTATCCGTATGATAGTTTGTTCTCTTTCTGATTATTTCGCGTATTTTCCTTTCATTCCAGATAAAACCAATCTCATCCAGCATATCTTCCTTCCAAAAACTTAAGTCCTTATCCTGGATCTGTGCCACTGCCCAGTCACCCACTTTTTTATTCCCTATTCGCATATCCGCGGAGATCATGCCTTTCCCCCTCCAGATTGAGGAAAACTTATCGAACTGTCCCAGCCATTTGCTCTCCTTGTTGCGGTAGGAAATAAAATACAGGTACCATGCTTCCAGGTCATACTGCCCCACATGGGCATTTTTCCCAATACGGCCATCATGTTTTTCCTTCCATTCCTTTCCCATCTGGTACCATTCCTCCTGATAAAGAGGACGGATCCCACAATCGATCTTATTATCGATCATCAGATGAACTACTTCATCCGGAATACTCCCTTCCCTGATCCTTTTATTTATCTCTATCCACCACTTACCGACTTTGCATCCGTCAACAATCAGGTGTTCCGGGATATCCCAGGACTGTGTACGTTCATGGTATTTTTTTACTTCCTCTGCCATTTTGATTGCATTATTGATAATACGTGTTTCACTTTTATTATATCTCATAAACCCCTCCTAGATTTAGTTCTTTTCATGGTTCCATCATACAATATGATGTTATGAACTGGTTTTGGTACGAAAAAAATGGCAGATACAGACTCTTTTGGGTAGCCGGAGATACTTCCTGGATATGCTTCGTGGAAAGACAAAACCCTTTTTTTCATTTCATTCTACCTTCATTCATATTCTTTTTGAAACAAAAGCGAAGGGAGAAAAATAATGGGAAAAACAAAGGAAAAAACATGGATGCTGATCATTGAAACAAAAAGCTACAGGGGTCTGTCCTGCTACAGAAAAGTGCTGTTTGTTTCAGCTCCGGATCATCAGGTTGCAAAGGAAAAAGCACGTGACTGGTGTGATGGCGAACAGATTACTTCAATCTCTATCATTCCATTCGATCCGAACCGTATGGGAGATGCTCTGATTGACAGTACCGAAAAAAATCCACTTCCTGAACACCCAAACATCGATACACGCTGGATTGCCAAATACAAGACCGCGGAGGCCTTCTACAATAAATACGGCCATCTTCGTGTAAAAGTGAAAGAAGACTTTGATGGGGTCCGTCTGGGAGTCTGGATCCACAAACAGAGGAATGATTATCGCAAGGGATTCCTTTCTGATGAGCAGATCCGCCTGCTTGAAAACATCGACATGATATGGAAACTCAGAAGACAGCCGACAAAGGCTGAAAGAGCATTAAAAAAATCCTAAAAATTAGGTCCCTTCCTGCAATGCAGGAGGGGGCCTTTTTGTCTGAAAAAGTGAATTCGAATTCACTTTTTTAATCATCCGGATCTGCCAGGGTATGATGACAGACGGTATCTTATTAACACCACTTTGCAACTCTATAAAATAATGTTTCTTCTTAACAATCGCCCGTTTTAAGGCATTTATTACTGATGATAATTTTATTCGGGTTTCGATGTTTTTCACGAAAGTGGCAAAAAATCTTATGTTTTCTGTTTTTAAATAACTATTCCAAATTTCGAAATAAACAACTTTTTATAACGTTGAATTTCATCCCATAAACCATTCTTCGAAGACTGGCCTCCCCATTTTCTGATAGATTTAAGTTGCTCTTCATTTTCTCTAATAGTTTGAGATCCCAAAGTAGTCTCACTCGAAAGAATCATAGCCAAGTAAACCGCCAAACTGATCACCGGCACCTGCGGCGACGAATAACAGAGAAAAATCAAGCCATGAAAAAGAACCTTTCTTATAGTAGATTTTTCGTCCATCTGGAGTATTAACGAACTCCGCGGATGCTTTTCTTACCGCATCAAAAAAGTCAATTCCGTCTTCGACTTCGTAGAGATATGTACGATTACTGAATTCCCTTTTACTGTTATTTTTTTGATCATGACATCTTTGTCTCCTTTCGTTTTTGTATATAAAAGAAAGTGACAACGTATCCAGAAAATCAAAAAGAGGGACATTTCGTCCCTCAAAAAACACTAAATCATCTGACTCAAGTCGAGCCAGTTATCTTTTGCCTGAAGAAACAGCTGTACGATTTCATCCGGGGTTTCTTCGATCTGCGGAGGTTCCAATGTTTCTTCGAAATCACAAGCATTCAGTTCGAACCATGGATGATCATCTTCGGTTTCGTCCTCGAATTTTTCTTCCGGGAAACCGACTTTATGTGGAACAAACCACTGCCCTTCGTTAAGACAAGAGATGATTGTCTTAATCTGTTCTTCTGAAAACAATCCAGGCACAACTATGTTGTTAAACTTTTTATAGTTACTGGCATCTCGATAGAGATAGTGGATTTTTGTATTTTTAGAAGAACTGATGTCAGTATTCTGAAGTTCAGAGCTGTTTGCGGAAGCGAGATAAGCATGTATCTTATCAGCAAGCTGATCGCATAGCTTCAGAATTCCAGATGTTCCATTTTCTTTGTCATCATCCCAGATCTCATCGGATGCTTCGTTTGCGATATCTTCCAGATGCTGAAGTTTATTTTTCATTTCGTCTGTAACAGAAGGATCGATAAATACAGAAGATTCCTTTTCTCTGTAATAAGACGTATCCTCCCCGGTTTCATAAATGCAATTTTTTAAATACTCTGAAAGTGAGATACCGCAAAGCAGACGAAACATTCCCTCGACCTGTTTTTTCTCCTGAAGAGTATCAGCTTCCTGCCACTTCTCAACAATGCTTTTAAAAATGTATGAAGAAAAGTAGCCGTCATTATTTATTGAAGTAATCTGTTTCGCAAGGATCGTATCCCCATCAACAGCGTACTCTTTTTCTTTAGCATCCTGATATATCGCATTCGCTTTATTGATGAGATTTTTTATTGTAAGCATATTGTTATATCCCATTAATGCATCTGACAGGAGTTCAATCTTGAATCCTTTTTTCGGAGAATCTGGATCATTAGACCGACACTCTATATAATCAGTGCTATTTTCATAATAGAAATAAGGAGATTCTATCACGAAACCAAACACACCGACTGGATAGATAGTTGCATCGTCCGCGGATATATCGCAGGCTTCCAACTTTGTGATTTTATCCAGTTTGCGTACAAGGGAAAGGGAATCCGGATATTTTTCTAAATCCAATTCTTCTCCTTCATACAGTACGAATACGGTATCATCTTCATAAACAACATCATAAACGTACTGGAAATTCTTCTTTTTGAAATCAAAAAAGAACTTCTGTCCGTCAGCAGTTACTGCAAAATTCCCAACATGAATGGAAACTTTCTTAAAATCCACTTCTTTGTTAAATCGCATAGACACTTTGCACTTCATAATTATTTCTCCTTTGTTTTTTGTATGATTTACCAGTTGTAATGCTCCATATTTGGAAGAACGCTTCCATCGCTATCCAGGCACAGGATTTCACACCCCAGAGATTTGGTGATCTGAAGCAGATGCTTGAGTTCAACCGGGAGGGTATCATCCATTTCGTCAGGGACATAAAGATAAAACCCACATTTCCCTTTTTCATAAACAGCAACAGGGAAATATGTTTCACCATGTGCTGCTCTGGTTAAAAGATCGCGTGTCTTCTTAGAGATATGACCGGTAGATACTGTCAGGATATGAGAGATGTTTCTCTCGACTGAAAAAGCATATTTGTCATAGAACTTTTCCAACTCTTCTTCCGGCATTTGGGATATAGTTTCTTCCATCTGCTCTTCAATTTCAGCTGGATTAAGGGATGAAAGTTTTACGCCAAGGAAATTTTCCAGTGCTTCATGGTTAGACTTTAATCCTTTTTTTAGCTCCTGCATTTTCTCATCTGTCGCCTTAAAGTCTCCTGCTACATACTTATCAGTGATTTCTTTGACGTGGCAGGTTTCTTTTGCAGTAATCTTAACCTCATATGACCAGAATACCGCCGCCGCGGTATATTCTTCGTGCTCAGAAGTCAGTTCCTTTAAGGTTTCTGTTCCATGGACGTATTCTCCTGAATCAATGTTTTTTAATTGTTTTACCATTTTGAGAAGCAGGATTTGTACCTCCGTAGCAGTTCCGCGGAAATGTGACAGTACAACTCCAGTTGCCTTTGTACAGCACTCTCCGATTGTCCAGTTCGTAATTTTGTTAGTGTTCATAATTTTTTACTCCTTTCGTTTTTTAATCTACAAATTAAATATGAGAATAAGCAAAAAAAATAGAAGAGGAAAAATCCTCTTCTGATGACCATATTGACGTATAACAGTTAAGATACCCATGCTTCTGGCGGAAGCGATTCCGTATATTGATCGAATTCCTTCCATGCTTTGCTGTATTCCGCATAGATTCCCTGCTCGGAACTTGCGGCTTCATACAATCGCTCTATTTCTTTTACGACCTGTAATATTCCGGTATTCTTATCACGGAGTATATCAATCGCTGCCTTTAATGAATCATAGCGGACACTTAACCCAATATAAGATTGATAAACTTTGAAAGATTGGCGGATGGCCGCGATAAGCTCATCTTTTGTTAACTGCTTAAGCTTCTTTTTGGCTTCATCTTCTGCCCAGGCATCCATACAGTTAATTCCAAAGTAGTCTCCCTCATAAGAATCATAACCAAGTAGCCCTCCGAACTGATCCCCGGCACCTGCGACGACGAATAAAAGATCAAAACATTCTGGAATCCACTCTTCGTTCAGATCCACCTGCATTGCTTCGCACTCCTCACACAGGTATGCAAAAGCTACTTTAAATTCGTATACTTCATCCTCATTTCCATCAAGAGCATTTAATAAGGAATCCTCTCCATCCTCAGAATCCGTATACCAACGGACTTCTTCGCATTCCCCTTGAATATCAAACAGTTTTTCTCTGATCGTATCCAGATTCAGCTCTTTGACCATAGGCTTTTTGTAACGGAGATTTTTGGCTTTCCATCGCTTTGTTTCCTCTGCATTCATTGTACTCATCTTCTGTTTTCTCCTTTCGTTTTTTGTATATAAAAGAAAGTGACAAAGTATCCAGAGAATAAAAAAGAGGGACATTTCGTCCCTCAAATAAACACTAAAACTATCTTGTATTTGTTAACCTAATTAACTGTCCTTCTGAAAATTGATACTGTCCATCGATCCATTTTTCATTAATTTTTTCCGAAATAATAATTACTACTCCATACCGTGGATGATTTTGCAAGGAATTAACATACATCACATCTGTATTATGTAGCTCCCCCAGTAATTCACCCTCTCCTGAATATACTATGACAACATCATCTCTATCATTTTCCCTGTATAAGACATATACTTCTTTTGAGTTTGTCAACACATTACTTATACTATTATGTGTTTTTTCAACTCGTTTTCCGCTTTTTGTATTCCAAGATACTGTTTTTTCATCATATTTTAAATTTTCAATCATTTTATAACTTCTTTGAATCCACTAATTTGATAGAGTACATGTTACACTTATATGACGCAGACTGTGAAACACTAATCAGGCAGTCCCTCCCTGTCTATAATTTCCTGCATTTTGTCACGCAGACAGTTCGCGCCAAGAGGCAGTCCATAAGATGTTACCATGACCAGATCGTAATTTTCATACATATCGCCAAAAGCCTCTATTGTTTCATTCTGTTCTGCCAGCAGTTCTGCCAGCAAATCTACCGATGAAGGAATATATATTTTTCAGATACTTCTTTCTTTACATTCTACTAATCTGCTTTAAAAAGTGTTCACAAGCTTTAGATTCATCTAAAAACTTCTTTATTCCTCGCTTTTTACCTCTTTCACTATAATATACTTCCCATTCTGAACCATTCCAAAATATTGAATATGCCTCATTAGGATATTCCACACTATTAATTGAATATATCTCTCTAGCGACTCCCATCTCATTTAATCTTTCTGTTAATTCACTTACTTTCATACTACAATCTCCTTAAATATCCGTCTTATACTCCTCCATTAGGTGGCCAATGAACATCTCCGTTTCCTGATCATAATATTGTGGGTTATCAAATACCTCTTTATTTGACAAATGGAATATTTTCTTCTGCTCTATAAATATCAATCATCAGAAAGCCCTGTACGATTATTTTATATAAAAAAAAGTTGTAAAGTGGTGTACTAGAATTATTTTTCATAATATGCAAAAAAGCCACTCCTCATCGGGAACGGCTACTGTATCAACAATCTCAGACTCATATATTACCATATAAGAAACAAAGACTGCGTCAGACCACAGCTGTCTTCATGATGAAAGGATAGCAAAAAAATCAATGTTTGCATATTCGCATTTTCTACACTGCTGTTGACATTACTTTTCTGTGCTACTATAATGAATCCCGAAAACGAAGGGAGGTTTTCGAAATGAAAACATGGACAAAGAAGTTCCAGAAAATGTTAACATTAATACTTGCTATCTGCCTCGTTACAGGATGTATGGGATTCTCAAACGTGCAGGCAGCCACCAGAAAGTCCGGCACAACCTACTACCATACTTGCATAAATGGAAAAAAAGGTGGAACATTAACAAACTATGGCAGAAAATACTATATGTCAGGCACAAGAAAAGCTGTATGTAAAGGAAACACTTTGACAATGTATGCGTCATTTAATACTTCCAAAAACGGAGTATTAAACAGTCAAAACAAAAAGGCGTATATAAAATACGGAAAACATACATTTAAACTTACATCCAAAACAAAATACTACTTTTCTGGGGATGAAGGTCCCGATGAATACTGCTCAAAATCCGCTTTCATGTCTACCATGAGAAGCATGAATGGATTAGGTCTGTGTATTAAGGTCACCAATGGAAAAGTTGTTGAAATGTCATTCCGTTCATGATATTACAAAAGCCGCAAAGTAGGATTTTCTGCTTTACGGCTTTTGTTTAACATATCTTAATCCTTTTTATGATCCGTATGAAAAAAACCGGGATTATCCGGCTTCTTATAGGTGGAGCCAGGGAATAAGCCCTGACTTCCACAGTAACATTAATACAGCTTATAATTATCAAAGTTTTCGCCATATACCAGGAAACTTTTTTCCTTATACTCGCTACATACCTAGATAATAATTATTAGGCATATTTTATTTCTTTTTTCCAAACATCTGCAGATATCCTCTACATTTTTCATGATGCTCCCTGGAAGTAGTATTAAAGAGAGGATGTTTCCTCAAGCAGATAAAGATTACCAAAAGCTGCAACCTTGTTTTTTATTACATCGACAATAAAGAAAGACCAGCTTTTTCAGGCTGATCCTCCTCCAGCAGTATTCTTTTATTAATTCTTTTATCATACATATTATCCTCATACCATGACGACAGGAGAAACCGGCTTGACACGCTCCCGTCCTGGCTATAAAATATAGATAGGAGGAATCCAATCAATGACTGCAATACAAAAGTATGAGGAATTGGGATTTACCAACGATTTCATGTTCAGCAGGATTATGCAGGACCAAAAAATCTGCAAACCCTTCCTCGAAATGATACTTGATATCAAAATCGACCACATCGAGTACCTGGAATCTCAGAAAACAATAGACCTCAAGGTAGATGCCAAAAGTGTCCGACTGGATATTTTCGTAGACGATGGAAAAACGGTATATAATTGCGAAATGCAAACATCTTTCTTTAAGAATATCCCCAAGAGAAGCCGTTATTATCAAGGATTCATTGATATGGATCTGATAGAAAAAGGTGCAGATTATTCAAAGCTTAAGAAAAGTTTTGTCATATTCATTTGCACTTTCGATCTCTTTGGAAAGAACGGATATATCTATACTTTCGAAAATCGATGCGTGGAATATCCAGATTTAAGACTTGGAGATGATGCAATTAAAGTTTTCGTTAACGTCAACGGAAAAGATGATTCACATATCTCATCTGAACTGAAAGAACTCTTAACTTACATCAGAACCTCTAAGATTCCAGACAAATGTGTAAACCCATTAATCAACAATATGGATGAGGCTTTGCGTAAGGCTCGTTCGAATGAAGAATGGAGGAAAGAATATATGATGCTGGAAACAATGCGAAGTGATTATACCCAAAAAGGAGAAGAACGTTACAATAAATTGGTTAAGATTCTTTTGGATAAGAATGACTATACTACTCTGAAGAAGGTAACAGTAGATTCTGATTTTCGCCAGAAGATGTTCGAACATTACGGATTATAAAATTTAACACTGTCAAGTCGGTAAAGGTCGCAGGAAAACTGTGGCCTTTTATTCTTTGTATTTTATCGACTGAAAAGAAAGACTAGCTTTTTCAGGCTGAACCTCCTCCAGCAGAATTCCTGCATGGTTCACAAGTCCCGCTTTTGGACCAACGGTGTTGGTTGTATTTTAATGATCTTTTATGCAGAAAAAAAGCCGGCTTTCACCGACTTATTAAAAACCCTGATCGACAGCATCATACCATTGATCCATTTCATCGAATGAAGGATAAGGATAGGCTGTAACAATACGAAAAGAGGTGTAGTTATCCTTGCATATTACAAGTCTTACAGAGGAAGCCGGATGCATTTGGTTCCAATCCGTTCCCATTGCGATTCCTTCGGCAATAGGCGCTGAAAAAGTGTAATCCAGCTCTAATTCCTGAGCAATCCTTTTGTTTTGGATATATTTTTCTACATCTTCACGATTCTCCCAGAGTATCTCTTTAATACAAGAAATCAAAGTATCTACAGAGAAAAACATACAGGCATATGCAAAAGGTTCCTCTCGCATAGACTTAACATTCTTCTTTAATTTGGCGATCATATGTGCTTTTCCAGTCCAAACATGCTCTTTTACGGCGTGTTTGCAGCCATAAATACCCATGTTCTCTACACAGAGATTATTGATATTGTTTTCTAATTTCGTCATCTTATTTCTCCTTAAGCAGGACAAAAAAAGACCGACCAGGTTCTGGTCAGTCATGCTACAACAAGCTACTTATAAACTATGGTACTGCTAACACCTAGTTCTCTTTTAAGTGCAGCGCATCTTATCGGGTTACTGCTCTCCTCCTCTGTCACAAATGTAACACCCTCTTCCTTTGAGCGTTTTTCGCAGGCAGCACGTTTGATCAACTTATGAAAAGAATTACTCGACATGTAGATATTACAGTAATCCTTTCCGTCAGCACATTGAAAGCTGTAATCTAAGGATCTGCGATCCATGATGCGGCGCAGATACGGTTTCAGTTCTGGACTGACCAGATATCGTTTCATTTTGCATTCTCCTTTCGTCATTTGATTACTGACAATATGTTGAAGAAATAAGACGGATGAAAAAAGTCCCTGACAGCCATCAAGATAACAGCCATCAGGGGAATAACACCTCAAAGTGAGGAAAGAATATATCACTCGAAGTGAGCTTTTTCGATATATTCTTTTTGTGTTATAAGTATTATATACCGCAAATTGGAGCTGGTCAATTCTGATACGAAAATAAGATCTTTTTTGAGAAGCTTTTCAGATATTATCAACCCATGCAAAATTTTCAACCGGCCATCCCAAAATACTTCCTCTATGGGTATCTGAACATACTTTTTCTAATACAATCTTCAATTTATCATAGAGACTTTTCTTTTTGAAATTATCGTTTTGCATCAACCTAATACTATTTTGACTCAGAATCTTGTCTTTTAAAGACGACGTGAGCATAAATTCAGGATCTGTAAGAACAATAGCCATTTCAGTTTTTGTACATCCTCTGGTTTTAACATACCAGTCCCGCATATGTTGGCTTAAGTCAGAATCTTTCCTTTTGATGTTCTTTGCAACTTCTATCAAATCTTCCTCTCCGCTACAGAAAAACCAGTCAGCTATTACTTTGGAGACATACTTTTCTGGAATGCTGCTAATTCTTTCTTCGATTGTTTTTAATATTTCTTTTTTCCTTTCTTCTGTCATATCAATTAACCCCCAGTATTATTTTTGAGTATGCCGTATAGTAGAATTTAAAAGCTTCCTACACGAAGGCTTAAAATTATCTTTTATTTCCTGGAGATAATATGAAAAATAGCATTTTTCAGACAAAAAGAAAGACCAGCCTTTTCAGGCTGATCCTCCTCCAGCAGAATTACTGCTTATTTCTTTTTCCGTCTCATGACGAAAACTGCGATTGCGGCTACTGCCACGATTCCAAGACCGATTCCCGCATACATGCCTGCATGGTTCACAAGTCCTGTCTTTGGTCCAACTGTGTTGGTTGTATTATCACTGCTGTCAGCTCCCGGTGCCGGGGTTGTGCTTGGAGCAGGTGTCTCACTTGGAGACGGATTCTCGGCGATAGATACGCCAGCGTTTGCTGCTACATCATCTGCATTGTCGGCAGAAGCAATGGCTGTATTTCCAACCATCTTTCCAGCAAGGCTGGAATCAGAAACAACCGCCTGGTAAGTGATCTTTAAGGTAGAACCATATGCAAGATCAGTATTTGTATTTACTACAAAACCGTTATCCGCTTTGGTTACATCCGCCTTGATAGACTTACCGTCTAATGTTGCCTGGATTCCTCCAACTTTCATACCTGTGGTATCAAAATTGTCGCGAACGACAACATTCTTCGCTGTCTGATCTTTCTCTGTCTCTTTTACAGTCAATGTATAGCTGAGTGTATCTCCTACGGAAGCACTGGAGAGGTTAACGCTCTTATCAATAGATAATGCCGGTTTCTCCTCTTCTTTCGTATTTACAGTAACACCATGGTCAGCATCAACCGGATCCATGTTATCAGAAGAGATCACTGCGGTATTCTTAACTGTCTTTCCTGCAAGGCTTTCGTCTGCAAATCTGACACTGTAAGTTACCTTCAGGATCTGTTTTGCAGCAAGATCCTTGCCTGTTTCCATTGTGAAGCCGTCATCTGTTACACTTAATTTCTTAGGTGTAAAGAGCTGGTCATCCAGATATGCCTTAATGCTGCTCTCATCGATCACACCCTTATTATCTAAGGCATCTTTGATCACTACATTTACAGCTGTATCTGCAGAAGTTGTCTTGCCGATCAGAGTATATTTTACAGTATCACCAACATTTATCTGGCTGTGATCACCGATCTTTGTAAGGTTCAGTCCGCCTGTTACAGGTTTATCTGAAGGAACTTCAACGATCTCTGTGTCATTGCCCGGATTCATATTGTCACTGCTTACTACTGCTGCGTTCTTGATGGACTTGCCTTTCAGCTTGTCGGAAACAGCCTTCATGTCATAAGTAACTTTCATTACCTGACCAGGCTTTAAGTCTTTTCCGGATGTTACGGTAAATCCGTTTTCAGTTACATCCAGACTCTTCGGAGCGAACTCAGAATTGTCAATGTAGCAGTGTACGGAGCTTCTGTCGATAGATACATATTTTGCATATGCAGAATCAACAGTATCCTTGATCACTACGTTCTTGGCTGTATCTGTTCCGGAGTTGACCTTAGCTTCCAGAGTGTAAGATACGGTATCACCAACGGATACTTTGGACTGGTTTGCCTTCTTGCTGATGGTCATTCCGCCTTCAACAGGATCATCTGTTTTAACCTTTACGGATTCTTTGTCCTTAGCAGTGTCCATGTTGTCACTGGATACGGTAGCGATGTTCTTGAAGGTCTTGCCTTTCAGGGTATCATCTTTTACCTTAACATCATATGTGACTTTCATGACCTGTCCAGGCTTCATATCCTTGCCGGATTTCAGTGTGAATCCTGTAGAGCTGATGCTTAAGTCTGCACCATGGAACTCAGAGTCATCCAGATAGCTTCTGAAGGAATCTTTCACGATCTCAAGATGCTCGAACAGGTCTGCATCCAGGGTATCAGTGATGACTACGTTCTTAGCTGTTTCCTTACCGGAATTAACAGTTGCTGACAGTGTATAGGATACAACGTCTCCAACAGAGACTTCGTTCTTGTTAGCTGTCTTTGTGATAGTCATTCCGCCAACGCCAGGTTTATCCGGAGTATCTGGTGTATCCGGTTTATCCGGTTTATCCGGAGTATCCGGTGTATCACCATCTCCTACATGAACGGTATGCTCATCATCAGATGGGTTCGTGTTGTCACCCCATGTGGTAGCGATGTTTGTTACATCTCTTCCGTCTAAGGATGCCTCCTCGAATACAACATCATATGTTACATAGATCGCATGTGTTCCGGAAAGGTCATGTTTTGTCTCAACAACAAATCCGTTATCCTTTTCCTGAACATCAACTTTCAGCTCTTCGTTATCGTAGTAGGTGCGAACAGTTCCTGTTACCAGGTGTGCGCCCTTCTGTTTCATAACATCTTTGACAACTACATTCTTGATAGTTCTTGACTGGTCAGCAGCAGTAACTTTCAGAGTGTATTTACCAACATCCCCAACTTTGTATTTTGTCTTGTCACTGGACTTCGCAATGATCAGTCCTGCATCACCGACAGTTACTCTGTTTGTATCAGTTGGCTCATCACCCGGTACAGTAGAATCATCTTTTGTCAGGGCGACATTCTTGATCTGCTGTCCCTCAAGTTCTGCATCCTTGAAGAGAACATCGTATTTCACAAGGATCTCTTCACCGTATTTCAGGTTTGTATTTGTATACAGGGTATACTCGAAGTCTTTCGCTACGAGCTGTACATCCTCGATCTCTTCCGGTTCTTCTGCACCCTCTCTGAGGATGTATGCCTTGATGGAATCTTTCTGGATGTAAGCACCCTTCTTCTGCAGTTTATCAGCTACAACAACATTTCTTGCAACTGCACCTTCCACTTTCTGTTTAACGGAAACTGTGTAATGTCCAGTCTCGCCTACAGAATAGTTCATCTTGTCAGATGATTTTTCAATGGAAAGCTTTCCACCGTCGATATATACAACATTCTGGTCTTTGACCCATCTGGTATCAGTATAGTGTACTGTTTCATTTGTATTTCTGAATGCTTCATGTGTCCATGTATTGTCTGTCTGGTCATCCAGTGCAAACTTGGTTACACGAACCTGGGCTACATTGAGGATCATTGCTTCCTGTGGTGCATCTGTTACAGTTACAGCAAAGGAAACGGTTTTCTCCTCTCCAGCCGGAAGGGATTCGATTACAAATGTAGCATAAAGCTTGTCATTAAGAGTTCTGGTGCCTGTGACCACGCCGTCCTGCTCTTCACTGGAAGCATACTCCGTATATTCAGGGATCATATCCTTTACAAGGACATTCTTCATGTCATCGTTGGATGTGTTCTTGACATTGATGGAATAATTGATGGTATCTCCGTTCTTAACCACGGAACCTGTTGCAGGATCTGCGGACTTGTAAACTTCAAGACCATTAGCCAGTTTGATCGGACTTGGTGTTTTGGTTTCCACTCTTAAGTTGTCACATGTAGCTCTGGCAACATTAAGGATGTCTTTACCAGTAAGAGTCTCAGCCTCAAACAGAACATCATAATTTACAGTAAACTGTTCTTTGTATTCCAGGTCATGACCTGTTGCGATCGCATAATCCGTATCGGAATGCTCGATCTCTGCATCATCCATGAGTTTGCCTGCATCATTGAAAACCTTGATAGAACCTTCAACGATCTTCGCACCATCTACCTGAAGGGCATCCTTGATAATCACGTTACGTGCAGTTGTGCCTTTTTCAGTATTCTTAACGACTACTGTATAATGACCAGTTTCGCCTACTTTGTAGGATTCCTTGTCGGATGTCTTTTTGATTTTAAGTCCAGGTGTCTCATCCACGATGCGAACGCTGTTATCCTGATGCTCTTCCTCAGTATTCTCACCTTTTGCAGTTGCAACGTTTACGATATCCTGATCATGAAGGGATGGATCTGTGAAGACTACTGTATAGAATACTTCCAGCTTGTCTTCGATTGTCATATCCACACCGGTATTAATCGTGAACGCATTGTCTGCAGTCTGCTCAATCTCAGCACCGTCAAGTTTCTCTCCGTTCAGGCGGACATTGATCTTGGAGATCTTCATGCCTTCCTTTTCGAATGTATCGGTAACAACTACCTGTTTTGCAGTGATATTGTCGCGAAGTTCACGGATTGTCAGTTTGTACTGAGCCTTTTCACCGACCTGATATTCTACTTTATCGGATTCCTTAACAATGTCAAGGGCTGGTCCGTAAACAAGAACCTCATGCTCATCCTCTACAGGGATATTTTCCTTGGAGTTGGCAGTTACGGTGTTATGGATACTCTGTCCTGCAAGATCCTCATCTGTGATCTCTACGGCATATTCAAGTGTCAGTTTGGATTCTTTGTCGATTCCTAACGGGTTGTATTCACCGTTCTGGAAGTATCCGGAGTCACCCTTCTCATCATCAGCCTTGGACATATCAACAGTGGTATATCCGGACTTATTGTTGATCAGGTTGCGTCCTGTGTTTACAGTAAATGTGTTGCCATTTACTTCAACACTTTCCGGCTCGATCTTGTTACCGTCTTCGTCAATCAGGACGATAGAATTCTTCTGGAGTTTTACTCCTTCAGTGTCGATAACATCAGTGATCGTAATGTCTCTTGCAAGGCATCCTGCCTGTTCCTGAGTTACGTCTACCTGATATGTGACAGTGTCACCAATCATGTATTCATAACGGTCGGAATCTTTGATCACCTTGAGTTCTGGACTGTTGATCCAGATTCTCTCAGAATCTTTTACTTCACTTGCATTATCAGCAGCAGCTTTTCCTGTATTGATAACTTCATATCCGTTTAAGATAGAACCTGGTGTGCAGTGATATGTGATAACAACCGGTGTTGTTACGTTGTTAAGAGTATCGCCTGTTGTACAAGGAAGGTTATCAATAGTAACCTGGAAGCCACCGTTTACACGCTCAACATTGTAGTTGACTGGTTCTACGGATGTCTCATTGTAATGGTCAGGATCTAACTGGTTTGCAGGATCGTCTGTTCCAGCTACCGGGTTCACATATGTTTCCGGAACACCTTCAACAGTAATACTGCTCTCATCCAGTTCCATACCTACAGGAATGGTTGTATCGGAAATTACTACGTTTCTGGCAATGGAACCTTTCTGGTTGTTGTTAACTACCAGTTTGTATTCAACATCATCACCAACGCGGAACTCATATCCTTCACGTCCGTCCTGAGCATCCTCTTCTCCGCCTGCAGCATACTTATTTACCATCTGTTTATCAATAGATAAAGCAGCAGTGTTGATATATGCCTCAGCATCATCGGATTTCTCAATACCGTTTGTTGCGGATACAGTACCAACGTTTACACCTTCTGCTCCGTTTCCGGCTTCCAGTGCTTCGCAGGTAAATCTGATATTTACATCATTTCCTGCCGGAAGATTGCTGATCTTTAATTCCCAGCCGTTTCCAACCTGTGTCAGTTCTTTTGTGATAGGAGTTGTGACGGTTTCATTCCATAAAGATTCATCCACGTCATTTGTCTTATCTGCTGTTCCGGCTACATGGTCGTCAAAGCTGTCCGGGATTCCTGTAACAGTCATTTCCTCAGCAGGAGTCGGTTCATGTTCTTCTGGATTAGTTCCATCCGGAAGATCTGTATCACCAGTTCCATCCTGATCTCCTTTCAGTTCTGGAAGATCAAGGTCTGTATCACCATCAGAATCTGTTCCGTCCTCATCCAGGTCAATGCCTGCATTTGCAAGGATCTCATCTTCTGTCATGGACTGTTCTGTATCATTATCAAGAGCTGCTAACTGTTCATCGATCTCATCCTCTACAGATTTGGATGTATCACCTGTCTGTACATCTACAGAATCAAAATCAAGTTTGAATCCTGCAGGGATGTCTTTATCAGTGATGATCACGTTACGTGCCACTGTTTTGCCTGCGGCACCGATCTTCTCTTTTTCACCTTCATCAACGTCTGCATATTTTTCGTCATCGGCAAGATCCTGTGTACCCTCGTCATTCACGTTCTTGACTGTGATATTGAACGGTACATGATCACCTACCTGCCATTCGTATGCATCGGATGTTTTCTCGATGTCAAAGTAAGCGGTGTTTACATAAACTTCTGCATCATCCTGTGCGGTCTGCGGTTCCTGATTTTCATCAAGGCTTAAGAAATTGTCTGCTGTTGCAGATACAACGTTCTGGCTTTCCACACCGTTTGCTGCTTTTGTTGCAATGCAGCTGAATGTAATATTCAGAGGCTGTTTGGATGTAAGGTATTTCGCATTGATTGTCCAGCTGTTTCCATCACTTGTGACTTCCACATTGTTGTCTCTCTCTTCTGTTGCAATGGTTGTTGTTCCATCTACAACCGGCCATCCGATAGATGTATCTTCGCCACCCATCTCGATCGTCGGGTCACCCTGAAGCTCCAGTCCCTCTGGAATATCAATATCGGAAACTTCCACATTCTGTGCGATCGTATAGTCTGCAGTATTCTTTACGCTTACTGTATAATTCACAGTATCGCCTACTTCATACTCATAACGGTCAGCTACCTTATCAACAGTAAGAACCGGGCTGTTTACCCATACTTCTGCGCTGTCGGAAGCAGTAATGCTGCTGCCGTCATCATCCGTAAAGTTATCTGCCTCAGCTGTTACAGTATTGATCCAGTCCTGTCCATTAGAATCCGCTGTTGCGATGCATTTGAATGTGATCTTGATGGACTCATTGTACTGCAGTAACGGACATGTCAGGATCCATCCATTTCCCTCTTCAGTAGAAGACATTGAAGGAATGGTTCCGCTGTTCGGTCCGGATACTTCCCATCCATTGTTCACCAGTTTCAGGCTTGAAGGGATATCAGTATCTTTTACGACAACATTTGTTGCATATCCATCCTGTTTTGTCTGAGTCACCTCAACAGAGTAAGATACTTCATCTCCGACTTTCCAGTCATCATATTTCGCATCTTTTTCCACTGTCAATTTAGACTTAATCTCATCAGTTACCCAGCACTCCTCAGAATCCAGCTGTGTTGTTTCCTTAGCATCTTTGACATGATACCGTACAGTAGACGCATTCGGAACATAGAAGGTATACCCTGTGTTCTCCGGATCATTTGCGATCCATGGTGCCATAAAGGTATAAACATCGTTTGTCTTGATTCTGTGTACGGTAAGGCGAACCATAAACTCCTGATCAGCTTTCTTGAAGTCACTGGACTTCATATAGTCAGCTTTTGCAGAAGCGGTAATAGTCTGACCTTTAATCGAGAGATTAAAGTCATTGGACACGTTCGTGCCATCCTTATCAGTAATAGTGATATGATGAGTATCATCAATCGTCAAACAGTCTTCCAGGGTATCCACGATCTCGTAGGAATCTGTTTCAGCTCCCGGACCTGCTGTTTTGATCAGATAATCGTAATCATCATAATCGTTGATCTCAAAAGCATCTTCCGGTGAAGCAGCTTTGTATGCATCATCGTAAGAACCGCCCTTCTGGACTACTACTTTCTCGATTGAAGGATCGTTTGGTTCTGGATCCCCACCTGGAGTAGGAGTTGGTATGACAGGAATAGTATTAATTAAAGACTCTGCGGTATACTCAAAATAATTACCAGAGATCATACCGGCATTGTTTTTATTCCAGCTATAACATGTATTCGCAGGCATTCCCCACTGCTTGTTATATTCCGTATCATGTACAACTTTATTGGGCTCATTGGCACGGAACCACATGATAAAAGTCGGATTTCCTGTCAATAATGCCTGAACCCATGATTTTTTATCACTAGGGGAAGTTGTTTCACCACTTTTTGAAACATACCACCCATCCTGCTCGGTAATAAACTTAGAACCTTTGAGTTTATATACGTCAAGTTTACCCTTCTGATTTCCTGCAATTTTCATTGCCTGTCCATCATCCAAGTCTCTGATAGTAATATAAGAATTCAACTTTGCAACCTGATCAGCAGGAATCTCTTCAGAATCATTATCTCCTACGTATCTTGACCAGGTAAAACTGCATTGCACGTTCTTTAACCCAGAAATACCAACAGACGACTTCTTTGTGTCAATATAAATATACGGACACTCCGGTTTTGTGGTGATCTTGGAATACTGTTTATCCCTCGTACTGCTGTCGGCCATGTACCAGATATAACCGTCAGACTCGTATTTTTCAACACGCATGGTCAGGTTGTAATACTGTTTGTTTTTCTTGTCATATCCGGCCTTGTAATAAGTAATAGTTGGATGGAATTTACTTTCCTCAACATCCCACTGTTTGCCATTAAATTCTGCAAACCCGGACTTTGTCCTGATTCGCAGATATCTTCCGGATTTGTCTTTCCATAAAGAACCGTCCTTATTTTTATCAAAATCATCATTTGTCGAGTAACCGGATATTTTTTCCGGAGTAGGATTAATTAAAATATCTCTTTCTGGATTATACGTTCTCAGAGTTGAGAGCTTTGTTCCGGAAGAGATCTCCTGTAATGGATAACTGTCTGCAGCGGAAACACTTACTGCAGAAGTTGGGATATACCCAATAATGGTACTAAGTACCATAAGAAGAGATGTAAACAAGGAAATCACCTTGTTACACAGCGCGCTTTTCTTCTTTCTTTCCATAAAGAGCTCCTTTCAAAAAAAATAAGTTTCACTTTTCCGCCAATAAATCGTACCGGCGGTGACTTATTTCCCCAAAGGGCTCCCATGGCAAACGCAGTTTTGTCATGTGGCGGTGAGCCAATTTTATGTCTCATCCGCCGGAACCTCCTTTCTAATTTCTTATCCATAATTTGGACAAGGATAATATGATTAAAAAGAAAAAAAATGATTTTTGCTTTTTAACGCTTTCAAAATCAGTATTTTTAGAAATAATTTCACATACCTAAAGCTTTGCATAAACCTCATCACAGAATGGACGAATCTAATATGATGAAAATAAAAAAAAGAGTATCATCTCTGATACTCTTTTCCCGAAAAAGTGAATTCGAATTCACTTTTTTCTTTATTTACAAGTACGGCTTATAACGTTAGACCAATTCGTGTAGAGTTTTTTTCCTTCCGGAGTTACATGGAAAGCCTTAACCTTATAGCAGTATTTCTTACCATAGGTTAATTTTGAATTTGTGTATTTTAGGGTATTTCCGGAATTAATGGTCTTAATCTTTTTATATTTTCCAGTTTTTCCAATTCTACGGTAGACCACATATCCATCAGCATTCTCTGCCTTCGACCATTTCAAATACGCCTTTTTGTTTTTCATGGAAACAGATTCCATTCTGACATATCCAGGCGTAGTAGAAACTGTCAGCTCATTTGAATAATCTCCATAAGATATGGTTCCGTCGTCCATTTTTTCATAGAGACGAACCTTCACTTTTTTCGTATCACCAAATCCTATCGTGGCAGATGCAAAATAATCTTTTTTGAAATCCGACTCATCTAATCTTACATCATTATCCAAAGTATACTCTCCGGTTTTCGGATCGCCTACCATGATCTGATATCCCATGCTGTTCGCATTGTCCAGGACATCTTTAGTGAGATTCCATTTCAAATATACATATGAAGAGTTTTTCTTTACAACAGCCTGGATTACAGGGGCTTTTGAAACGGAGGCATTTGAAGCTGTTATTGGAAGCGTACCGGTAACTCCATTTGGAGCAGATACACTTAAGGTAGTTGTTCCAGCAGATCTTCCCGTTACCGTAACATCCACCCATCCCTTTCCTCTTGCCGTTATTTTTGCAGACGCAATCTGGTCGTTGTCCACCCTGCAGGTTAATGACTCTGCAGCTTCCTGACTTTCCGCAGCTCCCGGATTTGAAATATAGAATCTAGTTGTACGACTGCTTCCGCTTAAGATAGGATCCTTGACAAGATTTCCATCTCCAATGATATTTTCTATTTCTGTTGGCAAAGAAACAACAGAAGATCCATAGAGTCGACCCGGAAGCTCTGATGTTGACTTCCAGCCTGTACCATCATTTACATAGTAGCCTGCATTTGTACTAACATACAAACTATTACCATTTGCTCCAATATATTCTATTTCAGAAGCAGGAATGCCTTTGCATGAATATGTATTTGCACAACGTGTGTGGTCATTTGATTCCCAAATATCTTTAAACCAATAGCCATTGTAATCTTCCAAGAAACTATATGGAATATAACGAACCGTCGCATCAAGAATATAGAATCTATTATTTAATTCAACTTCCACCCAACCATGACCATTTCCTTCGATATCATGGCCTATCCTAACGTAATTTGTGATTCCCATTTTCGTCAGTACTGTTGAAAGACCTGTTGCAAATCCTCCACATACAGCCCTTCTTAAAACTAAAGAGCCATACGGATCCTGATTTCCCATTTCTTTTTCATTACTATATGAAGTATTTTCCTTAAACCACGCCATTATCATAGAAATTTTTTCTAAATCTGTATTCTGGCTTGTTATCCCAGCTTCTGAAATAATCTGTGAAACAGCTTGGTCTACTGCATTTATTTTATAAGATGTCAAATCAGATTTATAATCATAAACTCCGTTTGGAGCCACGTTTACTTCCGCGGCATCCACCCCACTACCTGATCCATCATCCACATCCGGAACCTCCTGGTCAGAGAAAGCATTCTCCGCGGAATCCTCTCCAGCGTCCACACTGTCATTTACAACACCCGCACCATCGACAGCATCAGAAGAAAATAAAGAAGTATCCGGAATCTCCGCGGAGTCTGCAGAATCAGCATCCGTTCCATTTACAGTACCAGCATCATTCACAACAACACTGTTTCCATCTGAAAATTCCGCGGCATAAATCGGGGAAGTAGAAATCATAGAAACAGCCAGTAACATAGAAATCACTTTTTTCTTCATAAAACAACATCCTTTCTTATAATTAGAAAATGCGATTCGGGGTTTATACTAAATATAAAAATATTCTCCGCGGCATCCAGCCGACTGACGATCCAAGCCCGAATCCAGGTTAATAGTATTATACCACATAGGCTTATAAAATCAATTGCTTATGTTGTATTTGATGGTTATACTTTAGCATAGACAAGGGCTGTAAAAAACTGGTACGGAAAAAAGGGGATTAGAAAAAAGAAAGAAATGGGAGAAAAAGAAAGAGGGATACGGGATAACTGCATTAAAGTTAATGAATTATGGTTTCAGATAAAAATGATTCGGGTACTCTTCTATAAGTTTTGGATTCTCTGCTTGCGATTCTTAATAACAGAGACTATCAGGCGGAAACGTTATTCTCCGCGGAATTATCTGTTTTACTTCTTATAGGAATAGAGTGCGGATGAACTTCATTGGCAGATTCATTGTCCGCAGACCACAAATCTCCGGTGTACTTCATAGTATATAGGCTGCAAAGAAAGATTGATTGCCAAGATCCTCTGCGACAGTGTAGACTTTTAATCCTTTCAGACATTTTCAGAATGAGACGAAATCCTTGTGACGGGAATCTCCACGGATGTTCCAATTTTAAAAAATGGCACAAATAAAAAGAAACAAGAAAAAGTCTTGGTTATGGAGCTTTTTCAGAAATACTAGAAGATTAAGCAGAAAAAAAGAGTACCATTTCTGATACTCTTCTCAAAAAAGTGAATTCGAATTCACTTTTTTACTTAATGATTCTTCAGAAGCATTACATCTTCTCAATTTTCTACATCGAAAGTATAAGATGATTTATAATAATGATATTTTTGTACGAAAAAATACATCGTTGAATTCTGAAAACAATAATGCTATCATTTTAATATATATAGAAGATTTGTTTTTTGCCTGATTATAAGCAAGAACAATGAATAATAAACGTACACTTAGATAAAACATTACATTTACAGAAGAGGAAAAAGAATTGTATACTTGGGATAAGATTATAACAAATAAGCTAATCGATAAAACAAATGATTTTTTTAAGAAATATGACATATCCAAAAATTGTGATAATATCAACGAAGGGATACAAATTATTACAGACTCGCTATGTAATACTCAATATCCAGATTTACAAAACAAAGCAGGCAAATTCGACATTGAAACAAAAAAGATTGTATTAAGAGATTCCAAAGTCACACAGCGATTATTCCTGCACGAATATGTTCACAAAAAATCTGTAAAGCATAGATTATTCAGGGAAGATTATTTAGGAATTGAATCTAACTCAAGTTTTCGCAATCTAAATGAAGCAATTACAGAAAAAATAACATGTGAAATATTAGATCTTCCAGAAACAGAACAAGCTCTTCATCCGTATTCTTCGATGTTTATTGCAATAGACGAATTGACCAAGCTAATCCCCTGGCATAAAATTGTCCAGTCATATTTTTCAAATGATATCAAAATATACAAAAAAACACTTGGTAAAGACTTGATTCCATTTTTAAATGACGTTGATACATTATTAAAGAATTATCCAGCACTGTATCCAAACGATAAGAATAAATTACAAACTTATCAGAAAGCTCACAATGATATTATTAGAATCATACGTTATAATAGTGCCATGCTTTTTCAAGTCCCTCAAAAGTATCAGGCATCTGACCGTAGATAATAGCTATAGTCCAATGCTTCACACAATGCTTTGCTGCATATAATATAGGTGCATGAACCTTATAATAATCTGTGCAGTGGTGGATTGTCCATATCCTATTGCCAAAATTTAACGGCCTTAAATATCTTCGATCATAAACAGCCATACAAAGAGCTATCAGAATTTCGCGAACCATGTATCTATTTTCCATACGAGATTTTACAATTTCACGAATCTTACATTTGTCTTTCATATAAGAACATCTCCTTCCTGATTTTTTAGTATGCATTAATTAAAGAGAATAGCTCACCAAACTTGAATCTCTCAGACTGTAGACAAATTTGGTGCTGAGCATATCACCCAACACCAGGTTTGTCTGCAGGAACGGAAATCTGCTCCTTCTCTATCATATCACCATATTTTTGAAAAGACCCATTAACTCAGATTCCTCTTCATCATTTGAGTTACCAGTTTTTGCCAACTCATCATTCAAAGAATCCTGCAAGGAAGTATCTTCCTGGACCTCCGGCTCCATCCCCTCATTCGGAGATTCCTTTAAAGGATCTGTTTCCCTGGAATTCCCAAAAGAGCCTTTTGTTTCAGGGATATTTACGTCCTCCGGTTTCTCAGGAGGCAGATCTTTTATAACAACTCCTCCAACTTCTATCGGAGCTTCCGTCACACGTTTCTGTTCGGAAGTCTTTTCTCTCACATATCTGCTGATCGGAGCCGGGACAACTTCGCGTTCCCCAAAAATCCCCTTTTCCCGTTCTGCAAAATACTCCAGGTTTTCCTGTGCCGTATAACAGCCCGGAAGGACAAAACACAGATATACCCTGAGCAGCTGCTTGATAAAATTGTTCCGGTATCCCTTGTCTATCTTATTCAACAGATCAATGGCATCTTTGTCCTTTTTCTCATCTAAGATGATGTTAAACATATATACCGGTTTGGCAATCTTTTCACATTTCTTATCGACTGTCTCCAGCCTGACATAACGTTTACGGGCAAATGCATTCAATGTGAGCTTCACTGCTTTTGGGATGGATATCCTGCCTTCCCTGTAAAGAGACACCAGATCGAGATCGTGGTAGTGATACAATCGAATTCGTATCTTCAAATCAACCACCTGCCTTAGAATTCATGTGGCAAAACATGAAATACCCGCGGACATTTGCATATAGTAACGGCAGCTTGTCATTCCGGTTTCCTGGGATAACCGTCAGGGATTTCATTCCTTTGAAATGTTCCTTAAACTTATCCATCCATAAAGAACAGGTGCCTCCTGTAGGGATCAGGATATCATAGTCCCTCATATAGTTAGTCATGTTCTTCAGGGAAGCCACTGCCTCCTGGAATACCATCTCGCTCGCCCTTTCAACCAAAGGAGCGATCGGTACGGACTCCGACTGCATGGTCTCTTCATCCAGAACGTCAACATATCCTTTCTCAAGGAACTTCTGCATTGCAGGAACCCGGATATCCTCTCCGTATAAATCCCTTAATAAAGCAGATGTCTCTGACAGGATACGTCTCATGCCAATATTGGACAGGGATTCCTTCAGCACCAATTTACGGTTGATCAGTCCATACGGATCAAAGGTGCCAAAACCCACGTCTGCAATCAGGATATTTTTCAAAAAGAATTCTTTTGTATCCGGAAGAAAATGCCCAGTCTCATCGATCACTACGGAATAAAGGCTGCCAGCAGGCTGAGGCATAACAGCTACATTTTCAGGTTTCACCTGGATATCGTACTTTTTCCAGTTTCCTGTCCCGATCTTTAATTCAAATACATAATGTTCAGAAAATGCTTTTATGATCGACTTTTTGTCTTTTGTGATATAAGCGGTCGGAAGCCCCGTCTGAACGACGATCTCCTGCTCATCACTTTTTTTTCCATAAAGATTCTCACTAATTCCAAGTGCCATGCCGGTAGCGATCACAATCTTGAATTTCTTATTTGCATAACGGTTTCTTGCATAGAGTTCCGTTTCCGTTTCATTTGTATCATCCGAACCGATCTGGTTCTGCGCAGATGCCCCTACAAGATATGTCCCGCTCTCGTCGCGGTACAGAATATCCTTTTCATTTACAACCTGAAGTTCAGAATCAAGCTTGTGGGCAAAAGACGGAAAACAGAAATACTTGTTCGGAGCAAATCCCTTCAAACTGGAAAACCCTGCATCAATACCAAGGATCCATTTTTTAGGAAGTGCCATGTTCCGTTTGGCAATGATCTCCTGCTGTGTCCTTATTGTCTTTGTATCAATCAAAATCAAACTCTCCTCTCTTTAAATTTTCCCAAATAATATGAGAAAAACCGGTTTTCAAAAAATGAAAAACCGGTTTTCTGATTACTTGGAGCCACCCTCGTTTCTTAAATAGGCATCATCGGAAAGAAGATTTTTCTCTTCGCCCTTTTTCGGAACTTCTGTATATCCAAGGTAAAACTTATCACTGGACTTTCTGTAACAGACTGGTAACGTCGAGCCATCAGAAAGACGGAAATACAAACAGGTATCATCCTCATTTAATTCTACCGTCTGATCTTTAAGGTATGTAGCAGAATCAATCCCCTGTACCCCTGACTTTTTTATCAGTGTAAGGATTTCATCCTGCAGCTTCTCTTCTTCTGGGGAAGACATCACTTCATCCATACCTTCATCCTCAAAGACAATCTCTTTCACGTCTTCTTCCTGCTCTGGTTCTTCCGTTTCAGAGGGAACCGGAGTTGCTGTTACTTCGATTGTTTCTTTTTCCGGTAACGGATCTGTTTTTTTCTGACTGAAATGATGAACTGTCAGAAAGACTACCCCGCATCCAATTAGAATCATCCAAAATATCCTTTTTTTAAACATTTAACCCCCCTTTCTCTGTCTTATCCCGACAGGAAATCAATCCGCAGCACTATTTGGTCGAAGGCCCAGTGCTTTCAAAAATAAAATAAGCATCACTTGTTATATCGACTTCTGAGGCCATGTCAAAAGACCGGTTGATATAATTCTTTGCCTCACTGTCATTCGGATCATTTACAAGGACTTTATTTCCGTTTTCAACACCCCTGAGCACAATAAAATGTCCACCTCTTGTAAAGAGCCCGGCATGCTGCGAACTGATAACAGGATGTCCCTCTGATAAAGCTTTCAATACCTCATTAGCATCATACGACTCCCTGACAGCTCCACAGCCAAAGTGTTTCGCAGCTGCTTCGAAATAAGACCAGCTAGTTCCCGCCCCCCAGACATAATAGGAGTTTCCACACCAGGCAACCGCATCTGCAGGAGTGATCGTCGTTCCTGTCAGGTAACTGGCAACCATTGCAAAACTTGTAGGGCCACAGCCACATGCGGCTATATTGCTGCTGCCATATGGCACATTTGCATAATCTGTCTGCAAATAATGCGGAATCTTCATTCCGTTCGCAGGATACGTTCCGATTCCTCCAGAAGACCCAAGAACATGGTAAAACTGTAAAACTTTCGGTGGATATTTCTGGTCTTTAAAATCCCATTTACCTTTCTGCTGTATCTCATTCGCATCTGTCCTCTCTTTGTTCCCAGACTTAGTTTTTGCATACTCTAAAGCCTTATCCTCTGAATACTCCCCTTTACAGTAATCAACAAAGCCATCCGATTCAAACTCAAAAGCCTGTAGGATAACCCTCAGCCCGTCTACATCAGAGGGAGCCGGAGGGATTGCGGATTTATCAATTTTTGTCGTTGCCGTGATGCAGGCAGAAAACAATTCCGCCGCCAGCTCAATGGAATCAGCCCTGCTCAGGGTTTTATCCGGGTTCGGATTTAGGGATGTCCCTGACATATTAAAGATATCATCCTTTTTCCCATCGTAATGCCTCTGTTCTGCAAGAGCCTTGAACAGTTCAACATAGGCTTCAAATCCATATTCTTTGGCTGCTGCCTCCAGTTCCTCTTCATACTTTTTGATCTCATCGGACAGTTTTGCCTCGATCTTTGTATCTGCCCTTAAGCTTACATCCAGCCCGGAAAATTTCGTCCAGTCTGATACTTTATATTCAAGAAGAGCCATCTCCTTGTTATTACGGCACCACCAGACCTTATTGCCATCTGTGGCATACGGGTCAGAATTCCCCGATCCGCCCAGCGCAACCTGCTTTCCGATAAAAGACAGTATATTCTTGGATACGGTATTTGTATAATGGGTTCCATCCACTGTCTGATAACCGGATTTATTAAGCTCTCCATACAGGTCGATATACCCGACATCCGAGCTGAGTCCGTTCTTTAACGCACGGTTAAAAGATTCGATCTCGCTATTCGAAGTGTAGGGGTCATTCTGTACCGGACCTACAGATGCAAAATAGACAACTGCACCTTTTTTCTTCCATTCCGTAGCTTTCTGGTTGATCGCTGAAATATAGCTGTTCTGGTGGTACAGGTCGTTCACACCCATTAAGATTACAAATGCGGTACCGGAGGAGGCATAAGACTCTGCCTGTGGGAAAGCAGTACTCAACATCCAGTCATATCCCATACTTGACAGGCAGATAAAAGTATTCTTCGAATCGGAATTGACGTCCCTGAGTCCTTCCGTACGGGAATCCCCGATATAGACCACCCGGTTTATGGACGCCTTTTTCTCATCATCCTTATCCTTATCCCCGTCGTCCGTATCACTGTCATCCTCAATAAGATCGTCATCCGTCTGGGATAAAACTTTCGTGAGCAGGGAATATTCTTCATCCCCGACTCTGGAAAGCAGGTTGTTCATAAGGTCTGTAAGTGAATCCGTCATGTTCGTAGACAGGGAATCCTTTTCTCCCAAAACATTGGAGTCATCCTTCTCATTCTTATCAGATTTCCCCGGTTCCGGGGTAGGGGTAAGCTTATCAAGGATGCTTTCATTTTTGTTTCCTCCAAGGATGCTGCTTGCCGCTACCTTTGAAACAGGAATCAGTTTCATTACTGAGGTGACAGATAAAGCCAGAACAGTAAATAAGATCAAAACATGTTTTTTCTTCATTCCGCACCTCCTATTTAACTAAAAATACTTCGGCATAGTTTACGCCTAACCTATTGCATTCCGCATGGGAATTTGCATCATTTCCCATATAGATATCAATATGGTTTCCTTTGATCGCACCCCCACAGTCTTCTGCTGTGTATACGATACCGTTTATCAGTACCTTGCTGCCATACGGGATCACAGACGGATCAACTGCTATTGAGTGATTTTTTTGTAACGGATTACCCAGTGAGCCAACGGGTCTTCCCTGTGCATCGTTGTAACCCTCATTACACTCATAACATCCACAGTAATAAGTAAGCATAAAGTTTCCAAGGGATACCGTTTTCTGTCCGGGCTGAAGTGTTTCCCCGGTGCCTCCGCCTGCACTCTGTGACCTGCCATGATAGCTTGTATAAACATTCTGGGCATACTGGACTCTTTCTGCCATATGAGCCAAAGGTTCTTTTGCGCAGCGTTCAAAGTTTGCACAGAAAACATAAGTAGCATATTCCACATCTGTCATCTTTTTAAATTCTTCCAGTGACTTCCTGGTATTTTTCGAATAGCCATAATCATGTCCGACATACATCCAGTCTCCGCCCTGAAGTTCCTGCAGCATGAAGTTGAACTGCACTGTAATATCATTGTTCGGCCATCCAACCCCCTGCTGGTTGCAGAACTGAAGGAATGCAGTTTTTCGGCCAAATGACCACTGACACATACCAACACCTTCTCCATTATCCTCCACTGCATTAAGGGCAATATCGTTAGGACCGCCTCCGGATTCCCACATGAGATTTCCGATGGCACCGGCAGCTGCCTCTTCTGAGTACCCGGCATTGATAAGTCCAAACCATACTTTTTCAATATTATTGCTTCCTACAAGGGTACTGGATAACGGATCTAACGCACAGGTCTGTTTTAATGCACAGCTGAAGAGTTTGTCGAAATAATACGTGGTGACCGTAACATCCAGATGACGGTGTCCCGGACAGTAATACTCATCCTCTCCGTCAGCATTTTTACGGCTGGTGCATCCTCCGCAGTATGTAACAGTAACATTTTTTTCCACATCATGGGAACCATTAAAAATTCCCACAAGATAGGATCTGATCAGGTTCTGATATGTACCGTCATATTCCGATTTGTCGATATCGTAAAGATCCATGAACTCATAAAGTTTCTCACGGTCTGCATACCGGATCTCATCAGTCAGTGGACTGGGGACATATTCTTCCAGATTAAAGTCAAATAACACTGACATCAGGCAGAGACACTCTTTGATATTATTATCCCCGTTTACCATACCAACTTCATTTTCCCAGTCTTTATAGACCGTTTCGTTTTTTTCATCCCTGTAATTGATCGTAACAGTCTCATAGGAAGAATCAGAGCTGAGTTTTTCAAGATAATTCTTGAACTGATTATGACAGGTATCCAGGGCATCCACATACTGCTGTCCTACTAACATCACAGTGTCCGAATCATCGCTTTCCTCCATTTCCCCGCCATTAAACGAGAATATGGCAAGGATGATGCCAATGATCACTGCCGCCACCACGAGTATGATGAGCAGAGGGAATCCTATAGACAGTAATGTGGAAACAATGGAAATAAGAAAGTTGACCACATACATCGCCGCTTTGGTGACGACCACCATTACCTTTGCAACTACCTTTGAAGATACCTTTACTAGATTCGCAGCTGCCTTTGAGGACATCTTTGCAGCCCTGGCAGAGCCCTTAGCAACGATCTTGGCCCCGGCCCTGTCCACGGAACCGATAACCTTTCTGGTAAGTCTCGTACCTCCCCTTATCGCACTCTTCATCTGGTGCTTGTAAGTCTGTTTGATCACCGGGGTGACCACTTTACCGGATGCCCTTGCCATCATGGTTCCGGCTTTGGTCATCTGATGAGCCTGTCTGAGAGAACGCCCCACAACCTTCCCTGCAGCCTTTACGGGCTTGATCGCAGTCCGGGCTACTTTCAGGCTCCTTCTTGCCATAGTATAGGTAAACATCATTCCCTCGATGGTACTGTTTTCCGTTTGGCGCATCATCTGCTTCAGTTTCCGCCGAAAGTCTCGCACCAGCCGCGCCCCGCCTCTTTTCAGGGAACGCGCAGCACCTTTCATTGAAACCCGGTTATACTCGGAAAGCTTATGGATATTGTTGATCCCGAGATAAGCCTGTGCTAACAGCCTGTCTTCTCCGGACAACTTTCCTTTCTTTAATGACTTTTTCAGTTTTCTCGCATTGGGTTCAATCCCTCTTTCCCGAAGGGACTGCTTTACAACGCCGTAATAATTATTGATGCCTTTTGCATTGGTCGGGTTTACGATCTTATCCAGCTTCCTCATGTTCCCGCTCATCCGGATATAGGACTGGACTAACGCTTTATCTTTTTCTGCAATGGAACCGCTTTTTAACATTTTCCTAAGATCTTTTATGTCCGTACCATAGCCTTTTGCCGTAAGCCTGGAGCCCGTATTTTTAAACTGCTCAACGGTGACATAATTACGCCCCATCCTCTGCCTCAGGGCCTTTGCCGTTGCATTCCGGAAATCCGGATGTGCGTAGAGGGACTCAAAGAAACCGTCTTTACGGATGTTATGCAGCATTACCCTGCTGACTATAGTCGTCGACACTCCGCTCACCCTGTTGTAGGCAGTCTTTACTCCCGGTATCAGGATATATCTTCCAACAGTATTATATGCGACAGACGTTCCGTACCCGGTATGAGTCTGCTTCATCTGGCTGGTAGGGAGCGCCGAAGTGAAGACTCTTTTTCCACCACGCGTCACCGTTCCAATGGCCATATGTCCTATATTATTTCCTCCCGGAGGAGCATTGAAAATGATCGTAGCCCCGGTTGCCGATGCAGCTACACTTCTTCCACCGATACTGCCTCCTGATCCGGCAGAAGCAACGACCTTGGAACCTGCATCCGTAGTGGAACTTGCACGTGATGCGTCGGTCGTACTCCTGATATTTCCGGTATATGGCCCTTCCTCTTCCTGTCTTCCACTGTCCCTGAAAGGATTGAACTCATTTGCCGGATCACTGAAAGCATCCGGGGCAGAATCCCTGTTATCCGTCCGCCCGGCCTGTTTTTCCTCCCATGCCCTCTGTGCATCACTTTCTATCTGGTTGGACTCGCTCTGGTAACGGGAATCTGTAACCGGGGAATCCGTATTTCTGAGTCCGTTTACGGGATGGGAAGCAGCATTCCTTGAGTCCTCTGCATGTGATGCTTCCGTATTCCGGGATATATCTGCCGGATAATCCGTAGCATTCCTTGTCAAATTGGAATACGATGGCTCCACTTTCAAACCGGAAGACGGAGGAGTACTTTTTTCGGTTCCCGGAATCTGGTCCGGGGTGGACGTTAGCCCCGTATAGGAAAAATCTTCTGAAGGATCCTTATCCGGCTTCCTTGAGAACCCTTCATTCCAGCCCTGGCTGAAATCGTCCTGTCCAGATGACCCTTTTCGGATAAACGATCCGTTCTGGTCAACCTGTTTTTTCCCTGAAGGAGCTTTAGAACCTTTAGACATCCATATATCTCTCCTTTCTATGTAAAATTGATCCCTGGACCTGACAGCAAAAGCCAGAAAAGGTCGCAACAGGACCAGCAATAATATGATGAACACGGGAAAACATAAAAAAAACAAGGCACCGTAAGTGCCTTGACAGAAATCATTTTTTTGCAAAATTCAAAAGCTTTTCATGGGCGATATTGATGCCCTTCATGATACATTCATCTTCTTTCGTATTGTCGCTGTGGAACCTCTTTGCCAGGTAATGATATCGGAGCTTCAAATCCTCCGCAGTCACTTCCCCTATCTTCTTAAACCCGAACACGTATAAGGCATTCTTAAGGGAGATATGATCTGCCATCAGCATACCCCGGATCTCCTCCTCATCCGTATGGTACTCATTTTTCTGTTCTATCCCAAGTTCTTCCTCCGGTTCATTCCACGGCTCCCATTCCTCCTCAGGATCTTCACCCGTCGCATCCCTGTAAAGCCTCCGGTTCATCTTCTTTATATTTCTGGGACATATGGTATAATAAAACGGAAACAGTAAAAACTTGAGTCCCCTGAAGATATAACGGAACCCCTTTCGTATAAGATCGTATAAAAAGAATACCAGGATCTCTGCCACGACCACGACCGGAACGATCCAGTTCCTGTCACTGTTTTCATGTACAGCCCATATGCCTAAAGAGAGGAATACCAGTTCATGAAATACAATATACCTCTTTCTCCTCTTAAACAGGTTCTTGTCTATAGAATCAATGCATACATACACGATCCACAACGGAATCGATATGATGTAAAAAAGTCCAAATAATCTTTCCAAAATTCTCCCTCCTGACCTGCTATTTAAACCGCCCCCGGATACTGTTAATCGAATACAGAAGCAGCAACAGGACGGACAGTGATAAAACAAAGTAAAGGATCGTACCGAAACTCAGTATTTCACATAAAACAAAGCTTCCAACAAACACAGCAGCCGTAAAAATAAGTCTCCATATCCTTTTCCTTATGTGGAACACACAAAATGCCACGCCTGCCAGAAACACACTGATAAGAAGCGCAGCTATCGCAACCCCCTGTTCATATCCTGTCCTGCCGACATGGAACCCGAATATCCTGACCGTCCTGTCTAACGACCTGTGTATCCCTTCCATATACCAGTTCATATAACCCGTCCCGGTCTCAACTTTTTTCCACTCAGAACCGTTCATGTAATATATGATGCTTTTTACCTTTGACGCATTTTCCGACGTAAGTCCCAACGCCGCAAGAAAAGGGCTGAGGTTGTCCTTATAACTCATGATATAATTCACGTTATCTAAGATCTCCCTTAATCTCAGAACATAAGAAGGAAGGTTTCTCATGATGGGTTCAAGGCAGGCAGATACTCCTGTTGCCACAAGGAGAAAAACTGTCTTATACAGCCTTCTCCTAAATATCTTTCCCAGCAGAAAACCAAACAATAAACATACAGCCGCCGTAAACACAGATAGAAAGAGCAGGTCTATACCGACGCTGCGGACATCAAGAAAACTGTTATCCATCGCCTGTGTATACAGATCAAATAATCTACCTATCATCTTCATAATCCAAATCTCCAAAAGAGGGAGGGAAAACTCCCTCCCTGATACTCATACCAGACCGGACATCATATCCACGATCTCTTTAACAGTGTCTCTCATTTTGCCATCCACATAGCCCTGTTTGACAAAATGAGGAAAATAGAATTTTGCAAGCATCTTTACAATCGTATCTACATATGCCATTTCCTGTTCACTGGCACCATTTCTGTCCACCATTTCGGAAAACCATGCCAAGGCGGTCAGCGCAGAATCAGTTGTATCTACATGATAATTAACCGGGGTACAAACAGATCTTTCCTCTTCTACATCATCCTCGTAGTCCGGTTCCTCAGGATCATCATAGCCTGCATAATCGGCGTTGTCATATCCATCATAAGGATCTTCAATATCATTCTCTCCGAAGAAATTAGAATCGTCATAAAGAGAAACCATATCCTTGATTTCCTGCTTACGTGCAGCAGCCTGGGCTTTCTCTTCCTCATGGCTCTTTTCTAAAACAGTCTGGGTTTTCTCTTCTCCCGGACACTGTTCCGTAGATGACTGATCTTCCTTAGGATACTGTTCTGTCTGTAACACAGGCCGGGCTACAGGCTCTTCCGTCTGCTGTCCTGCCAGATCAACAGGAACAGATGGTTTTGGCGGTTCCGGCACATGGAATCCTGGAGCAGCAACTGGCTGTTTGGACACTCCTTCCAAAACAGGCATCTGCTGTCTGGATGCTTCCGGGACCGATCCTGAAACCTCCTGGGTATGCATCACAGGTTCAGAAACAGGGATATGCGTCTCAGGCTCAGGAGCCGGAGTGTGCAGCTCAGGCTCAGAAACCGCCGGATGTCCAGGTTCTTCCTCTTTTGACGCCGCCTGAATTTCCTTTGGCTCCTCCATTACTTCCTGTGGTCCACTTTCTGATATATTCTCCTGGCTCGATCCATCATCTGAAGACTCCTGTTTTTTCTGGAATCCCTTACGGTACATATTCAGGATCTCCTTCGGTATCATCTGATGCTCATTGAAGATCTTATGCAGGGCTTTCTGTTTATCATCATCCAGATGAGAGATCATAGCCGCTACATCGATTGGGAGTAGCCTGTCCTCAACTGCATTTGTGATCCATGGAGCCGCGGATGTAGCAATGAAAGATGTCTTATACGCCTGTCTGGTTCCGACATTAAGTTTCTCCGCCAGCCTCCGAATCAAGGCAGAACCTTTAAACTCTTCATCATTACGGCTCTTCTCCTGATATAGCATATAAAGGGTTTTCACTCCTTCAAGATAATTGCCGTCCTGATAGTTGCGGCTGCTCAGGTTCTCCTCATACATGACGATCTGCTCATCGATTGTGTTTTCAATCTGGTGTGGCTGGATAACACATGGGATCCCTTTTGAAAACCATCCATATCCTTCCTCTATCCCCTGCTTTATGGCAGCAAACCTTCTGTGACCGCCTATGATCCTGTATGTAGTCCCATTTTTTTCCGGAAGGACATCGATTGGCTGCCTTAATCCGTTTTGGCGGATACTCTCCTTTAAATAATCTATATTGTTGATGACGGCATTGTTTAACTTGTTTTCAACAATGTTCTCCGGAAGGATGAACGTAAAACGCATCACCGCAAATTCCTTCTCTCCTGTTGACTTTTTTCTGCTCATAATGATCCTCCTTAGATTATTGATATGTGCGTCCAAGACACATGGACTTGATGTCCTGCTGTCCTTTGATATAGTTAATTCTAACACTCCCCTCCTTTCCTTCTTTCTGATACGAAAAAACAGAAACATTTTTTCAGTGTAATATGATAAAAAATATTTTTTTTAATTATCCTGCTGAAAAAAAATAGACAGCCACGTATCCCTGTTATGTGACATGACATTTGAGACGCATATGGAAAGGGAATTCCTGACCGTAAATAACATCACTTTCTTCCTTGCCCTTGATACAGCCGTATTCAGAATATTTCTGGTAAGCAGCACCCTCGGCTTTTCCGGAAGCATGACATAAACATCTTCATATTCCCCACCCTGCGACTTATGTACTGTAATGACATCTGCAGGAAGGATCTCATCCAGATCGTATTCTCCCAGGGAAACCGTTTCATCCCCAAGACTTACCGTCATGCCGTTGTGGATCTCTGTGATCACCCCTACATCTCCGTTGCAGTATCCGGCCTTATAGTTATTGCTCACAAATACAACCTTGTCCCCGGCACGGTATACATAATCATGATAGATCAGACTGTCTGCATCTGCGGGGTCTTCTAACGTCCTGTTAAGCACCTCTGTCCCTACTTTCCCCTGCTTGGTCGTACTTAGTATCTGATGTTTCATACAGTCTTCATCTTTGGGATAGTAATACAACAGGGCTCTCTTTGCAGCCTCATCAGACTCATACCGTCCGATAAAAAACTGCTCATCGGCGATCAGGTCAGGATCCCCTTCCAGGATCTTCTTACAATTCTGTACGATGGAGGACTGGGCATCCTGTCTCATGAACTGGTTCAGCGTCACCGTACAGAAGGTATTGCTGTTTAAAAGGTCTCTGAATACAGAGCCACAGCCAACGCTTTCGATCTGATCCGGATCTCCGCAGAGAATGATCTGGCATCCGTTTGGGATAGCGCGGAGAAGCAGATAGAAGATCTCCGTGTCCACCATGGACATTTCATCCACGATCAGAAGGTCGCATTCCAGCTGGTCATTCTCGTTTTTTCCCAGATAGTCATTCCCATAAGGGATCAGCTTTAAAAGTGAATGGATCGTTGATGCCGGATAACCGGAAGATTCCTTCATGACCTGGGAAGCCCTTGCAGTCGGCGCACACATGCACACCTTGGCTTTCGGATTCTTCTCCTTATACAGACGAATCGCACCGCTGATGGTCGTTGTCTTTCCTGTCCCCGGCTTTCCCGGCATAAGGATCACATTGTTTTTATTCATGGACGAAAACAGGCGTCTCTGCGTGTCAAGGTAACGGAATCCCTTTTCCTTCTCCATCATCATGACATCGTTCAGAGTGATGCCAAGGTCTTTGGGGATATCCTTGATACGGTTCAGATGCTTGTAAATGTCGTATTCCTGCAGATACCTCCTTTTAAAGAACAGATAGCCATCCCTGACCATGATCTCCGGGATCGTGTTGATGACTGCAAACAGATAGACAGACGAAACGGACTTTATCCACGCAGAGTGCCTGATCAGTTCATTAAACGTGCGGATATATCCTTCAATCGTGATCCTGGTATTTCCCTTTGATTCGTTGATACGCAGTACTTCTATTGCAGCTGATTTCATCCTTGTTACAGACAGCCTGGAAAGTCCGTAATGCCTTGCCAGGAAATCCTTCTTGATGAAATCCATGTCTACCTTCTCCCCTGCCGAATACGGATCTTTTTTCAGGGCACCTATGGCATTTCCCTCATAAATTATCTGAAGCCTGGATATCTGGCTGTATTCCAGTCCGCATGACAGCAGCTCTTCATAAGTTGACTGCGTCAGGTTGATACCCCTGAGCTTTTCCATAAGGCTGTCCTTGTATACCTTGGACCTCTTGATCCCTTTAAAGAAAGCCTCTGTGTCCATGTCAAGCAGCTTCATGATATTCCCATCCAGCCTGTCCAGGAGCATGTTTGCGGTCTTTGGGGAGATCCCTTTAATGTCCTGAAGGAAAAACAGACTGCTCTCCCTGGTGTTGGAATAGACCTTTGCTGTCTGGATGTCGTAAATATATCCGTTTACCTGTATGACTTCCATTTCAAGCGGGATACCGGGAATTGCCATAGGGATGACCCCCCGGCAGAGCACCTGATGTTTATCATTACACTCTATGTCTTCCGTAACGAGGAACCAGAACATGGCATATCCGTTCCCCTCGTCCTGCGGTCTGGTCAGTCGTACCAGTTTTCCATGTATAAGCATTTAAGCCACCTCCTGGAAATTGATTTCACATATACTCTATATGACAAAACAGGCTTTGTTTTACCAGACGAAAAAACAATGCTTTGAACAGACTGAATGATGGAGCAATTCATCCGCAGACGAATACATAGAAGCCCCCTCTCAGTCCAGCCAAACGCTCATATCCTGCATCCTGAACGAAACCAGTAACGGATGGGTACTCAATCTGTTCGGGATCAATAAAGCAGATACATCACCTCTTCAGACCAAAACATCCGCGAACCTCCCGGCAGTAGGTTTTAACTTTTCTGATGGATACCGGCCACAAAGCAATCCTCTAAAGCCTGTCCGCAGCAGAAAGACACTCAGGATTTCCCGGCTCCACATCCAGTTGTATGTTTGGACTCGTTCCCACTGTTCAACTAAAGGTCATCTCTCTGCTCAGGAAAACCAGACATGCCTGTGGGATACTGCATCGCCATTGCTTACCTTCATAAAACACCCCGCTCCTATATGCTGACAAACGAAAGAGAGGTCTCATTTCTGCCACACTACAAACGACCTCCATCCATTTTTCAAGGACATCATCCGCAGCGGACTGGATATCCACTCCCATGAGAGAACCGGTTTCCTCTACAGCCATAAACAGAAACATTCCTGACCTTACAAGCAGAAGGAATACCAGGTATGATAAATTCCTTTGTGCATGGAAAAAAGTGAATTCGAATTCACTATTTTGTATTTCAAAGTATATTATTGTGGATCAGAATCACATAAGCAACCCATCCCATATCACACTCAGATCCATTGTCTGTATAGAGATAATATCCACTCATTCATCAGTAGGACTCCATGGCTCCCTGTGCATAGCTGGAAGGATAGAACCAGAATACCCCCCCCCTGACAACCCATCTGTTGCCGGATTCAGAATCACGACTTGCCATTACCATTGAGCCGTCACTCATTATTATGGGTTCTATATTTAAGGACTATCAAGACAGTGAGAGAAACTGTGAACCACAACTGCTGCCATGTCTGTCGCAGGGTGAAAAAAAGTGAATTCGAATTCACTTTTTTGTATTTCAAAGTATATTATCAAAAATCAACTCCTCTGGCTATCCTGCTGACCATCGAATTCCTTATCAATATCCGCAGCCAAAACCTTACGTACAGCCTATACCTCTCGTTGATGACTTTAAGGACCTCACTGACTTCCGTAGCCAGTAACGTAGAACTTTGCCAAGAACTCCCACTTTGGAGCATACTCCTCTGGGATCTCGAAGAGGTATAAAACTCTGACATTGAGGAAAGTATCCAACCCTGTCCGCCGCTGTTCCTGATGGATAGTAGGAACATAGTAACTCCTCTGTCTGGACCTTGTGAGGAATCTGCTTTGTTAAGCTGATTGACACATCCAGAGATTTATCAATGCCAGAGTTTACATACATGAAGTTAATATGACAGGATCCCATGGTACAATCCCATGCCTGTCATTTGTCCAGTTCGATAATGTAGAGCCTCTGTTGTAATGAACCGGGAGATAATTGGTTCCGACTGTCCTGTGGTATATGTTATTGTAGTACAGTATATTACATAATGCTCTGCACATCTATACTCCTTAGACTCTTCTGTTGACCCCGCGAATGATTCATCTGTGGGACTTTGCTTCAGATAATCAGGATTACCAGAACGAAAACCACTGTTGCTCAAGAAGCCTGCCCCCGGTGCTCCAGACAATGACAGAACTTCTCCTGTTGTCTGTCTCTGCATTCTAATAGTTGTAGTACATAGACATCCCTGGAGTTCTTTTAAAACTCAAGATATTAAAAATAACAAACATGTTCCGCAGTTGCGTTCGTCTGGCAATTCTGACTTCTCACGTTGATTTCTGACAGTTCAGCATCGCTGCCAGCCCGCCTGATTCTCCTGTCTTAGGCTTCCATACTGACAGCAGCTTCTTTGATATCCCGAGTCCATATAAACTATGTACCGTAATACCATAACGTCCCGTCAGGCTTTTAAAGCTTAAAAAACTAAAAATAACAAACATGTTCTGACTTTGCTTTCTTTTGACAACTATTACTGTTTCTCTATTATTTTCAGACTTCTTTTTTAATTATGATATGAGAATAAAGGGGATTTATTGGCCGGACAGACCATTGGATATCATTAAAAACGTATTACTGCCGAAAGAAAGGCAGGTTGAAACAAATAAATTCATAATAACATACAAATCCTGTTGCAAATTACTGCTTTTGGACACGCAAATAAGACCTTTGTGTTTAAGGTCTTCTAAAATAGTATTCAATTACATTTCTTCGTATCAGGCAGTCCAGCAGAGTGACTTCTCAAAGAATTTTCCTCTGAACGGAATCCATCCGAACTTCTTTGCATCGTTTTTCCTGCTGATTACCGTACGCTTGGATATATGCAGCTCTTCTGCAATCTGCGCAACAGTCAATCCTTTATAAAACAGGCTTGTAACTGCCTTTGTCATTGCAGTCTTCTTGTCATCCATTTGTTTTACGTATTCTTCTTTCGGCATTTTTTTCTTTGGCACATGGAAATATTTGTCGCTTTGAAGACCAAAGACATCATTCAGTGTTTCATTTTTGATCTTATAAGTGGAATCCGCCTTAGTTTCTTTTATATACGCCTGAGGCATGATGATCCCCTGTCTGCGGAATGTCTGGTCGATCAGAAATACGATCTCGTCATCTTCATACCCTACGTCCATGGCAAAACACCAGAACCAGTAGAGGATCTTTTTCATCTGCTTCCATTCATCTTGTCCTATTTTATATTCATAAAATTGAATATCAGAAACTGCTTTGGCTCCATAAGCTTCCAATACCACATTCTTTTTGCTCCATGCTCCTGGAGTATACGCTCCCGCTGTGATCTTGGCTGTTGTTGGATTATTTAATTCGACCATAACCTGCCTTATTTCTTCATATCCATTTTTATGAACAATATGAACCTT
>ERZ773164.393-NODE-393-length-51884-cov-3.446893_pt1 | contig 51884 bp, 28 predicted proteins | sample MGYA00511917_ERZ773164 | MGnify/ENA primary metagenome ERZ773164 (study PRJEB29015, sample SAMEA2737847) | human gut metagenome | biome: human gut; feature: human-associated habitat; material: faeces | place: China | collected 2012 ...
AAGGTTTTGAAGAATCTTTGTATTTAAAAGATACTTTGGATAAAGTGAAAAGTGCTGCAGAAAATGACACGTTTAAAGCAGACGCAAAAGAAGTAAAAGAATTGCTGGCAGAATTTAAACATATACAGTCTGCGATAGCAGATTTCCAAAAGAACTGTACAAATGAGGCTCTAGTACAAGAATTGTCTAATCCGGGTGGAACAGAAAACGGAGAAGGCTGGCTTCAGGCGCTTGACAACGTGGCAAAAGCCGGAGAAGCCCTTTTACAGGCAGAGGCAGAACTTTCTGCGAAAACACTTGATATGTCAAAAGTATGGACGGAATTTTCAAAAGCATCAAAAGAGATGAATGCATACAACAGCCGCACATATAAATTCGGTCAGGGCAATGACAGGGTGACACCGAAAGCGGGAAATAAAAGATTGGTACCATTTGTAAATGCCTGCATGAAAGATGTGCAGAAAGAATTAGACAAATGGCTGAGCAGTGACAATACAGAAAAGAAAGCAGACCGTATTTATACAAATATGCCTGCATATGCAAAAACACCATTGACAATCGCTGAGAAAGAATTTGGTGTAAGAGACCTTTCTAACGTAACACTGAACAAAGGTGATTACATCGGTGTGAAGAAAGAAGCGATTGCAGAGATTTCTTCTATCATTGTGGAAGGAGAAAACACGGACAAACTTACATTAGAGTATTCTCTTTATGGTGATTCATGGCAGACTGCGAAAGCAGGAAACCAGACAAAACATTTGGAAGCAAAATATATCCGTTTAATTAATAAAGGAAACACGGCAGTAAACGTAAATCTGAAACGTTTGGCCATGGTTGTGGAAAATCTTCCAAATGACCTTCGTTTTAAAGAGACGAATATCAATGAAATTAAAGAAGGTAAATGGGATAACATGGTGGACGGAAACAAGGATACGTTTGTATGGACAAACCGTGCACAAAAAGTTGGAGATTATATTACGGTAGATTTGGGTGAGACAAAACCAATTCGTGATATCACATTCTGGACATCGGACGGAAATCCAAGAATTAAAAAGGCGTCCCTCTCCATTTCAACAGACAATAAGAATTTTACAAAGATTACGGATTTCAATGACAATGGAAAGGTAGACCCGCCGCTTAGAAGTTACAGCGCAAATGCGAACGGACAGCGGGGACGATATATCCGTCTGGAAGTGACAGAAGCATATGGATATTACTTGAAGATTCATGAAATCGAAGTGAACAAGGGAGATAAGCCAAACTACTCTATTCCTCCTGAATCGGCAGTGACGAACACAAAAGGCGATGTAAAAGCATTGGACGATAAAAACCTGTCAACTTTATTCCATGTACAGAATGTAAAGGAAGGGGATAAGTTGGAATACAGATTGACGGACAATGTAAATATTGACAGTTTCACAGTATTCCAGGGAACACCTTGCAATGCGGACGTTACATTAGTTAAGGCGGACAATACAGAACAGAAACTTGGCAAACTGACTTCCGGCAAACAGGACTTTAGTGGAATCGACGGAAATATTCATACAATCCGTTTTGATTTTGAACAGGGCAAAGACGTGGAATTGCATGAACTGGTTTTCACTTATGGGGAAAATCCTTCTGATGATATCGGAGTTGCAGTGGAAAATATTTATATAGACTCGTCAGAGCCGGACAGTGAGGAAGTGGTAAATCTTGCATTAAATCAGAAAGTGGAAGTATCTGATGTAGAGAGAGTGAAGGGTTCAGGCGCTGAAACAAATTATACGGGAAACCTTTCCGTAGATGGAGACAAAAATACACGTTGGAGCAGCGGTGCGTTGAATGATAAGAGTTACGGAGAGCCTGCTGACCAGTGGCTCATATTGGATATGGGAGAAAAACCTGTATTGATGAACGAAATTCAGATTGATTTCTACAAGAAAGTATGGCCGACAGAGTATCAGATTCAAGTTTCAAACGATAAGCAAAACTGGGTGACACTTGAGACGATTATAAGAGAGTCTGCAAATAAAGAAGGAATTTCAGATAAGAAGACATTTGAAAATCCGCTTATGGCAAGATATATCCGTCTGTATTTCCCGAAAGAGAAGTTAAATACACAGGCGGCAGGTGGAAGTGTTTCGATTACGGAATTAACCGTAAAAGGAATCAGAAAGACAACTCCATTGAACTATTTGGCAGTTACGGATACATTTGAAGATGTCAAGGTGGAAAATGCAGCCACTGTAAAAGATTTACATTTACCGGAAATTGTGAATGTAAAAATGGCAAAAGCAACAGGTGAGGAGATTGCTGTACAGGTACTTCCAAAATGGAATACGGAAGGCTTTGATGAAGCAAAAGATGTAAGTCTTTCATTAAAAGGGGGACTTCCTACAGGAGCGCTTTTGATAAATGATAAAAAAGTGGAAGCAGTGCAGACAGTTGTTAAGGGAGAACCGAAAGAGGAAGATTTGACAGAACTGCGAAAAGCATTGCAGGATTTTATTGATACAGCAGAAAAAATGATTAGCGATGCAGAGTCAAATCATCGTCTGTATGATGTGTCCACAATTGATGCATTAAAACCTGTATTGGAGAAAGCGAAAGAAGTGTTGGCTGATACAGAAAGCACAAGAGACAGTTTGGAAAGTGCGAAAACTGACTTGGAGAAGGCGATTGAACAGGTGAACAGGTTAAATTTAACTGCATTTGACAATGCAATTTCACAGGCACAAAAAGTAGATAAAGATTTATATACAGAGGAAAGTGTGCAGAAACTGGAAAATGTATTGGCGGAGGCAGGAAAATTGTTCGATAAAGGGGTTACACAGGAAGATGTGGATAAGATGACAGGTGAAGTGGAAAAGGCGTATAGCGGTCTGGAAACAAAACCGGCGCCGGAACCTGAACCGGAGCCAAAACCTGAACCGAAGCCGGAGCCGAAACCTGAACCAAAACCGGAACCGAAACCGGAGCAAAAACCGGAAAACAAGAAACCGAATGTGCCAAAGACAGCGGATACAGAGCCGATATTCTTATTCGGAGGACTGTTCCTGTTATCAGGATTGGCGGTTGTATTGACAAAAAGGAAATAAGATGAGGAAGTGGAGCATATGAAAATATGCTCTATTTCTTTGCAAGCATATTGCAGAAAAATTTTGGGAGAGTTATAATGTTCAAAAATGTTATGAACAGTGAGGAAAAGAAATGGGTTTAAAGAAAATTATATTTAGCGCGACCGGAGGAACGGAGAAGGTTGCCGATATTCTTATAAAAGGACTTGATGAGTCGGCAGAGAAAATAGATTTGCTGGATAGAAACAGAGAATTTTCTAAAATCTGTCTGCAGAAAGACGATGTCTGTATGCTTGCCGTACCGTCTTATGGTGGGAGAGTACCTAAAGAGGCTGCGGAAAGAATTGTGAGAATAAAGGGAAACGGTGCAAAAGCAATCCTGCTTGTTGTCTACGGAAATCGGGAATATGATGACACACTGCTTGAATTAAAAGAAGTGGCGAAAAAGTCGGGATTTCTTCCGGTCGTGGCAGTGGCAGCCGTTGCAGAACATTCCATTATGCATCAGTTTGCGAAGGGAAGACCGGATAAACAGGACAGGGAAGAACTGCTTTCCTATGTGCAGTTTATCAGGGAGAGAATAGAGAATCCGAAACCATTCAAAGTTCCGGGAAAGAAACCTTATCGTGCATACGGGAAGATTCCGTTAAAACCACAGATAAAGAGGACGTGTAATCACTGTGGAAAATGTGCAAAGGAATGTCCTGCCGGAGCAATTTCCATGGGAGAGTATATAAAGTTGGATAAAAATCTGTGTATTTCCTGTATGAGATGCGTGGCAGTCTGTCCGCGGCATGCAAGAAAGTTAAGTCCAGTTTTATTAAAATTGGCGTCCCATAAATTAAAGAAAGTATGTCGGAAGAGAAAGAAAAATGAAATTTATTAAGAAACTAGCAGGAAGTAACAGATTAAAGGCGATAATAACGGAGTTCACTGCCGGTATCCTTGTGGTGATGTATGTGACGTTTCTTCTTATGCCGAATACAGTGGGAATAGTCAGACCGGATAAGAGAATCGGAAAAATGGACGGTTGGTATTATGAAGAAAATGGAGAAAAAATTAAACCGGAACTTCCGACTGTCATTGATAAAGTGAATCACGGAACGTTTGTTGTGGAAAATACACTTCCCGAAATCGCTTATAGAAATGCTGCAGTAGCATTTTATTCACAGCAGCAGAAAGTGAAAGTATTTTTGGACGAAGAAATGATTTATGAATATCCGGAAAGAAAATTAACGGGCGATATGATACCGAGTACATGGAATTTTATCCGATTACCGCAGGACAGTTCGGGAAAGCATATTCGCATTGAAATATCTTCTCCGTATAAACGGTTTCAGGGGAAAATGGATTCGATTTATTATGGCTCTTATAACAGTTTATATTATGGAATACGTGAATGGAAATTTCCTGCATTTTTTACGAGTCTGTTCATTGGGAGTATGGGCATCATTATGTTGCTTATCTCTATTTTTTTGAGAAAATTCAGAGGATACAGGCGGGAAGAAACGCTGGGGATTTTGTTTATTCTTGTTTCCCTGTGGCTTTCGGGTGTGTCGCAGATGGTATATAAAAGCGTAGGTGCAGAACCGAGACATTTTATTACAATGCTGTCTGCCCTGTTTTGCAATGTGTTCTTCTTGAGTTATCTGGAACAGAGAGTGGAGGGGGAAAGTCAGAAAATTACAAGAACAGCATTTTATCTTAGCATTGTAAGTGCTTTTGGGTGTCTGATTTTACAGATAACAGGAATAAAAGATTTGGTAGAAACATCGAATTATATGCTGATGACATTGATTCTGTCTTTTATATATGCCTGCTGGATTTATGGAAAAAAGATTTTGGCAAAAGAAGAAGGATATAATAAGGGAGAATTTATTTGCATGATTTTGATTCTCCTTGCGGGAATGGTAGAATGGGGACATTTTTATTCCAAGACATGGCATACGTTTGGCGTATGTATCAGAGGGACGGTGCTGATTTATACGGTATATCTGTTCGGGTACTATATTTTGGAGATTTATGGCACGGCACAGCTCAATAGGAAGTTGAGTAAACAATTGCAGGATAGTGAAATACAACTGATGATGAGTCAGATTCAGCCACATTTTATATACAATACACTCGGTTCCATACGTGCCTTAATTAAAATATCCCCCGATGAAGCCTACAAGATGGTATACGATTTTTCAAATTATCTTAGGGGGAATATTGATGCCATTGGAAATCAGCAAAATATTTTACTTTCAGAAGAACTGCGTCATGTAAAATCTTATGTTAATATTGAAAAAGTACGATTTCAGAATCAATTGGAAGTTCAGTTTGATATACAGGAAGAAAACTTTTATATTCCGCCTTTAAGTGTACAGGCGCTTGTTGAAAATGCGATTAAACACGGAATCCGAAAAAAATCGGGTGGCGGCTGTGTGTGGATTCGAAGTTATAAGCGGGGAGAAAATTATATTGTGGAGGTAGAAGATAACGGCGTGGGATTTGATTTGAAGGAAAAGAGAAAAAAGACTCTGTGGGATTAAGAAATATTCAATTTCGTCTTGAAAAAATATCACGGGCAAAGTGTGAATTGTGGTCAGAAAATGGCAAAGGAACGAAGGTAACTTTGACATTTCCTAAAATTTTTCGGGGGGGGGGTGCGAGCAAATTGAAGATCGTGATTGTTGATGATGAATGGTTACAGATTAAACAATTTGAAATGGAATGTGAGGGCCTTAAAGGAGTAGAAATTGCAGCGACATTTAAAAACCCGCTGGAGGCATACGAATATCTGAAAGAGCACCCGGTAGAAGTTGTGTTTACCGATATTGAAATGCCGGAGATGAATGGTTTGGCATTTGGGAAAGAACTGCGGGAATTGTATCCCGACCTTGTTCTTGTATTTGTGACGGGATACGAGGAATATGCAAGAGAGGCGCTTCGCCTTAGGGCAGACTATTATGTTTTAAAGCCTTATAATCAGGAAGAAATCCGAGATGTTCTGAGACGTTCGTACTATTTTTCAAAACGACAGAAGAAGAGAGTGTATTTCAGAATGTTTGGACGATTTGACGTCTTTATCGATGAACAGGTTGTCTATTTCGCTAACGCAAAGGCGAAAGAATTGCTGGCGCTTTGCGCAGATCACAGGGGCGGAAATGTCACAATGGAAGAGGCAATTGACAAACTGTGGGGAGAAAGACTGTACGACGAGCGAGTGAAAACCTTATATCGGAAAGCGGTTATGTATCTGAAAAAACTTTTTCAGGTGTATGAGGTGGAAGATGTGTTTGTCAATAACAGGGGTTCTTGCAACATTCATTATGAAAAAGTGGATTGTGACTATTATGCGGTCTTAGAGGGAAGAACGGATACCATGCGGGAAAAACAATATGTCGGGCAGTATCTGTGGGAGTATTCCTGGGCGGAGGAGACCGCGATAGAGTTGGAAGAAAAAATAAAATAAAACAGGCAAAAGGTTGGAAACGAAAAAGTTTCCGACCTTTTTTAATATGCCAAAAAAAGACAAAAAATCAAGGTGAAAAGTAACGAAAGAGTAACAGTTCATTTTGTAAAATTTCTATGTATAAAAATACACATATGCTAATAGTGTAAATACGAGAGAAAGGGAGAGGAATTATGATGAAGAGAGAACGAAAAAAATTCCGAGATTCGTTCGTGGCGATTTTGTTGGCAATCAGTATGGTTGTCGGCCTGGTGCCTGTCAACAGTATAACGTCTTATGCGAAAGACAAGTCCGCAGGCAATGTAAAAAGTCAGCCACGAGCAGCATTTGATGAAGAATCTGTGTCAGACGAGTCATCGTTGGAGACATGGACAAAAGTTGTAGAAAATTCTACAGAAAACATAGGACGAATTTGGGTGGATAAAACCGTTTCGGATAAAAACATAAAACTTCCGGCTTCGTCCCAAGGAAAAGAAATTGAAATTGATAAAGGAACTTCTGATTTTCTTGTAGGATTATCTGCTTTGTCATCTACAGCAAATATATCCACAGTGGCGGATAAACCGTTGGATATTGTATTTGTGTTGGATACATCAGGCTCTATGAGCGACCCTATGGAATATATTTATAGTCCGACATATAATGTGGTAACTGACGGCAGAGTCGAATACTATGCGGAAGTGGAAGGAAACTATGTAAAAATTGATCGTATTACAGGATTGTTTGGTTTTTTTAAACATTGGGAAGTGGCTGGAAAGGAAGTAACACCTAAAAAAAATGAATCAGACACGAACGGCATTCAATTTTATACTCGTAGGGAAAAGCCTAATTCACAATCCAAAATGGGCGCTTTAAAAATAGCAGTAAATCAATTTGCCCAAGAAACTGCAAAACGTAATGATTCTATTACAGATGCAGCAAAACAACATCGTATGTCTATTGTAACTTTTTCAAGTGAATCTTATATTAGACAAAGTCTTAAAGCATATAACTCAAATACAGTTTCCGAATTTGAGAGAACTATCAATGGATTAAATGCAAATGGAGCAACTTATGCAAATTTGGGAATGGAAAAAGCGAAAGAATCTTTGAAAAATGCCCGTGAAAAGGCACAGAAAGTAGTTATTTTCTTTACAGATGGAACACCGGGACGGAGTGGTTTTGATGATGATACAGCAAACAATACTATTCAGGCAGCTAAAAGCCTAAAAGATGATCTCACAAAAATATATTCAATAGGTGTATTTGATCAAGCCAATCCGGACAATACTTCAAGTTCATTTAATGCATATATGCATGGTGTATCAAGTAACTATCCAAACGCAACAAAGTGGACTGAGTTAGGAGAACGTGCTGAAAACTCAAATTATTATAAAGCAGCACAAGATGCGGACGAACTCAATAAAATCTTCGAGGAAATCTTTGAAGAAATGAATAGCGGTTCAGGTTTTCCTACTCATATCGAAGATGGATATGACGCCGGAAAAGGTGGTTACATCACATTCACAGATGAACTTGGTAAATATATGCAGGTTGACGGTTTCAAAGATTTAGTTTTTGCGGATCAGACATTTAAACCAACAGGCAGCGAAGAAAAAGACGGAGTTGTAACTTATCATTATGAAGGAAAAGCAAGCGGTGACTCTGAGTTATATCCGGAGGGTAACATAAATGAAATCATTGTTCAGGTGCAGAAAAGTAAAAACCTTCAAAAAGGCGACACGGTAACGGTTAAAATTCCGGCGGGATTAATTCCGTTACGTCACTTCAATGTTGACACTAAAAATCAAGAAACAACAATGTCAATTAAAGAAGCGTACCCGATGCGTATTTTCTATGGTGCAAGTTTGAAACCGGAAGTTGTGGAAACATTGAAAGACGGTTTGGACGACAGAAATGACACAGACAGAGAATTAAATGCGTACTTAAAAGATAACAGAATTGACGGAAACAAAGCGGCGTTTTACTCTAACTTCTATGACGGCTCAAAAACAAGCGGCGCTAAGAAGTTAGGAAATACAGTTGCAAGTTTCACACCTTCAAAGTCAAACTCATTCTATTTCTTTACAGAAGATACAGTTGTTTATACAGATGAAAAATGTATACAACCGTTAAAAACAAATCCCGACACAAGCGGAAAAACTTCCTATTATTATGAGAAGAACTATTTCGTAAAAAATACAGACGGAACCGTAGAGAAAAAAGAAGAGTCTGCTAAATTCAACGGAGCGGACTTCGATACTTCCTCAACAACATGGGGGAAAAATAACAAAGGTGAAGTTTACATGAAAGCAGGCGCTGCGCGTTTAACACGTGTTGATGACCTGACACTGACTAAAGAAAAAAATCCTACAGGGACAGCGACAGAAGTTATCAATCCACAGTGGGATAACATTAATAACCCACAGAATGTTCAGGTTTACTTAGGAAACAACGGACGTTTGGCTGTGGAACTTCCGGGTGCTTTGGCAATCACAAAAGACGCTACCGTAACTCCAAACAAAGGACTGAATGAGGAAGAAATTGTAAAAGATAAGAAATTCAAATTCCAAATCAGCATTCCTGAGATGGCAGGTAAAACAGGTTATGTTCAGGTGAAAAATCAACAGGGAGATATTGCTGGGGAAGTACAGAAAGTCACTTTTGACGGCAAAGGTAAACTTGAGTATTCGTTGAAAAATGATGAAACATTGCTTATCTACGGATTGAATGCAAACGCTTCGTATGCGGTAACGGAAATTGAAGAGAGTATGCCGAAAGGATTTACATTGACATCTGTTGATGGAAATGCGGATACAACAGAGGCGTCAGGCAGAATTGAAGCGGGAGCAGTTAAAAAGCATACATTTGTTAATACATATGATGTAACGCCAACAACTGTAAACGCAGAAGAGTTTGCAAAATACCGGAAAGATTTTGATAATTGGGAAGTGACAGATAGTTTTGAAATTACACTTCGCAGATATACTAAAGACGCACCGATGCCTGAAGGTTCTACAGGTAATGAAAAGACGGTAACGGTGACAGAAAACAGCAGAGAAGGCAATTTCGGAAAAGTAGAATTTACAAAACCGGGTGAGTACAGGTATACAGTTGTAGAAAGAAGACCAAACGAAGCCATGCCGGGTATGACTTACTCAGCGGCAGTTTATAGAGTAATTGTTACTGTAACAGATAATGGAGACGGTACTCTGTCTGCAAATGCGGTTATGACAAAAACTTCTGATAATTCAGGACAGGATATTAATCCTCCTCAGGAGATAGGGGATAAGACAGCGGTATTCGTCAATACATTTAATGCAGAGTCGGTAAGTGCCGGTGCTGTTGCAAATAAGGTATATATAGATAACAGTGGAAAGAAACCTCTAACAAACGGTATGTTCCGGTTTAAGATCAGAGCAATTGGAGAAAATGCAGCGGAAGCACCAAAACCTGCAGCAACGCAACCGGATAAAGACGGATATTATTATGTACATAACGAAGGCGGACGCGTTCAATTTGAACAGTTTGTTTTTACGGCAGAACATGTAAACAGGACGTGGACATATGAGTTTTCTGAAGTGCTTCCGGAAGGTGCAACTGACAATAAAGACGGTACATATACATTAGACGGAATGAAATATGACGGACAGACATACAAGGTTGAATTTGCAGTTACTTCAGAAGAGATGAACGGCAAACCGACGGTAAAAGTTGTTAAAACATATAAAAATGCTAAAGGGGAAGTGCTTCCGGAAGGTGGCGCAGAGTTTCATAACGAATACACTCCGAAAGAAATCGTACTTCCGGGAGGAGATAGCGCTGCCATCAGGGGAAGCAAGACATTGGCAGGTCGTGATTCTCTCAAAGATGAGGCATTCTCATTTGATATGAAAGCGGCAAATCAGGAAGCGAAGACAGCTTTAGAAAAGGACTGGATTGTATTTGAAAATGATAAAACTAAAGATACAATGAAAGTAACCGTAGATGCCTTAAAGAATGGGGTTGAAAAACCTTTTAACTTTGGAAGTGTTACGATTACCCGTCCGGGTACTTATCAATTTAACGTAAATGAGATTATACCGGCGTATGGCATAGGTGAAGGAAATAAGGGAATGGTATATGATACACATTCGGCATTGGTAACAATTGTAGTTACAGATGAGAATGGTACACTTAAAGCTTCCGTAGCTTATAACAACGGTGAAGGCGGTGTGACAGACAGAGCAGCTTTCCTAAATACATACAGAGCCGAAACGACTTATGGACAGGGTGCAGCGTTAAATGTTGCTAAGACATTGAACGGTCGCGCTTTAAGTGCGGAGGAATTTAACTTTGAAATTAAAGGAAATTCTGAGGAGGCGGAAAAGAAACTTTCTGCCGGAGACCGTGCATTTACAAATACTTCCGGTGCGAATGACGGAGTTGCATCTTTGATATACAACAAAATGTCCAATGTAAAATTCACACAAGATGACGCTGGAAAGACATTCTCTTACACGGTAAGGGAAGTAGAGCCGAAAGAAAATAAACTTGGCGGTGTTACTTACGATAAGACTACTTATACGATTGATATTGAGGCGGTTGATAACGGCAACGGTACAATGCACACTGTGACGACGGTGACGAAGAATTTGGCAAACGGCACTACAGAAAAAATCGGTACATACAACAGTGCCGATGGAGCAGATACATTTGTTGTATCATTTGTAAACCAATATACGGCGAAACCGGTTGATGTTAATACAGCTACAGATGCAACGCTTACAAAACTCCTTACAGGACGTGAATGGAAGGAAAAAGATAATTTTGAGTTTACTTTGCAGGCGAAAACACCTACAGATGCTCCAATGCCTGAGGGTGCGCAGGGTGAACCTAAGAAAAAAACAATTACGGTAGGCAAACCGGCAGAAGGTAATAAAGCGTCATTTGATTTTGGAACAATCAGATTCGATAAAGCGGGCGAGTATGTCTATACCGTAACAGAGAAAAATGCAGGAGAAACAATTGACGGAATCACTTATGACGAATACGCTGCGACGATTTTAGTTACAATCAGTGATGCAGGAAACGGTCAGCTTATTGCGACAGTTGATATGTATGACGGAGATTTCATCAATGAATATAAGGCAGAATTAAATCATGATGATGCGGGTGGACTTGTGGTGGAAAAAACGCTTACAGGCCACGACATGAAAGAAGGACAGTTCACATTCCAGGTTAAAGCGTTAGATTCAGATAATGTAACAGCGGAAGAGGCCGCAAAACGTATCGGCATTTCTGAAGGAGTAGCAGGTGAATTTAAAAACACTGCAGGAAAAGATGGCGAAACTGTCACAATGGAAACAGAAAATCCGATTATCTTTACACAGGAAGATGTAAATAAACACTTTAGATATAAGTTTACGGAAAAAGGTGCAAACGGTGAGTTCGGAAAAGGCGGAACAAAAGACGGATATACCTTTGACGATGCTACATATACAGTAGAACTTTGGGTGACAGATGACGGGGACGGAACATTAACTCTTCATACAAGCGTAAACGATGAAGAGCAGATCAGTTCCGAAAACGATAAGAAACCTACAGTGCTAAGTTTCAACAACAGATATGATGCAACAGGATCGTTGGACGGAACAACAAAACTCGCAGGACAGAAAGAAATTGCGGGACCGTGGCCAAGTGACGATTATTCAGGATTTGAATTCGCAATCGCAGGCGGCGACGAAACAACAAACGATGCAATCAAAAACGGTGATGTTGTACTTCCGAAAGATACAACGGTGACATCTGAAAAAGACGGAAGTTTCCACTTTGGAAATATTACATTTAACCGTAAAGGTGAGTATGTATTCCATGTAACTGAAAAACCGGGAAACCGCAATGGTGTTACATATGATGATTCCGTAAAAGTTGTGACGGTAACCGTAACGGACAACAATGACGGAACACTGACTGCGGCGATAAAAGAAGGTTCTGATGAACTTACATTTACAAACGCATACAATACAACAGAAAACGCAACATTTGTACCGTCCATTACAAAACAGGTAAAAGGACACGATGCGGTGGAAGACATTACTTTCATCATGAAAGCGAAAGACGATGTGACAAAGAATGCGATTCAAGCAGGCGAAATCACAGGGTACAAAGAAGAAGCAACAATCTCTAAAGATATGCTGAAAAAGGGCGGAGACCCTCAGGCAGTTACATTTGGAGAATTGACTTTCACAAAAGCGGGAACATATACATTTGATGTTTTTGAAAAAGCAGTTTCCGTACCAAATGGCTGGACATATGATGCAGACCACTACGAAGTGAAGATTAAAGTAACAGATGAAAATTCTAAGTTGGTAGCAATGCAGGATATTTCAGATGCGGCAAATAATCTGAAACGTAACTTCGTCAATGTATTTGCAGCAGACACAACATACGGTGCCGAAGGCGGATTAAACGTAACAAAAGAGTTACAGGGACGTAAGTTAAAAGAAAATGAGTTTGCCTTTACCATCACAGGTCAGACAGAGGAAGCGGAAGCAAAACTGGACGACAGTGACAGAACATTTAAAAACAGCAAACCGGGTGATAATGGAATAGCAGTCATGAGCAAACTTGGTAAAGTGACATTCAATCAGGACGATATCGGAAAAACATTTACATACGCAGTTCATGAAGTGGTAAATGCAAGGGGCGCTATCGCATACGATAACAAAGATGTAACCGTTGCCGTTCAGGTATTGGAAGAAAACGGAGACATTTATACGGTTACAACTGTGACAAAAGACGGACAACAATTAGGTGTATATAACTCAAAAGACGAAAAAGCGACAGCAGTTGCTCCGTTTGTAAATAGTTACACACCGGATATTATTGAGATGAATCCTGCTGAGATGGCGGGTAAAGTGACAAAAGTGCTTAAAGGTAACCGCGAGGAAGCGCTTAAGGACAATGAATTTACATTCCAAATGAAAGTAGATGCATTGGAAGGCGATATGAATACAGTTGTTTTACCGGAACTTACGGCGACAAATAAGGCTGACGGTTCGGTTTCCTTCGGAAAAGTTAAATTCACGGCAGCAGGTAAATATCGTTTTACAATCAGCGAAGTAATTCCTGGTACACCTGACAAACAGATGACTTATGACAGACATACATTCAGTTATGTTGTGGAAGTTTCTTACGACTCCACAGAGGGTATGTTATCAGCAAAAGTTATCGAGAAGACAGGAAGTCCTGTATTTACAAATATTTACACAGATGAAAAATCAAAAGATGTTGCAAATGGGGAGGATAAGAACACATCGGCAGATGGTGACATGATTTCAGTCGGCGACACACTGACATATTCTATCGACTGGGTAAATAACGCTGTAGATGAAAACGGACAGCCGACAGTGGCAGACGTAATCATCGAAGATACGATTCCGGAAGGAACGAGATATGTGGAAGGTTCAGCAAGCAATGACGGTAAATTTGCTGACGGCAAACTGACATGGTCATTTAAAGAACAGGAAGCAGGAGCGGGCGGAACTGTGACATTCAAAGTGGAAGTTACGGAGGACGCCGTGAAAGTTGACACAATCAAAAATACGGCAAGTATCAAGATTGGAGACAACGATCCAAAACAGACAAACGAAGTAGAAAACTTTGTTCCGGGTAAAGATGTGAAAAATGATAACGGTTCATCTGATATTAAAGTGGGTGATACGGTAACATACACAATCAAATATCGCAACACGGAAGATGCAGACGCAACCGTAACAATCACGGATAAACTGCCAAAAGGATTAACTTTCAAAGAGGCAGACAACGGAGGAAGTTATGATGAGGCAACAGGAACAATCACATGGAAACTGATAAAGGTGAAACCGGGAACAACAGGTACGGTGACATTTAAAGCAGTGGTAAATGAAGATGCGTTGATTGAAGACGGTGTAAATAATACGGCAGGTGTTCAGGTTGGCGAAAACAATCCTGTTATCGACACAAACACAGAATCGTTTAACACAAAGAAAGGTAACCTTACAATCTCCAAAGAAATTAAACTGACGGAAAATCAGGGAACGGTTATCGACAAAAACAAAGCATTTGAATTTAAAGTTGTCTTAAAAGATACTGCCGGACAGGAACTGAAAGGTGAGTATACTTACGGAGATAATCAGAAGATTAGAAGCGGTCAGACAATCAATTTGAAACACGGTGAAAGCATTACAATTAAAGGTTTACCGGAAGGTGCATCTTATGAAGTGACAGAAACAAAGGCAGCGGGATACACACCGAACGAATCGACAATCACCGGAACAGTGCCGGCAGAGAAAACAGCGGAAGCACACTTTATCAATACGTACAGTGTGGCAGACGAAAGTCTTGAAGGTGCTGCAAATCTGAAAGTGAAGAAAGAATTTACGGGACGTGAAGGAAATAAATGGCTTGAAAAGGACAGATTTACTTTCAAACTGACAATGGCAAAAGGAACACCGGAAGGTGCGGTAGTTCTTCCGAGCAATGCAGACGAAATTGTGATTGACAGTACAACGCCTAACAAAGCGGCCGCATTTGGAAATATTATTTTCAAACGTGCAGGAGAATACACTTTCTATGTTACTGAAAATCCAAGTGGCATTTTAGGTGTAGTTGACGATAAAAATGCGACAAGAGAAGTAGTTGTTGAAGTTGTTGATAACGGGGACGGAACACTTAGTGCGAAAGTGAAAAATGCGGCTGAAGGGCTTCTCACTTTCAAAAACGTATACAAGATTCAAAATCCGGTAGAAGTTGATACAACTCCTACGGACACAAGCGTATTCTTCGAGAAAGTTCTGGAAGGACGTGATTGGTTAGATACAGACGAATTTACATTTACAATCGCACCGGAGGGTGATGCACCTGTACCGGAAAAAACAACGGCTACAGTGAAAAAATCTGATGTAAAAGATAAAAAAGCGCCATTTGGATTCGGAAAAATTACATTTACACCGGAACTTATGGGAACAGCGCATACAAAGAAATTCACTTATAAGGTGACGGAAAATGACATCAACAAAGATAAGATGCCGGGCGTATCAAAAGATACACATACGGCAACTTTGGAAGTAACTGTATCAGACAATGGAGAAGGTAAACTTACGGCGGCAACATCAGTTGTAAACAACGGTACATTTACAAACCACCATCGCTCTTCAATCGACTATGGAGCAGCCGGCGGACTTGTGATTACAAAAGTATTGGAAGGACGCGATGCAGCGAAAGACCAGTTTACATTTGTAATGAAAGCAAAAGACGATGCCTCAGCAGAAAAACTTGGAATTTCTAAAGAAGGCACGACTTTCAAATCACCGGCAGCAAAAGACGGAGAGACGGCAACGGTCAATGTACTTCCGGATAAAGTAGAATTTACGCAGGCTGATGCCGGAAAGACGTACCGCTACACGGCGGAGGAAGTCAATGACGGTCAGAAAGGCTACACATATGACAACACGAAACATGAAGTGGAAATCAGTGTAAAAGACAACAACGATGCGACACTGACTGTAACAACAAAAGTAGGAGATAAGACATATACTTACAAGACGAATGCGGAAGGTGAAAAAGCCGTTATTCCGTTTAAGAACAAATATGCCGCTTCTACAGACAATGCAGGCGGAACAAAAGCGCCGGTTGTCACTAAGAAAACATTGACGGGACGTCCTCTTACGGCAGGAGAATTTACATTCAGCGTTGTTTATAAGAACAGCAAAGACGTTGTTGTAAAAGACGTTAAGAACAGTGCAGACGGAACGGTAAACTTCGGAGAATTATCATTTACGATCGACTCTCTGAAAGCAGCAGCGAAAAAAGGTGATGCAGTTCAAAATCCAAACGGAACATGGACAGTATCTTACACAGCAGTGGAGAAAATAGACGGACTTGCTGAAAACGGAGTTACTCCGGTGAAAAATACGTTTGACTTTACCGTAACTGTTACGGATAACGGTGACGGAACATTGAAAGCAGTGACAAATCTTCCAGAAGGACATGGATTTACAAACGCATATTCAACAGGTGAACCTGTAGAAGTAAATGTAAACGGAAGCAAAATTCTTTCAGCAGAAGAGGGGCTTACACCTCCTGACATTACAGGTAAATTTACATTTACACTGAAGGGAGAAAAAGATGCTCCAATGCCTGAGAAGACAACGGCACAGAATGATGCGCAGGGCAATGTAGACTTCGGAAAAGTATCCTTTACATTAGAAAATGTATTCGGAGAAAAAGCATCTGCAAAAGCGGGTGAACCGAGAAGTAAGACATTTACTTACACGGTAACGGAATCCGGAAAAGTTGCAGGTGTGACAAATGATAAAGAGACGAAGACATTTACACTTACGGTAACAGATGACGGAAAAGGTCATATGACAGTTACAAAGAACCCTGCCGACAACACATTATTCACATTTACAAACACTTACAGCATTGAAAGTCCGATTACTTCAAGTGTGACAGATCAGATTTCTATCACAAAAGAATTAGAAGGACGCAAGATGCAGGCGGAAGAGTTCAACTTTGAACTTCTTGAAGGCGATAAAGTTGTCGCAACGGGAACAAATGATGCTGACGGTAAAGTAACATTTACCGGACTGGAATACAACAAACCGGGTGAACATGATTACACGGTACGAGAAGTTGCTCCGGAAGATACATATGGTGTTACATATGATACAAGCGAGTTTATGATTCATACATCGGTAACGGACAACAGTGACGGTACATTGAGTGTGAAACATACGACAGAAGGTGAAATTGTGTTCAGAAATGTTTACAAGGCATCAGGAACAAGCGTAACACTTGGTGCAAGCAAAGTATTAAAAGGAAACGACCTTGTAAAAGGACAGTTTACATTCCGGTTGAAAGACGCGAACGGAAATGTAGTTGCCGAAGCAAAGAACAACGAAAACGGACAGATTATCTTTGAAACATTAGAATACGACAAAGCGGGAACTTACAAATATACAATTTCTGAAGTAAATGATAAACAGGAGAATATCACTTACGATGAAAAAGTATATGAAGTGACGGTAAATGTTGTAGATGATGAAAAAGGACAGTTAAAAGCAACTGTTGAAGGAGACAGCGCAGTATTTACAAATGAATACGCAGAAAAAGCAATGGTATTAACACCTGCTAAACCAAAAGACGATACACCTGTTAAAACAGGTGACGAGTCAAATCCAATGGCAATGGCAGGTATGATGACGATTGCCGGAATGGTAATTCTTCTCAATGTACTTACAGCGGTACGCAGAAGAAGACAAAGATAATACAGACTGAAAAATCCTGCAGGAACGAATAATTCCTGCGGGATTTCTTTTGCAAAAATATTGCACTTTTTAGAAGCGTGTAGTATATTATAAAGATAGAGGAATTTTGAGGACGGACTTTTAGAAGTTTCGTCCTTATTTTAGAATGAGGAGGAGAAGAGATGAAAGACAAACTAAAGAAACTATTTGCGTACTATAAGCCGTATAAATTACTTTTTTACAGTGATATGTTTTTTGCAATACTCGGAGCGGGAGTCACACTGGTTATCCCTCTGATTGTGCGCTATATCACAAGTGAGGTTGTCTATTTTGACGGCAACAGGGCAATGGAAACAATTGTGGCATTAGGGGCGTTGATGATTGTTCTCGTTCTTGTAGAGTTTGGCTGCAACTATTTTATCGCCTTTTATGGACATATGATGGGAGCGAAAATGGAAGCGGATATGAGAAGCGACATTTTCAGTCACTACCAGAAACTGACATTTGCTTTCTATGATAATCAGAAGGTGGGAGCGCTCCTTTCACGTATTACAAGTGATTTATTTGACATTACGGAATTATTGCATCACGGACCGGAAGACATTGTTATTTCCATTATTAAGATTGTAGGTTCGTTTATTATTTTGGCGAACATCAATCTGCGTCTGGCAATGGTAGCTTTTGTGTTTGTTCCGGTTATGATTGTCTTTGCGGTATATTATAATAGGAAGATGAAGACTGCATTTAAGCGCAACCGTGCAAGAATTGCAGATATCAACAGTCAGATTGAAGACAGTTTATCGGGAATCCGTGTTGTAAAATCCTTTGCCAATGAAGAGATTGAGATGAAGAAGTTTCATAAAGGAAATGACGGATTTCTGGCTGCAAAGAAAATCAGTTATCGTTACATGGCGGGGTATCATTCAACATTGACAGCGCTGACAACACTTGTAACAGTTGTCGTACTGCTCGTGGGAGCGGAAGGGCTTACAACAAAAACGGTATTGGTGGCAGATCTTGTAACTTTCCTGCTCTATATCAATAACTTTATTGAGCCGGTGAAGAAATTAATTAACTTTACGGAAATGTTCCAGAACGGTTACTCAGGTTTTGACAGATTTCAGGAAATGCTTGCCATTGCACCGGATATTACCGATGCGAAAGATGCTGTTTCCGTTGGAAAATTGGAAGGCAAGATTACATTTGAGGACGTTTCTTTCCAATATCAGGACACAAACGAACCTGTTCTCTCTCACATTAATCTGGACGTCAAAGCAGGAGAATACATTGCTCTTGTAGGACCTTCGGGAGTTGGAAAGACAACACTTTGCAGTCTGATTCCGAGATTTTATGAGGCGACAGCCGGAAAAATTGAGATAGACGGAATGGATATCCGCAAGATGAAGTTGGACGATTTGAGAAATAATATCGGTATCGTGCAGCAGGACGTATATCTGTTTGCGGGAACAATTATGGAAAATATCCGTTACGGAAATCCTGATGCTACAGATGAAGATGTCATTCGTGCGGCGAGAAATGCAAATGCCCATGAATTTATTATGAGTTTTCCTGACGGATACGATACGGACATCGGACAGCGAGGGGCAAAACTGTCAGGAGGACAGAAGCAGCGTCTGTCTATTGCCCGTGTGTTTTTGAAAAATCCTCCAATTCTTATTTTTGATGAGGCAACTTCGGCGCTGGATAATGAGAGTGAGAAAGTGGTGCAGCAGTCTTTGGAAATGTTGGCGAAAGACAGAACGACATTTGTAATTGCACACAGACTTTCCACAATCAAAAATGCTGAGAGAATTTTAGTTCTCACGGAAAAAGGAATTGAAGAGCAGGGAAGCCATGGGGAACTTCTTCACCAAAAGGGGATTTATGAGTCTTTATATCATATGCAGTTTCACTAGAAACCAGTAATAGAATGAAGGTGTGGAAATGAAAAATATAGAATTTAAACGTCCTGAGATGGAGGACAGAAAATTATTGGACGGGTACTTTAAACGGTATCCGTCCAGAAGTTGTGAGAGGACATTTATCAATGTATATCTCTGGTCAAGGCATTACAAAGTTAAATATGCAGTGATTGAAAACACGCTCGTATTTAAAAGCGAAGATGAAGATATTGCTTTTACTTATCCTTTGGGAGAGGTGGAAGATATAAAGAGAGCGCTGCGGTTTTTGATGGAATACTGTGAGAAACTCGGCAAAGAATTTGAATTGTACTGTGTGACGGCAGAACAGTTTGAGCAGTTGAATTCGTGGTATCCCGATGAATTTCAAATCACATATGACAGAGACATAGCAGATTATGTGTATGAGTCAGAAAAACTGATAACTTTGTCGGGGAAAAAACTACACGGAAAAAGAAATCATATTAACAAATTCAAGGCGGAGCATGAAAACTGGAGTTATGAAACAATGACGGAAGACAATGTGGAAGAATGCTTCCAGATGGCTCTGCAGTGGAGAAAAGAAAATGGCTGTGACGCAGACGCAGAAAAAAATGCGGAGATGTGTGTGACACTTAATTCTTTGCGTCTTTTCAGAGAGTTGGAAATGACGGGGGGAATTTTGCGTGTGGACGGCAAAATTGTGGCGTTTACAATGGGAGAACCGATTAATGATGACACATTTGTTGTCCATATCGAAAAAGCGTTCTCGGAAGTACAGGGAGCATATCCGATGATTAACCAGCAGTTTGTGGAGCATGAATGTGCAAAATACAAATATATCAACAGAGAAGACGATGCAGGGGTGGAAGGACTGCGCAAGGCAAAATTGTCTTATCGTCCCGCTTTTCTTGTAGAAAAAGGGCGGGTGAAAAGATAGATGATTTCTGAAAAGATGGAAAAAATGGTATCAAACAGTTCTGCAATCCGGCAGATGTTTGAAGAAGGAAATCGCATGGCAAAACTCTATGGAAAAGAGAATGTGTATGATTTCAGTTTAGGCAATCCAAATCTTCCCGCTCCGAAGCGCGTAAAAGAAGCGATTGTTGAAATTTTGAATGAGGAAGATACCCTAACACTTCACGGCTATACAAACAGCAATGCGGGATATATGGAAGTGCGCGATGCGGTGGCATCGTCACTGAATAAAAGATTTAAAACTTCTTTAGCAGGAAACAACATCATAATGACGGTAGGGGCGGCAGGCGGATTAAACGTTGCCTTAAAGGTACTTTTAAATCCAGATGATGAGGTAATTGTCTTTGCACCGTATTTCAGTGAGTACAGAAGTTATGTGAATAACTTCGACGGTGTTTTGGTGGAAATTTCACCGAATACGGAAAACTTTCAGCCGAAGTTAGATGAATTTGAGAGGAAAATTACGAAACGCACAAAAGCGGTAATCGTAAATACACCAAACAATCCGACAGGCGTAGTTTATCCGGAAGAAACGGTTGTACGCATGGCAGAAATATTGGAGAAGAAACAGAAAGAGTATGGAAATGACATTTATCTTCTGTCAGATGAACCGTATCGTGAACTTGTCTATGACGGGGCAGAAGTTCCTTATCTGACAAAATATTATGACAATACAATTGTAGTCTACTCGTACAGTAAATCACTTTCTCTTCCGGGGGAGAGAATAGGGTATGTTGTTGTTCCTGATGAGGTGAGCGAAAGCGGGAGAGTCATCGCAGCGATGAATGTTGCCAACCGTATTTTAGGGTTTGTGAATGCCCCTACATTACAGCAGAAAATCGTGCAGAAATGTCTGGAAGAACAGACAGACATTTCCTATTATAATAGGAACAGAGAAACGCTGTATAAAGGACTGACAGATTGTGGGTTTTCCTGCATCAAACCGGAGGGAGCATTTTATCTGTTTATGAAATCTCCGATTGAAGATGAGAAGGAATTTTGCAGGCAGGCAAAAGAACTGCATATTCTTCTTGTGCCGGGAAGTTCTTTTGGCTGTGGCGGATATGTGCGTATTGCCTACTGTGTTTCTTATGAAACGATAGTAAATGCACTTCCGAAATTTAAAGAGTTGGCAAAGAAATATTTTTAAATATTGAAAAATATAATAAAGTGTGATAGATTTCTGAGAGTAGTCAAAATCAATATTTTGGCGGGAGAAATAGAATAAGAAGAGGTAGAAAAATGATTAAACAAATACTACAGGGTATGGTTGTTGGGATAGCAAATATTATTCCGGGAGTCAGTGGCGGAACAATGATGGTTGCGATGGGGCTATACGACAAACTGATTCATGCCATTACACATTTGAAAAGTGAATTCAAAGAAAGTTTAAAATTATTGCTTCCGATTTTTGCGGGAGCGGGAATTGCGATTGTTGCTTTATCAAGATTGTTTGAATTTCTGTTGGAGACATATCCGATTCCGACGAATTTTGCTTTCTGTGGATTGATTGCAGGAAGTCTTCCGTTTATCTTCAAAAAGGTAAAAGGACACAAAGTAACGGTTGGAAAGATAATTCCATTTTTGATTTTCTTCGGTGTTGTTATTGTTATGGCTCTTTTGGGAGAGACAGGAGGAAACAGTGCTGATGTCAGTTTTGGACTTGTAAATGTAATTAAATTGTTTGGTGTTGGAGTTATCGCCGCTGCAACAATGGTTGTACCGGGGGTGAGTGGTTCAATGATGCTGATGCTGCTCGGTTACTACGATACAATCTTAAAAACAATCAATGATTTTGTCGATGCGTTAGTGAAATTTGATATGGGTGGACTTACAACGGGTGTAGGCGTTTTAGCACCATTTGGTATCGGAGTTGTTATCGGTATCTTCTTAATTGCAAAATTGATTGAATTTATTTTCTCCAAAGCGGAAATTCACGCATATTATGGAATTATCGGTTTGATTCTCGCTTCTCCGATTGCCATTTTAATGAAAACGAACTGGAGCGGAGCATCTGTTCTTATGGTAGGTTGCGGAGTTGTCACATTTGCTTTAGGCTGGTTTGTCGCAAGCAAATTGGGAGGAGAGTAATCGCAAATGATGAATATACGGGAACAATTGGAAAGTCTGGCTGAGCCGGACTTTCAGCAATTTATGGCAAAATTAATTCCGAATGTTAAGCCGGAGAAAATAATAGGGGTAAGAACCCCGATTTTAAGAAAGATTGCAAAACAGATAGCAAAGGAAGACTGGAGATTTTATTTAGAGGAATATCCTGCCGAAAGTTACGAGGAAATTATGTTGCAGGGAATGGTTATCGGCTATATAAAAGAAGATTTTGGAGAAGTCTTAAAACAGGTAGAGAGATTTCTGCCGAAAATAGATAACTGGGGCATTTGTGACAGTTTTTGTGCGGGGTTGAAACAGACAAAAAAAGAGCCGGAAAAGATGTGGGAGTTTATCACCCGATATATACATGATGAGAGAACGTATTTTGTGCGATTCAGTGTAGTTATGATGATTTTTTATTACACGGATAAGGGACATATTGAACAGGCATTTTCCTATTTTGATGAAATCTGTCACGAAGATTATTATGTGAAGATGGCGGTTGCGTGGGCGATTTCGATTTACTTTATTAAAATGCCTGAGCAGACTATGGTGTATTTGAAAAATAATCGTTTAGATGATTTTACTTATCATAAGGCTTTACAGAAAATTCGGGAGTCGCAGAAGGTGGATAAAGAAACAAAAGAGAAAATAAAAGAGATGAAGAGAAAGTAATGAGGCAGACACTTCGTGAGAAGTGTCTGTTTTTGCATAATATTGCAAAGTATATGTGAAAAATTCTATAAAAAGACAAAATCAGCTATCGGTGTTCTTAGCAAGCGTTAATGTGGAAAATTTTGAGTTGCAGTTTGTATGTGGAATACTTAGTCTTATTCCGGTAACATTGTTGTTTTTGTTCTTTCACGATGAATTGGCAGAAGGAATATCCGTTTCCGTTTCAAAATAGGAGAGATGCGTATGAAGAAAAAAATATGGAAATGCAGTATATGGGTAATGCTTTTTCTTCTCCTTTGTACGATAACGTCCTTTTGGGTGGAAGAAAGGCTTATACCAGAAGTAGTTTCTACCGTGCCAACGGCTATGGACGAATTTTCGGAGCAAACAAAAGTTCCCGCTGTCTGTGTACGCGCAAATGAAAAGGGAGAGCAGGGCGTATGGGCTATGCAGGAAGTAGTGGATATTTGGGGTGAAAAGCAATATCAAGTTCGGTTTGAATCCGATGTTGTAAAGGAGATAGTCGGTGAGAGCGCTACTTTAAAAATAAGACCGGAGGCGGTAGTTGTTGATAATCTGTTTCCTTTAGAAGATGAAAAAACAGTCAAAAAAGTGTATGAAAAACGGGGAAATACAAAACCTGAACCAAATCATGTATTGTATGTAACGGATAAGGAAATAGACAGGGCAAAGTTGGAAAAAGATATTGCCGACAGTCAGTCTGTTTTGGACACGGCATACTTCGGTCAGAAAAAATCTGTTTGCAAAGAGGAAGAAGTGGACGTTGCTTACGGTAATAAATCATGGCTTCGGGCGAGAAACATAGGATTATCGGAAGGAGAAACAGAAAGTTTCTTTCAGGGTGAGAGAAAGGCGTTTCTTCATAAACATACGGCGGACAGACTAAAGGTGAAGAAAGGTGATACCATTTCTCTGGACAATACTTCTTATCGGGTAGAAAAAGTATATGATAATCAGGAGAAAACAAAAGGATTTGGTGAAGAAATTTATGTAAATCAAATGCCGAAAGGCGAAGAAATTCCGATTACCTCCGTTATGGTAAAAAGTACGCAGGGAAAAACACTCAGACAGAATACGGCTGCGCTTATGGTGGAAGAATATTTGCATTTATCCGCAAAAGACGGAAAACAATATAATTTGCAGGATATGGATAAAATGGTAACGGAAGTAAAATGGATATGTTCCGTGATTGTCCTGCTGGTTATTCTTATTTTCCTTTTCCGCTATACTGTTTTTTGGTGGACAAAGGCTTATGAGGAGAGAAAGTTCCGATTTGTTTTGGCGGGCGTTTGTCTGAGCGGAAGCGGATTCGGATTTTGGCATACACTGTTAAATCAATGCGGTATTCCACAGACGTTCTTTTCTTCGGAAGGAATTTTAAATATAGGCGCATATGCGGATAGAATCCGTGCGTTTTATGAAAGTATTCAGACGGGAGCAGGGAAAAATTATTTTCTCTGTCAGATTGGGTATCAATCATTGCTTCGTATAGGGAAATATGCCTGTATAGGCGTTTTAGCAGTCACAGTATTTCTTGTTGGGAAAAAATTGTAAAAAAGATTTGCGAAAAGTGTAATTTTTGTTGATATTTAATGCGTTGACAGTCCATGATAAACTTCGTATAATTTAAAGTGTAAACGATGAAGAAGGGAATTGTGGTAAAATGATTATAGCAAAGAATGATGAGGAAAAAAGAAGCAGAATATGGCGAATGGTGATGGCAGGAGCATCGATTATTCTTCTTATAGTGATTGTTTATTTTCTGTTTTCCTTATTTGCAGGTAATCCGCTTGAAGGAACGTGGAAGAGCGAGGAGAGTAATTTGCAGTTGACAATCCGCGGCGGGGATTCCGCTACGGCAAGTTGGTCGGAGATTGCAGAAGCGTCGAACGTTAAAGTGAAGATTAACTATACATTAGATAAAGAGAACAAAACAATTACATTTAAAGTCGATGATGCAGAGATTGCAAAAGCAGTGAAGAACTCTGATGCAGGGCTGACGAAGACGGCGCTGGAGACGGAAATCAGTATGCTGGAGACAACTTTTGACTATAATTTGGAGAAGAGTAAACTGACTTTATCTGAACGCGAATATGGTGAGCAAATCGTTTTTGTGAAAAAGTAAAAATAAACCAAAGCCACATTTTTTTAGGTGGAGGCTTTGGTTATTTTTTGATTATAAAAGATCGGAGAAGGAGAGAAAAGAGATGAAACGTGAAGAAACGAAAGTGGTACATATAGGAAATCGGTCTATTGGCGGAGGCAATCCAATCGCCATTCAGTCGATGACAAATACAAAGACAGAGGACGTACAGGCTACAGTGGAGCAGATATTGGCATTGGAGAAGGCAGGGTGCGAAATTATCCGCTGTGCAGTTCCGACGATGGAGGCTGCGGAAGCGTTGAAAGAGATTAAAAAGCAGATACACATTCCGCTTGTGGCAGACATTCATTTTGATTATCGTTTGGCAATCAAAGCGATTGAAAACGGTGCGGACAAAATCCGTATTAATCCGGGCAATATCGGAGATGTGTCAAGAGTGCAGGCTGTTGTGAATAAGGCGAAAGAATACGGAGTTCCAATCCGTGTAGGGGTAAACAGTGGTTCTTTAGAGAAACATCTTGTTGAAAAGTATGGCGGAGTGACGGCGGAAGGGATTGTGGAGAGCGCTTTAGATAAGGTTCACATAATCGAAAATATGGGATATGATAATTTGGTTGTCAGTATCAAATCTTCTGATGTACTGATGTGTATTAAGGCACATCAGTTGATTTCTGAACAGTGTAATTATCCATTACATATTGGAATTACAGAGTCGGGAACAGTTTTGTCGGGAAACATTAAATCTTCCGTAGGGCTTGGCATTATGCTTTATGAAGGAATTGGAGATACAATCCGCGTATCTTTAACAGGTGATCCGCTGGAAGAAATTAAGACGGCGAAACTGATTCTAAAGACACTTGGATTGAGAAAAGGTGGAATTGAAGTTGTGTCCTGCCCAACTTGTGGGAGAACAAAGATTGATTTGATTGGATTGGCAAATCAGGTGGAAAATATGGTTGCGGATATTCCACTTGATATTAAAGTTGCGGTTATGGGCTGTGTTGTAAACGGACCGGGGGAAGCAAAAGAGGCGGACATCGGAATTGCAGGAGGAATTGGAGAAGGACTTCTGATTAAAAAAGGTGAAATGGTGAAAAAAGTGAAGGAAGAAGAACTTTTGGAAACATTGAGACAGGAACTTTTGAATTGGGGAAAATAAAATGGGAAAACGATTTTTTGATGTATTTCCAACATTGCAGACAGAAAAAGAAATAGAGGGTTTATTTGAGGGAGTGGAAGTGACGAAAGTGACAACCACTTCCTTAAAAGACAGGTTGAAAATATATTTTTTAAGCACACATCTGATTCCAAAAGTATACATTTATCAGATGGAACAGATGATAAGGGAGCAGTTGTTTGCCCGCACGCCGATTTCCATTCAAATCGTGGAGAGGTATCAACTTTCAGAGCAGTACACACCGGAAAATCTGCTGCGAGAGTATCGGGACAGTATTTTGGAAGAATTGAAAGAAAAGAGTGCCGTGGAATATAACATGTTTTTGAACGCTAAGTGTACGTTTGAAAATGAGAGTATTCTTTGTATGACACTGGAAGATACAATTGTGGCGAAGGGAAAGCAGGATTCTATTGTGGAACTGCTTCAGGAAGTGTTTAATGAGCGGTGTAATGTTCCTGTGGAAGTCCGTGTACTCTATGAGAAAGCAAAAGAAAGCAAACATAAAAAGTACAATGAGATACGTTTGCAGCAGGAAATCAGGGCAATTGTAGAGGGAAATGAAAGCCGAAGAAAAGAACATGTCGAGGAGGAGAAGGAAAAGAAGCCTGAGGAGAACAAAGAAAGAACGGTCAAACCGAAAGAGGAGAAGAAACCGTTTCAGAAGAAAGAGTTCTACTCATCGGTTAAACGTTCCGATGACCCGAATGTTATTTACGGCAGAAACTTTGAGGACGATACGATTGAACTTTCACAGGTCGTAGGAGAAATGGGAGAGATTACCATTCGGGGAAAAGTCATTCAGTTTGATACAAGGGAAATTCGCAACGAGAAAACAATCATTATGTTTGCGGTAACGGACTTTACCGACACGATTATGGTAAAAATGTTTACGAGAAATGAACAACTTCCGGAGATTTTAAGCGAGATTAATAAGGGAGCATTTTTGAAAATAAAAGGTGTTACGACTATTGATAAGTTTGACGGTGAACTGACTATCGGATCGGTGACGGGAATTAAGAAAATTCCTGATTTTACAACGACACGGAAGGATACAAGTCCGGTAAAACGAGTGGAACTTCACTGTCATACAAAAATGAGTGACATGGACGGCGTATCGGAAGTAAAGGCGATTGTAAAGCGGGCGCATGATTGGGGGCATAAGGCGATTGCCATTACCGACCACGGTGTTGTCCAAGCCTTCCCTGATGCAAATCACTATATTGAAACGCTGGACAAAGACGATCCGTTTAAAATCATTTATGGAGTAGAAGGGTATTTGGTTGATGATTTGACGGATATTGCGGTGAATGAGGATAATCAGACGCTTGATGATGCTTTTGTTGTATTCGATATAGAGACAACGGGCTTTAGTTCCGTGAAAGATAAGATTATCGAGATTGGTGCGGTAAAAGTAGAAAATGGGAAAATTGTTTCCCGTTACAGCACATTTGTCAATCCGGAAGTGCCGATTCCCTTTGAGATTACAAAACTGACAAGTATTACGGACGCTATGGTAATTGATGCACCGAAGATAGAGACCGTATTACCTGAATTTATGGAATATGTGGGAGATGCGGTATTAGTGGCACATAATGCCGGATTTGATGTGGGATTTATCGAGGAAAATTGCAGAAGACTCGGCATGGAACGAAAGTTGACATCGGTGGATACGGTTGCTCTTGCCAGAGTATTGCTTCCGACACTTTCGAGATATAAATTGAACATCGTGGCGAAAACTTTGGGGATTTCTCTGGAGAATCATCATCGTGCGGTGGACGATGCGGGCGCTACGGCAGAAATTTTCGTGAAATTTGTGGAGATGTTAAAAGAGCGTGAGATAACTACGCTAAAAGGTGTAAATGAATTTGGGGCGATGAATCCCGATGCTATCCGAAAAATGCCGGCACACCATGTTATTATTTTGGCAAAAAATGATGTAGGGAGAGTAAACTTATATACATTGGTGTCCATGTCCCATTTGAAATATTTTGGCCGTATGCCCCGTATACCGAAAAGTGAGTTGAACCGTTATCGGGAAGGTCTGATTGTGGGAAGCGCCTGTGAGGCAGGAGAACTTTATCAGGCCATCTTAAATGATAAATCAGAAGAACAGATTGCAAAAATTGTCAACTTCTATGATTATTTGGAAATTCAGCCGCTGGGAAATAATGCGTTTATGCTGGAGAGTGAACGTATATCCAATGTAAATACGAAAGAAGATTTAATCCAGATAAATAAAAAGATTGTGAAACTGGGAGAAGAATTTCAAAAAATGGTTGTAGGCACTTGTGATGTTCATTTCTTAGATCCTGATGACGAAGTGTACAGAAGAATTATTATGACGGGAAAAGGTTTCTCCGATGCGGACGATCAGGCGCCGTTGTATTTGCGCACAACGGAGGAGATGATGTCGGAATTTTCTTATCTCGGTTCAGCGAAAGCGGAGGAAATTGTTATTACCAATCCGAATAGGATCGCGGATATGATTGACCCGATTTCTCCGGTGCGTCCGGATAAGTGTCCTCCCGTTATCCAAAATTCGGATCAGGAACTGCGTGACATCTGTTATGAGAAAGCTCACAGTATGTATGGAGAAAACCTTCCGGATATGGTTGTAGAACGTCTGGAAAGAGAACTAAACTCAATTATTTCTAACGGGTTTGCGGTTATGTATATCATTGCGCAGAAACTTGTGTGGAAATCCGTGGAGGACGGATACCTTGTAGGTTCCCGAGGTTCGGTTGGTTCTTCTTTCGTGGCGACCATGGCGGGGATTACGGAAGTAAATCCGTTAAGTCCTCATTATTATTGTAAAAAATGTCATTACAGTGATTTTACATCGGACGAAGTGAGGGCGTATTCCGGCTTGTCGGGCTGGGATATGCCGGATAAAAAATGTCCGGTATGTGGGGAACCCCTTGCAAAAGACGGGTTTGATATTCCGTTTGAGACGTTTCTTGGATTTAAGGGGAATAAAGAGCCGGATATCGACTTGAATTTCTCGGGCGATTATCAGAGTAATGCTCATAAATATACGGAAGTGATTTTCGGAACAGGCCAGACTTTCCGTGCGGGAACAATCGGTACTCTTGCAGATAAGACGGCATATGGTTTTGTGAAAAATTATTATGAGGAGAGAGACAGCCGAAAGCGAAAATGTGAGATTGAGAGAATTGTGGAAGGGTGTACGGGAATCAGAAGAAGTACGGGACAGCACCCGGGAGGGATTATCGTTCTTCCTCACGGCGAAAATATTAATTCCTTTACCCCTGTGCAGCACCCTGCAAATGATATGACAACGGATATAATCACAACACATTTCGATTATCACTCTATTGACCATAACTTGTTGAAACTGGATATTCTAGGCCATGATGATCCTACCATTATCCGTATGTTGGAGGATTTGATTACAGATATTACCGGAGAGAAGTTTGATGCAACAAAGATTCCGTTAGATGATCCTGATGTCATGGCGCTTTTTGCGGGGACGGAGGTTCTTGGAATTAAGCCGGAAGATATTGGTGGTTGTCCGGTAGGCTGTCTTGGTATTCCGGAGTTTGGAACGGATTTTGTTATTCAGATGGTTGTGGATACGAAGCCGAAGACGATTTCGGACTTGATTCGTATTTCCGGTCTTTCCCACGGGACGGACGTATGGCTTAACAATGCACAGACGCTGATTCAGGAAGGAAAGGCAACGATTTCTACGGCAATTTGTACACGAGATGATATTATGACGTACCTGATTAATAAAGGGTTGGATAGTGAGAAATCCTTTACAATTATGGAGCGTGTCCGTAAAGGACTTGTCGCAAAAGGAAAATGTAAAGAGTGGCCGGAGTATAAGAAAGATATGCTGGAACACGGGGTGCCGGAATGGTATATCGGTTCTTGTGAGAAGATTAAATATATGTTCCCGAAAGCCCATGCGGCAGCCTATGTTATGATGGCATATCGTATTGCGTATTGTAAGGTGAATTATCCTTTGGCATATTATGCGGCGTATTTCAGTATCCGTGCGTCGGCATTTTCTTATGAAATTATGTGTCAGGGAAAAGATAAATTGGAGTTTTATCTCAGAGATTACAAGAAACGTTCGGATTCTTTAAGTAAAAAGGAGCAGGACGTATTAAAAGATATGAAAATTGTGCAGGAAATGTATGCAAGAGGATTTGAATTTCTTCCACTTGATATTTATACTGCGAAGGCAGATAAGTTCCAAATTATAGACGGAAAATTGATGCCTCCGCTCAACAGTATTGAGGGAATGGGTGATAAAGCGGCTGAAGCGGTAGAATTGGCTTCAAAAGACGGTCCATATTTATCGCGAGATGATTTCCGACAGAGAACAAAAGTGAGTAAGACGGTTATCGATCTTATGGCAGATTTGGGTATGTTCGGAAATCTTCCGGAGTCAAACCAGTTGTCCCTATTTGATTTTTAAGAAGGTGATAAAAATGATTACGTTTAAAGAAATAGACAGAAGCAATTACATGGAATGTATTTCTTTGAGAATAAAGGAAGAACAAAAAGGTTTTGTTGCGGACAATGCACAATCTTTAGTGGAGGCCAAGTTTGAGGAAGGGTTGTACACCCGTGCGATTTATTCAGACGACACTATGGTAGGATTTGTATTGTTTGATTATGATGCTGAGATTCCCGGCTGGTCAATGAGCAGATTTATGATAGGAGAGCAGTATCAGGGACAGGGCTTAGGAAAAGATGCCGTTAAGCAGTTTTTTAAGTACATGAAAGAAGAAATGAAAATACAGGAACTCTATATTTCCGTTGAAGTGGAAAATACGGTTGCCTGCGAATTGTATGAAAAAATAGGATTTCATTTCTTAAAATCGGTTGAATATGAATTTAACGGGGTTGTGTATAAAGAAAAACAGATGAAAATAGAATTGTGAATAAATGGCTAAATATATTGCTGTGTTTATAAAAGCATGGTATACTAACATATCAATGCAAATTTTATAATTGAATAATGAAAACATTGTGCGGTTACTTTTTGTAATGAAAAGTATTAAAAGGGAATTCGGTGCAAGTCCGAAACAGCTCACTTTACTGTAAGGAATGACGAAATCCATAAAGCCACTGTGGAGACAACTGGTCTGCATGGGAAGGAGGAAAGTAGGGTTTAGTTCTAAGTCAGGAGCCCTGCCGATACATATTGTGAAATCTTTCGGTGAGGATAAGATGATACATAGAAGTTAAATCAGACTTTCATATACAGAGTCTTAGTTTTTGTGTGTTTAAAAGCAGCCGACAGGCTGCTTTTTTAATGTGAGAATGCGCAGTGGCGCAATGACTTTTAATGAGGAAAAGGGGGAAGGTATGAAATTTAGTGATTTTCACCCGATTGTGAATGCTGTCTATTTTGCAGTGGTTATCGGGGTTACCATATTTTCTATGTCACCATATTTTTTATTGCTTTCTCTGTCGGGGGCATTTATATATTCTCTTGTATTGAAGGGGAAAAAGGCAATGAAACAAAACATTTCTATAGTATTTATTACCCTTGTCATTATGACAGGGATAAATGCGCTGTTTACCCATAACGGAGAAACGGTTTTGTTTTATATACGTCATAACCGAATTACTATGGAGGCTGTATTTTTTGGGATTGCATCATCGGTAATGTTGTCTTCCGTCATCATTCTGTTTGACTGTTTTCATGTGATTATGTCTGAAGAAAAATTGATTTATTTATTTGGAAGGATAGCTCCGGTATTCGGATTAATGGTGTCAATGATATTTCGGTTTGTTCCGCTTTTGCGCTGCAGATTTAAGGAAATACAGATGGGGCAGGCATGTATGGGAAGAAATGCACAGACGGGAGTGATTTGGAAAATAAGACAGTTGTTGAAAGAACTTTCTATTTTGATTGCATGGTCGCTGGAGGCTTCCATTGAAAGTGCGGATTCTATGGCTGCCAGAGGGTATGGACTGCCGGGAAGAAGCAGTTTTCATCTGTTTAAAATCACTGTTCAAGACGTGATACTGCTTATCATTGTCGGAGTGTGTGGCGGAATTACTGTGGCGGGCTGTATTTTTGGCCGGACAACAATGCAGTATTATCCGAAACTGCTCGTGCCGGCGATGGCATGGAAAGATATAATCTGCATAAGTTCCTTTGGTATATTAGTGCTTATGCCATCGGTAATTGAATATATTGGAGGACATAAATGGGAAAGATAAAGTTTGAACAGGTAACATTTACATATCCGCTTGCAGAGCAGGCAGCGCTTAAAGACGTTACTTTTGAAATAGAGGAATCACAATTTATTGTGATTTGCGGAAAGTCGGGCTGTGGGAAAAGTACACTGCTCAGGCAAATGAAAAAAAATATGATGCCGTATGGCGAATTAAAAGGTGAAATTTTATATGATGGAACTTCCATAAAAGAATTGGAAGAGAGGAAGAGTGTATCTGAGATAGGGTATGTACAGCAAAATCCCGATAACCAGATTGTTACGGATAAGGTTTGGCATGAACTGGCATTTGGGTTGGAGAGCCTTGGATACGACAATCAGACTATTAAGCGCCGCGTGGCAGAAATGGCGGATTATTTCGGCATAGAAAACTGGTTTCATAAGGAGACAAATACATTGTCGGGAGGTCAGAAACAGTTGTTAAATTTGGCGTCCGTCATGGTAATGCAGCCAAAAGTATTGATTTTGGATGAACCTACGGCACAACTGGATCCCATTGCAGCATCGGAATTTTTGCAGACGGTTTATAAAATTAATCGGGATTTAGGCGTCACGGTTATTATGTCGGAACATCGGTTAGAGGAAGTTTTTCCAATAGCGGACAGAGTGCTGGTTTTAGATACAGGGAAAATAGTTGCGATAGATATTCCTGAGCGGATTGGAGAGTATCTTTCCGGCAGTGAAACAGGCGGAGCACACCCCATGTTTTACGGGCTGCCGGCGGTAGTTAGGATTTTTCAAAACTTCCGCATGGGAGAATCACCGCTTACAATCCGCGAGGGAAGAAAAAAGATGGAACAATTACTGAAAGGAAAAGAAGTAGTTGGAAGTTCCTTTGATGCGGTAGAAAAATCTAAGGAGACAGTCATACAACTGAAAAATGTATGGTTTCATTATGAAAAAGGGCATCACGATGTATTGAAGGGCGTATCTTTTTCCGTGGAGAAAGGACGTTGGTCCTGTGTTTTGGGAGGAAACGGAAGTGGCAAAAGCACAATGCTTAAAGTGATCTGCGGCATTTTAAAACAGCAGAAAGGGAAAGTTTTTATCAATGGTGCACAGACAGGAAAAAAATGTTCTGAGAAAGTTGTGATGCTGCCACAGAATCCGCAGGCAGTCTTTACAGAGATTACGGTGGAGGAAGAATTATTTGAGGGTGTGGCATTTATGGACATGGAAGACCGGGAAAAAATTGAAAAAGTAGAAATGATGCTGGAGAAAATGGAGATAACACATTTGCGAAAGGCAAATCCATATGACTTATCGGGAGGTGAGCAGCAGAGGCTGGCGCTCGGAAAAATTTTACTGTTGGAGCCGACAATTCTTCTTCTAGATGAACCGACAAAAAGTCTCGATCCGTTTTTTAAAAGGACATTGGCAAAGATTTTAAAAGATTTGCAGAGAAACGGAATGACTATTTTTATGGTAAGTCATGATGTAGAGTTCTGCGCATCGTATACCGACTACTGTGCCATGTTTTTTGATGGTGAAATTGTATCGGAAGACTGTACGAGAAAGTTTTTTTCAGGAAACAGTTTCTATACGACAACGGCAAACAGGATAGCGAGAAAATGGTGTAATGAATTGATTACTTGTGAGGAGGTTCAGGAATGGCTTCAGAAAAACGTCAATTAACACAGCAGGAAAAAGCGGCAAAACAGAGACTTCATGTGGCGGCGGAACTGATATTAATAGGTATTCCGATTGCCCTTATAGTAGGAATAAAGTTTTTGCCGAGAGAGTGGTATATGCTGCTTAGCCTGAGTGTTCTTGCGATGACGATAGCGCCGTTTTTCATGGTTTTTGAATCGAGAAAGCCAAAAGCAAGGGAAATTGTTCTGCTTGCCATGATGAGCGCTCTTGTTGTGGCGTCGCATTTGTTTTTCCATATTGTATTTCCGATACAGATAGGGACGGCGCTGATTATCATTAGCGGCATTTCTCTCGGACCGGAGGCAGGTTTTTTCATCGGGGCATTAAGCAGATTGGTGTGTAACTTTTATATGGGACAGGGACCGTGGACTCCGTGGCAGATGGTTTGTTGGGGGATACTCGGATTTTTGGCAGGGTTTGCGTTTAACTGCGGCAATACGGAAACATTAAAATCAAGAAATTTTAAAATGATTGCAGGCCCGGTGCTGACAATACTGTTTTCGCTTTTGCTGGCATATCTTAGTTTTTTGCTTTATCCCGGGCAGGACAGTGCCGTGGGCTGGAGATTTTATCTGTTTGGGGCAGTCGGCTTGATTTTAGGGGTGGCTGTTCAGAAAAAGCGGCTTCCGGCAGATAATATTACGCTTTCACTATTTACCTTTTTCACAACGTTTATTGTGTATGGTGGAATTATGAATCTCAGCAGTGCATTGTTATCTGCAAACGGTGCTTCGGGGAAAGGAATCAGTCTTGAGGGACTGCGTATACTGTATGTTACCGGTGTGCCGTATGACTTTTTTCATGCGCTGACCGCTGCGGTTTGCGTATATTTCATTGGCGGGAATGTTATTCAGAAATTGGAACGAATAAAGATTAAATACGGAATTTATAAATAGAAAAATTGAGGGTGGAGATGTGGACAAAGATTTTGAAAAACTGATACGAAATAAAAGAAAACGAAAAATTTCAGTATGTATTGTAATTTTGTTTATTGTACTGACAACTCTATTTTCTTTCAAAACAGAAAATGGAAAAGAAAAAAAGAAAAGTGAGGTTACGCTGAAAATTCGCTGTGATGAACTGATTGACAATCCGGAAAAAATGACAAAACCGGAATTGTGGCAGTATATACCGGAAAACGGAATCATATTGGAAGAGACAAAGTGTACCATAGAAACAGGGGAGACGGTTTTTGATGTTTTAAACAGAGTGTGTAAGGAGAAAGACATTCAGATAGAATACAGTTATACAGCCGGATATGATTCATATTATGTGGAAGGAATCCAGTATTTATATGAATTTGACGCGGGAAAGAGAAGCGGCTGGATATACCTTGTTGATGGAAAAAATACAAACTATGGCTGTTCACAGTATAAATTAAAAGGCGGAGAAAAAATCGTGTGGGAATATGTCTGTGATTATAAGTAAGGCAGGGGAAAGGAAAAAGAATGAAAGAAAAAATTTTGAAATTAAAAAAAGAAATTGGAAAAGTAATTGTAGGAAAAGAGGAAGTAGTTGAGAAAGTTCTGATGGCGATCATAGCGGGAGGACATATTCTTCTGGAGGATATTCCGGGTGTGGGAAAAACAACACTTGCATTAGCCTTCAGCAAAGCGATGGGCTTGGAGTTTAGGCGTATACAGTTTACTCCGGACGTTGTCCCTTCAGACATTACGGGATTTATGATATATGACAAGCAAAAAAATAGTTTTACATATCGGGAAGGCGCCGTAATGTGCAATTTCTTTCTCGCAGATGAAATTAACCGCACGTCAAGTAAAACACAGTCGGCACTTCTGGAAGTAATGCAGGAAGCGAAAGTGACGGTGGACGGGGAGACACACCGGATTCCTCAGCCGTTTATCGTTATGGCCACGCAGAATCCTATAGGTACTGCGGGAACACAGATGCTGCCGGAAGCCCAGCTTGACCGTTTTATGATAAAGTTATCTATGGGATATCCGGAATTTAACGCACAGATAGAAATTTTAAAGAACAGGGAAAAAGAAGATCCTCTTGATGCCGTGAAAGAAATTCTCTCAATTGAAGAAGTGATTGAGATGAAGAAGGAAGCAAAAGAGATTTATGTGGACGATAAAATATATGAGTACGTTACAATACTTGTGGAAGCAACAAGAAAACATGATTATGTCAGACTCGGAATAAGTCCGCGAGGGGCTTTGGCGCTGTGCGGTATAGCCAAAGCGAGAGCATATATTTCAGGTAGAAATTATGTGACACCGGAAGATGTAAGCGAGTGCTTTTTAGATGTATGCAGACACCGTCTTATTCTTAAGCCGAAGGCGAATTTAACTTCTATGGATACGGACAGTATACTTCAGCAGATTTTAGATGAAAATAAAGCACCAAAGTTGTAGGAAGAGTGATGGTATTGAAAAAAGAAAAAATAGTATTCGGTCTTTTGTTTCTTGCCGGAACGGTACTTTACTTTTTTACGGAGATTTCATATGCACCGCTGTTTTTGACGGGAATATGTGTTTATGGAATTGTAGGATTTATCGTATCCGGAATATCGGGGAAAAAAACGGATTTGCATTTTGACGGGGAAAAGCAATGTGAAAAAGGAAGTCAGCTGGAAGTCACTCTGCATATGAAAAATAACAGTAAGATTCCAATCTGGAACGGGGAGATACTTTTGCGGGTGAAAAACAAGTTGACGGGTGAACAGACGGAAGTCAAAAAAACAATGTCTCTTCTGCCGTTACAGAGCAAAAAGGCGCACTTCTATTTAGAAGCGCATTTCTGTGGCTGCATTGAAGTGACTGTAGAGAAAATGAAAATTTCAGATCCGTTTGGCATATTTACCAAAGAGAGAAATTTCCATATGGAAAACAGATATTACGTTTTTCCCAAATTGATGGAAGTTGATTTTACAAGCGAACAGTTGAATCAATATGATATGGAAAGTTATAAATATTCCGCTTTAAAAAGCGGGGAAGATACAAGTGAGACTTTCGGGATAAGAGAGTATAAAGAAGGGGACAGCCTGAAATCCATTCATTGGAAACTGACTGGGAAAATGGAAAATCTCATCGTACGGGAGGCGGGACTTCCGGTAGAAAACAGTGTAATGATACTGCTTGACAAAAGAGAGAGAGAAGAAATTTCGGCGGACAAGAAAGATAAACTGACGGAAATGTTTTTGTCGCTGTCAAATACAATTATAAAAAACGGTATACAGCATTCCATTGGCTGGTACAATTATGAAATAGAAAAATTTGAACAATATCGCATTCAATCCACGGAGGACATCTATGTGATTATCGGGGAACTTCTTTCCAATCCCCATTGTAAAGATGAAATAAGCACGGTGGATAGGTTTATAGAGTCGGACGCAGGGAAGGAATATAGTAACTATCTGTATGTGACAGAGAGTGATACAGCAGAGAGAGAGACGGAGAAATTAATGAATTATGGAAACGTTGAAATTTATCGAACGAGAGAATTTAGTTAGAAAAAAAGATATTATAAAGGAAATTTTGCTTTCTCTATTTTTAGGTATCTCCACTTTTTTGTGTTTTCGGGATATGTTTCAGTTTACTTTATGTTTTTCAGGATCATATTTAGGTGGAATGAGAAGCGGATTAGTGTATACATGGAACCGTATCGCAGATGTGTTGGGGAATGAAAAGTATATTCTGCTTCCTAAGTTTGCCGGAGAGGGAGAGGGAAATACATTATTTTTAATTACGGCGCTAATTCTTTTCGTAATTCTGTATTTCTTTTTTGTACACAGTAAAAACAGTTGGGCAATTTTTTTGATTTTTCTTTTGACTGTTATTTTAAGCGGAGCGACAAATTTGCAAATTTCCATGGGAACAGCAATGCTTTTTACCGTCTCCGTAATTGCCGGAATACTGTACGCCCGTGACAGGAATGGCTTGTGTAATAAGTTATGCCTATTTATTTTGACGGCAATCTTGTGCGCAGCCGTATTTTCTTCACCGCTGGGCAGAAAGATAAATGCCAAATCAGAAACAATTTATAAAATACAGAATGTGGTAAAAACGAAGGCGAAAGAGAAATACTATGGCTCTAATCCGTTAAAAAATGGTGATTTGAAACAGAGAAAACGGGAGAAAGTTGAAGGAGACGCACTTGAAATTACGATGACAACCCCTCAGTCAATATACCTCAGAGGTTTTGTCGGGGAAAGTTATCAGGATAACCGGTGGGAAACGTTGCCAAATTACAATTACTATAAAGAAAAAGATTTATTTTACTGGCTGAGAAAGGAAGAATTTCAAACGTTTGGACAGTTGGGACAGGCGGAGGAATTGTTTCATGAAGAAAAATCAGAAAGAGAGAATCAGGTTACCATTCAGGTCAAAGAAGCCGACAGCCGTTATGCCTATATCCCTTATGAGATGAAAGGGGAAATTTCCGAAGGAAAAGCATGGGGCGGCAGTTTTATCACACCGTCGGGTTTAAACAGACTAAAAAAGTATAGTTATAACACGGGTAACAATGCCGTTAAAACATGGACGGATACGGCGTCAAAAGTGTTTTTGAGAGCGGATACGGAACAGGCAAAAGACTATTTACGGAAAGAAAGTAATTATAATACATATGTATATGAAAACTTTACATATCTCTCCAAAAAAGAAAAAAGTATTTTGAACCGGTATATCGGTAAAGCGGGAGATCAGTCCCGTGGGCATATTGATTACAAACCGGCTATTGCGGGAATTCAAAAGTATCTGGAGGATAATTTTATATATACGGAAAATCTGGGGGAAAAGGCGGAGCAAAGTCAAAGTATGCTGGAGGGATTTCTTGTATCTAAAAAGGGATACGATGTGCAGTTTGCCACCGCTGCAACACTTATGTTTCGCTATTATGGGATTCCTGCAAGATATGTGGAAGGATATTTAATCACGCCGAAAGATGCAAAAAAAATGGAAAGCGGAAAGCCGGAAATCATTCCAAAAACAAATGCACACGCATGGGTGGAAATATATGTTGACGGGACGGGATTTGTTCCGATAGAAGTATCGCCCCCTTATCGAAAAATCATGGAAGAAGCGGATATGGAAGTCGGTATATCCAACAATACACTATTGCGACCATTTGATAATGAGGGGGGAGCAAATAATAAGGCGCAGGAAACGGAGATGTCAGGCGACGATAATAAGCACATTACTTTTCCTGTAATAATTATTATCTGTGGGATTATCGGTCTGATTCTTCTGGCAATAGTGATCAGGCTGTTTTGGAAATATGTTATCTGTTTTAAAAAATTCCTGAACAGACGGAAACTTTTTAATAAGGCGGCGCCGAAACAGGCGGTCAGTGCAATGTATTCGTACATGGAAGAGCAAAAGTATCCGATAAAAGAGGGCGTCAGAGCGCTGGGGAATAAGGCCGCTTACAGTCAGGAAGAGTTGAGCGACAAAGAACGCAAAGAAATGTTAATGGCGCTGAAAAGTGCGGCAAAGGAGAAAAAGAAAAATGAAAAGAAAAATAAAAGGAATGCTGGTCGGCGCGCTTGCGGCCGCCATGCTATTGTGCGGCTGCGGGGCAAAAAATCTGGCAGATAATATAGATGAGCAGACCAAAAAGACTGCGGAATATGTGAAAGAAAATGTCCCAAATCCGCAAGTGTCGTCAATAGGCGGAGAATGGGCGGTAAAAGGAATTGCGGAAAGCGGTATCGAACCGGACGACAGTTATTTTGAAGTATATTACGATACGGTGAGAGCGAAAGTTAAGTCGGAAAAGGGCGCAATTCACGAGGAATATTATTCGGATTATGCCAGAGTGATTATTGCCTTAAACGCGATAGGGAAAGATCCGACCAATGTGGAAGGGTACGATATGACAAAGCCGTTGGAAGAGTATGAGGAATTGACACAGCAGGGAGTGAATGCGGTTGCATACACACTTGTGGCGGCGAATGAGAGCGGTATTTCTCTGGAACATGAACAGGCGTATGTGGAATTTCTTGTGAAGGAAATGGAAGCCATGTTATCTGAACGGAAAGACACATATACAGATTATATTTCAATGGGGCTTTTGGGATTATCTTTTTATCAGGACGATGATTCGGTAAAGAAGGTGACGGAAGACGGCATAAAATATTTATCGGATATGCAGCAGGATAACGGAACAATGGGAAACTGTGAGTCCACTTCCGAGGCTGTCATTGCATTGACACAATTGGGAGTAGACGTATTTTCGGACAAACGATTCGTAAAAAATGAAGGAAGTCTCGGAGAAAGTTTAATGAATTATCAGGCGGAAAACGGGGCGTTTCTTCATACGGAAGACGGGGAAAAAGCAAATGAAATGGCTACGGAGAAAGCATTGCTGGCTCTGTGCAGTATGAAAAAAATGGAGAAAGGAGGGCTTTATGACGGGCAAAAATAGTTTGCGGCACTTTTGGAGGAAATACAGGCTGTCTCTTTTAGGTGTCGCAGTAATACTGGGATTTATTTTTCTCTCGGGAACATTTTTATCAACTCAGGAGCAGGTACACGGAAAAAATCCATTGGAAACAGAGAATAAGGAATCTTCACGCATAGCGGTGACAGGAAAAAATTATACTTTGAATTATAAGCAGGAAGAAGAATATAAGCGTGAACAGGCAAAACGGGAAGAAAAAATAAAACAACAGCCCGCCGAACCGATAGAGGAGATAAAAAGTGAAACAGAATCCGGCAAAAAGAAGACATCATCGATTCTCTCGGAAAATTCTTCACAGGCACAGACAGGAGATAAAAATTCCGTCGGCAACGGAGATAAGACGGAAGAAGGACAGGGAAAACCGGAAACAGGCGGAGGAAACGAAGAGGGAAACGGCGAAGGTGAAAGCGGTGAGAATACAGGGGGCGATGAGGAAGTATCCAAACTTCCTGAGATTATATGCAGCCTGACGGAAGGGCAGGTGGTAAGCGGAGGCTTTCTGGGATTCACGGTGCAGGCAACCACATATAAAAAGGAACCGTTAAGTTCTTTTTATGTAACGGTAAAGGTAAACGGCAGGAAGTTGTACAGTTCGGGAACACAGCATAATGTGATAAGTTACAGAACTTCTCAGGAGTTGCAAGATGGAAATAATGAAATTTCCGTTACGGCAACAGATAAAGAGGGGAATACAGCCACTAAAAATTATCACGTCACAGTCAAAAAAGAGGACGCGCAGATAGAGGGAGGAACAATGCGCGTCAAATTGCAGGCGGACGTACTTGGATTGGGAACAATTTTTGACGAAACGGTTGTGTTCTATGAGGGAGAGAACCTTCCTTATGTAGTGGACCGTGCGTTTAAGAAAGCGGGAATAAAATATAAGTATACGGGAACATTTGACTATGGATTCTATTTGCAGAGAATATATAAACCGGGCATCACAAACGGATATAAAATTCCCGCACCGATTTTACAAAAACTGGAAGAAGAAAACTGTTCATGGGTTGGCTATGAGACGGATTCCCTTGGGGAGAAAGATTTTTATTACTGGTCGGGGTGGCTCTACAGGTTAGACGGATATTTTCCGGGCGGGTTATCAACAATACCGGCGGAAGACGGTTCGGAGGTAGAACTTCTATTTACGCTGAACAATGGAGCAGAATATAACGGAACATGGTTTTCAGGAAACTGGTAATATTGAAAGGGGTGATGCGAAAAAGAAGGTTGAAACATGTAATGCAGTGCGAAAGGAAAGGAAGAAGAAAGATGAAAAAGTTAAAACAAATGGCAGCAACAATTCTTGCGGTGTCTTTAATGATAACAATGCTTCCGGCAAATGTGTTTGCCAAGGAGGCAGTTCGTGAGAATGTAGATACAGAATGGTACAATTTCCGAAACAATCCGGAAAATAACGGGGTGACAGACAGACCTACTCCGATTGAGGCGGAGGAAACAGTACAAAAGTGGGCAGAAAAGTATGGAACAGGCTGGTCGGCAGCACCGACTCCGCCTCTGATTTTAGATGGAAAATTATATATCGGTGTTGCAAACCGGATTCTTGAAATCGACAAAGAGACAGGTAAAGAAATTCGCAGAAGTGATGAAATGATTGGAAATGTCGGGTATGCGATGAATCCTCTCACATATGCGGACGGGAAATTGTTTGTACAGGTCGGAAACGGTGCAATTCAGGCTGTTGACTATAAGACATTAAAATGTGTGTGGTATAGTGAGAAAATAGGCGGACAGACGGTTTCTCCGATCAGTTATGCGAAGATTGACGGGAAAGGTTACATCTATAGCGGTACATGGAACAGTGAAAAACGAGATGGAAGTTATATCTGTATGACAACAGATGACGAGGGAACAACGGAAGTAGAGGGGCAGACAAAAGGTGGAGGAAAAGAAAAAAAATTAACATGGCAGTTTACTCCTTCAACAGATGATCCGCAGGTAAAGAATAAAAGAGGTTTTTACTGGGCCGGTGCATACGCTACAGAAAATTATATAGCGGTAGGCTCAGATGACGGTTCTAATGAGGGTGACTATACGGCAGACGCCATATTCTATACATTAGACTCACGTACGGGAAAAATCATTGACTCCATTTCCGGAATTAAGGGTGATATCCGTACAACGACAGTGTACGACAACGGATATTTGTATTTTGCCACAAAAGGCGGGGTTCTCTACAAGACAAAAGTAGACAGCAAAGGGAAACTGAGTGAGACAAGTTCGATTGACATAGGAGCGGTAACAAATGAAAAATTAATGGCGACAGCAGCGCCGTTAGTATATGGAAATAAGATTTATATGGGAGTTTCGGGTTCGGGAGGACAGTTTGATCCTGACGCAGGACACGGATTCCGTATTATCGATAACAGAGGTCCGCTTACACAGGATTCTATCATGTATAGTCTTCCGATTGCCGGATATCCGCAGGCGGCAGCGTTAGCATCAACAGCATATGCGGACAAAGATTTTGACGGAGACGGAGAGGCAGACGGCAGAGTGTATTTGTATTTCACATACAATGCAATGCCGGGAGGAATCTATTACTGTTACGATACAAAGGATCAGACAGAAGCAAAGCCTGAACAGTACGGGGAATTATTTGTGCCGCAAAAGGAACAGCAGCAGTATTGTATCAGTACTCTTTGTGCGGACAGAGACGGAACACTATATTATAAGAATGACAGCTGCTATTTAATGGCAGTAGAAAACAATCTGGCATACTTAAAAAATGTAACGGTAAAAGGCGGAGAAAACGAAAGTATTTCATGGAATAAAGCATTTGATTCGGCAAATGCGGAATATGAGTTAAAAATTCCTGATACAATGAAAACGGCAAATATCACATTGGAAATGAATGAGGGAATGACTGCTACAATCAACGGCAGCGCATATACCGGTAAAAATGAAGTGACACTTGAAGAAGGTGACACAAAAGTACAGATTGAAGTCAGCAAAACAGAAGGAGAAAAAACATATAAAAGAACATATACATTAAACTTTGCGAGGGTAAAGGCAATCTCCACTCTTGAGAGTATGAAGGTAGGAAATTCAAACTCCTTCACCGGATTTTTGCAGATGACACCTGAATTCACATCAGAAGTAACGGATTATAAAGTGGATACAACAAGACAGGAAAGTTTTTGGAGAGTGTGGTTAAAACCGACAGATGTAAACTCAAAAATAACCGTAACTCCTGTAGAAAATGTAGACAGAATAACAACATCAAATGGGAATACTTCAACTCAGGGGCATGACAGATGGAATGTGTATAAGAAAGATCAGACAAAAACGGCTAAGATTAGAGTCGACGTGTTGTCTGAAAACGGAAAGAAAACGACAAGTTATAATCTGACTTTAGAAGTTCCTGTAAAAGTAACCGGAATTGCGCTTGATAAACAGGAAGCGGAACTGGATATGACAGAGAAATTACAGTTGAATGCAAAAATCATGCCGGAAAATGCAACGATTCAGACGGTTAAATGGTATTCGTCTGATGAAGAGACAGCAACTGTAGACGAAAAAGGTCTTGTAACACCGAAAAAAGCAGGAAATGCAGAGATTACGGTTATATCTGATGATGGAGCGAGCATAACGGACAAATGTCATGTTACGATTACGGATAAGGCAAAAGAAGTAGACGATTTAATTGATGCAATCGGAACGGTTACTTTGGAAAGCAAGGCTAAAATTGATATTGCCAGAGATGCTTATAACACTTTGACTGCTGAGCAAAAAGAGAGAGTAACGAAGTTAAACGTATTAGAAGAGTCAGAAAAAGAATATGACCGTTTAAAAGGAGAGGCCGATAAAGAAGAAGCAGACAAGGCTGCTGCAAAGGCGGTAGACGATTTGATTGAAAAAATCGGGGAAGTTACAATTGACAGTGGAAAACAGATTCAGCAGGCAAGGGAAGCGTTTGAAAAACTGACTCCTGAGCAGAAAGAAAAAGTAGAAAAGGAAGAAATCCTCAAAGTAGCAGAAGAAAAATATGCCGAATTATTGTTGGTCGAAGAAAAAGAAAATGCAAAGAATCTTTTAGACAACTACAAAAATTTAACGGAATACAGACAGGAACAGCAGGAAGAATTAAAAAGAATTATCCGTGAAGGAAAAACGCAGATAGAAAATGCGACGGATAAAGACGGTATAGACAAGGTCGTAAAAGCGGCAAAAGAAAAAATGGACGCCGTAAAAACCGATGCGGAACTGACAGCCCAAGAAAATATGGAGAAAGCGGCAGAGTATGTGGAAAAGCAAATTGCCAATATAGGAGAAGTTCGTTTTACTTCAAAATCAAGAGATGCGATTTTATTTGCAAGAGTTTCTTATGACAAATTAGAAAAAACGGCACAGGAAAAAGTAGATAATTACAGTGTTCTGTCAGCTGCGGAAGCAAAATGGAAAGAATTGGAATCAAATGCAAAAGTAATCACTTTAGTTGATGAAAAGAGCAAAATAGCAGTCAGCGGAAAATTCATGGAAGATTTTGAACTCCATGTAGAGAAAGCGGATAAAGAAGCGGAAGCTGTTCTGCAAAAAGAATTTGTATCATTGGGTGATAAACTTGAAAATCTTTTTGTTCCGTATACAATTTCGTATGAAGGCGGATATGTGGGAGAAATCACAGTGAAAATTCCTGTTGATGCAGTTTACAACGGAAGAAATGTGATTGTAAAACAATTGTGTGGGGACAACTCCATAGTATCTTATGAGACAACTGTCAAAGAAAACAGTGTGTCAGTGAAAACAAACACATTGGGAACATTTATGGCAGGTGTTGAAAAAGTGAAAAATCTAAATGGAAGTGCGCCTAAGACGGCAGACACTTCAGACATGATACTCTGGATTGGAATTTGTGTGCTCAGTATGGTTACATTGGCGGTGCGCAGACGTTTAAAACACAACTAATTATTTGTAAAGAAAGTAACTCTTAACAGGGGTTACTTTCTTTTTGTCTGTCCTACAAATACATTTGCTTATGTCCGTGAAACAAATACGGTTTTGGAAAAATGTTCGCCTGTAGCGGATAGAATTTGCTTGATATTTTCGTAAAAATGGGATATGATATTTTTAAAGAAACGGGAAAAATTACCTGAAAGAATAGGAGAAGAAAACGATGAATGATAACAAAATGTGGGCATTGGTAAAAGAAGAAGCAGCGCCGGGATTAGCCCTTAAGAGAGTTCCGATTCCGGAAGTAGGCACAAACGATGTGAAAATTAAAATTCACAAAACAGCAATCTGTGGAACAGACGTGCATATTTATCAGTGGAATGAATGGGCACAACACACAATTGCAGTTGGACAGACAGCAGGTCACGAATATGTAGGTGAGATTGTAGAGATGGGTTCAGGCGTGCGCGGATATAAAATAGGAGACCTTGTATCAGGAGAAGGCCACATTGTATGCGGTAAATGCCGTAACTGTCTGGAAGGCCATAAAGAAAACTGTAAAGATGCAAAAGGTGTAGGGGTAAACCGAGACGGTGCTTTCGCAGAATATCTTGTTATTCCAGCAGAGAACGTATGGCCTACGAACCCTGCAATTCCGGAAGAAATGTATGCGATTTTTGATCCATTTGGAAATGCGACACACACAGCGCTTTCTTATGAAGTATTAGGGGAAGACGTATTGATTACAGGTGCCGGTCCGATTGGTATTATGGCAGCGGCCATCGCAAAATTTGCGGGGGCAAGACACGTTGTTGTCACGGACTTTAATCAGTATCGTTTGGATCTTGCAAAGAAACTGGGAGCGACAAGAACAGTTAACCTTGCAAATGAAAAACTGGAAGATGTGATGAAAGAAATCGGAATGACGGAAGGTTTTGACGTAGGTATGGAAATGTCAGGAGCGGCTGCAGGATTCCGTGATATGATTGAAAACATGAAACATGGCGGTAAAATCGCAGTTCTCGGTTTACAGAGACCGGACGCACAGATTAACTGGGAGACAGTTATCTGGAACGGATTGAACATTCGCGGTATTTACGGACGTAAAGTATGGGACACATGGTATAAGATGACAACAATGCTTCAGGCAGGACTTGACATTTCAGATATTATTACACACAGAATGAACATCAAAGATTACAAAGCAGGATTTGATGCAATGATCTCAGGACAGTCAGGAAAAGTTATCCTGAACTGGGAAGAGTTAGACAAATTAGAACCACAATCACAGGAAGTTTAAAATAAGAGAGAAAGGATTGATAGAAATGGCACGTAAAAATGATATTTTAAGTATCTACACAAAAGAAGTGGAAGATATTAAGGCAGCAGGATTATTTAAAGGTGAAGCACCGATTGCCTCTGCACAGGGCGCAAGAGTAAAATTGGAAGACGGCAGAGAAGTTATCAATATGTGTGCGAACAACTACTTAGGTTTGGGAGACAACCAGAGATTAATTGATGCGGCAAAGAGAACTTATGATGAAAGAGGATACGGAGTTGCATCTGTACGTTTTATTTGCGGAACACAGGACATTCACAAACAGTTGGAAAAGAAAATCTCTGATTTCTTAGGAATGGACGATACAATTCTTTACTCTTCATGTTTTGATGCAAACGGCGGGTTGTTTGAAACAATTTTGACTGCAGACGATGCGGTTATCAGCGATGAGTTAAACCATGCTTCAATTATTGACGGTGTCCGCTTATGTAAAGCAAAACGTTTCCGTTACAAAAACAATGATATGGAAGATTTGGAAGCAAAATTAAAAGAAGCAGATGAAGCAGGTGCAAGAATTAAACTGATTGCAACAGACGGTGTATTTTCTATGGACGGAATTATCTGTAACTTAAAAGGAGTTTGTGATCTGGCTGATAAATACAACGCTTTAGTTATGGTAGATGACAGCCATGCCGTTGGATTTGTGGGAGCACACGGACGCGGAACCGCAGAACACTGTGGAGTGGAAGGCCGTGTAGATATTATTACGGGTACTTTAGGAAAAGCGCTCGGCGGAGCGTCAGGCGGATACACATCTGCCCGCAAGGAAATCGTTGATTTACTTCGTCAGAGAAGCCGTCCGTACTTATTCTCTAACTCACTGGCTCCGGCGATTGCAGGTGCAAGTATCGAATTGTTCGATATGTTAAGTGAAAGCACAGAACTTAGAGACCATTTGGAAGAGACAACTGCTTACTACCGTAAATTGCTTGTAGATAACGGATTTGACATTATTATGGGAACACACCCATGTGTACCTGTTATGTTATACGATGAAGTGACGGCAGCAGAATTTGCAAAACGTATGATGGAGAAAGGGGTTTATGTAGTGGCATTCTCTTATCCTGTTGTTCCAAAAGGAAAAGCAAGAATTCGTACACAGGTTTGTGCAAGTCACACAAAAGAAGATATTGATTTCATTGTAAAATGCTTTATTGAAGTAAGACAAGAAATGGGATTAAATAAATAGCAATTTTGAAAAAGAAGAGTGGAAAATCTGCTCTTCTTTTGTTATACTGTTGAGAAAAAGTGAAAGAGAGGAAAGTGAATGGAAAAAAGAAAAATCATTCAGGTAGAAGAAAAAGTACCGTTTAAGTTATTGGTGCCTCTTAGCATTCAGCATATGTTTGCGATGTTTGGAGCATCTGTACTCGTGCCGTTTGTGTTTGGAATCAATCCGGCGATTGTGTTATTTATGAATGGGGTGGGAACTCTTTTGTTTATTTTGATTACAAAAGGGAAAGCACCTGCGTATTTAGGTTCAAGTTTTGCGTTCCTTGCACCGGCGGGAGTTGTCATCAGTAAATTTGGCTACGAATACGCTCTGGGAGGATTTGTGGCAGTTGGATTTTGTGGCTGTATATTAGCGTTTATAATTTACAAATTCGGTTCAGACTGGATAGACATTGTTCTCCCTCCGGCGGCTATGGGACCGGTTGTTGCTCTGATTGGTTTGGAGTTAGCGGGAACTGCCGCAAATAATGCGGGACTGCTGGATAAACACATCAAGCCGGAAAATGCCATTGTATTTTTAGTTACGTTAGGAATGGCTGTTTTCGGGTCGGTTGTATTTAAAGGATTTTTGTCGGTTATCCCGATTTTAATTGCGGTAATCGCCGGATATATTTCTGCCATTGCCTGCGGCATCGTTGATTTTACGGCAGTATCAAAGGCGTCCTTGTTTGCTATGCCGAATTTTTCGTCACCGAAATTTAATTTGGAAGCGATTCTGATTATTCTTCCGGTTATTCTTGTTATTACATCAGAGCATATCGGGCATCAGATTGTAACGGGGAAAATTGTGGGAAGAAATCTGTTAAAAGATCCGGGATTACACCGTTCATTATTTGGAGATAATTTTTCTACGATGTTGTCAGGATTTATAGGCTCTGTTCCTACAACAACTTATGGGGAAAATATCGGAGTTATGGCGGTAACAAGAGTATACAGTGTGTATGTTATTGCGGGAGCGGCAGTTCTTTCCATTGTCTGTTCGTTCATCGGAAAACTGACCGTTTTAATCCAGACAATTCCGGGAGCGGTAATCGGAGGAATTTCTTTCCTGCTGTACGGTATGATAGGCACATCGGGAATCAGAATTTTAGTTGATTCAAAAGTAGATTATGGAAAATCAAGAAATTTAGCGTTGACATCAGTTATTTTCGTGACGGGACTGTCAGGAATTACAGTGAAATTTGGAAATGTAGAATTGAAAGGAATGGTATTAGCCTGTGTAGTTGGAATGGCTTTGAGTTTGATTTTTTACATATTGGATAAATTTCATTTAACAAATGATGCAGAAGAGTAGAATAGACAGAGGAGGCGGTTCGCGTAGAGCCGCCTCCTCTGCTATATAAAAGATTTTACAGTTTGTTTTGTAATTTTGAACGTCTCCAAATATAAAGCCCTGAAAGGATAACCAATAGCCCTCCGCCAATCATTTCAATCTCATAAACGATATTGTCTTTTACCGTATCCATTACCGGATATGCAGAGCAGATGATGGCGATAATACAGATAACCAGTTCAAAAATGGCAATGCCCACGGCAAGTTTTTTGTTTTTGGTCATCACATAAGTATCTTTGTCAACAGTTTTCTGTCTCTTTTTGATTTTGATGTAAGCGAGAAACAGAAGTACATATGGGAACAAAGAAGTCAATGCCGTCATTGTTACCAATACATTGTAAATCGTATCCACACCGGGTAAAAGTGAAGTGGCTGCGAGAAGAACGGTGACGATGATTGCCTGTAAATATACTGCTTTCACAGGGATACCGTGTTCGTTTGCCTCTGTCAGTTTCTCGGGAAACAGACCTTTCTCCACACTTCCAAAAAGCATTTTAATCGGCGAAGCGATGTAAAGAACTAAAGCACCGATAATGGAGAGAGAGATTCCTGCTGCCAGAAGTTGGATAAATACAGTGGGAATACCAAGTAACTCACAACCTCTTGAAAGTGAATCTAAAATACCTGTAGAGGAACTGATCTCTTCAGGAGAAAGTAGCATACTGATGGAAATGGAACCGAGAATATAAAGGACACAAACAACTGCGGCGGATACGATAATCGCCCTCGGGAAATTCTTTTTCGGCTGATCCATTTCCGTAATAAAGTTTGCCGTAATTTCAGCACCTGTGTAGGCAAAGATAATACCTGAAATGGCGACAAGTGAATCCGGATTCAGTTTCGGCATCAGAGTCGAAACGGTATAAGTCGATGCACTCGGTGCTTTATCCAAAAGGACAATGGCAATAAAAGCCATGGAAATCAATAAAATTGTCGGAATGGTCGAACCGAAAGATCCTATGCTGGTGAAAAATTTTCCGAAGGACATTCCCTTTGTGCTGATCCACGACAAAATCCAAAAAAGAGCAACCGATAATACGAGCACCAAAATCTTATTCTCTGATAAACTTGGTTCTCCAAGCATATAGGCGAAATTTACCGCAAAAAATGTGAGGAATGAGGCATACCAGAAAATTTTGGCAGTCCAGTTCAGCCACGATACCATAAAGGCATATTTTGTTCCAAATGCTTCGCGTACCCAAGTATAAAGCCCTCCATCGGACTGGTAAGTGGAAGCAAGTTCCGCACACATAAAAGCCTGCGGGATAAAGAAAAGTACCATGAAAACCGCCCATGACGGAATGGCGCCTAAGCCAAGTCCGAAACTGGCAGAGGTGGATTTGGCAATCCAGCGGATACCATAAAGGGCAGAAATATTCATAAATACAAGTTCTTTAAAACTGATTTTTGATTTAGTCATCTTAAAACCCCCCTTTTGTATTTAAGATTTTAATGTAGACAACAGATAAGTAATGTAACGCATCATTTTCTGTTGGCAAATCTGATGAGAATATTCTTCTTTGTTGGAAACTCGATATTCTAATAAAAGATGATAGGCAGAAATCATCAGTTCATTTGTAATATCCAAATTTTCTTCTGAAACAGTAGGATCAGAATATATTTTAGTTAAGATGGCTTTATTTCGATTGTATAAATTAAAGTCCGTTAAAATCGAATGCCATTCGTTGGCGTCATCAACTTTCTCTTCTGAAAACAGTTCATAATAACTGTTGCATATGGCAGCGAGCGAATCGCTGTGCTTGTTAAAGAAGATCTGTAAAAACGCATCAGGATATGTAAAGGAAATATCCGAAAATTCTTCCCATGTCAGCAGAAGAACATCGTACCAGTCTTTTCCTGCGAAGGACTCCTGAATAATCTTCTGATTATAAGATGTCAGATGATTTAAAGAAGCGTACAAAAGTAACTGATCCAAATCCTGAAAATAATTGTATAAAGTGGCACTGTTAAAACCTGCAATCTCAGCCACTTTACGGATAGTGACGGCTTCCATGCCTTCTTTCTGAATAATTAACTG
>ERZ773164.400-NODE-400-length-51504-cov-4.118020_pt1 | contig 51504 bp, 40 predicted proteins | sample MGYA00511917_ERZ773164 | MGnify/ENA primary metagenome ERZ773164 (study PRJEB29015, sample SAMEA2737847) | human gut metagenome | biome: human gut; feature: human-associated habitat; material: faeces | place: China | collected 2012 ...
AGCAGTCGTTAAAACTACTACGCTATAAAAAGTCTAACTTTTGGGGGTCACATCAACAGCATTCTCTTTTTTTATTTTAATAAATTAATCTAAAATTTCACCGTTTGTACCGATTGTATAAACTTGCCACGGAATGAATTTACCGCTGTTTTGCAACGCTGTTTTTGCGGCATACTCAATACCGCCGCAACACGGAACTTCCATACGAACTATCGTAACGCTTTTAATGTTGTTGCTTTCGATAATCGCTTGCAATTTTTCAGTATAGTCAATATCGTCAAGCTTCGGACAACCGATTAGTGTAATTCTGTTTTTTATAAACTTGTTGTGAAAATTGCCGTAAGCGTATGCACTGCAATCTGCCGCAATAAGAAGATTGGCATTGTCAAAATACGGTGCGTTGACAGGTACAAGTTTGATTTGTACCGGCCATTGTGAAAGTTGGCTCGTTGAAATAGGCGTGCTGGTTTCGGTATTGTGCTTTATAGCCTTTGCCATACTGCCAGGACAGACAAACGCAGACTTTTCTTGTTCTTTTGCTTTCTGCATATTTTGCTTTACCGCATCTTCATCAAATGCGGCGGCTTCACGGGTTTCAAAAGAAATCGCATTAGTCGGACAGGTAGGTAAGCAGTTTCCTAAACCGTCGCAGTAATCGTCACGCAAAAGCTTTGCCTTGCCGTTAACAATCCCTATTGCACCTTCTTGACAGGCATCGGCACAAATACCGCAACCTGTACATTTATCTTCATCTATTTTTATAACTTGTCTTATCATAATAATCCTCCGTTTTAATATGTTTTTTCGACAATCACTATTATAATACAAAAATCAATAAAAGTCCACTGTTTTAGTGTAAATTTCAAAGAAATATTATACCATTCCCAAAAGCATATAAATCAACGTTCCGACAACACCACTGCCAAGAATAATTGTAATTGCGTTCGTTTTAAATTTTCTGAGTAAAAACAGCGCCACAAGGAATATACCGAGTTCGACAAAACGAATATCTTTTAACGATGCAGAAAAAATATCGGTTTGGAAAAGTGCGAGCATTAGTATAGATGTGCCTGCGGAGGTTATAAGTGCGACAACAGCAGGACGAAGGGCGGATAAAACCGTCTGAACTCCGCCGACAGTGCGGTATTTATAGTAGAAATATGCGAGTATAAAGCATATGACAAATGACGGAATGATACAGCCGAGCGAGCAAAGCAACACACCGCCTATACCGGCGATACGCATACCGACAAATGTTGATGAATTTATGGATATAGGCCCCGGGGTCATTTCCGCAACTGTGATAAGGTCGGAAAATTCCTCCATAGTCATAAGGTGGTGTATGTTTACTATTTGTTCCTGAATAAGCGGAATTGCGGCATAACCGCCGCCGACGCTGAACAGACCGACTTGTATAAATGAAAAAAATAATTTCAGTAAAAGCATTATCCAATCTCCTTTTTATGTTTCTCTTTTAAAACCGACACAAGTAAATCGAGTAGGCCTATTCCAAGACATATGAGTATGACTATCATAGCGCTTACCCCTAAAAAATAAGTACATACAAACGCAATAATCATCATTGAGATATATAAAATTCTGCGGGTTTTGAATACGTTTTTCGCAAGATTTATAACAACGTCAAATATAACTGCCGCAACGCCTGCACGCATAACTTGAAGTGCAATGGCTATGTATTTGTTTGTTCGGAATTGGTTATAGAACAGAGATATGATTGAAAGTACAATCATAGGAGGCAATATTGTGCCGAAAACAGCTGAAAGCGAGCCTAAAATTCCCGCCATTCTATAACCTATTATAACAGACGCGTTGACGGGCAGCGGACCGGGTGCAGACTGAGTTATTGCGGTCACGTCAAGCATTTCGTCCTCATCAAGCCATTGCAGCTCCTCAACAAATTTTTTCTTCATTAATGAAACGATTACAAATCCGCCGCCGAATGTACATGAGCTTAAAACAAACATAGACTTAAATAATGTCCATAATATCCACGCTTTACTTTTTTTCATTATGTAAATTCTCTCCTACTTTATTTTTAACGATTACATTATATCATTCTTTTTTGTGTTTGTAAATTCATAGGTCAGAATAAGATGTTAATAATTTTAAAAAAATAATGGCTTGATATAAGAGAAAGTGCAAAAATGTAGTATTTATGCGGTTTAATGGCATTAATGAAGTAAATAAAAATCATTGAATATTGCAAAATTAAGCAAATTTATGCACTGTTTTGCACCAAAATGGTACATGAATGGTTTAAAATTAAATTTATAAAATAAGGGAAAGCAGACCATATATACTATCTAAAAAATAATTGCTTGTAATAAGAGTATATTAATATACATTTATTAGAAATAATTATTTTGCTGTTAGCGAACAACGATAATGTCAAAAATATTAATATTTTATCAGATTGCTTAAGAATGTAAATTTATAACATTTTGAAAAAGCCTTGTTTTATAAGGGATTTTCTATGTTCAAAATTTACTCAAAAAAGTAAAATTTAACACTTTAGTTCGGTGAAGTGGTCGATGCGTGGCATAGGTATGCGATTCTTTTAGATTAGAAATAGTTCAAAATATTCATTTGAGATAAACTTGGTTAAATAGTCAATAAAATTAAGCCTTTTACGAACTCACTCTATTAAGTTCGTATTATTGTACTTATACGAACTATAAAATCAAGTAAATAAGCCATTTTTCAAAAACATATTATAAAATACGAACTAATACTATTGACAAATACGAACTTTTGGTATAAAATCTTCTTAGATAATAATTTTAAGAAGGTGAATGAGATGGCAAATAAAAAGACAATAGCATTAACAACAGAACAGTATAACGAAATAATCGACACAATGAAAACAGGCTTTACTGGATTTAGGTCAAATAATAGAATTGCAACGGCATTAGTGTTAGAAGCAAATTTAGGCTTGCGTATATCGGACATATTGAAGTTAACATTAAATGACATTATTAAAGACGGAAACAGATACAGACTTGATATAACAGAACAAAAAACAGGGAAGAAAAGGATGTTCACAGTACCGACTGAAATATATCAATATATAAAAATCTACTGCTTAGAAAATGGAATACAGCCACATGAACAAATATTTCCAATCACTGAAAGAGCGGTGCAGAAACAATTAAAAATCGTATGTGATTACTTAGGATACGACAACATTAGCACGCATAGCTTCCGTAAGATGTTTGCAAGTCAGATCTATCAAAACAATGATTATAATATTATTCTCGTCCAACAACTCTTACAACATAGTACACCGGCGGTAACACAAAAGTATATTGGCATATCTTCAAAGGACATTGAAACGGCTTTAAGTAACCACATATGCCTTAAATAAGCAAAAAGGACAATCCTAAAACTTGGATTGCCCTTATTTTTTTACATATCTAATATAATTAATTTGTGCGAGTGTTCCAATGGTCAACAACACTTGTTAAAACTTCAAGCCAATTTTTACTTTCAGTGCTTGCAAAAGTGCGACCAACCAAATCTGAAATTTGAGCTTGACATTTAACACATCTTACTTGTGCACCAGGTAAAGAATATGCATTCATTACTTGCAATTTTGCCGCTCCTCCACAGAAAGGACAGATTTTTAAATCTTTATGCTCGTATTGTTCGGTTACAAGTTCATTTGTTTGTGTTTGATACGTATATGTCAGAATATTATTTTTGTCTGTAGACTGTGTAAAGTGTAAAAAGTTTTTCTCGTTCATTATAAAAGTCCTCCTTGATATATAAATATGACAATATATTATATAATATTGCTCTGTATCATTGTATTGATTGCACATATTAATGCTATAAATAGTCCTATAAGTAAGCTTTGGTAGATGTCTTTAGTTCTCATGTTGCTTTACTCCTTGCCCTCTTAAAGTGCTTGTATGGTGTGCACAATGGCATATCTCAGACTTACAATGTCATTGTCAACTGTATCAATCTTCTTTTGAATTTGTTCTGTATAATCATTAAGAACACTTGCCAGTACATTTAGGCGGTCAAAACTCACGTTGTAATCATCTTTATCAAGTGTATGCTCTTGTAGCATTCCCAATAGCTCATTTATTACAGTCTGATTGTATTGAATATCATATAATTTATTAATCAAGTCATCAAGTCTATTTATCCATTCGGTTTTTAAATTATTCATTGTTATAATTCTCCTTTTTATTGTTAGTATTAGGAGCGGAATAATACCGCTCCTTGTATGTTATTTCAATATATATTCAACCGCTTTTTCAGCTTTTGCCGCTGCTACAAGTACCATATTTACATCACCTTTTAAAGCTTTTAACCATGATTGAATATAGGCAGCGGAATTATCCATAATATCCGTTGTGTCAATGTTTGTAACGTTGCATAAGATAGATGAGCCAATCTCGGCGATCAATTCCTCTCGGCTATATTCCTTATTGCCAAAGTGTGCGGTTGCGGTTAGTCGGTTTAATCTGTCCTTATGTCCTGTACTGTGTACCAACTCATGAAAGGCGGTAGCGTAATAATGTTGACTTGATGTAAACTGTGATAGTTTAGGAAGTACCACAATATCATCAGCTGGACGATAATAAGCTTTAGCACTGACTTCTTCATTTTGAAAGGTTATACCTGACTTATCAATATAGTTATCAATGACTTCTTGACATTTGCCGATACTATAATTTTCTCGTTCCTTTATAACTTGCTTGCTGTCAATGCCTTCAACATCTGAAAGGCTAAACACTCTGTAATATCTTAGTAATGTTTTAATTACTATCTCATCTGTGGCTTCATCTTCAAATTCAAGTTTCTTGTAGAATACCACTACATGAGATTTAGCACCTTTCTTTATTTTGCCGTTCAAGTCTTGAATTTGTTTAAAGGTAAGATATTCACCGCTATCAAGTAATAATCTATTGATACCTCTGTAAGGCTTTTGAGTGATATAATTAACCGCCTCGCCGCCAGTCCAAGGCTTATACCAAGGGATTACACCGCTTTCAAGCTTTTTTATAATTGTGTTTGTAACTATTTCCGCTACTGTTGCCATTATAAACAACCTCCTTAAAATTTGACTTAATAAGGCGATTATGCTATAATAAATATAGCCACCTTATTTTTGATTAGTTATTGTGGTGTTTGCCCCTGTATAAGTTGCCGCTTATACAAGGGCTTTTTGCTTAGTTGATTCTTAACATCATGTACTTACTTATCTTTACTACCTTACCGAATGTGTCAGGATAAAGAGCTTGAAGTTTCTTCTTATCAACTGTTGTACGTTCGCATTGACTGTAAGTAATGTGATGGTTAGGTGTTGTGATTTCGCTTATTTCTGATGTTGTCATCGTGTCCCTAACAAGTGCCTTTAGTGCGTCAATCTCTTCACTTATTGCCTTAACCTCTGCTTCCTTTTCTCTCATCTCTTCAATTAGATTGTCAAGATAATTTAGTTCATTTGTACCCATTTTAAAAGTACCTCCTTATTTAATATTGATTAGTTTGTTAAGGCGTGCCTTACCTTTAACTTGATTATATTATATCACTACGACACCATAAAAGCAATATACAAACCGTACAAAAATATAGTGTCGTAATTATACAAAATATACAACTACGACACTATAAATTTATGTTTGACTAAAAAAGAATTTAATGTTATAATGAAAATAAGGTGATAAAGAAATTTATGTGACCGTGATAAATAAGGAACGGCGGCGACTGTTCCGACACTCTCAAAAAAGGGGGTGTTTTTATGGACTACATACAAATGATATTGACAATAGCTATAACAGCATTATTAATTGAATTATTGAAAACCATAAAAAAATAGTCGCCCATTCCCGCAAATGAGCGACTAAAATATATTTATAGCTTGCGGAACGTTAAAGCCGTTCCTCTTATATCTAAACTATACCACATATAAAAGAAAAAGTCAAGTAAAGAAAGGTGATAAAATGCCACAAACAGAAGCGCAAAGAAGAGCAAAGGCAAAGTATAACGCTAAGGCTTATGATAGATTAGAGGTCAAAGTTTTAAAAGGAAATAAAGATATTATCAAAGCATATTGCAATGATAAAAATACAAGTTTAAATGCGTTGATTAATTCTTTATTAACGGAACGATTAACCGCCGACGGTTATACTATGATAACAAAAGAAAATACTATATAATAAGGAAGAAACTCAATCACATCTCGCCAAAATTGGCGACATGGTAGGGGTATATTTACATTTTGTTTAGTCGGGTAATTTGTAAAATAGGCTATAGCTGATGTATTCACACGCCACGTCAAAAAATAAAAATATCGAATAAAAATATAAAAAACAGTTGTATTTTTTGTTTACATGTAGTATAATATATATGAGGATAAAAATATCCTTGGTGAGCTGACATCATAATAATCTGACAGTAAAGTCAGTGTTTAGGCTGGCAAGTTGGGAAGCAACAGAAAAACTTCACATATTGGTCATGAAATATTGACAAGTTGGCAGACAACGGAAAAATCAGCAAATAAGAATATATAAGGGTGTCCTACATAAGGATACCCTTTTGTATTTTGGGAGTAATAAAACATATGAAGAATGTAAACAAAAAACAAGCAATAAAAATTATAACAGATGCGGCAAAAAAGTATGATGAGTTATTGAATAAAAAACATTTTTTGATAATATATCAAACTAAACGTAATATTGAATATGTAAAAATAGATTTCAGATCACAATATTTTTTACATTTAACGGGAGTAGAAACATCCTTAAGTGCTAAGGTCTTTTACTCTGCATGTTTGAATAATAGACTGTCCGAACAAAATATAAAGTTACAAACGCATGGTCATACACAACGAAAATTATTTGTATTACCATATTTACACGAGTTATTATTTAATCACTGTATGATAGGGGCTTCATTAAATAATGGCATTCGTATTGATACTGATTATTTTATTGGTAATACAAAGACTGTTCTTAGCTTAGGCTTTAGAGATGTTAATAATATTGATAGTGGGGATATTCCAGTGTCACTATACTATGAAAATATAAAAAAATTAACAAAGCCTACATATAAGGTTTTGGGAATATTTTCAAAGATGCATTATGAGGATAAATTTAATGTATGTACATATTCATCTGGTTTAGAAGAACTACAATTACCGGAAGACATAAAAGATATGATTGCATTAAATGAGTGATGTTGACCATCTTTCCTTAACTGGTTTCTGAGTAATGCCGATATATTTCTTACCATTGTTAAGATTAGTATGTTGATAAACTTTATAATTGTTAATAATAATTCCTCCTTTGTTTTATCCTTAGTGATACTTACGAGAGTTCAGTTGACATCCACTGGTGGACGTCTAATTTTAAGAAGTGTGAATTTAGACATCCACTGGTGTACCTCAACTGAACTGAAAGAAGATATATAACAGTTTAAGAAGACAGACTATTACGAGTGGAATTTCGCATAGCTCAATTCTCACTCGTTGAATTACATTTTTGTTGTGTTTATGTCTTGTATAAAATAGTCTTTTTTAATTTTATTTTATTGAATTAAATCTTATCTTCTACATATGTTAGTCTCTGTTTAATCGGAGGTCTATCATATAAATATTCTTTTTATGAAAACACACATTGCCGATTGACAATGTGTGTTAGTGTGAGATTATTTCTGTAAAATAAATTTTTCTATGATAAAATACGTAGTTTTATTTGGGCAGATAAGCAAAACTCAGCTTATCTGCCTTTTTGTAATATAGCACGGATTTTTTGTTCTATTGCTGATATGTCCTTCTTTCGCTTAGGGACTATCTGCGGTTCAAAATCACCGTCACAGTCTTGTGGAACATCAATAGGGATTTCCCCATAAGAACTACGAAGTTTTTTGTGTTTTACTCCATTTCGATAATTAGGGTTGTCACTGCGTTCGTATTCATCATAACCTAAATGCTCATCAAGTTCAGCTTCCATCATTTCCTGAATAGTACCGCCTAATAGATCCTTTAATGCCTCTTGAATATCTTCTGCTGTTTTGATGTCATATTCCTGAATCAATCCGGCAATGATATTCTTCTTTCCTTCACTCATTCTTTCTCGTCTACGTCTTGCCATAAAAAAATTCCTCCTATGATTTATTTATATTCTATCATAGAAGGATTATTTTTTACAGACTTTTTCTCACACTCTCGCAAAATGCAAATTTGTTTTTCTTATGTCTTTTATTTTTTTCTTTAGATCAAATTCGATTGTAGAAATCACAGGAGCTGTGATAGTATGGGGTGTCTTTAATTTATTCTCTAAGAGATGTTGTAATACAATAATGGAATTGAGTGCATCTTTGCAATTATCTGAATTTTCGAGTTTATCCTCACGAAGAGAAGCATCTAAATATTTTTCTGCTAATAGAAGAAGTTTGTTTAATTTAACCGAAATCTCGATAACATCAGAACTATATTTTGATCTATTTTGTGATAAGAAGTCAAGTCTTGCAATAGCTTTCCTAACTTTAGTATAATCACGTTGAAATGATGTCTCAAAATCTGCAATGTCAGCATCATTACATATACTATCAATTTTATCACGAAATGATGTTACTGCTATTTGTATTTTTTCATTTACATTTTTTGCGACTGACTCATCATAATCTTCAATATAAGGGAATAATGTCTCTAACAATGTTAATTCAGCAATTGGATGTTTACGTATATTAATTTCGATAGATTGAAAAATGCCTATTAAATTTTCTTTGATGTCTTTATCATTTTCGTTATACAGTTTGCGAAATGAGTTTGTTAAAGGCATAAATACTTCATCAAATGATAATTCAGTATTATATTTAAAAGGTATATCTACTTGAGAAAGATACTGAATTGTTTCATCTGCATCAAATGGAGTTGTATCATTCTCATGTAATTTATTTAAAATTGTTTTTAGTGTATCTGTTGAAATATACTTTATTTTTCCAGATTCAATTTGGGAAATATATGCTTTTCCTTTGCCAATCTGGACAGATAATTCATCCCCACGAATATGTTTTTCTTTTCTGGTTGCTTTTATATACTTACGCACAGATTCAGAGTTTAAAATATTTTTATTGTTCTGCAAATGACACACCGCCCTATATAATCTTAGTTTTTCTTTAATTTACTCTGTTTTTCTCACAATTTCAAAAGTTTCATAATGGGTTTATGTATAAAATCATTGTATCTGATTGATTTCAGTATGATTTTTAAGTAAAATGGGTACAAAAATCAAAGCGTCGTTATTTTTTTTGAATGGCACTTTGGTATCCCACTATACTTACAGTAGCTAAACCTCCCATGTCTAACAGGGTCTTTGCCCTAAATTTCTTCGTTCCGCTTATCCATAAAGTGGTGTCAGTTTATGCTCCTATACCGAGTCTTTGCTCAGATGGTGAATATCGAACACTAACTACCTGTTCCTATATAAATATATTTTATCCTATAAAAATAGTTTTGTCAACAATAATAATTATAAAAAAAGCAGAAATATAATAATTATCATAAAATGCTTGACATATGATAATTATTATGCTATACTATAAACAACATAAAAGAAAAGGCACCCTGTAATACAGAGTACCTAAACAAACATATAGATATTGGCGTATCCATATGTTATTAAATCGCTCATAATCATTGGCGTGATTATGAATATACTGATGGTCACAGAATAAATCTATGCCAATCATCACATACCTTGATTATATCATAGATTTTAAAAAAGTCAACACTTTTTTGTACTGTGACTATCACATAAGGGTAATTTATTAATTACCTTTGGTTGTGGTAGTCTTTTTTATTTCAATTATATCAGAGATTTCACATTTTTTTTACAGAACAACGTTACACATACACAAACCAAAGAACAAGTAAATAGAGTGGAGGTGTTATTTGCATGCTAAAAAATCGAATTCTTGACTACTTGGAAAGATATGCAACTCCCAAGACAGTATTTTGTCGGCGAGTAAAATATATCGACAACTGCATTAAGACGATATTTGAATGATGAATTAGTCTTTTGCAAGGAGACAGAGGATAGAATCACAGATTATCTTGATAAATTCAAGTTATGAAAAAACAAAACGGAGAATGTATTAATAGGTACAAAACCCACAATAAAAGAAATACGAGGTAAAGAATTATGAAGAATGAAACAAAGGGAAGAAGAACATCAATAGGTAATGTGGCAAGAATATTGTCTTGTAATCCGTCGGCGAAGATTGTAAAGGCGGAATATCGCTACAAGGCATTGACTCCGACGGAAGTGACACCGATTGACACAACAACCATGTTAAAGTCAATAGAATCTTTGGCGAAGAACATTGTCTTTGCGTGTTGTGTTGATTGGAGATTTGAGAATGTATCAAAGACATCTAAGACGGAAGATTTTATTGTCTATGGTGATATGAATGACAAAATAATTGGAACAGGTGTTGTTATACATTTGAAAGCAATAAACCAAAATCAAGTGAAACAAATTGAAGATGAACTCAACAAGACTATTTTTCAAACACAAAAAGAGAATATATAAATGTAACAATATTCACAAACGTAAAAAGGAAAGGGAAAATTACTATGACAACAACTCAATATTAATGAACTAAAACCACATCCAAGAAACAATGAATTTTTTGATGATATGACCGGCGATGCATGGGAAGCATTCAAGGAATCAATCAAAACATCGGGGATAATTGAGCCTATTGTCGTTACAAAAGATATGACTATTATATCAGGACACCAACGAGTAAGGGCAGCAAAAGAACTTGGTATATCTACCGTTATGGTTGATATACGTAAATATGAAAATGATGAACAAGTTTTAAAAGATTTAATTGAAACTAATATTCGTCAACGTGGAATTGGCAATCCTAACCCTATTAAACTTGGTAGATGTATTAAGGAGCTTGAAAGAATCTATGGAGTAGAACACGGTGGTGATAGAAAAACTTCAAATCCGAAACTTTCGGACTTGAATCAGTCTGATATTGCAGAAATGATTGGAATTTCAGTGGACACTCTCAACAATTACAAAAAACTCACAGAACTTATTCCCGAATTAGAAGATTTAGTCGAAACTGGTATTCTTGCTCCTACCACTGCGACGGCGTTAGTTAAACGCATGACGCCATCAGAACAAGAAGATTTTGTGAAATCAATGGACATAACGCAAAAAATCACCCAGAAACAAGTTCAGCAATACATAAATGAAATAAAGCAGTTAAAAGAAAATCCAGAAATAAAAGAGTTAAAAGATAAGATTTCTGATTTGCAAAAAGAGAAAAGTATATTAGAACAAAAAGTTAAAATCTATCAGACAGAGGCGGATAGATACAATAAACTCAAGTCCGACATTGAATTTCTCACACAACAGAAGAATGATATTGGCAGACAAATAACATCTTCATCAGAATTAGCCGGCTTGACCGTCCGTTTGCAAAACCTATTGGAAACAGAACTTGCACCTATCAAATTTAAACGTTGTATGGAGAATATTAATAATGACGAAGTATGTATGAGAAATCTGATGGATATTATTCATAAACTTGATTCATGGTCTGATGAGATGAAAAGACTTTTGAACAATGATTATATTGTAGATGTTCAATAAAGAAAGGAAGGTGATTGTAGAAGAAATAAAATGTACACTCCCAAAAGTCGGTTTCTTCTATATCTGAATAAGAAGAGTTTGCAACTACCGGCGAAGATAATTACATACATGGAGAATATCATTGTGGACAATGTTCACAGATTATAAAAGATTGGAGATTTTAAAATATGGAAATGAAGAAAGAAGTAAATGAGAAAGTGGAACTAATTGAGAAAGTAGAACAACCGAATTTTTCGGTTGAAAATATTCGAGAAAAAAGACCAGCATATCATAGGTCAGGTGATTTGGTATGGAAGAACAAGCCTAAGAGACCAAAACAATATGTACAATATCCGATAGAGAAAATTCATTATAGCAATGAATTCATTGTTAGAGAAGATATTCTTGAACAAAGTAGACAGATGTATCAAGAAACCGGCGAACTCATTCCTATTTGCTTGAATGTTGGAGAATTAATAAATGGATATGAGCAAATTTTGGTGGCAAAAGAAAACAACATGGATTCTATTCCATATATTGAAGCAAAGCCATCTAAAGAGGAATTGAAAGTAAGACGCAAACGAAACAAAAACCGTAGAAAAAAAGAAAGAAGAAGTAAAAGAAAGGCGAAGAACAGAAAATAGACAAAATATTCAACTAAACGGAGAATATTTATATAGGTGGGAGTCATAACAGAGTAAATTCTTGTTGCACCAAACAAAAACAATATAGAGAGTCGGCGAAATGCTGATTCTCATAATGGAGGAATATAATATTGACAAATGAAAAGATGAAGATTTACATAGTTCGCTCACTGTCAATGACAAACTGGCTATGTAAAAACGGACATGAGATTTTGAAGGTTGAGGACAGTGAAAAAGATTCACGATTCAAAGTTTTTCTCTTTGAGGACACGATTGATTTGCACAAAACAATGGCACGATTCCATATAAAAGGAGTGTGATTGTATTGGCAAAAGGCAATCAAAGAAAAAGGGTTACGGACATTATAACCGTTAATGATTTAGAGAGTTGGACGGCAAAGAATATTATCATCATATCAGCCGGAACAGGAGCTGGGAAGTCATATTTTGTAAAAAACATTGTCTACCAATACGCAAAAGCAGAAGGAAAGAAGATATTGTTTCTAATACATAGGTCAAATTGTGTGACTCAGTTCAAGCAAGAGATTGAAAGAGATGACAAGGCTGATACGATAGACATTATGACATATCAAAGAATAGAAAACGATATTTTACAGTCGGACAAACACATTAATTTTGAACAATATGCCTATATAGTATGTGATGAATTTCATTATTTTATCGCTGATGCAACGTTTAATCATACAACCGATATAAGTTTTGCGGAAATCTTGAAAGCAAATAATTGCATAAAAATCTATATGTCGGCGACCGGCGAAGATGTAGAAAAATATTTTGATAGTTATTTATCCAATAAGCAAAAAAAGATGATGAGAAAATATGAGCTACCGCCTGATTACAGTTATGTTGAAAATCTTACATTCTTTAGCCAGTATGATGATATTTCATATTTGGCTGAAAAGATTATAAATGAAAATAAAAAAGCCATCATCTTTATTCAAAGTGTAGATAAAGCTTATAAGCTTTACAAGAAGTATTCACAATATAGTTTATTCAACTGCTCAAGATATAATGAAAGTTATAAATATGTGGACGAAGAAAAAATCAATACAATGTTGACAAATGAATGTTTTGAAGAAAATCTGTTAATTACTACCGGATGTTTTGACGCCGGCGCTAATATTATTGATCGAGAAGTCAAATATATAGTAGCAGACATTAAAGACATAGGTACATTGATACAGTGTTTGGGCAGAAAACGTATCATAGATAGCGATTATACTGTACAATTTTTTATCAAGACAGTGACCAATCAACAATTAAGTGGACTAAAGCGGTCAATGTGTAAAGAAATTGAGATGGCAGAATTTCTACAGACACACAATACGCAAGAATTAATCCAAACTTATCCGAGACAAATTGACAAAAGTCAAATTATATATGATGATACTAAATCAAATAAGCAACGTAATATGTCAACGAAAAAAGTCAATAAGATGATGTTGGCTAAAAAGAAATCGGATATTGAACTTTATACCCAGATGATGAAAGAGCCGTATGGATATTGTAAATATTTATCAAGATATTTAAAAATATATCCATATAATATCTTTTCAAAAGATCATTCATTGATTGCATTCTTAGAAGATTGTGTGAAGAATAATTCTATCATGCTTCAAGTGAAAGATAGAAAGCCATTGATTGATAAAATAGATTTAAAAATGAATGGACGAAAAGTAAAAGGACAGAAGTCAATTAATGAAATATTTAAAGAACTTAATATCCCGTACAAAGTAGTATGTTTTGAGACAACAAGACGCATACAAGATAAATTAGGAAAGACCGTCAAGAAAAAGTATAAAGCTGCTTGGAGGATTGAAAGAGTAAATAATGATGTAGTTTAAGTTCGCTGACCCCCCTTTTTTGGGTGACAACCTTATATTAAAGCTTCACAACAAAAAAAGGGGGTCAGGTTGTAAAAATATAGTAAAAGGAGTAAAGAATAATCATTTTCGTGACTGGAGTGTTACTTGCGAAGCCGATAGGCGAAGTAAGTGACATGACACGTCATGAAACATCACAGACTTTAGTCTGTGTCTACCGTCGGAGACTATGTATAAGGAGAAAACATATTATGACAATTAAATTGAAAGATAAATCATTCACCGAAGAAGAAATAATAAAATGTCTTGCTACATGTGAGTCAGTTATCAGTAAAAATGCTTACTTAGAAAAGAAATGGGAAAATTGTTATTATCATTTTTTTGATGTTTCATCATCAGAGTTGTATAAAGAGAAACGCTTAGAATGGATGGAATATCGTAAAAAGTTACGTTCATTGTTATTGAATGAATATTCTATGAAAGAAATCATTAAAATGACAAAAGCATGTAAGGACAAATATACACAGAAGATGGTTATGAGTGTTGTTAATTTGATGAGTTAAGTCTACTTTTCTTTTGCTACCAACTGAAGCTTATTAAGTTTCATAACGCAATCAAAGATTGCTATTCAACTAAAATAAGCTCCACCTATCGCCAAAAGAAAAGTAGCAAAAGAAAACCGATAAATAAAAGAGAATATATTATTGACAGATTATATAGGATAAAGGAGATTTTTATTTTGAAATTGAGACGAGATACATGGTTCATCTATAATATCTATAATAATAATAGATCTGATAAAGAAGATGGTGCAAAATTGAAAAATATCAAAGATTACAGAGAACATGACATATATGAACCGGACATTAAAATTGATTATGATTACAAGCCTAATGATGAAGAGGAAGAAGATATTGAAGAAGATGTTGAAGAGGAAGAAATTGATAAAAAGAAATTTGATGTTGAAAAAGATGCAACATTACAGACTATATTAGAGTCTAAAACAGTAAACAGAGATAAATCCAGGAAAATAGTGACATATCTCAACTGTGAAATACAATCTAAGGACGCAGAAGACAATGAAAAATACTCTACCATCGGCGAAAGGACAGATTATCTTAACAATGTACTTAATGATGGCAACAAACCGTCGGCATTAATGTTGTTCTTTTGTGGACTATTTGAAACGTTGGGAAGGAATAATATTCAAAGCATTGCTGGATTAGATAATACAAGATTCATTGTGAACTGGAACAACGGTAATCCTATAATGAGAAATTACAATCCTCTGTCATATTTAGGGAGTAAGGTATATAATATTTACGATTCGGATGATACCGTTAAGGATCGTATATATAGAAAGCAAAAAGACAACACATCTGAAATTACTTTAGATGAAGTTGAGAATATTAATGATAAAAATTTATATACATACATTATCAAGGAAACTAAATACGACGATGAAAGATTGAATAATTATATTTATCTGCCTGATGAGTTGAAGTTAATCATGATGTTGTTGGCTGACTATACACACGAAGAAATTATTCAAATACTATATAATAAGTACAACATCAAATTATCAAAATCACAACTAAGAACAAAAATCAAACATATAGCAAAGCAACTTAAAAATCCGATTACTGTTGTTGACAAAAGAACAAAAAAGTGTTGTATGTGCGGAGAAGAAAAAAATATTACAGAGTTTTCAAAGGACAAAAGCAAAAAGGACGGATATAGTCCAAGATGTAAACAATGTGATAAAGAGAGAAAAAAATATAAAAATAAAGTGGGAAATTTGACAAAAACAGCTTAGTTATTCGTATATAGAGTATAAGGGTGATATACATAACATGCAATGGAGGAGTTGAGGTGTTGTGATTATCATTCTTTCAATATAGACAAAGAGAAGTCTTGTATCAACATTTGCAGTCATATCTCCACAAATGTGATTTGCAATAAAATTAGTGCCGAGTACAACAAATATATAGGTGCAAGGCTTTTCTTTATCTTATATTAAGTTGTAAGGTTAATACGGTAGAAAGGAGAGCATAAGTAATGTTGAGAGAAAAAGTAACAGCTTACTTGGATGAAAGTGGAATCCCAAAGACTGTGTTTTGCAGAAGATTGGGTATCTCTACTAATCATCTGTATCAATGGCTTAACCATGATAGAAACATATCTGATGAGTTAAGTTTCAAGATTTCAGATTACTTGAAGAAGTATTCTATAAAATTCTAAGATTATTTGACATTCAAATTGATTTGAAAAATTCTTTTGAGCACAGTTCGTGCAATTATTTTACAACCAAAAGCAAATGAAACTAATATTTTATCACGTTTTTATAATTTTGTGATATGGCTTTTCTTTTGTTTTTCAAAAGTGATAAATTTGTGAAAAAAGCCTTATGTTATAAGGAATTTTAGTCATATCCCTTATAGAGAAATGTATACAAAGTGATAAAATTTGAACAGAACAGAGGTGGTCGCCTAATGTCCGTTTCAGGACAGATTGACAAAATTTTGAGGAAAAAAGACAAGAAACTACAACTGATTGCAGATGATATTGCGGCGGCGGTTAAAGATAAACTGAAAGAAAATCTTGAGAAAAATTGGTATTCAACATATTCGCCTAAGTCATATTTTCGTACATGGGATTTATTTGATAGCGTGACGGCTGAGGTTACGCATGACGGCAGGTGTAATTATTATATTCAAGTGTATTTTGATTCGGCTAAGATTTCTTCCGTCCAAAATGATTCAGGCTGGAATTCACATATGGGATTTGATGGACAAAGCTTTAAGAGTGGCTTAGTGTCATTAATTGAACATGGAATGAAAGGAAGTCAATATAATCCACGCAATGGTAATTCCGCTCATATGATTGAATTTACGCAGGAATGGGCTAATCAATATGCAAGACAGTTGTTAAAGAGTAGGTTATAGGTTAAGGTAAGAAGGAGACAATATATGGATTATATTATTGATGAAAAAATTGTTAAGAACGCAACAATGTTGACATTGGAAGAACAGTATGAAAAAGCTTTGATCGGTGCAGCTTTCGTGTTAGATACGAATGACGGTGTAGCTATGATTAACACATACTACAAGCAGTTATATCTGATGAATGTGCTTGTGGTTGACTATTTGCATTTAATTGATATTGGCAAAAATACATTGATTTCAGAAGAGGAATACAACGACTTAATGGCAAGTGATATTTTTGGACAAGTCGCAGACAAAGCAAAAGCTATTGCAGAAAGTTATAACATATTTAAGTCAATGTTTGCGGACGAGATAAATAATGAGAAATTACATCAGAATGATGTGTTTATTCGTTTGGAAGAACAGTTAAAGATAAACACAACTCCTGAAATGATAGAAAAAATAGAACAACAAAAAAGTGAACTTATGGACAAGTTGAATCAGCTTGGCAAGAGTGCGGAATGATGGGAGATAATCTATGGGGGATGATGTAGTACAATTAAGATTATCTTTAAATGAAGAGACGGTCAAACAAGTTCAAAATAGAATACAGAATATTGTAAATAAGTTAAACAATAGACGAGTTAATATTACTGTTAATACGGGCAATCTTGACAATGCACTTAAACAGTTAAACACATTGAAAGAAAGAATTAATCGTATTAATAACACTCAGATTAGAGTAAATAGTAATTCACTTTTAACGACTGAGCAACAACAATATAGGTTGGAAACGCAACGTTTGGCAGTGTTACAAAGAATTCAACTTGCACAAGAACGAACAAACCAAACAAGAAATAATGCAATATCGGCACTGGCAAGACAAAATAGAACGCTTACACAGAATCTGAACGTAACACAAAGAATCGACGGAGAAGTTCAGCATACTCACTCTCATATGAGAGATACGGTTGAACAGACTAATAGTTTTGTTAATCTCTTGCAAAATGGCTTGACTGCATTTATGGGATACAAGGTCATTAATCAAGTTTATGAGTCAATTTCGGATGCGTATTCTGAACTTAAGAATGTTGACAGTGAGATGGTAAACATACGAAAAGTTACCGGTAAGAGTGCGGACGAGATGGAAAGACTTGAAAAATCTTCATATAAAGTCTCACAGAATTATGGACGGTCGCCGTCCGAATACTTGGCATCAACCGCCGCATTTGCTAAAGCCGGATATAACGACAAATCGGATAAGTTGGGTGAGTTGGCACTGCTGACCGAGAATGTCGGTGACGTGGACAATGACCTTGCTAATCAATTTTTGATAAGCAGTGATGCAGCTTGGAAGTTAAACGGTGACATTGAACAATTATCAACTATACTTGACGGATTCAATGAACTGTCAAATAGGACAGCTACAACTGTAACCGACTTGGCTGAAGGAATGACAGTGTCTGCCTCAGTATTCGCACAAGCTGGACTTTCGGCAAAAGATTACTCGGCTTTAGTCGGCACTGCACAAGCTAAAACGCAAGAGAGTGGTAAGGTAGTTGCAAGGGGAATGCGAACTATCTTGATGAATATAAGGCAGATAAAAGGTACTGACTTAGAGACTGGTGAAATCATTGATGAAAACAGTTTAGCAAAGGCAGAATCGACATTGGAAGATGTAGGTATTGATATTCGTGAGACAGTAAACGGAGTGTCTGAGCTACGCAATCCTATGCAGATATTACAAGACCTTGCTGACAAATGGGAGAATTTATCTTCTGTTCAGCAGTCAGCAATACAAGAGGCATTGGCAAACAAAAGGCAGAGTAATATATTTACTGCACTTATGGAAAACTTCAATGATGTGAAGAAAGCAAGTCAAATCTATGACGAGTCAGCCGGTAGTGCAATGAGAGAAAATGAGTATTATCTTGACTCGTGGAACGCAAAGCTTGAGATGTTAAAAGCAAATTGGACAAGTTATATATCAAGCATTACTGATATTTCTGCTATTAAAACAAGTTTAGACGTTGTGTCAGGTATACTAAAGCTACTAAATACAGGTGTCGGTCAATTTGCTACTCAGATGACGTTATTAGTGGTGTCTTTGAATTTGGCAAACAGAGCTTTGCAAGCTTTTGTAGCTAACAATGTATATGCCGGTATCATTCAATTAGGTCTTGCTGAGGGTAACTTAGGTATGGCAATAAGAATGGTTACCGGTGACTTGATTGAGCAGGCGGCGGCATGGGCGGCTACACCGGTAGGCATGATAACTATTCTCATTGCGGCGGTCTATGGAATAACTAAGGCATATGATTTATTTACTGTATCGCTTGATGAACATAGACAAAAGCTTGATGACTTAAAATCTAAATATGATGAATTTGAATCAAAATTACAGTCAATTCAAAGTGAATTAGAAACCGCCACTCAACGTATTGTTGAGTTAGAAGCGAAAGATAACTTAACCTTTGTTGAAAGGGAAGAACTTGATAAGCTTAAAGAAACAAATGCAGAATTAAAACGTCAACAAGATTTATTGGAGCAAAGTAAAAAGCTTGCACAAAATGATGTAAATAAAGAATTCGTAGCCACAATGAAGAAAGATGTTGACGATACCGGAGAATACACACATTATCATACTCCATTTTTAGGTGCAGACAATGGTACATGGAAGACATGGTCATGGTCAAGTATTTGGAGAGATTTAGGCTCTATGGGAATGGGCGTTGATTATTCTACAAGTGAACGCTCATATATTGAACAACAATTCCAACAGTATGAAAGTTTAAAAGACCAATACGCAAATGCCACAACTCAAAAAGACAAAGACAGAATTGACAAGCAAATCAAAGAGATAGAAACATATCTTAATGATAAATCTCAACAATGGCTGACTGACTCGGACGGCATTGATTACATAACAAATCCGCAAAATGATGATGAACGTAAGGTAAATGAATATCTTGATTATATCAATGATTTTCGTGATAGAGTTGCAATCGAAACCGGCGGTACAGACGCAAAGTATAATGCCTTTACTCGTATATTAAACAAGGACGAGTTTTCAGACATAAAGTCACAACTTGAATCTTTAGGTGATGTTGGTGAATTAACCGGCGAGAAGATTAAAGACTTAATTCCAGTCGGCAGTGAATTGTACAATAAGCTTGTAAGCTTAGGTGTCATAGCGGAAGATGATAGTTCATGGTACGGTAATCTTGCTAATACATTTAATAAGGTTACTGAGGCGGCGGATACTAATTCAATCGCTTTAAAAGAACTCAACGATTCATTAGACAAAATCCAATCAGCATATCAAGTAGCATCGACAGCCATTGAAGAATATAATGAGAATGGATATTTGTCAGTAGATACATTCCAAAGCTTAATGGAATTAGAACCTGAATATCTTGGTTTGTTGATGGACGAAAACGGTAATTTACAAATAACAACCGAAAGTTTACAACAATTAACGAAAGCAAGAATTAAAGATTTAGCCGTAAAGCAAGCAATGGACTTAGTTGATTCTGTGACGGCTCTTGGAACAGAACAACAACAATTAGATTATTTAAAGGTATCAACTGATGGTCTAACCAAGAGTACATGGGCATTAGTCTATGCAAAAATAGCAGAGGCTAAGGCAGCCGGAACAATTAGTGATAAAGTTGCAGATGACTTAATTGCTCGTGTCAATGCTTACAAGACGTGGGCGGATTCTGCAACAGACGGAGTAGGTAAAGGCGGTCTAAGTAAATCTTCAAGCAGTTCTAAGTCTGAAAAGGATAAAGCAAAAGCATTAAAGGACTATGAAGATAAAGTCAAAGACATCAATGAAAAGCTTGCAGACCTCGACAAAGAAGAACATTTAGCAAACTTAAAATACAGTATTGAAACAATTACTCAAGACCTTAACAAGTTTGAACAATCACTTGATAGATTATCTTCAAAGCTTGACTTGACATTTGAAAAAGATTACGGTGCAAAGTTAAGTATTATCGGTCAACAATTCTTAGGAGCTTCACGTTACGGCGGAGAAATGCGTGTTGAACTTGAAAGATTATTGGCTATTGAGCCACAAACGGCAGATGAGGCAGAAGAACTCGCTTCAAGACTTGAAAGCTTATCTGACAGTTTCTTTGAGAATGAGAAAAATATTATTGAGTATAGAAATTCATTGTTTGAAACGGCAACAGATTATTTAGGCGAATCGGCAAGTGCTACTGTTGAACAAGTAAACAATGCTAAGAGTATTTTGGATAATACCTTTAATGTTATTAAGAATGGTTCATTGTCAGGTGATGGTTTTTGGTCGGCTACTCTCCTACCGTCTATCTCAAAAGACAAGGTTACTAAGCAGAGAGTAGAAAACAATAAGCTTATCAAGGAAGAAAAACGCTATCAAAACGCTATTGCTAAAATCCGTAAGAAAGCAACAGATATGTCTTATGCGGAAGAGAAAGAGGAACGTGAAAAGCAACGTCAAGAATATCAAGAAGAACTTCAAGAAGCTTATGAGGACTATCAAGATAAGATTAATGACGTTATAGGTAAAAATATTGAGGTTTCAGACAGCGTTAAGAATATTGGCGATGAGTATATGAATACTGCCGATAAGGCGGAAAATGCTGTTCAGAGAATGTCAGACGCAATGAAGAACATCAATTGGGAACAGCGTTCATATGCGAATAAATCTTATACTTATGAGGATGGTGCTCCGACAAGTGCACAATATCAATATGCCTATGGCGATTCTAAGTCAACTGTAGTTGTAACTAAGAAAGCCAAAGGCGGTACAACATCACAAGGACTTACAATCACAGGTGACGGTACTGGAGCATACGCAGGACAAGAAGCGTATATAGGACAAGATGGCAAACTTCATCTATTCAATAATGAAGCACAACTATCTGAACTACCTCCTAATACTCGTATTATTAATGCAAAAGACTTACAGAATATTATCAAATATACAGGCATGAAATATTTCTATCAGCCTATTGATAATTTGCAATCTGCAACAGTAGATGGATTTGCTAAAGGTAATACAAATGTTTCATTCTCCCCTATTCCATATAATACATTGTCTACCCAAGCATTGTATTCAGATATTAATGTACAAGCAATGGTTGAAGAAACTATTGCGGAAATCAACAATGAGTTTAATGCTTTAAAAGGCAATATAAAATTTAGTGCGGTACAAACTGCATTCAAGAACAGTCTGACTGATAAGAAGATGTACAAAGACTTATCAAACACTATTGTTAATATGACATCGCAGTCGCTTGACAAAGCTGATAAGAGTACGCTTTCAGATTCGGTTGTTGGACTTATTTTGCAAAATTCAGCTTGGGACGATTTACCGAATGAATTGCAGAATAAATTGTCTGAATTGAATGTAAATGCAGATAATTGGACTGATTGGATAAAAGACTCAAATAATTCACTTCAAGCATTTAACCTAATGCAAGATGGTGGAATGAGTAGTTGGGATTTGCTTGATAGCAACGTAACTTCTCTGTTGCAACAAGCAGGTATTAATGGTAAAGACGCTTGGGATAAATTTGTACAAGATGATCCACTACAAGCATTGACTTTGTTATCATCTTCTTGGAATAGTATGAATGATACTATTGGGCAATATATGACAGATGCTCAAACCATTGCTGCCAATGGTGCAAGGGCTATTCAGTCACTACAAATAATCGCACCGTCTATATCAGAGCAATCTTGGAACGCATTGCAAGTATTGATTGCTAATAAGATACAAGAAATCATATCATTAATGAATGAAGTGTTTGGTGAAAATACAGTTGATATGAACTTTGCTATCAATGTTAATAATGGTGCTTTGTCTGGTAATTCTCAAACCAATCCTCAAGGTGACAATGAAATAATCAATACTGCAAAATCATTTCTTGGCGTACCGTATCTATGGGGCGGTACAACACCATCAGGTTTTGACTGTTCGGGATTTGTACAGTATGTATTGGCACAGAACGGTAAGTCAATACCGAGAACTTCTCAAGAACAATTTGCGTCAGGTCAAGCCGTTGATAAAAGTCAACTTCAAGCGGGTGACTTGGTATTTTATGATTGGAGTGGAGGAATAGAAGCAACCCATGTAGGAATATATGAAGGCAATGGTAAGATGATTCACGCACCACATTCGGGTGATGTTGTCAAGGAAGTTGACTTTAATTCTTACGGTCAAAATGTTTATCTTGGTGCAAGACGTTATTATAAAGGTACTGAGGGTGCATTGCCTGGGCTTGCTAAACTCGGTGATGAAGCAGAAGTAAGAGGATTAAACTATCCTACACCTGAAATTCTTATCAGACAAAAGACAGGTAAAGCATATCTTACTGGTTTAGATGGCACACAGATTGTTAATCTTGACAGAGGTGATACTGTTATCCCTTATGCCGATACAAAGCGAATTTTAAACGGCAATGTACGTCATGCTTATGCTAATGGTACACCAAATGCAAAAGACGCTATATCAAGGATTTTAGGCATAAACAATGCCAGGAATAGAGTGAATAACGGCTCTACAAGAAGTAATAATTCGGGTATAACAAATAATACAGTTCAACAATCTTGGGATACAAATGATTTCGGACAAGGTGTAGGTAAGTCACATTCATATACCGCTTTTGACGAAAATGGATATTTGGGTTCATCGCTTGGATATTGGGATACAAGTTCTAGTGCTTGGAAACTATTTAAGAAGTTGTTGGATAGCGGTGATTTATCAACCGATGAGAATGGCATCTATACATATAAAGGTGCTCGTCTTGTAGCAATGACATCTACTTTTGGTAAGCCTGGAGATGTTATGAGATACACTCAAGATGACGGTAGTGTATTTTACGGTATCATAATGGACGAGAAGTCGCAAGCATATACTTGGTACGATAATAACCCTGCCAACAAGTGGGGTCATAACAACGGACAAGATATGGTTGAATTTGAAGTTAAGAAATCAGCTATTGCTCCTGCTTATAAAGCTAACGGTGGTACTCCTCCATATGGTAATCTAAATCATGCGATTACTTTGATTGAAAATTTGGGTTCATTGGAAGGCTTTGATTTTTCTGATATGCCTTCTGTCGGCGGAACGTCTGTATTAACTCAAAAAATGCAAGAGTTTATGTCTAAGCTTCAACAAGTTTATGGTACATTTAAGACTAATACTCATACATCGGCTACTAAAGTTGGTAATGTAAAGTCTTTAGGCGACAAAAAGCAAAGTAATTATAGTTTTGATGTTCCGTTTACGCAAAGAGAAAAAGGTGGTATTGTTTCTGCCGGCACAATCGCACAAGTGAATGAACATAATAAGCCAGAAGCAACTATTGACGAAAAAGGTAATCTTGTTCCGTTAGGTGACGGTACTTCGCAAGTGTTTGTTTCTGATAAGCCATTCCCTGTTATTAATGCCGATGATTATGCTCAGATTAAGAAGTATGGCGGTGATAAAAAGCCCGTACAGTTCTTAAAGAATGGTAATACATCAGTCAGTGTCAATGCCGATAATACAGACGAAGAAAAGGAACAAACTGCCGAAGAACGTAAAGCAGAAGAAAATACATCAAAGATAAATCAAACGCTCAAGAGTATTGAGAGCAAATTAGACAGTGGTGTATTGTCTGATGATATTAAAAAGCTTGACTTACCAACACTTGAAGCCATTGATAAGCTGACTGACAGTTGGGGCGATGATGATACAATCACTTCTGATATTCTTATGCAGTTTAAGGATTATGCGAAAGACTTCGCCGATTATGAGAAATGGGCGGAAGATGATTTATCTAATATATTGAATTCTTATAGTGAAGATTTCTATGAAAAATACTATGCTGAAAAGGATAAGTATGATTCTTGGCAATCTGACTTTAAAGAGCGTTTTAAGAAATGGGTAGAGCACCCGACTGACGGCAACTATATGAGTGACTACTTTAAGTTTGCTGATGAAGCTTCAAAGAAAGCAACTGAATCTCTTATCACTCAACAAACACTTGTTGCTGATAATATGAAAGATGCTCTTGATGAACTAAAAGATAAATCAGAAGTTCTAAAAAAGCTTATTCAAGACGCACCTACGGCTGAATTAGCTCAAAAAGCAAGAGATGAACTTAAAGACATCAATGAGAATATAGACGAGATTGAGTCAAATTACGCCGATACTATGGAGCAAATTACTGAACGTAAACTCCAAGACATCAGTAACAGAGATTCTAAATATACTCGTGAAACCGGTATGTTGCAGTATGATAGAAATATTCTTCAAGACCAATACAATAGGTCAACCGATGATGAAGAAAAAGCCAAACTTGCAAAAGAAATTACCGAGAGTATGAAAAAGGAACGTGACATTGAACAAGAACGTGTAGACGCTGCCCATAAGGCTAATCAAGAAATATACGAAAATGCTACGGGACAACGAAAAACAGTCTTAGAAAATGTTAAGATGAGTGAGCTATATAATGCGGACGGTAGCTTTAATGATGCGGCATATAATGAAACTGTTGAGTTATTGGATGGTATTGGTGGAAGTGACTTAGTTCAGGTCTTTAAGCAACTTGCTTCTGAAATGCAGAAAAATTCTCAAGTATATCTTGAAGGTACTGAAAACATTCGTAACTTAAATAATGAAATTCAAGACCAAGAGCAAGAAGAAGCAAATCAAAAGATTGAGTTAGAAACCAGTCGTTATGAAAAGCTTAATAAAATCTTAGACGTTCGTTTGAATAAAGAGAAAGCTATTACTTCTGCATTACAAGAACAGTATTCATTCCAGCAATCATTGAGAGATGCTGCTTTGGATTATCAAAGTGAACTTATTGCAAATAAAAATCTTTCTCAGTGGTTAGATGATGATACAAGGGCATTGCTCTTTAATGAGAATGACTACTCAGATATGATGAATACTATCAATGGCTTGAATAATGAAATGGCAAGAGCCTATAAGAAGTATAAATCTGACATCAGTACATTAGGTGAAGAAGATTACTATCAAGAACAACAAATTACCAATGCTTATAATCGCCGTATTGAACAGTTAAAAGAACAATTAGAAGTTGCGAAACAGAATCTTGAAGTCACAAAGAAAAATGCTGAATTCCAAAACACTTTAAAAGAACGTGATACTCGTATTCTTGTCGGCGACAGATGGGTTAATGTTGCTGACCCTGAAAAACTGTATAATACTCAATTAGAAGCGACTAAGGCACAAATGTCACTTGATAATATTATGCAAGACAATGCAGAAAATCAAAATGTGCGTGATATGGAGGCACAAAGTGATATAACTCAAAAGATGATTTCAGCGAATGATAAATACATTGAAGTGTTGAACGGACTAAGTGACGATGAAAAGAAACGTCATGCTGAAACATTGGAGTCTACTGAAGCTCTTATTGCATCAAATATTATGCTTGGTGGTAGTAATATCGGTTGGGCGAATGAATATTCAACTTCTGATGAATCATTTAACGGACAAGTTGCTGGACTTAATAATGTAGAAATAGGAAGACAGTTCTACTATAATAAGGACTATGACTTAAACCAAAGTAGCCTTGATGACCTTTTGAAAGATGGTGTTATATCTGAAGAAATTCACAAAGCCTTTAGTAAGATAAATGAAACACATCGCAACAACAAGCTTACGGCAGACCCTGTTAACAGTAAGTATGCTCCTCAAACTTTTGAACATGACGGACTTGAATCGACTTCGCCTATGGGTGCAAACGGTGATGCAAAAGTCCAAATGAAACAAGCTGAGCAGACTGAGCAGATTACTGATTATGCTGCTGAGTTAGAAAAATACTATGAATTAGCAAAGAAACAGAATGGTTATTTGTCGGCTGAAGACCGTGCAAAAGCACAAAGACTTGAAATTGCAAGAAATATTAAAGTTGCAAACAGCCCTTTAGATTACGAACAAACAAGTGATTTTGGTGCACAGATATTTACAAATGATTTTTCACAAGATTACAGTGATATTGAAAACTTCTGTGAAGAGAATGGTGGATTGACTGAACAAGAAGCTATATTCTTTGACAGTTGGCATGCATCTCATGAAGAATATATTGCTTTGGCTGATATGTTGTTATCTACCGGTCAAGACAATACAAAACTTCTTTCCGCATTGAATGAACAGTTAGGCATTAAATTGTCTGAAATGATAACAAATAAGATTGAAGAGTATAATGCTAATTTGCCGTCTGTTGGTTCTATTGCTACTGCCCATTATGCAACTGGAACAAAGTCGGCTAAAGGTGGTCTTGCGATTACTGATGAGGATGGTTATGAGGCTAAGTTAAGAAAGTTGTCTGTCGGTCGTTATTCTATGCTTAATGCTGGCGATATGGTCTTTGATAAGGAAGCGACTGATGTATTGTGGGAATTTGCAAAGAATCCTCAAAACTTTATTGATCAAGTTTCTATCTTTAAGCAATCATCGTTAATGCCTACGGCTAATACAACAAGAACAAGTACAGAGATTAATCAGTTTAATGGCGATATTGTTTTGACTGAACATATTCAGAATGGTAATGAGTTTGTGCGTTCTTTGACAGATAAGATAAATGAACAGTATTCTATTACAAAGAACATGAAGATATGAGATGGCAAGAATGTAAGTTATAGATTATGAAGATGGTTACCCCTTTTTGGGGTAACTGTCTAATAATGATCAGAAAAATGGAGGATGATATATGGAAGAAGAACAGGTAAAGAAACAATTTATTTTGAATGAAGAAAAGGAACTTACAGAGATACCAAAAAGCTTATGTGCGGCGGTAAAATATCCGATTAAATGCAAACTCAAGAATGCTTTTGAAGTATTTGTAAAAGTAAAACATACAGAAAACTATTGGATTTCAAACTATGGACGATGTGTCAATAATGCGAATCGCAAAGATAAAACAACATTCTATGAACACAAACAAGGTAAATGTCATTATAGTATTTTTGAGATGGAGAAAAGTATAGTAAGTTACCCTGCAAGGTTATTAAAGAGCGGTAAGTTAAAAGTTGATAGAAAAAAACAAAAATTTGAAAAAATTGTCGGAGCAATATCTGATGAAGAATGTCAAGCGATTATCAGCGAACTTCAAGAGAAAAATGAGAAGAAAATATATGAGATTGAACGCAATAAATACCGTCGGGAAACATCACCTGAGGAATTAGTAGCCGAGCATTTCTTGAAGCATTCGGGCTGTAGAACACGCATATGGCATAAAGATGGTGATGAGAACAATAATTGGTATAAAAATTTGATGTATGTGGGTGTGTATGATTATGCGAATTTGAAAAAAGGGAAAATTAAGTGGTATGAATTAGACTACAAGCAAGAATATATTGAATACGAAAACAAGACAAACTATATTGCTTATAGAGTTTACAATTCAATTAAGGAGCGATGTGGTGACATATCTAATAAGAAAAATATACACGAGTGTTATAGGGATGTTACTATGTGTCAAGAATGGCTTGATAATCCCAGATTGTTTATACAGTGGTATCTTGAACACTACTATACTTGCGGAGATGAATCAATGGCGGTTGATAAAGATTTATTTGGAGGAGATGCTCGTGTCTACAGTCCTGACAACTGCTGTATTTTACCGCAAACTTTGAATACATTGCTGGTTAATGGTAAGAAGAGATATTGCAGTGAAAAGTCGTTAGAGAATAAATTGCCTTTTGGGGTTCACTATAGTATTCAAAAGGATAAGTATTATGGTAAGATTATGTTGTCAGGCACAGATAAGACAATACGTTTATCAGACCATGATACACCGGAAGAAGCGTTTAAAGAATATAAGATAATGAAGGAGGCGGATATGCGTTTAGTTCTGGCAAGATATAAGGAACATATACCGGACTATATATATAAGAAATTTATGACGGTTGAAGTTAAGCCGTATTAATTGATGTTGTTAAAATTACGATTTCATTCGTTTTTGTTTTGGGAAGTATGTTAGTATGACATATCAAGATTATTTGTTATTAAATTTGTTTTTATCATTTTGATTTGAAAAAATCAATCAATTTATTCAATTACGTTATAATAAGTAGAAAGTTAAATAAATATGGAGACTAAATGGGTAGATGTGGAGAAATTGAGCCGAGATTGTTGACGGTCAAGGATTTTTGTAAATATGTAAATATAGGCGAGAGAACTGCTCGTAAGATGTTGACTGAGCCTAACTGTCCTTATAGATGTAGAATAGGCGGTAAGGTATTGATTAATAAGTCAGTTTTGGATAAGTGGATAGATAGCAATACAGGAATATAGCATATTGAAAGATAGACCGCAATATGTTATACTTTGCTCTAAGATAGTATTGCGGTCTGCTTTCGTTAGGAGGCAGAATATGGGGAAAGATTTGAAAGGAAAAGAATTAGGTGTAGGCATATGTCAGTTAAAAGACGGAAGATATATGGCACGATATACCAACCGTTACGGCAGGCGAATGTCACTATATTCGTGGAATTTAAAGGAGGTAAGAACAAAACTCACTAAAGCTAAATATGAGGATGAGTTGGGACGTCCTGAATTAATACATAAAAATTTGACACTTGGAGAAATATACATGCTTTGGGCGAAAGAAAAGGAAGATGAAGTTCGTCCGAATACTTGGGCGATTTATAGAGGAGTATATACTAAGCATATAAAGCAATATGAATTTTATAATATAAATTCTATTAATGAAGATATTGTGCGTGAATTTATTTTTAATTTATATAATAACAATGCAAAGGTCAGCACGATAAAGCAATGCAAGATGATATTCTCAAATATTATGAAATTTTCTGTTGAGAAAAAATACTGCTTGAGTAATCCATTCACATATTTTAAAATGCCTAAAAAGATTAAAGACGATGGAAAAAGGCAAGCGAAGAAACTTAAGGAAAACAAATATATGACGGTGCAACAGAGAGAATGTTTTTTACGCTTTTTGGACAAACATAAACGTTTGTATGGAAATCTGTACAAGTTGCTTATGTTCACAGGAATGCGTATAAGTGAAGGTATTGCTTTAAAGTGGGAAAATGTAGATTTGAAAAATAGGACGATATATATTGAAGAAGGATACATTAAATATTATGATTCCGAAACAAAACAGTTATGTCAGAACTATAATGCACCGACTAAGACGATAGCATCAGAAAGACAGATTCCCATGAGTGATGTTGTGTTTAATATCCTTACAGCTCAAAAGAATTTACAAAGCAAATATCAATCAGAGTTTGTTTTTGTCGATAATGATAATAAACCATTAAAATATATTAATGTGCATATGGCATTATCAAATTTGGTTAAGAAAATAAATCGCACATTGCAGAGTGAAGGGGCGGACAGTGATAGTTTATTACCGCATGTCACTACGCATTATTTTCGTCATACTTTTGCTACAATGTGCCTTGAAAAAAATATTCATCCTAAGATTGTACAACAATATCTCGGACATTCAAGTTATCAGATAACTATGGACACTTACAGTCATGTATCTGATGAAAAAAGTGCGGAAGAAATGAAAAAATTCAATCAAAATTAATCAAAAATTTTCCATGGTTTAAAATTGGTATATGCCGAAAATGTAAGGCTCGGAAATGGCTTAAACACTGAGTTTCAGAATAAGATGTTAATAATTTTAAAAAAATTATAAAAAAATATTGTTTTTTGAAATAAAATCTGATAAAATGTAAGTCAGAGTTAATTTTTAAAACAATGGAGTGATACAAATGGCAATTAAAATAGGTATATTGGGATACGGCAATCTTGGCCGCGGTATTGAATGTGCAATCAAGCAAAACGATGATGTTGAGCTTGCTGGTGTATTCACAAGACGTGATCCGTCAACTGTTAAGATTATGACAGAGGGTGTTAAGGTTTATTCGGTTGATGACGCTCCTAAGATGAAGGACGAAATCGACGTTATGATTCTTTGCGGCGGAAGTGCGACAGACCTTCCGAAACAAACACCGGAATATGTTAAGTATTTCAATGTTATAGACAGTTTTGATACACACGCAAAAATTCCTGAACATTTTGCGGCAGTTGACGCAGCTGCAAAGGCTAACGGCAACGTTGGTATAATTTCAGTAGGTTGGGACCCGGGTATGTTCTCACTTAACCGTCTTTATGCAAATGCTATACTTTCAGACGGTAAGGACTATACTTTCTGGGGCAAGGGCGTGAGCCAAGGTCACTCAGACGCTATCAGAAGAATTGACGGAGTTAAGGACGCAAAGCAATATACAGTTCCTGTTGACTCTGCACTTGAGGCAGTAAGAAACGGTGAAAACCCTGAACTTACAACTCGTCAAAAGCATACTCGTGAATGTTATGTTGTAGCAGAAGAAGGTGCAGATAAGGCTCGTATAGAAAATGAGATCAAGACAATGCCTAACTATTTCTCAGATTACGATACAACTGTAAACTTCATTTCAGAAGAAGAATTAAAGGCTAACCACAGCGGTATTCCTCACGGTGGATTTGTTATCAGATGTGGTAAGACGGGTTGGAACGGTGAAAACAGTCATATTATTGAATACAGCCTAAAGCTTGATTCAAACCCTGAATTTACTTCATCAGTGCTTATTGCATATACAAGAGCCGCATATCGTATGAGCAAAGAGGGACAAAACGGTTGTAAGACTGTATTTGACGTTGCACCGGCTTACCTTAGCAAGCTAAGCGGAGAAGAACTTCGCAAGAATCTTCTATAATAAATAACACAAGCAAAAGCCGTCTTAGGACGGCTTTTTTATCTGAGAGGGAATATGATTTTAGTAATAGCCGAGAAACCGTCATTGGGCAGAGATATTGCGGACGCACTGCCGGGACAGGTTACAGAGAGAAATAACAGATTTATACGAAAAGGCGACTATGCGGTCACATGGGTATTCGGTCATATGCTGAGCCTGAAAGAACCGGAAGACTATGATATGAAATATAAAAAGTGGTCGCTTGACGATTTACCGATATATTTCGACAGTTGGGAACTCAAAATGGGTGAGGACAGTAATTCAAACAGAAATTACGAAACCAAAGCACAGCGTGTCGGACTTATAGGCGAGTTGCTTGAAGAATCGGAATCTGTTATACATGCAGGCGATCCCGACGAAGAAGGACAGCTTTTAATTGATGAAATTCTTAGGTGGTTTGATTATAAAAAGCCTGTTAAAAGACTTAATACCGGTGATACGACACGCGGCGGCCTTGTAAAGGCGCTGTCACATATGACGGATAACAACGACAGCTTGAATGAGGGTTGGTCGGCATATGCGAGAGGTGTCGCAGACCTTATGATCGGCGTCAATATGAGTCGATTTTTTACATGCTCAAATTCAGGCGTTTTGCTTGCGGTCGGTCGTGTTCAGACACCGACTTTGGGACTTGTCGTAAAACGTGATATGCAGATTGAGGGACATATAAAGACTGTGTATTATGATATTTTTGCCGATGTAAATGTTGAAACGGCTGACGGAAATAAAACCGTTACCGCAAAATATACAAAGAAAAAACAAAAGGGTACTGAAAATAAGCAAATAACTGAGCTTGACGAGGCGGAAAAGATAAAAAATGACCTTATAAACAAACGGTTTGACAATATTAAAATCGAAAAGAAAGTCGTAAATGAAGACCCGCCCTTGCCGTTTAACCTTGTAAAATTGCAAAGTTATTGCAGCAGCCACTTTGGGTATAACCCTGCCGATGTTATGGATATTACGCAGTCACTTCGTGAAACACATAAGGCGATAACGTATAACCGTTCGGATTGTCAGTATCTGTCGGAGGAACATTTTAAAGAGGCGCCTAAAACGTTGGCACAAGTTGTGCAGAATATTAAATTCAAGCCAAGCGAACTTGACCCGACAATTCATTCAAAGTGTTTTAATGATAAAAATATCACCGCACATTTTGCTATAATTCCGACAAATAACAAGGTTGATTTGAACAAGCTTACCGAACGTGAGAAAAATGTATATCTTGCGGTGTGTAAATATTATATGGCACAATTTTTGCCTAAGGCTGTTAAAGAAAAAACTAAAATGACGATTGAACTTGACGGTGAATATACGTTAGCGGCATATTCGACAGTCGTTTTGAAAAAAGGATATACGGCGATATTCAAGGATATAAAAGCCGAAGAAGTTACGGAACTTAGCACTATTGCGGACGGTATGTATTCGGGAACTGCGATTGACGCACGGTTTGAGGAAAAAGAAACAAAGCCGCCGTCACGATACACAAAGGCGACCTTGAATGAGGATATGACAAGGATTGCGAAGTATGTAACTGATCCCGAAGTCAAGAAAATGCTTTTGGAAAAAGATAAGGATAAAAAGGGCGAAAACGGCTCAATCGGAACTTCCGCAACGCGAAGTACGATTATCGACAGCCTTATAACAAAAGGCTATGTTGCCGAAGACGGAAAACGGCTTATTTCAACGGAGCTTGGACGTGAACTGTACCGCATATTGCCCGATGAAATCAAGAAAGCTGATATGACAGCGAAATGGTGGGCGATACAAGAAGATATTCGTTCCGGCGATAAGACGTATAAATTGCTTACGGACAATGTGCTTGATACGATAAAAACAGTAATTTCCAATTCATATCCTGCGGTAAATCAAGCCGTTATGACAAAGGCGGTAACGGAAAAATATCACGAAGTAATCGGAACTTGTCCGCTTTGCGGCGGTAACGTTATAGAGGGAACAAGGGGATTTGGGTGCAGTAATTGGCGTGAGCCGATGAACTGTAAATTCACTGTTTGGAAAAATCAAACAAAAGGTATGTTCTCAAATGTCACAATAACTTTGCCTATGGCTAAAAAATTGCTTGCGGGTAAAAGTGTCAGAATGAAAAAACTGTTGAAGAACGACGGCACGACATTTGACGCTGATGTTGAATTGAAAGTAGATAAAGAATCGCAATATCCCATACAATTTGTTTTTGCACCGCCGAAACCGCTCGGAAAATGTCCGAAGTGTAACGGTGACGTTGTGGAAAGTATGAAAGCATTTTCGTGCAAGAATAACTGCGGATTTATTATATGGAAGAAATCCGATAGGGGATTGTTTAAGAAAACAACGATAACTCAAACAATGGTCAAAAAATGGCTTGCGGGTGACAAGGTGCGATGTAATAAGCTTATGGGTAAAAACGATACGGAATTCAAAGCGGACGTGACTATGAAATATAACCCCGACAGCGTGTATAACGCACCCGATTTTACATTGGAATTTGTGAATGATGAGAAAAAAGACGTATCTCAATAAAATGAGATACGTCTTTTTTTTAAACCAAAACAGAATGACCGCATTTTTTGATAATTCTTTGGTTAAGCTCAGTTGCAAAATTGTTCATAACATTTTTGTTTGACGCACAAACCGATGTTTTAGCACCTGATTTTAATGTTATTTCCAATTTGTGATTAGAACCGGCATATAAAAACAACAAAGGTAAAATTATTGTATAGCAAGTGAGAATTGCCAAACATATATGATACCAAGTAAATACTTTTTTGATGTGCATAGCGGCTATATCGTCATATCTGACAATAGGCATTTTGTTTGCTTTTTTAGGGAATGTCTTGACTTCCATACAATCATTCTTTGCAAGAATGGTATATTGAATGTAGGTAACAATTAAAGCGAAACGCATACCTTTTGTGGTTGAAAAAGTGTATTCGGTATAGTCGTCGCTGTTGTCAACGGCTGCGTCGGAAACTGTAGGTTGTTCATAGTTTAAATCATTTGTACTCATTATAAAATCCTTCTTTCATTTGTATTAAATTTATAATACCATATTTAAGGGTTTTAGTAATGGACCTTGGGTGATAAAATAAACCCCATCTATAAAACAGATGGGGTTTTAGATTATTTCAATGCGTCTTCGATTGCGTTAAGTTCGTCTTGTGTGAAGTCAAGATTATTTAGTGAGTTGACATTCTCGATAATCTGAGAAGCTTTTGACGCGCCAAGAAGAACACTTGTAAGTTTGTCGTCTCTCAAGTTCCATGCACAAGCCATTTGAGCAAGTGACTGACCTCTGTTTTCGGCAATCTTATTCAGCTTAACAATCTTTTCGATTTTATCGGCTGTAATGCCCTCTTTTGTAAGGAACGTAGAACTCTTTGCGGCTCTTGAATCGGCAGGAATACCGTTTATGTATTTATTTGTAAGAAGTCCCTGTGCAAGCGGACAGAATGAGATTGAACCTATACCCTCGTCTTTTAGAACGTCCTGCAAGCCGTTTTCAATCCAGCGTTCAAACATATTGTAACGCGGTTGATGAATAACAAGCGGAGTGCCAAGTGACTTCATAATTTCAGCCATTTGCTTCGTCTGTTCTGCGTTGTAGTTTGAAATACCTACATAAAGCGCCTTACCGCTTCTTACGATATGGTCAAGTGCCGACGCTGTTTCCTCCATAGGGGTGTCAGGATCGGGACGGTGATGATAGAAAATATCAACATATTCAAGTCCCATACGTTTCAAACTTTGGTCAAGACTTGCGATAAGGTATTTTCTTGAACCGTGGTCGCCGTAAGGTCCGTCCCACATACCGTAGCCTGCTTTGGTTGAGATGATTAATTCATCACGATACGGCGCAAGTTCGTTTTTCAAAACCTTACCGAAATTTTCTTCGGCACTGCCCGGATACGGACCGTAATTGTTTGCAAGGTCGAAGTGAGTAATGCCAAGGTCGAAAGCTGTTGTAAGCAAATCAACCATATTGTCGTAACTGTCGTTACTGCCAAAGTTGTGCCATAAACCAAGCGAAAAAGCAGGGAGTAACAGGCCGCTCTTTCCGCAACGGTTATATTTCATTGTTTCATATCTTTCTTTGTTTGCAATATACATTTTCAAAATCCTTTCTTATTTTATATGTTGATTTTTGCGGAGCTTCTTGAAATAATGTTTTGTTCGATTATCGAAGAAACGGAACTTTTTTTATTAATTAAATCCATCAGCATTGAAAAACAACGCTTTGCCAATTCGTCGATGTTTTGACTTACTGTAGTGACCGATGGGATAAAGTACGCAGATGAAAGCAAATCGTCAAAACCTGTGATTTGCATATCGTTTGGAATGTTAATTCCGTTTTCGTGTGCGGCACTTATAATTCCCTGTGCAATTAAATCGTTGGACGTAATAATTACATCGGGGAGTGAGGTTATAATTTTCTTTGTGAACAGTCTTCTTGCGGTTTTCAGTTTGTCACCGTGCAGGCTTTCTTCTAAAAATATCACCGAAGTTGTGTCGCTGTATTTTTTTAATGCATCGGTATATCCGTTGTATCTGTTCAAAAGATTGCTTTGACCGGTCGGAGTTTCACCAACATACATAAATTTTCTGCAACCCGATTTATAAAGTGAATCAACCATTTCTTGAACGGTTTCCCTGTTGTTGAAAGTAACAGACGGAATATTGCCGACTTTTCGGTCGCCTGTAACTATAGGAATAGATTGTGCGGCGATGCTTTGAATAAGCGGAATGTCGGAATTGTCACCGATAAAAATAATACCGTCAATACGTCGCTCCAAAAGTGCTTTTATACTGTCCTTCTCTGCTTTTAAATTGTGTCCGCTTTCGGTAAAAAGTACGGTATAGTCAGACATACGGGCGTATTTGAGTATCGCTGACGCACACGTTGCGTAAAATTCACCTGAAATGTCGGGGAATACAACGCCTATACTTTTGCTTTTTTCACAACGCAGACTTCTTGCAGTTGTGTTGGGTGTGTAATGCAGTTCTTTTACGGCGTTTTTTACGCGTTTGCAAGTATCGTCCGAAATTGAAGGATTACCTGAAAGTACGCGTGAAACGGTTGAAGGCGATACTTTTGCGAGTTTTGCCACATCTTTTATTGTTACTTTTTGCAATATTTCACCTCCTGTGCAATCGTTTGCGTAAATAGGCGTTTAAAATGCACAGATTAAATTTTGTATCTGTGCAATCGTTTGCATAAATAATATCATATGATTTCTAAATTGTCAACAGTTTTTATGAAGGTGTATATTTTTAGAATATATCGTTAATCATTTAAAATGGTTAATATTTTCACAATATTTATCAAATATTGTGAAAATGAAACAATCAGATATATTTTTAAAAATAATTACAAAAATACTTGATTTAATAGAAAATGGGTGATATAATGACAACAATATTTATAAGAAAAATAATGAAAGGAAAGAAAATAATGCAAAAGGAAACTAAGAAAGAAAGATTTGACAGAATTTCAGAGGCAAGAAAAATTAAAATACTTGACGGAATTCGCCTGCTTGAAAACTGCTCAAACAAATCAAATTACGAATACACAAATGATGAAATAGAAAACATATTTGCAGACATTGAAAAAGCCTTACATTCGGCAAAAGCAAAATTTACGGCAGATACAAAGCAACAACGTATAGATATGTTTAAATCTGAGTTTGAAAGAGAATATACGTGGCTTAACGGATTTATGAGAAATGTTTACAGATTTGCAGATAAAGAGGCTATGATTTCTCCCGAAACAAAGACTGCTTGGACATATTCTGAACTTAATTCAGAAGCAAACCGTTTTTCAAATGCGATTTTGGACGCAGGAATAATAAAAGGCGGAGTAGTGATGTTCCAACTTTTGAATTGCCCGGAATTTGCGTTTGCATATATCGCTTGTCATAAAACAGGTACAGTAAGTTGTCCGATAAATTTCAGATTGTCAGCCGGTGAAATTGCAATAACTATTGAGGACAGCAGACCGACAGTATTTATATATGAATCAATCAACAAAGACGCTGTTGAACAGGCACTGAAACTTTCAAAATTCACACCGAAAATGATAATTATGGTGGACGAAGGAGGAGCGGCTCCTATACCTGGTACGGTAAAATATTCGGATTTTGTGAAGAATGCATCGGCAGAAAATCCGAATTTGAATTGGAATCTTTCTATATATGATGAAACGACAAGACTTTATACATCGGGAACAACAGGCAGACCAAAGGGTGTTTGTATAACAAGTATTAACGAAGTGCTTTCGGCGCACGATGTTATGATACATTTCCCGTTCTCGTCAGAGGATAAGTCTATGAATACAACACCTTGGTTCCACAGAGGCGGTTTGCATTCGGGCGGTCTTACACCGACATTTTATGCGGGTGGCTGTGTTACGATAATGCGTAAATTTGACGCGGCTTTGACGCTTAAATATGTGGAAGATTATAAGCTTTCGTTCATAATCGGTGTACCGGCTGTTTTGGAACGTCTTACGGAGGCTCAGGAGAGAAACGGCAGAGATTTGAGTACACTTCATGGTATCGTTACAATGGGTTCGCCGCTTGAACGTGCGGCTTGTATGCGTTATCAGAGAGTGCTTACACCGAGAATATTCAATGGCTACGGAACAACCGAAACTTTCTGGAATACATTTCTTAGACCGAACGATTTACCTGAAATGGCGGGTACAGCGGGCAGAGCTTGTACTGATGATGACGTGCGAGTAGTAAAGGTATTTGAGGACAGACGTGCCGAACCTCACGAAATTGTTGCTAAAGATAATTGCGAAGTGGGTGAAGTGATTATTCGCTCACACGCAAAATCAGCGTATTTCTACTATAATAATGAGGGTGAAACGGAGCGTAAATTCCATAACGGATATTTGTACACAAACGACCTTGGTACTTGGGACGAAAATCATTTTATTACTATTGCCGGAAGAAAAGACGATATGATTATTTCACAGGGTGAAAATATTTATCCTACGCAGATTGAAGAAGTGCTTAATTCACATCCGAAAGTTGCGGACAGTATCGTTACCGCCGTTCCGGATAAAGCACACGGCGAAATTGTTACGGCATATGTCGTAAAAGCAGATGAATCGCTTACTGTTGACGAACTTGAAGAATTTTGTAAAAACAGTCCTATGATTTCAAACTATAAACGTCCGAGATATTATAGATTTACAGCGACTATACCGACAAACGTTACTGGTAAGAAACTTCATTATAAAATTAAGGAAATGGCAAAGAATGATCTTATAAACGGACTTTTAATTCGTGCATAAAATAAAGGTGGTGTAATACCACCTTTATTTTTTTCGGTAATTTACAATTTATTTACAAAACATCAAACAATATTGTAATTTAGTGGCATATGTTGTATTATATAACATAGGAAAAGAAAGGACTAATACACAATATGTATACAATTTTGCAAGAAGAAAAGAGTATTGAGGGAGTGGTAAAGACTACATACGGCATCAAATGTGAGGGAATGGCTGTTAATGACGTGTCACCAAACAAAAAAGAGGTGACGAAATTAATCGAAATACTAAACAAATACGAATTGTCACCCTGTCATCTGCAAGATGTAATTGAAGATTTTATCTAACAGAAAAAGCAAGCATTGTTTGTAGCAGTAGCTTGCTTTTTTTGTAACTTAGATATTAAAATCGGAGCTGTTTTTACTCAAAACACTAAAAAGTATACCGCTCATTGACGGAAACAGAAATGTATGATACAATTCAATATAGATTTCTTGTATCGCATAACGTCTCATTCTGTCAGAAAAGCTAGCTGACAAATAAAACTGAGAAAGGGATTTGTTTAATGATGGATACAACTATAATTTATAACGATTACCTTTCGGGCGATGCAAAGGCTCTTGAAAGGCTTATGGAGATTTACGGTGACAAGCTGACGCTGTACATAAACGGATATATAAAAAATCTCCACGATTCGGAGGACTTGTTGATAGAAGTTTTTGCGTATCTGATCAGCAAACGACCGAATATAAAAAGCAGTTTTGAAAGTTACATATATAAAGCGGCTCGAAATCATGCACTGATGTTTTTGAGAAAAGCAAAAAGACACATCATTCTTACAGAGGAGGAAATGAATTTTTGCATAGAAAATACATTTGAAGATGAAGTGTGCATTGCGGAGCGAAACAAGCGGATTTATGACTGTATGGAATATTTGCCGTCCGCTCAAAAAGAGGCTCTTTATCTTGTATACATTGAGGGAATGAGTTACAAAGAAGCCGCTGCTGTTTTAAGAAAGTCGGCAAAACAGATTGATAAGCTGTTGCAACTCGGCAAAAAGAAATTAAGACCTTTACTTGAAACGGAGGGGATAAAAAGTGCGTTCAACGACTGAAAGAATAAAACTGGCGAAAAAACAGGCTGATGAAATAAAAAAACAGCGCAACGAAAAAAGACATAGACTGGCGGTCATCTCGTGCTATGCGTTTGGCATTGCTTTAATCGTAGTTATATCGGCACTTGTATGTAATTTGAATTTTGCGGGATTTGAGCAGACGCCTATGCATGACACAGCCAGTATTTTTGCAAATAAAGGTTTTCTTGGTTATGTTGTTGTAGGAATTTTGGCGTTTTTACTTGGCATTTCGGTAACTTTGATGTGTGACATTCTTCATAAAAGAAATAAAGAGAGGAATGAGGAAAATGACGGAACTGACAGATAATCTTTTACAGCTTTTCTGCGTTTTTATCTGCGGATGCTGCTCCTGTATTTCGGCAATACGAAACAGAAGTTACAATCGCCTTTTGATATTGCTTTTCTACCTAAGTTTCGGAATGGGGCTTGCCTATTGGGTACTGTACCTTATATTGTTAGGCACTTCTCCGCTTGTGTTCTGTGTTTCGGAACTGAGCTGGACGGCATCGTATATTTTTCTTACTTTACGTCTTTATGCAGATGTACCGAAAGAAAAACATAAAAAGAAAGCGATATTTTGGACTTTACCGTTGTTTTCTTTGGGTATGGGTATTTTCTTTTGTTTACGAGGAAGTTATTTTGAGAACATCTTAATGGGCACAGCAATGGGAATATTGGGCTTTTATGCGGTAAAAGGTATATATTTTGCAAAAATTCAAAAACAGACTGGTAAGATGTGGATTTTTGCGGCGGCTTTGATTTTTTATGCGGCAGAATATCTTTTGTGGGGTTCTTCGTATCTTATTGCGGAAAACACCTTTATAAATCCATATTATTTGGTTGACATATTTATAATGAATCCGGCTCTTATTCTGATAGCCGTTGCACAGAGCAGGGAGGAAAAGCTATGCCGTACAATATAGAAAATATATTTATATGCCTTGCGGCTCCGTTTTTGCTTGCCGCACTCGGTACAAATACCGGTAACAGAAAAAATTATATTTTTATAGTTCTCGGATTTGTCTGCTGTATTATATCCGCCTATTTGAATACATTTTTTTCGGTACTTTACGGTGCACAGGAAACATCTGCTGTATTGGAAATATCACCTGTTATAGAGGAAACTGTAAAACTCATTCCTCTTTTGTTTGGTTTGATTGTTTTTGAACTCCAACCGCAGGAGGGGGATAATATTATTTTTAATATTGCAGTGGGATTTGCTACCTTTGAAAATATCTGTTACCTTTTGGAACACGGAACAGGTAATTTGTTTTATTTGTTAGTACGCGGTTTTTCGACCGGAGCTATGCACATTACATGTGCTTTTATAATCGGGTACGGACTGAGAGTATTCCGCCGACCCGGTGCGTTAAAGGCATCAGGCATTTTTGCACTGTTGTGCGTCGCGATTACATTTCACGCAATGTTTAATATGCTTATGAAAACCGACGGTTTAATAAAGCAATTTGGATATGCGGTTCCGATTGTTTCTTGCCTTATTCTGTTTCTGCTGAAATACCGTTTCAGAAAAATAACTGATTTAAAATAACTCTGTTTTATTCAGACCGGAAAAAAATCCGGTCTTTTTTTGTTTTTTAGGGGGAAATTTTATATTTTCAAGCACCTATATAATAAAAGGGTGGATTGAGGAGGTGTGTGAATTGAAATCTAATGCGGAAAGAATGAATTTAGTTTTCGCACGTGCGAAAAAGATAAAACATTGCAGGGAGATAAAAAAGCTGAATTTCTGCAAAGTGGCAACCGCCCTGCTTTCCGTTCTTTTGCTGTGCTGCACCGCATTATTTCCGACATCGTACAAAAGTGCGGCGGTTGCCGGTTACTGCGGTGCAATTCTGCTGATTGACGGAATGTGCGGATATGTGCTGACAGCAGTTGTGACTTTCATAATCGCAACGGTGATTACCGTAATTTGTATCAAAATAAAAAACAGGAGGGACAGAAAATGAGCAAAAAAATAGTGTCGGTGATATTATCACTTTGCATCATCATTTGTGCGCTGCCGATGAATATTCTTGCGGCGCCCGAGCAAAACGAAACACTTACCTTTAACGGCGGTAAAACGCTTCTTCTGCAAAACGATTATATAAGCTTTTATTTCTACGATTTGCAGTATCAAACCTGTACGGCAACGGTTCCGAGGGCAATCGCAAAGGAAACAGGCGAGGTTTTTACACAGGATATTCAAGCCCCAGACTGCCAACTTAATGTTTATACCGGCGGGGGAAATAAGAAGAAAATTCATCCGTATGTCACACTGCAAAAAGCGGAGTTTGTGTCAGAAACACCGAACGGAAAAAATAACGCAATTAAGGCAGAATACAACATGGAAATGGTTCTGAACGATATTCCCGGAACTCCGTACGGCACAATAATACCGGCAAAAGCAACGGTTTATCACGAGCTTGTATGTCTTGACAAAAAGGATAAAACGGCTTGGGGCGTTTTGACAACCGTCAGTGAAATACAAATGAACAGAGATGATTTCCCCGAACATGATTTGTACTTTGAGTGGCGGTATGTGATGAACAATTTTACCGGAATGGGTCACAGTGAAACCGCAAACAGCTCAGGAGGTCCGGCGATTAAGATGGATCGCACAACAGTAACCGAAAGCGGTGAAATAACAACGAAAAGTTCGGTTGTAACAGGCAAAATTGATGATGTGTCAACAAAGCACGTTCCGAAAGGCTATACCTTGTGGGGCGATGTAGACGGCGTTTATGTTAATGAAATTTACACAGACGCATATCCGTGGGCAAATCCGTTTGTCGGTCTGTCCGATTACTACGATAAGTTCGATATTGTGTACTGCGGAGATTCTCCGCTGCGTGTAAGCTTGCCGCAGACAGTTACAGTGAAGCCGAACGATTTTCCTGTTCTTACATGGGTGGAAAGCAAAAGCTACTGTGGCTTTGACCTTGACGCAAATACCGAAATGTCGGTCGGTGCGCAGTATCTGTGGGGTTATCGTAATCTGAAAACGCTGAGCGAGGAGCTTCCGACAAAGCCTGACGAAATATCGTCAAGTTTTTCCGCAAAGCGTCTTGCGGTATTTGAGTCGAACGGTGCAATTACCGTTGAATATGTCTCGGATGACGCTGCACTTGAAAGTTTGAAAAAGAAATATAATGCGTCTCCTGTTGCACAAATAGCTGGCGAGTATAAAAGCACAAACGGTTCTTCTTTTGAATTTACCGGCGGAGCGGCAACGCTTTCTCCGTCTGTGACGGCAACGTGGGATGAAAATAATGGCGGAAAGTTGATTGTTTACAAAGACGGAAGAATTGAACAGCACGGCGTTAATTTGAACGCTCCGTCATTTAAATTCTATCAGCCGCGAAACGGTGCGGAAGACTCTTTGAAAATTACAATGTCAAAAGAAGGTCTTTCGTTTGATATTGAACCCGACAAAAACGACGCGGTGATTTTTGTCGATATTCCGTATGCAACGACAAAGTTGGAAAAAGCAACCGCTGATGCGGACGGCAACCTTGTTTTTAACGGTGAAATCGGATTCAAAACAGTATTTGACGGTGCTGAATTTTCGCTTGAAAAGTTGGGTTACGGTTTAGAAGAAAAGACAGTAAACGGCAAAAAGAAATATGAATTTAAGGTAAACGGCGTAAAAGCAAAAGGCAGCTTTGATACCGCCGATTTAATGGCGTTGGAACTTGCAAAGGTTGAGGGGGAAGTAAACACCTTTAAGGGCGAGGAGCGATATGCGTTCAGCCTTGAACTGAATGCCTTTGACCTGTTTGAAACCGAGGCGGCACTTGCTCTTGAACGTAGCAATAACGGCGCTCTTATCCCTGATGAGTTATGGTTTTATGTAAAATCATCACCGGGAATTGTACTTGTTCCGCCTGTTCCGATAGGACAGCTTAACGGCGGCGGTGCCGGTTTTAAGGATCTTGCCGCAACGGTAAATGGCAATTATCTTGCCATTCCTCCTATTAAATTACGCGGTGCATTGACGGGAACATATCTGCATCTTATTGAAGGAACAGGTAACATTATTATAGGACCGAGCGAGATTTCACTAAAAGCAACCGATGTTAATCTTGTAGGTGCAGGCACGGCAACGCAGATTGTCGACAGCTTCGGCTATTCCTTAAAATTAAACGGACAGGAACGCAGTTATAAGGGTAATACATATGAAGGAGTTTATTTCGGCGGCTCAAAGGAGCTTGCATTAAATCTGCCGAGTAAACAGATAGACGTTATAACGTTTGATTCTTCTATTGAATTGGGTGCTTTCGGCGGAGTGAATAACAGCAAGGATTATCTGTATCTTGCAATCGGTGCAAATGGCACGGTTGCAGGCAGAGTGCAGATTCCAAAAAGTAGTCCCGTCCTTGCCGGCAAAGGGTTTAACGTCGGAAATATCAATCTCATCGTAGGCGGTCAGACGGCATTCCCAATCAGAAACGTCACAGTTGAGGAGGGTATGAAGCAAGCCTTCCAAAATGTCGATGTGTACCTCGGCGTGGTGGCTGAGGTGGGCGGTTGGTTAGCCAGCGCGCGAGCATGGGTACTTGTGCCGAAAATCGTAGAGACCGACTTCCGCAAAGGCGGCGGCTGGGATATTGAGTTTAAGATGTTAGGCTATATGCCTGAATGGAACTGGGCGGATAAAGGTGTGTCACCGGTTGTAAGTATGCTTGCGGAAGACAGCGATGCGAATTTTGCGGCGGTGCGTGATGAGAACTTTGTGCTTGCAAACGCCGGCGTGAGTCGGACGGAAATCTCAGCAAGTGCCGATACAGACGAAGCACCGTATATCGTACTTGCCTTTGACGGAAATCTAACCGAGGAGCAGATCAAAGAGAACCTAAAGATTTTCAATGACAGCAACGCTGAGCTTAATATAGACTGGATGACTGATGACAGTCAGTTTAATCCTGACGAAGATGTCAGCGCGACAACTATTGCAGATATGGAAAAAACAAACGCTGACGGCAAAAAATATCGTCTGGCTCTTCTGCGACTTAAAGAAGGTGGCAAGTATATCGTTGATGCAGGCGGGTTGACTTTTACCGATGAAAAAACATTTTCTGTTGAGCCGTTTGAGAAGTTGGCTCTGACACTGACTGACAATCAAATTTCCGGTAAGGTGAAGTATGCCGTGGATAATACGCCTTACGTTATCCGCACTTATTTTTCAAACGAAGAAGGCGGAGCGGACTATATGATTTCAGAACAGGAAATCAGTGATACCTCAAATATTGAACTTTCCGTTCCTACATCGGGTGCGATAGCACCGACAGGTGAATATTATGTAACAGCCTTTCTTATGACGAAAAAGCAAGCAGATCTTAACGGTGACGGTAAGGAGGAAGACGCACTTATTGCTATTGATAATCAAGCGTTTAATACAAAAGTTGCATATACCAATGTAAACGAACCGTCCGCACCGACAGATGTTACTCTGCAAACGTCAGGAAATGAGGTAATGCGTGCGGAGTGGAATGCGTCAGACAATGTTGACGGTTATAATGTGAGAATTTATGAGGAAAAAGACGGCGAATGGACAGACACAGGATTTGGATATGATTTGGATAAAAACACGACAGCGGTTGATATGGCACTAACTGTCGGAGGAAACGGCGTTCGTGTAAATGAAAACGGAAATACCGCGGAGTCTGTTCCTGCCGAGAATTTGTTGCCTGATAAGACATATAAAGTCGGTGTTCGTGCATACAAAAAATCGGAAAACGGAAAGTATTACAGTAAGGAAACCGAATCTACAGGCGAATTTCTTCCTAAATATACACCTATGGATATAGCACTTTCGATGAACGGTAACGAATGCACTGCCGATGAAAACGGCGTTTATCACGCGTATATCGGCGACGGTGACAATACTTTGTCCGTAAGCGGATCGGACGCTGATGCGACATTTAAACTGACAAGAATGGACACAAATGACCAAATACCAAACGAAAACGGTGAAAACACCTTTGCAATTCCGGAATTTGAGGGAAGTTTGATGTTCAAGATTGACGGTATTTCCGACAAGGATGTAACAAGTGTATTCCTACTTATTAATATGGATAAAGAACCGCCTGTTCTGACGCTTTCATCTGATATATTTTATGCAGACAATGAAAGCGGCGATTATACGATAACAGGAATATCAGATGCGGGTAGCAGAATTATGTACGGCGATAATGAAGAAGTTGTTGCAGGCAGTGACGGTAAGTTTGCTGTTTCGGGAAAACTTGATGAAAGTCAAACAAGCAGTGTTATTATGCTTTGTGCACAGGATTTTGCCGAAAATACTTCAATACCACAGACTGCACTTGTTATAAAGAAAATATCGAACACCGTAACGGTAAATGACAGCTATGCGGAGAATTCGGGTAGCGGAGAGTATTCAGAGGGCGAAACGGTAACGATTAAGGCCGGCGAACGCAGCGGATATAAATTCAGCGGTTGGACGACAGACGACGGTGTACAGTTTGCGGACAGCAAGTCGGCAGAAACAACATTTACAATGCCGAGTAAAGCCGTAACCGTAACCGCTAACTGGACGAAATCAAGTGGCGGTAACGGAGGCGGAGGTGGCAATGTGCGTTATACCGTTTCATTTGAAACAAACGGCGGTAATGATATTGCAAGCAAAACCGTTACGAGAAACAGTGTTATAAAAGAGCCGGAAACACCGATAAAGGACGGATTTGACTTTGAGGGCTGGTATACCGATAAGGGACTCAAAACAAAATATGATTTTACTGAAAAGGTAACAAAGAACTTCACGCTATATGCAAAATGGACGGAAAAGGATAACTGTGAATGGAAAAATCCGTTTACCGATGTTAAGGAAAATGACTGGTTTTACGATTCGGTGAAATACGCGTATGAAAATGACTTGATGAAGGGCATATCAAACACAGAATTTGCACCGGACAGTGATGTTACCAGAGCAATGTTTGTGACGGTTATCTATCGTATGGAAAATGAGCCGCAGACGGGAAAATGTGCTTTTACTGATGTTGAAAGCGGCAGCTATTACGAAAGTGCAGTTGCTTGGGCGAATGAAAACGGTATTGTTTCGGGTATTTCTGAAGACTGTTTTGCTCCGAATGAGCCAATTACCCGTGAACAGATGGCGGCGATTATCTATCGCTATGCAGCGTTTAAAGGATATGACATAACTACAAGCAGCAACACATCTTATACGGATAACGACAATATTTCGGATTATGCAAAGGACGCTGTAATATGGGCGGCTGAAAAGTACGTTATGACAGGTAATACAGACGGTAGCTTTGCACCGAAAGCAAACACGACAAGAGCACAGGCTGCTTCAGTATTTATGCGTATGGTTGAAAACTTAAAATAAAATATTGAAATTCCTCTCATAAATAATGAGAAAAAAGACCGCTCGGAATAGAGGTGAAATGCCTTTATTGACGAGCGGTTTTTGCTTGCGGTAAATTTACAAAGTAGTTGGATTGCCTGATACCGGAAAATCCTCATACTAAAAAAACAATAAAAAAACCGAGTGACATACAAAAACTTTAAAGTTCTGTAAGAACACTCGGTATGGTGCAGATGAAGGGACTTGAACCCCCACGTCGGTGACACTAGATCCTAAGTCTAGTGCTCCTTATTGCTTATCTTGGTAATATTTGAATTGTTGCGCACGAAATTTGTGTTTATATTTTTATGATTTTCAGATATAATTTATTTATTCGCAAAATGCGACTTTTTGCGCAGTTTTATACACATAAAAATATAAATCAAGTGACACCGAGAGGGGGCGGAGCGTATGAAAGAGATTATTTTTAAAGACTCTTTACAAAAGTATCTTGCTGAAAAAATGAAAAAAGCAAATGATTTGTTTTGCTGTGAAGAATACAGAGCGGGATATATTGAGGCTTGCAGAGAGATTTTTCTTTATGCTGATTTTTTGTCAATCAACAAGCCGAAAAAACTTTAAAAGTGCAATTATAATGCTTTTTGTGGAATTAATCAGAAAGCAACGAGGGAGTAGACCCTGCGGGAAAAGTTCGGAAATGAGGGCGCGAGCACTCATAGCCGTACTTTTTTTGTAGGGTAAAGCTTGTATTTGTTCTTTTATGGTTTATGCTAAACTTGCCCACAGCGGGGGCGGATCAGCGGCGGGGCGAATGCTACCGCGTTCTGAGCACCGACCGACTGGGCCGCTCCCGCTGGGTTATCTATGCTTTAAATTCTATCTATGCTTTCCAAGGACGTGAACAAGTACAAGCCTTACCTTGATATAATTTTTATTTGGGGGTACATAAAAAAATGAGATTTAATAAATGGTGTTATGAATGGCTTGAACGATACAAAAAGCGATTTTTGAAAGATTCAACATATGAAACCTACAACCACGCTTGCAAGCGTATATATTGCCGTAAAAAGCTTGATAAGCTGACAATAGACGATATACAGAATAATATAAATAAATTAATTGATGAGGGGTTTTCACATTCGAGCATAAAAAATACGCTTACAATTATGGAGCAGGCTACAAGGAGAGCAACTCTACTCGGTTACTGCTCTATGATTGATTTCAGCTTGTTGGAACTACCAAAGGCAAAGGCTCAAAAAGTAAGGTCACTTTCACTTGCGGAACAAAGAAAAATGTTACAGCATTTAGATTATAGCTTTTACGGTCAAGCCTTTGCTTTTCTGCTCTGTTCGGGGTTGAGAGTGGGCGAGTTAATCGCCCTTGAATGGTCTGATATTGACTTCAAAAAAAGAATAATTCATATAGAGAAGTCAGACTATAGGGGGAAGATACAAACACCAAAAACGGACAATTCTAAGCGTGTTATTCCTATGAGTAATGAAATGTATCACATACTACAACAAAATTTCGCTGTAGGCTCTAAAAACTGCTTTCGGAACAGCTTAGGGAAAAGTATCTCTTATAGGTCAATGCTCACTGCTTGGCATAGATTTTGCGAAAATATCGGCTTGCCGCCTTGGGGTCTGCACGTTTTAAGGCATACATACGCTACAAACGCACTCGCCGCAGGAATAAATATAAAAGTCTTATCTGAACTGCTTGGGCATAAGTCTATAACAATAACTTTAAATATCTATTGTGATGTAAGGGAAGAAGAAAAACAAAAAGCCGCGGAGCGGCTTTCTGATTTCCTTTTTAGTAGTGTTAAAATTGAAAACACCCAAAACTACTAAACCACAGACAACTTGAACTATTTCTTTTCTGACATAAACTAAACAAAAAAGAAACTATCTAATCCGAGCCTTTTTGATGACATACTAACTTAAGGCTCTAATCTAAGGTTGTTTTGGGGGTTTTTCAATTTTGCCGCCCGTAGGGGGGCTACCAAGCAGGGCGGAGCCCCGCCCAATCCCGTCAAGGGCGGCAAAATTGCATTTGGCATCGGGTGTGGCGGACAAAACAACCGCCCTGCCCGACGAGCCGACGGCACACTTGCCATCAAAAAGGCGAGGATTGCGCTACAACAGCGGAGCGGAACTCACAGCTACACCAACCGCGGCGGAGACCGCACCACCACAACAGCAAAAGGCGGACAACGTCCGCCGCTTGCGGAAAGCCGAAGCAAGCGCAGGCACTGCCGCAGGCAATGCCGTAGCCTGCGTAGGCAGGGGAGCGAGCAGGGCGCAGCGCGCAACGAGCGCGGAGCAGCGCGAGCGAATAACTTGAAACAAACTAACTCAACACCATTCTTTTATAACTGTCTGTGTGTCTTTTCTCGCTCTGGGTCTACCGACACACTCTGACATATCGGTTTATATTTTCTCGCTTTGGACTTACCGACACACTCTGACATATCGGTTAAAGTCGCTCATCGGCAAGCGCAACACTCGGCAAGTATGAAAAAGGTGGTGATTAGATTTTATTAAAATTTTATATATTATTTTATATAAAAAAAACACGTTTAACGTGCTTTTTTTAAAAATTAATAGTTTCATTGGACTTGCTGAGTGTCAGACCCTTTAACGCGTTTAAGCATATACGCTTGCCATATAAAAAGTATATCACTTCAAATGCTGATAGTCAAGCTGTTTACTGCATATTAGCATAGTTTTGGTAGTGTCTTTTCTGCACTTCTTTCTCGTATATTCCTATGAGTCTGTTTCGTCTGTAACTTTCATCTTCGTTAAGTATGCAGTCAAGTATTTTCTTTAAGTTTGTCTTGCTCGGTAGCTGTGCTCCTCGTTCGTAGTTTGATATTTTACATTGAGGTATTCCTGTTAAGTCCGATAACTCGTACTGTGTGATGTGTGCGCCAAATCTTGTACGTTGTAATGTGTCTGAGAATAGCGTTGGCTTTACAGGGTGTTTCTTTCTTACTCTCCTACGCTTTGTTTGTTTTAAATCTTCTGCAAATGTTTCTTTTTTTTCTTCTGAAGAATATTTGCTTATTATATTTTTTAAAGTTTTTATATCTTCTTGTGAAAGATTTTCTTGTTTTTCTTCAAAAGTTTTTAAATTTTCTTGCAACAGATTTTCTTGTTTTTCTTTAAAAATTTGCATAAAAAAATCACCTCTCAAAAATTTTCTAAGATTACATTTTGGTTACACTGATTGACATTGACTTAAAACAGTGGTAATATTTTGTTATATCTTAGCAATTTAAGTTAGGTAATTAGCTTTTTTAGGTGTTATTTTAGCTTTTCTCAACTAAAATTATATCAGAAAAGCTATTGAAAATCAAGAAAAATTTAATAGCTTTTTTTCGTGCGCTCTTTTTTAGCAAATGGGATTAACTTGGGCGCTTTGCTTACTTTTTGAGTAGCTGAGCCGACCCCCACACCCTAAAAAAAGAGCTGGTCTGGCGAAGCCGCCGCTATAAAGTTCGCTCGGAATCCTTAATATTACCAAGTTAATTAACTTGATAGTGTGCCGTAATGGGTCTACGGTTGGAAACCGTCAAGAGCGAGACAGTTGAACTCTATAAAATCAAACTGGGTAGGGCGCTCCTTGTGTACAGCTTATTTTGTTGGGGGAGCAGACAAGCCGATAGTTGGCGCTATCGGCTCTTAAAGCTGACCCCTGTGTTATGTGTAAATCGTTTCCCGCGACTCTTACACTCAGTGCTATACTCCGATATACGGAAGCCGTATAATGCAGAATGTACCGTTACTTTACGGTACTTCTATGCCCTCGGCTACCTCCTCAACCGGAACCGTATATAGCAGAATAGGGAAAAAGCTAAAAGCCTTTTCCCGCTATTCTTTGTTTGGTGCAGATGAAGGGACTTGAACCCCCACGTC